>Ga0335078_10001801_pt1 | contig 32385 bp, 10 predicted proteins | sample Lox_Sample_32_FD_206711 | JGI IMG/M metagenome (GOLD analysis project Ga0335078, IMG submission 206711) | Soil microbial communities from Loxahatchee National Wildlife Refuge, Florida, United States - Lox_Sample_3.2 | ecosystem: Environmental > Terrestrial > Soil > Wetlands | place: USA... | reverse complement strand
TTCTCGTTCCGGGCGAGGCTGAGCGCTTCCGCCCTGTAGGCGCGCTGCAGCAGCCGGTTGATCTCGTTCACTCCTCCGGCTGAGGCGCGGACTGGCGAGAGGACCTGCCATTCCTCCGCCTTGCTGGCTGCGCCGCGGTTGAAGTACATGTAGCCCCGGTCGTCGGAGGTACCGCCGTAGGACCGCTGGAAGCCGATGGAGTCCCCGGACCCGGACATCTCTGCGAGCGTGTCGGCAAGGGTGCTGCGCATGACCTCGTCGAGATCTGCCGGTCCGGACCACTGGCGGACGGATATCGCGGGCAGGGCTTCGCCGCGGCCGAGCTGTTCCCACACCTCATCGGCGCCTGGGCTCGGCTCGCCTCCGGCGAACCATTCGGCCAGCAGCACGTCCGCGCGCTCTCCCGGCTCCGCCTCGCTGTGCCGGCGCGGAACGGTCAGCTCGGCGTAGCTGGAGCCGACGCGGGGGAAGCCAAGCGGCCCGCACTGGGATCTCAGGAACTGCACGATGTCGACGAACGGCCGCCCGGCGCCGATCGGCGGGAGCTGCCTCGGATCGCCGACCAGGATGAGGCGGTCGAATCCTTCAATCCCGTCTAGGAGCGCGTCGAGGGCCTCTTCGGTGAGCATCGAGCATTCGTCGACGATCACCGTGCGCGCCGAGCTGACCCGGTCGCGATCGGATCGCTGGTAGCGGCCCGTATCCGGGTTGTAACGGCCGGTCTTGACCAGCAGCTGCGCGAGGGTCTGCGCCTGCGCGCCGGCGTGGCTGCCGACGACGTCCTGCATGCGGACCCGTGCCTTGCCGGTCGGCGCGAGCAGGAGCATCCCGCCTCCGGCGATCTCCGGTAGGCTCGCCAGGGCCCGCAGCAGCGTGGTCTTCCCGGTTCCGGCGGCGCCGATCAGCACCGAGACGCGGGAGGTGGCGAGCATTTCGAGGGCGGCGGCCTTCTCCTGCCGCGCCAGCTCCTCCTCGCCGTCCTCATCCGGGCTCGCGCTCCCAAGCGCCTGGTCGATCACCTGCCGCCAGTCGGCGGTGACCTTCAGCGATGCGCCGACGCGCCGCCGGGTGACCTGGCGGACTATCTGGTGCCGGGCGCCGCCGAGCCGGGCGATCTGGTACGCGGCAGATCCGTCGGCCATGGCCGTGGTCTCGACCTCGGGCGGGAGCGCCTCGGCGCACACGCCCATGATGTCGAGGCTGACGGGGCAGGCGGGCTGGAGCGGCTGGTCGCGGATCTCCTGAATGACCCGGGCCTGGGAGCGCAGCGTATCCCCGGCGTCGGCGGCGTCCTCCAGGACATTGACGATCAGTGCGCGGACGCGCCGCGGGTCGACCACGTCATCGATCGCGGACGGCGGGGGCAGCGGGTGCGCTGCCCTGATCCGGTCCTCGGGGAATACTCCATGGTCGATCGTCCGGACCCCGACGGGATCGGGCGACAGTCGGCTGTGCTCGTAGATCATGTACGGGTTGGCGAGCAGGTCATCGTCCGAGACGTCCAAGCCCGCCTTGTCGCGCTCGGTCGGCTGGTAGAACAGCCCGGCCTGATCGATAGTCAGGTCGAACCGCGACAGCAGGCGCAGCAGTGCGTGACGCCGGTTATCCAGGCCGGCCCACGCCCGTGACATCACGGGCGAGACTCGGCTGGCGGCCTCGGGTGCGGACGACGGGGCGCGCAACCACCGGTCCGCTAGCAGCCAGGGATCGTCGTTGTCGCCGGTCTGCGACTGGATCGCGTGCGCCAGCAGCACACCTTCCCCGATCCCGAACGCGGTCAGCGCCGCGCCCATGCCCGGGCATGGCCCTCGCGCCTGCCATACCTCGGCGAGCCGGGCGCTCAGCCATTCGCGGGCCGCGTCCCAGGACCCGGGAGCGACTTTGGCGATCTTGGAGACCACCCGATCCAGGTCGAGCAGAAGCGAGATCGCCGTGTCGTGGCCGACGTGTTCGGAGGCATAGGAGAACTCCACGGTGGCCTCATCCGGGACGAAGACCGCGTACTCCTCCGGGTCGATGCCCGCCCGGTCGCCGAGCGCCAGCAGCTGATGGTAGGGCAGCAGGAACCCGTCCGTGCGGGCTGGGCAGATCGAGTGCCGGACGAGGCGCTCCCACAACACCGAATCGAACCCGCCGCCCTCCTGCGGGTAGGGGATAACCTCTCCGACATCGAGCACCCGGCCGGCGCCGATCAGGATCCGCCGCGGATCCACCGACACCGGTGAGTCCTTCGCGTATACGAAGAACAGGCTGCGTTCCTTCTCGATGGCCGAGAAGAACGTATCTAGCAGCATCCGCTGGTTCGTGCCGTGCTGCACCCAGGGCCGGTTGAGACCTGACTCCGCGTCGACCGCGTCCTCGAGGGCAGCCTCGTAGGGCAGCTGGTACAGCTCGGCGATCTGCGCCGCGTCTTTCCGCAGCATCCAGCGGAACGGGACGCAGTCGGCCGTATAGGCCGGGAGTTCGTAGGAGGCTTTGCCGAACTTCCGGTAAGCATCGTTGAAGGCCGCGTACGGGTGTGGCTTCTCCACCGTCCGCGGGTGCGGTGACATGAGCCCGGCCCGTTCCGCGCTGCACGGCGGCAGCCGCAGCCCGGCGCCGGCAAGTTCCACCCACGGCTTGCCGGCCAGTTCGGCCTCCTGGGCGTCGTCACGTTCCTTAGCGATCTGTCGGAGCCGCAGGCATGAGCCGTTGGCCAGCGGGTCGGCGCACACCGAGCCTTCCCACCCGGTGTCGTGCCAGGGAACCCGGACTGACAGGTGCCGGTGGGGCAGTTTCCGCGCGCTCACCAGGGCTCCTTCCCATAGATCTCCAAGCGAGCGATCGCGACGAGCCGGAGGTCGCCGCTGCCTGCCGCGCGCTGGTCCAGATCGGCGAGCCGGGCCTGCCGCTCGGCGGCTAGCTCGCTGATCAGTCGCTCGTCACGGGCGACGTTGGCCCGCCACACCGGGATGATCCGGCGCCGCTCGGTGTCCCCGGACGCCTCCAGCTGCGCAAGGACCTGCCTGGAGCTGGTCAGCCGGTCCTGCGACGCCTGGTCGCGGTAGTCGAACCAGGCTGACAGCTTCGCCTTCTCGCGGTCAAGCTGCTGCTCCGACTCGCTACGGGCGGCGGCTTCCATCTCGTCCAGCCGCGCGTAGCTGGCCGCCTCGGCGATCATCAGCGCCGTCCCGGCCTCCGCGGCGGGCACGTCGGCCGGCGCGAGGGACCGGTCGTTGGGGAACGACGCAGCCCTCGTGACCAGGGCATTGCCCAGGGCCAGGTCGGCCCGCCCGTCGTCGTGTACGAACACGGGCACAAGCTCCCGCATCTCTTTCAGGCCAGGCACGCCGATCTCGTGGATGGCCAGCCACCCTGTCGCCGGCGCCAGGCCCGGGGGCGCTTCGATCTCGAACGCCGCGGCCGACCCGGCGTAGCCGGGCGCGGTCACGTCGCTGACCAGCTGATCGACGACCGGATGCCCAAAGGCCAGGTACTCGACGTGCTCGGTGTCCGGCCGCACGTCCGGCCGGAACGCGACAACCCGCCGTCGCGGCCGGTCCCTGGTCAGCTCCGGATGGTCGCCAAGGAACGGCTCGTGGAAGGTGATCTCGAAGGTGCCGTCGCCGAGCCGGTGAATGTACGTGCTCACGCTCGCCAGCAGCGCCGTGACGAACCGCTCCATGTCAGCCTGGCTGACCGGCGCCGGCTCAGCGGACAGCTGCGCCGCGATCGCGCGCGAGTAGCTCTTTGTCTCCATGATGAAGTCACGGAGCTTCTCCTCGGCCGCGCGCGCTTCCTGGATCCGGGACTCGACCAGCTCCTCGAACCGGCGCAGCGCCCTCTCCCGCTCCTGGCCGGCCAGCCGCAGGATCTCCTTCAGGTCATGCTCGGTATCGCCCAGGATCGGGTCGAGGCCGCCGACGGTCTCTTCAAACACGTTGATCCGCCGGTCCAGGACGTCCAGCACGCGCTCCTCAACCGTGCCTTCCACCCAGAAGTTGAACACCTGCACCACGCTGTCCTGGCCGATCCGGTCGACCCGGCCGATGCGCTGCTCGACCCGCATCGGGTTCCACGGCAAGTCGTAGTTGACCAGCAGATGACAGAACTGGAAGTTCCGCCCCTCACCGCCCGCCTCAGTGCTCAGCAGGACGGCCGGCCCAGCCGAGGCCCGGAACGCATCCACCGCGGCGTCCTTCGCCGCCGCGCTCATCTGCCCGTGGAACACGCTGACGTGCCAGCCAGCCTCCGCGATCCGCTGCCGCAGGTACTCCTGGGTCTCCCGGAACTCGGTGAACAGCAGCACCTTGGCGCCGCGCTCATGCTCCTCAAGTCCCGCCAGCCCCGCCAGCAACGCTTCCGCTTTCGAGTCCCGCGGCAGCTCGTCGAGCATGACCACCAGCCGCTCCAGCTCGGCGGCCTCGTCCGCGTCGGCCACCGCGACCTCGTCCAGCAGGGCGCTTATGTACTCGTCTTGGTCGAGCCGGTCCTCGATGTCGGCGAGCGCTGCCCTGGCCCGCCGGGGCAGCGAGGGCGCGGCCGCGGACTTCCGCAGCCGGTCGGCGCGGCGGCTCAGCGACACCCGCAGCGCCCTGACGCTGCTAGCCATCAGCTTCTGGAAGATCACCATCACGAACCCGGTGACCTGGTCATTGGTCCGGTCCGCCCGGGCATACCCGTCACGGACGAACGCCTCGACCTCCTCAAGCGCCTGCCGCTCCTCGGCGGACAGGCGGACCTCCCACCGGTGCGCCTGCCGGCGCATGAACCCGCCGACCGCCTTCTTCCGGTTACGGATCAAGATCTCCGACAGCAGGTGACGGGCCGACAGGTCCGCGCACACCTCAGCGACCGACTGCTTTCCCGAGTTCAGCCGCTCTGTCGCCGTCGCCGGGTCAGTGTCCAGCCAGGCGGCCACCCGCCCGGCCACCTCACCCGCATCCAGGCCTGGCGGCGGGAAGCCATGCTCCGACAGCTCGTGCACGAGCTGGCTCAGGCCCCGTGCCTGCCAGCGGTGATGGTCGAAATGCTGCTCGGTCGGGAACAGCGCCGGGTCGAGCAGCTCGATCAGCGAGTACAGCTCGCCCGAGTCAAGCTGCATCGGAGTGGCGGTAAGGAACAGCGCGGCTCGTTTGGAGAACGCGTCCGGCGACACCAGATCCCGCACCACCTTGTACAGGCGGGTCTCCTCACGCCTGCGCCCGCTGACATGAACCCGGGCGTGATGCGCCTCATCGACGATCACCATGTCCCACGACACCTCGCCGGCCTGCCTGGCCCGCTCTTCGGCCGCGATCCACGAGCTGGACACGATCACGTTGTCGTGGATCTCGAACGGGTTCCCGGTGAAGCCCTGCGACTGGCGCAGGTACCGGACGGTATCGCTGTTGATGATCGAGAAGGTCTCGTTGAACTTCGACTTCAGCTCGAACTGCCACTGGCCCAGCAGGTTCGCCGGCGCGATCACGATGCACCGGCCAGCGCCGCCCCGGGCTCGCAGCTCCTTGAGGATCATGCCAGCCTCGATCGTCTTGCCCAGGCCGACCTCGTCGCACAGCAGGAACCGGTGCGGGTAGCTGGTAATCACCCGGTGCACCACCGAGACCTGGTGCGGCTTGATCGCGACCCGCGACTCACCAAGCGCCACCAGGTCACTGGTCAACTGCTCGATCTCATACCGCCGCGCCGTCACCGCCAGCGCGAACTGCCGCGCGGTCCCTAGCCGCCCGCCCAGGATCCGGCTGCGCGGGTCATCGGGCACGTGCGGGCGCAGATCCGCCTCCGCGATCGTGATGATCCGCTGATCAACCAGGACCTGCCACCGGGGCGGGGCCGCAGTGGCCTGCGCGTGCACCGACCCGATCGCCCCGCTGCTCACCCGCCGGACGATCCCCTGCAACGGCACCCGCTCGATCCCAGCCGACCGGGCATTGAAAGCCTTGACCTCGCCGTCACCGTCCAGGCGCACCTCAACCCGTTCGCCATCAGCTCCCACGACCACGCCCAGCGGCGACCCCGGCCCTGCTGGCCACCGCACCAGCGCGCCCGGCACAAGACCCGCCCCGCCAGGCACAACCCCTCCCCTTCAAGCCGCAGGCGCTCATGACCGGCATCCGGGCCATTACACGCTGCGACCGGATCGTACCGCCCGCCAACGACATTGGCAGCTCAGCCGAAATGTCCGTAGTCCCGCCTGCCGCTCGGCGGGGTGAGCGTCGTATAAGAACGTGCGGGCGAGCCCGGCCAGCCACGCCTGGATTTCACACCAGAACAGCCGTCTCACGGGCTCGAGTCAGCGCCACGTACAGCAGGCGATCGTCTGGGTTCATCTCGGACAGGCCTGCTGCAAGGCGTTCGATCTGGCCGGGCTTGAACCGTGCTCCAACAGCTGCCCATTCCTTCCCCTTCGCCTGGTGAACCGTCATTCCCGGTACGCACCCGGACCGGTTGAGGCGGTCGGCGATCGCGCGCAGGCGCTCGACTTGCAGAGCTTCGCGAGCTGCAGGGAGCCTCCGTAGCTGACGAGGACTCCCGAGTTCCCTAAGCGCGCCTCGCAGTTGCTGAATGGCCGCGGCAGTAGCCTGCGGCGTCGCAAGACTGAGAGTTTCCAGGACCGGCCCGAGCACGCGTGCGCCCTCCGCACGGACGACCTCAACGTCCAGGCCCAGAAGGGTCATCGCCTCTAGGGCATAGATGGCACCCCGGCCGAAGTGGGCGGTCACCAGCTGGTCGAGCAGCAGGACGATGGCCGCGTCAGTCTGGTTGTCGATCCGGCCGAATGACAAGGGCAGGACCCGGTCACTGGTCTGCCAGAGCATGTCCCACTCGGGCGCGAGCACAGCATCGACGTCACCGACCGGACCCGGAGGAAGGATGACACCGTGCCCAGCGCGCAGTTCGGCCGCCAGGTGCCTCATCTCCGGTGTGGTGAACCGAAATGACTCGTTGACGGGAAAGGTCTGGTATCCCTGGCTATCGACTAGTCGCGGCACAAGTTCTGGCTGTGCGCCTCTGAACTCGTAGAGGGCCTGCCAGGGATCTCCGATCAGCGTCGTGGGGATGCCGCTTTGGCCAGCGAGCAGAATCAGCGCAAGATCCAGGTTGTTCGCATCGAAGACTTCATCGACGATCAGGGTCCGAGTCGTAACACGCAAGTAGTCCGCTATGACCTGCCTTAGATCCTCGCGACGGAATGCAGCCCGCAGGACAGCGCGGATCTCCTCGTGCGTGCATACGCCGTTTGCGAGATGTGCTTCGAACTGGGCGCGAGCACCTATGCCATATGTCGGCTGAGTGATCGGTGCGGCGACTGAAGTGACGTTCGCTCCGGTTATGGTGGCGACGCGTCGCCACCTCTGCTCTGGCAGGAGCAGGCGCGTGTTTGCCTGCCCCCGCCAGGTGTCGAGGACGGTGAGTTCGGTATGGCCGCCGGGCCAGTGGAGCACGCCTGAGATAAGTAGATGCCTCACGAGTTCGCAATGGAGTGAGTCCAGCGTCATGACTTCGTTCGGCCACTCAAGGGCGCATGTGCCCCAGCGTCCTTGGACGCGTTGGCGTAGTTCCTGGGTCGCGGATCTGGCAAAACTAACGCCGACCACGCGTCGGCGATCCTGGCGCCAAAGGTAACGGCTCACGCCGTACCGTTCAGCGGCGACGGTGGTCTTGCCCGCGCCCGGCACCGCCACAATGAAGGCATGGTCCGCTGGATCTCCAGCCGCGTGCCGTTGTTCAGGCGTCAGCGGGAGGCGAGCCGGCATCGGAGTCTTCAGGGTCGGGATACAGGTATCCGAACATGTCACGGAAGTGCGATGGGACCGTTACTGGCTCGCCAGCGTCCAGCCTTCGCGAGAGCTCCGCTGCGAGGACGAGCGCGAACTCGCCCTTCCTCCGGCTCCCGGCATTCTGGAAGATCTGGTCAACTGTATCGGCCGTCACATTCGTAGGCACGGCAAGGCCCATCGCCGCGAGAGCCGCGCCAACAGCGTCCTCGTTACCTGCCGTGATGGCCGGTTCGAGCGTCGGCGCGCTATAGAACGCTTGCACGATGAGGGGGTCACGATCGGTAACCCACGTCGGCGGAGTGAACTCCACGCTGTCGCGCGTGTCCGTATCGGTCAAGATGGCAACACGACCGACGATCTCGTGTCCAGGAGTCGCCAACAGGTCGACCGGCCACCTGCCGACTTTGGTACCCATGACGGTGACGGTGAGCGCGTCGATGAACCCCTGCCGAAGCGGGTCGCCAGCGGCCCAGGCGCGACCGAACTGCCGGACGAGTACCGCATCGGAGACTCCCTCGACCAGCAGCACTCTCTCAGCGAAGAGCGAAGCTGATCGGGTGGCGTCCATGTGCAGCTTCGCCATTCGCAATGTCCGGTCCCTGTCATGCAGCGGGAGCGTGCCGACAAGCCGCGATACCCGGCGCCCATCTCCAAGTCGGCGCAGCACCACGAGCTCGTCTGGCTGGCACGCGGCGATGATCTCACCCGCATGGCTGCTGATCAGGACCTGAACCTCGGGTCTAACGGCCGTCACCTGCCGGAGATAACGGACCAGGCCGTACTGCAGCTGAGGATGCAGGTGCGCCTCAGGCTCCTCGATGATCACGGTTACGTGGAACAGCTCAGGGAAGAAAGCATCCTGCTCCGATTCCGCCTCGGCATCTGCCTGCGCGAGACGCTCATCATCGGTCAGGTTTGCGCCATCGGCTTGGCGCGGCTCGCCCCCGGTCTCCTCCGCCGACGGTCCGCTTGCGACCTCACCAAGACCTGCCGGGCCTGCCTTCCCGCTCATGTCCGGTATGGCGGCCAGCGTGACGGCGATGTGGAGCAGGTTGACGTAACCCAGGCCCGACACTTCCAGGCGTTGCGCGAGTGCCCTGTTATCCACGCTGCCCAACAGCAGCTCCAGGACTCGCGCGAGGTAGGCGTCATCGACTTCCTGACCGCCGATGAACGAGTACTGACGGCTAACGCCTGTTGACAGAGCGGTCATGTGCGCCCGAACGCGCTGCTCAACGGACATGATGAGCCCGCTGCTGGTTAGCGTGTCCAGGAGCCGCGATGCCAAGGCACGGAGATCGGTCAGGTTGCGGTAGCCAAGCCGGCGTTGCTGCTCGGCCCGGAACAGCTCGACCAGGACCTGGGCCTCCCGGCGGGCGAGATCATCTAGCGGGTTCCGCTGCCCCTGCAAGTAGATCAGGCGGACCTCATCTGCACCGGGCGCCGCAGCGCCGACCGGCGAAGATCGGACACGGCCGAGATTGCGCTCCAGCTGGCGAACCCACCGGGGCGCGGGCAGGCCCTGCGCAAGGAGCGACTCACCCAGCGGACTTTCGGGCCCGCCGACTGGGCCGAACGCGTACTCGATGTCGATCTCACGCGGTGTCGCGAGGCTCAGGGTCGCGGCCGTCGGCCGCCCTAGCTGGGGGAAGTTATGGGGATGACCCAGGTACAAGGCATCAGCGACTGTCGTCTTCCCCGCGTTGTTGGCGCCGATGATGACTGCGAACCGACCGGGAAGGTCGCAGGCCAACTCGTTGCGAGCAGCTGCACGGAATCCGTGGATGCGCACTTGCTTCAGGTACACAGGGTCTCCTGCATCCGGGCCAGGCGGATCGTCTGGCGAGACTCCAGCTTTTGCCTACTGCTCTGGGTCCTCGACATGTAGCACGTACTCGGCGACGCGTGATGCCAGGTGCAGGGGCACCGGGAGCGTGAGCGCGTCGCGGTGGTCGGGGCTGATTCGTAGCTGGTGTGCCAGCGCCGCGAACGCCTCGGGGTTGTCGTCCTCCCCGCAGGCCAGCACGGCGATCTCTAGCAGCGACGGGTTCCATGCATGCTGACCGGTGTCGATCCTTGGGCGCTCGGCGGACCGCGGAACCAGCTTTGACGCGCTCACTGCTGCGTGGCTAGCGGTGACGGGCTTGGCGGTCGTGCTGCCGAAGACCCGGTTGCCGGGACCCGCGTCGGCCGCCAGCCACAGCCCTTCGGCCAGGCCGGGCCTGCCAGTGTTCTCATTGGGCGCGAACCACTGCGGGGTCTCGAAGGAGTCACTGTCGCGCACGCGGATGTGCCTGAGCCCGGGGCTGTAGAGGGCCACCCGGCCCATGGAGCCTCCGAAGCCAACCTGGTCAGGGATCACGGCCGAGTTGGTCAAACTCGGCCACCATGACCGCAGGTTCTGCGCGTGGGTCAGCAGCAGGGTCGGCCGTGTGCGCGTCGTGTACAGCACCTGCCGTATGAACCGCTCGGTGAGGGACTGGGCGGCTTCGCGGCTCCATGTCTCCTCGATCGTGCCGTTCTGCCCGATCGCCTGCAACAGCTCGCCGTAGGGCACCCACTGGGTGAGCCGAGGGATGATACCGAGCGCGCTGGGGGATTCGGGGCGCATGAGCACGGCGACGGGCAGGAAATGAGCGTGCCCGGTGGGGCCGGACTTGTTCTTGCGCACGATCCAGATGGCCAGGTACTGCAGGTCGGCTGGGATCCGGTCGCCGAGGCTGTGCGCTGGCAGGCTGGCGAGCCCGACCTGCCGCAGTCCGTCCTGCCAGGCGGCCAGCGCCCGATGCGGAATGGTTCCGTCGGGGTCGTCATCATCGCCCGGCGGATGGATGAACTGGCTGACCAGGTGCGTGTCGGCGAATCCCAGCCGCATAGCGATCTTCGGGTCCGCCAGCGGCCCGGCGAATCTCGCCGGCCGGTCGATCTCAGCCAGGACCAGGCTGCTGCCCGGCGGGAGCCCGCCCATGTGCCGGGACACCGCCAAGCGGCGCTCAGTGACTGCGGCGTCCCGCTGGTCCCGCGTGGCAGGCACCTCCCCGTCGAGCAGCAGTCCGGATCCGAGGGCGCCGAGTTCATGCAGACGCAGCTGGACGTCAAGCTCGCCGGTCCTCCAGGTCCGGGTGCCCGGGTGACCGGGTAGGTCCACCCCGGCGAGCCCCAGGTCCGCGATTGCCGCTTCGACGATCGCCTCGCGGATCGCGGTGGTCTGGGAGAAGACGTCCACAATGAAGTCGTGTTCTCCGAGGACTCGTGCGAGTTGCGCCCGCCGCGCGCTCGCTGCGGCGCCCTCGTCACGCGCCGCAGCGTCATCGGCGCTGGCATGCGCCGTCGGCCTGCGGGCGGGCGCGTTGGACGGCTTGGCAGGCATGGCGCTGCGGACGAGGTCGGGCACTGGAACCAACGCCGGTTCCAGCGCCTGCGAGGCCCACTCCAGCAGCGGGGAACGGTCGCGAGGCATCAGGCCGGGCCCGACGCCGTGAGGTCTTGTCATCGCGGTGCTGTACACCACGGCCGCGGTGATCCCCGCTGGGCTTTCGAGCCATGGCGCCGGGTCGTTCACCAGGTCCTGCGGGTCGGGGAACTCGGTAGCGAAGGTGAGGCGCCGGAGCATTTCCTCCGGCCCGCCCATGGCCCAGCAGGCCTTCTCGCGAGGCCGCCACACCAGGCTGCCTCGGCCGAAGCGGAACTCATTTGGTACTGGGGCGCCTTCGATCCATGGCGCGCGGGCGGCCAGGTAGACCGACACGCTGTCTCCCCGGGGAATGTAGACGCTCCGGTCGCTCTCCCACCGCCGGACCCCTGCGTGCAGGTGGATCCGGGGCCGCGCGTCGAACGGCACGGTCTGCAGCGAGATCCGCAGGTAGAAGGAGAAATGCCAGATGCGCGTGCCGTTCCTCGGCGCGAAGGTGCGCGGTGGCCAGGACACCAGCTCGGCTGCTCCGCGCTGGCTCGGAGGCGCCTGCACGAACCGGAGCTGGACCCCTTCGAACATGTAAGGCTCCTGGCCGGCGATTCGCCGGGCAAGGAATTCGGGCAGCAGAGCGTACAGCCGCTCGGCTGGCTCGGCGGTCCCGCCTGCCGTCACAGACTGCTCCAGCAGGTCCACTGTCGCCGGCGCCCACTGCAGGTCCCCGGCACCGAGCTGGATCAAGGCGTCGCGGACCGGGCCGGCGGCATCGTCTCCTCTGGGAAGGTCGGCCGCCCAGGCGGCCACCAGCGCTCGCGTCACCGCCGGCGGGAAGGGCCGGGCACAGTACAGGATCGGGTCGGCGTCGTCGGCCGAGGCCTCCCGGCTCAGCGCGATCAGCTCCGGCGCGACGGCGTGGAGCAGCTGGCGGAAGCGCCGGGTCGGAACCGACCTGATCTTGTCCGGGTTCCTCCGCCCGTGCCGGTACAGGTCCAGCAGGACCGCGCGCCACTCGGCCGGGAAGGCGAGGGCGGAGAACTCCGCGGCCAGCGGCGTGTCGCTGCTGGGCACGAACGCGCACGGGCGGATGCGGGAGTAGGTCATCGGCGGCAGGTCCTCTCATCAGCCGGACAGGTCATAGCATCCTGTCCACGGCCCGGTAGAACGGTTCGTAGAGCATCCCGACGATCTCCCTGTCCGCGGCGGCGACGCTGGATCCGGGATCGAAGTAGGGGCGCAGCACCTCGTGCATGCTGTGCAGCAGGCTCGTGGACGGGGTGTCGGCGCCGGTCAGGCTGGCATCCCGCGGCGCGAACGCGGCGTCGACGAACGCTACGCGGGCGGGGACGCCGCCGCGGACGAGCCGGCCGATCACTTGCCACATGACGACCAGCTGGTCCCACGTGAAGGACTCCTGCTCGCGGCGTGGCAGGCTTGACCAGGCGATCCTGCGGGTCAGCAGGTGCCGCCACAGACCCCGGGCCTTCTGGCGGAACGCCGACCCGGCCACGTCGAGCGACCCGTGCTCGGACACCAGGCGGGCGAACGTGCCGTCCCTGGCGGCACGGACGGCCCAGTCGTTGATGGCCTGCACCGCCAGCGTGATGTCGTCCGGCCGGTGGTGCGGCCGGGCCAGGAAGTACACGGACCCGATCGCGGCCTGCCCGGCCTGGTTCAGGATGTTGTGGCCGCGTTCCACCGCCAGCAGCGGCGCGACGAGCACGTCCGCGCCGGTGCCGGCGAACCCGGCGATGTCGCCGCGGCGCAGCGCCCGGCCCCTGCCGTTCACTCCGGTGCCGGCGAGCTGCCAGGTGTGGTCCAGGTCGGCGTCGTCGGGGACGAGGCGGCACACCCGGCCAGCCCACTCCGGGATGGATTCGAGGATCCTGACGGCGAGCTTGGCCTCTTCGTACGAGCCGCTGAGGAGCAGGATGCGCCGGCGGTCCGGGTCCGCGATGGCGTCCAGCTCGCTGGCCAGCGGGCTGGGGTCACCGGGTATCGCCGGGAGGGCGAGCTGGATGAGCATCTGCTCCAGCACCACCGGGCGGCGCGAAGGCGGGGCGCCGGACAGCCGCAGCATGTTCCCGTCAGGCCCGGTCAGGAACTCCTTCCTGAACTCGCTCTTGGCGATCGCCTCGGTCTCCTGCGCCGGTGGCAGCAGCACGGCGTTCACGGGCACGTGCACGTGGTAGCGGGAGGACGCGCCGGCCCAGCTCGTGCCGGACATGAGGATGACATGCGGTCCGGGGCGCCCATCGGCTGCGGTCAGCTCGTGCATGCGCAGCATCAGCTCCCGCCCCACGCCGGTGCAGCGGAAGAACCGCAGTTCGCCAGTGCGGCCGTCAAGGCCGCGTGCCCGGGCTTGCCCGTCGGCGCCGCCGTCAGCGAGGAACTGGAAGCCCAGCACGTTTCCCATCGGCGACTCAGGGACCAGCGGCAGGTAGTCGAGCGGCGGGCGGCGGGACAGCAGGCTGGCACGCGACTCCAGGTTCAGCGCCGCCTCTACCGCCGGCCACAGCGCCATGGCCAGGTCGAGGCGGACCTGCAGCGCGGCGAGCAGCAGCGTGAACTCCAAGCGCAGCGCATGCTCGGCGGCTCGCGCCTCGTCCGCGTCGTCCAGGCCGGACAGCCGCAGCATCGCCGCCTGAAGCCGTTGCCGCAGCTGCGGACCCATGGTGCTCAGCGACTCGTGGCACAGCCGGACCAGGCCATCGACCTCTGAGTTGTCCGGCGTCCCGTCGCCGAGAGGGTCGTCGCGGAAGGCATCGAGGATGTCGTTGACCTCCTGGCGGCGGCCAGCGTGCGGGTCAGGGTCGCCGTCATTGCCCGGCGGCGGGTACCAGTCGTGGAGCAGCTGCTGGTGAAGGGTCCACGCGCTGAAGTAGTCGGCGATGACCCAGCGCTGGATCTCGGGGTGCTGAACCAGGAGGGCGTACAGGCGGTTCGCGGCGGTCGCGACGATGTCCATCGCGCCCACCCAGGTCTCGGTCGTCTGCTCGCCGAGCTGCAGGCGGCCTTCCCTGGCCAGTTCCTCGATCTTGTCCCGCTGCAGGTTGTCGAGCAGGGACTCCGGTGACCGGCCGATCAGCGTTGCGGCAGGGGCGAACATCGCGTCGAGCTGCATCTGCACCAGGTCGGCCTCGTCCACGATGATGAGGTCGCTGCGGCGGCAGGCCAGTTCCAGGTACCGGATCCGCTCGGCGTTCTGGTGCGCGGGCACCTCGCTGTGCACCAGGCTGGCCGGGGTCGCCACCCAGATCTCGGCGCCGACCTGCTCGCGGTAGCCGTGCTGCCGCGGACAGACCTGCCACGCCGGGCACCCTTGGCGCCGTGGCCGGCGCGGCGGTTCGTCGTCAGCGTCCTCCTCGCCGTCACCCGCTGGGTACAAGCTGGTGCACGGGGCTTCCAGGTACCGCAAGGGCGTTCCCGCTTCCAGGCCGCGCAGCCCGTCGACCACGCACGTGGTGCTGAGGAAGTCGAACGAGGGGTCGTCGTGCGCGAGCAGGCTGCCGGTCCCGCGGGCGGCCAGCCGGCGGTGCATCCGCTCGATATGCCGCTCCCGGGTTGAGGCCCCCAGGAGCGGCGCCGCGCGCAGCCCGAGCTGGCGGAACCCGACAGTCAGCCGCAGCACCTCGGCGACGTCGCTGACGACGAGCGTGCACCGCAGGCCGTGCCGGGCTGCCCACACGGCCAGGACGTCGCGCAGCGTGCTCTTGCCGGCGCCGACCATCCCGGCCAGGTGCAGCAGCCCGTCCACGCGCAGCGCGCCCTCGGCCGTCCCGGCTCCGCCGGACCCCGGGTAGCGGATGGTGACCCGGCCGAGCCTGCGCTCCCAGCGTGCGTGGCTCTCAAGCCCGGCCGCCATGAGGGTGCTGTCCATCCACCGGGCCGTGTCCAGCAGTTCGTTCCGGGTGACGGTCAGTGGCTCCCCGCCGCCGGCCAGCGGGGCGTGCAGGTCATGAGCCGCGGGCGATGCCAGGACGAGTTCCGCGGGGAGGTCCACCGGCAGCCGGCGCCGTTGTCGGCTGAGAAACCAGTGCGGGCCGGCGTGGGCGAGCGGCAACCGGCGCAGCTCGAACGCCGGCGGCTCATCCAGGGCCGCGGCGTAGGCATCCCACCGGCCCGCGCAGCGCGTCACGGCGCGCCTGACCGCCGGGCGGGCCGGATCGGCCACGTCGTAGCCGCGGTCTGCTTCCGGCAGCCGCTGGTAGCGGTCGAGTTCCTGGCGCCACACGTGACGGCGGCGCAGGCGGCCCAGGTAAACCCGCCCGCGGGCGAGCTTGATCTCGTGGTCCGCGGGCAGCCTCCGGCCTGCGGAGCCGGCGAACGGATAGCCGCCCAGGAACGTCCACCCGCCGGCCGCCGGGCACCCGGGAGCCACCCGCTCCATCAGGAACAGCGCCAGCTCGACCTCGAACATCACCGGCGGGAAGCTGCTTAGCTCCTTCTCTAGCTGCCGCCGCCAGCTTGCACGGTCACGCACGGCGTGCCTCCTCGGTGATCCGCCTGGCCCGCCGGACGAGCTCGCGGTCGGTGCACAAGGTCAGGGCCTGGGCCGCGTCCGGCGGGCAGTGGTGGCTGAAGACCTCCCGGTAGTCCGGCCGGTCGCGGAACCGGTAGTGCGGGATCACCAGGAATGCCGCGTCGTGCGGTGGCGCGGCGGGCAGCGGCGCGGCGTCCATGCCCAGCAGCGCGGGGCTGGCCCTGTCCTTGACGTCGATCGCCCAGACCCTGCCGTCCGGAAGGTGCACGCGCAGGTCGTAGGCGTCGAATCCGGGCCACATCTCCACCGTCAGCCCGAGCGCGGCGAGTCTGCGCTCCAGATCGACCTCGGCCCGCCCGGGCCCGGTGACGAAGATCCTCAGCGGCCGGGCCAGCTGCAGCACTTCCTGATCGGCCCGGTGCCGGGTGCCCGGCCTGGCGGGGCCCTCGCGGCGGCACCGGTCCTGCTCGCACCACCAGCCGTCGGCCCCGGCCGGCACCAGCAGGCACCGGCATCGCGAGCACGCCGCGAACGACCCGTCGATCGCGGACGCGGCGGGCGCAGGACGGTACTGCTCGCGGATGAGGTCCAGGACCGGCTGCAAGTCCGGTTCGCCGTGCAGCAGGGCCAGCTCGCCCCGGGTGAGCACGGGACGCTCGATGAGCAGGCGGCGGAACGCCGTGTAGGACTCCGGCGCGGACGCGCCACGGCACAGGCTGATTGCGCCGAGGATTACCTGCCGCTCGTACAGCTCGGTGCCGGTGTCAGGTACCCGCAGCGCCCACTCGTAGCACAGCTGGGTCGGGGTGCGGGTGTGCGGGTCCAGCAGCCGGTCGCCGGGCGCCGCCTGGTCCGGGGGCAGCCGCAGCGGCCAGTCGCGAACCGGCCGTTGCGCGCACCAGGTAATCAGGTCCGGGAGGCTGTGGGGCGGCGGCTCGCCGCGCAGCAGGCAGGCCAGCGCGACCTGGTCCAGGGCGCGCTGCGCGTCGGCCGGGTAGGGGAGGCTGAACGCCCCGGGAGAAGCTATCTCGCCTAGCTGCACGATGCCCCCGGCGATCGTGCGCAGCAGCCTGACGTCTTCGCCGTTCACGCCGCGCCTCTCTCGTTGGCCTGCAGCCGGGCGGCGCACCATCGGGCCACCTCGCAGTCCGCGCACCACGGGCCCGGACGGGGGTCGAGCAGCAGGTCGCCGTGCCACGCCTCGGCGAGGTCGCGCACGACCTCGCGGGCACGGCCGACCGCAACCGGATCGCGCGGGTCCACCAGGTGGATGTCAGGGCCGTCGGGGCGCAGGATCTCCAGCTCGACCCGGCTGCCGCCCCGCTCGCCCCCTAGCACCTCGGCCGCGAGCAGGACCGTGGCCAGCGCGGCCTGCGGGTACTTCCCGAGCACGTCGGTATCCCGGACCCGGGTGCGGCCCCCGGTCTTGGTTTCCCGCCAGACCCAGGCGCCTCGGTCCTGATACAGCAGGTCGGGTTTCGCCAGCACGATCACGTCGGCCAGCGGGTCGTAAACCGCCAGCGTCGGTTCGGGCCTGACCTGCCCGACGTGCGTGCCCGGTGCCAGCGGGCACACCGGCAGGTGCCAGGCAAGCTGGTGCGCGCCGAGCCGGGCCTGTTCCGCGTCCAGCTCCCACTCCTCCTGCCACTGCTCCAGGTCCGCGCGAAGATCATGCTCGGTGCACGGCTGTGGAGGGTGCCAGCGGTGCAGCTCCTCGATCCTGGCGTGTACCGCCTTGCCGCGGCGGGCCGCCTGGTCGTACTCCCGGGTCCGGGGCAGGTGCAGGCGGCGCAGGTGATCCTTGGCCGGGCATATCACGTAGTCGCGGCCGTTGGTGACCGACCAGGTGCGCAGCGGTTGCCCGGCACCGAGGATGCCGAGTAGGCCGGGAACCCGGGGCAGCGTCCGGCATGCGGCGATCAGCTTGCAGTCCGCGCACCCCTCGCTCGGACGTTCTGCAGTGCCAGACACGGCTTCCCGCAGCCTAGGGCTGCCAAGGTCGCGGAACGCAGCCTCCGCCTCGGCCGGGGCGCCATCGAAGAGCACCTGCAGTGAGCCGTCGGCGCATCCGTACTCCACGATTCGCACCCTCGCGACCCGGTCCGGGCATGCGCGCGCCCGGAACGGGTCGCTCCAGCGCTGCGGCCGCTCCGCTGGCACTCCGAGGGCAGCCACGTAGCCGGCTACCGCCACTTCGGCCGGGTCACGCTCGCGCGTTCCGGCGCTGGTGAGTCGCGGCAGCCGGAGTTCTCGGATCGAGCCGTCGGGGCTGCGGTACCTTCGCCCCCACGCCGTGATCTCATAGACGGCGGGTTCGCCCCCGGGCGCCGCTCCCGACCAGCGGTAGACCCATTCGTGAGCGGTCGGCTCTAGCGCTGCGCCGTCGGCGATGCGGGCCATTCGTGGTGCCGCCGCCAGGTAGCGGCGGACCGCGTCGCGCGTCCATTCGACCAGGCCCGGATGAGCTTGCAGCCGGCCCGGCTCCGCCGAGGCCCGCTCCAGGGCAGCCTCCGGCGAAACCTTCCTGTGCTCGATTAGGTCGAGCGCTGCCATGAACGGGCCCAGCGCGAACTCCGGCCGGGTGGGGCGCCTCGTGTTCGCCCGCCCGCGCGGCCAGACGCCCGGCCGGGCCTTCGCCGAAGCCGACGCCGGGCATGCCCGCTCGTCGGCGCGGGCTGCCCGGCTGCTCACCCGGACCAGGCTCGCGTTGCCGTTCATGCCGGGCGGCGGACACCAGGGGCTCATCGGGTTCCCTTTCGGGAGGGTTACCGCAGGGGAGTGAGCGGCCGGAAGGCTGCTCGCCGTGTCAGCCGGCAGCGGGCGGCTCGCCGACGCCTGCGGCCAACGTCAAGTGAAGCAGCTTGTGAAAGCACTGTCAATTCGCCTCTGTCTCGTGATACTGTTTTCACCAGATCGCCCGGTGCGGTGCCGGTGCGTTCGGACCGAGGGGGGGAGCGTGCCCGACGCCAGTGTCCTGACTGCGGCAGACATCGCTCGCCTCGCGGGTGTCACGCGGGCCACCGTGAGCAACTGGCGGCGACGGCACCCTGACTTCCCCCAGCCATCCGGCGGGACGGACGCGAGCCCCGCCTATGACCGTGCTGCTGTGGAAGCGTGGCTGTCGGCGCGCGGCGCGCTGCCCGAACTTCCGCCGGCCGAGCGGCTGTGGCGAGATGTCCTTGAGATCTCCGGGGGCGGCGATCTGGGGGATGCTGTGCTGTGGGCCGCTGAGCTTGTGCTAGAGGTTTCTGCCCCTGGAACGCATCGTACGACGCCTGATGTGCTCCCGCCCGTTAAGACCAGGTTCGAACGTGATCGTGTCGCCCGGGACCTGGCTGATCTGGTAGCGGAGCGCGGCGCCCGGGAAACCCTCGCCATGCTGGCCGGCAAGTACCTTGAGGCGGCCGGGGGGCAGGCATCGGTCACGCCGGAGCCTGTAGCCGACCTGATGTCCGAGCTTGCCGTCAGCGCCGGGGCGGTCGTCCTGGACCCGGCGTGCGGCACTGGCGGGCTTCTGGCATCGGCGCTAGATCGCGGCGCCGCCCGCGTCCTCGGCCAGGAGATAAACCAAGGTCCCGCCCGGCTTGCTGGAGCCCGGCTCGGCATCATGTCACGACTGGACGCCGGGCAGGTAGAGATAGGCGACTCGCTCCGCGAAGACAAGTTCGCCGCGCTCCGCGCTGACGCTGTGGTCTGCCATCCGCCCTTCGGTGACCGTGAGTGGGGGAACGACGAACTCGCCTACGACTCGCGCTGGGAATACGGCACGCCGCCGCGGGCCGAATCCGAACTGGCGTGGGCGCAGCACGCGCTTGCTCACCTGCGGCCCGGCGGGAGGGCGGTGATGCTGATGCCCCCGGCCGTGGCGTCCAGGCCGTCGGGCCGCCGCATCCGGGCCGAAATGCTGCGTCGCGGCGCGATCCGGGCGATCACCTCCCTGCCTTCGGGCGCCGCGCACCCGCGCAATGTCGGGCTGCACCTATGGGTGCTGCAGCGGCCTATTGCCGAGATCTCTCCTGACTTCCGCACACTCTTCGTTCACGCGGCTGCGGATGCTGATGAGGCCGTCGACGGGAGGCGTCTTCCGGTTTCGTGGCAGCAGGCGTCCGCCGTGATCTCCCGGGCCTGGAGTTCCTTCCTTGCAGACGGCGAGATCAACGAGGCTGGCCCGTGGTGCACCGTGCCAGCCATCGACCTGCTGGATGATGCCGTCGATTTGACGCCGGCCCGGCAGGTCGGCGCCCGGCCAGGCGCGCCGACACCCTCCGAGACCGCCAGCGCAGCGGGCGCGGCACGTGCCCGGCTGCTTGGGGTCATGGCCGGGCTGGGTGAGGCTGTTCCCGGCGGGGACTGGACGCCGAGCGGCGCAACCCCGCGGTGGCGCACGGTGAGCATCGGAGATCTAGCTCGCGGCGGGGCGGTCAGCGTTCACCGGGCATCTGCTGTCGCGCCAGCGGACGATGAACTAGTGGAAGATCTCGATGGCTGGCCTGTGCTCACCTACGGCGACGTCGCCGGCAGTCGCCCGCCGTCAGCTGCGGCACCCGGCGGCGGCGAGCCCGGATGGGTCAAGATCCGAGCGGGTGACGTGATCATCCCGGCGATGGCCGCTGGGCCGGTGTCTGCACGTGTAGCCGCGAGTGAAGACGAGGAAGCCATTCTGGGCCGCGGCCTGCACTTGATCCGCGCCGACCCAGGCCGCATCGACCCGTGGTTCCTTGCCGGGTTCCTCGCCAGCCCGGCCAGCATCCGGCAGGCAAGCTACGGCTCGACGGTCACCAGGATCGACGTGCGCCGCCTGACCGTGCCGCTGCTGCCGCCGCCCGAGCAGCGCCGCTACGGGGCGGCGTTCCGGCAGCTCCACACCTTCCATGCTTCCTGCGAGGAGTTCGCCAGCCTCTCTGCGAACCTGGCCAGGCTGCTAGGCAGGGCGCTGGCGTATGGCGGGCTGCTGCCGCCGACGGCGGAGGAGCGTGAATGATGGCAAACTACCCTAAGCACACGCTGCGCCACGGAGCGGCATCCCAGGGATGGACTGAGAGCAGGCGGCCATGAGTGACTCCGACGCGGTCGCCGGCCGCTTCGCGCTGGTCAGCCCGCTGGCGCGCGGAAGCATGGGCGAGGTGCACCGCGCCCGTGATCTGCAGACTGGCGAGACCGTTGCGGTGAAGCTGATCTGGCGCCGCCGCACCGGCGAGGAGGTCTCGCTGACCGATGCGGACAAGAACGCTGCCCGGTTCATGCGCGAGGTGCGGATCATGTCGCGGCTGTCCAGCCCGAACCTGCCGCGCACGATCGCCGGAGGGATTGACGGCGACCGCCCGTACCTGGCGATGGAGTACCTGGAGGGGACCACGCTGGCGTGGCTGATCGACGAGAGCGGCCGCCTTCCGGTGGCGTGGGCCGCCGCGATCGGGGCGCAGATCGCGACCGGGCTGGCCGCCGCGCACCGGGCCGGGGTGGTGCACCGGGACCTCAAGCCCGCCAACGTGATGGTCACCACCGGCGGGGTGGTGAAGGTCCTGGATTTCGGCGTGGGTCTGATCCTCGACGACGTGGACGGCGGCAGGCTGACCAGCTCCGAGGTGACGGTGGGAACCGCCCGCTACATGGCGCCGGAGCAGGCCCGCCAGCGCGCGGTCACCGGCGCCGCCGACCTGTACGCGCTGGGCTGCGTGCTGTACGAGATGCTGGCGGGCGCGCCGCCGTTCGACGGCGACACCACCTACGAGCTGATCAACCGGCATGTCGAGCAGGCGCCGGTGCCCGTGCGCACCTTGCGCGGCGAGGTCCCCGAGGACCTGGACGCGCTCATCCTGCGGCTGCTGGAGAAAGACCCGGCCGACCGGCCCGCCGACGCCGCCGAAGTCGCCGGCCTGCTCGCGCCGCTCGCGCTGGCGTCTGCGCCTGGCGCCCCGGCCGGGGTGGGAGACCCGACGGTCCCTGTGCGCGAGCAGGCCGCGGTCGGCGTCGCCCTGGACGAGCCGACGCCGGTCCTCCCTGCCGAGTCGGCTGCCGCTGTGGTCGATCGGGACGGCGGGTTCGACATCTTCGATGTGCACCGGCGGCTGATCGGTGACTACCGCGGTTTCACCGAGGGGGCGGCGGTGATCCGGGACGACCGGATCGCCGCATTCGTCGAGGAGGATCTGGACGCCAAGTCCCAGTGGCCCGATCCGTGGCTGTCGCTGAACCCGTTCTTCGCCGACGGCGGATCGGTCGCCGAGCTGGCCGATTCCGGCGTGCTGCACCCGCAGTGCAAGCAGATCTTCCAGTCCGGCAAAACGCCCGGCTCGGCGGCCTGCGACGGCCAGCCGATCCGCTTCTACCTGCATCAGCGCGAAGCCATCGAGGCATCCCGCACCGGCGCCAGCTACGTGCTGACGACCGGGACCGGATCGGGCAAGTCGCTGGCCTACATCGTGCCGATCGTGGACCGGGTGCTGCGCGCCAAGGGAACTGACCAGCGGCCAAGGGTCCGGGCGATCATCGTGTACCCGATGAACGCGCTGGCCAACAGCCAGCTGGGCGAGCTGGAGAAGTTCCTGCGCGACGGGTTCGGTGACGGCCAGGAGCCGGTGACGTTCGCCCGCTACACGGGCCAGGAGGACGAGGCCAGGCGGGACCAGATCCGCGCCAACCCGCCCGACATCCTGCTCACCAACTACGTGATGCTGGAGCTGATGCTCACCCGCCCCGACGACCGGCGGTCCCTGATCCGCATGGCCGAGGGCATGCAGTTCCTGGTCTTCGACGAGCTGCACACCTACCGGGGCCGGCAAGGCGCGGACGTGGCGATGCTGATCCGCCGGGTCAAGGACGCCTGCGCCGCACCGGACGTGCAGTGCGTCGGCACCTCGGCGACCATGTCCACCGAGGGCAGCGGCGACGACCAGCGCCGGGTCGTCGCCGAGGTCGCCTCCCAGATTTTCGGCACCACGGTGAAGCCGGAGCACGTGATCGGCGAGACCCTCGTCCGCGTGACCGCCGAGGATCCTGGCCAGGTGACCCGGCAGCGGACCGCCGCGCCGGCCGCCCCGGCGGACTACGCAGACCTGGCCGGCGACCCGCTCGCCTCCTGGATCGAGACGGCGTTCGGGCTCGACCGCGACGGCGACGGCCGGTGGGTGCGGCGCCCGCCGGTCACGGTGCAGCAGGCGGCGCGGCTACTGGCCACCCAGGCAGGCGCCGATCCGGACGAGTGCGAGAAGGCCCTGGAACGGACCTTGCGGGCCGGGTCGCGGGCCCGCCATCCGGACACCGGGCGTCCGCTGTTCGCCTTCCGGCTGCACCAGTTCCTGTCCAAGGGCGACACCGCGTACGTCACGCTGGAGGACGAGAACGCCCGCCACATCACCCGCAGCTACCAGGTCGAGCAGCCCGGATCGGGCGGGAAGATCCTGCTGCCGCTGGCGTTCTGCCGCGAATGCGGCCAGGAGTACCTGGTGGTCTGGCGGTGGCAGCAGGCAGGCGGCGTGCGTTACCTGGCGCGGCGTGACGCGGTCTCGGCCGGCGGCGAAGGAGCCACCGACTCCGACGGCTACCTGTACATCTCCCGGGAGATGCCGTGGCCGCGGGACGAGCAGACGGTCATCGCCGACCGGCGCCTGCCCGAATCGTGGCTGGAAGTGTCCGACCGCACGGGCGAGGACGTCATCAGGCCCACTGCCCGCAAGTACCTGCCGCAGCCGGTAACCGTCGACGTCTACGGCGAGGAGCGCCCGGCCGCCGGCGGCATCGAGGCGGCGTTCATCCCCGCCCCGTTCCGGTTCTGCCTGAGCTGCGGCGTGTCGTATGAGCAGGTCCGCGGCCGGGACTTCGCCAAGCTGGCCACCCTCGACCAGGAAGGCCGGTCATCGGCGACCTCGCTGATCTCGGCGTCCATCGTGCGGAGCCTGATGGCGGTCCCCGGCCCGGACCTGGACCGGCATGCGCGCAAGCTGCTGACGTTCGTCGACAACCGGCAGGACGCCTCGCTGCAGGCCGGGCACTTCAACGACTTCGTCCAGGTCACGATGCTGCGCGGCGCCCTGTACCGGGCGGCCCGGGACGCGGCTGAGCGCGGGGAGGAGGGCCTGTACTACGACGACATCGCCACCCGGGTGACTCGCGCGCTCGGCCTGGACGTCGCCGAGTACGCCCGCGAGCCCGGCGAGGAACCCGCGATGCGGCGGCGCACGGACGCGGCCCTGCGGGACGTGGTCGACCTGCGCGTCTACCTGGACCTGGAACGCGGCTGGCGGGTCACGATGCCGAACCTGGAGCAGGCCGGGCTGCTGCGGATCGGGTACCTGGGCCTGGACGAGGCGTCGGCGCGGGAGGACCTGTGGGCAGGCGCCGCGGCCCCGCTGCGCACCGCCGGTTCGCAGGTGCGCGCCGCGATCTGCGAGGTGCTGCTGGATGAGATGCGCCGCTCTCTGGCCATCGACGTGGAGTGCTTCGCCGACGATGAGCTGGACCGGATCCAGCGCCGCAGCCAGGGCTCCCTGCGGGATGAGTGGAGCGTCACCAAGGACGACGTGCCCACGGTTGCCACGGTGTTCGCGCGCGCGGGCCGCCCGGGGAGCCCGCGCGAGCACGTGAACCTGTCCGGGCGCGGCAAGTTCGGCCGGTACCTCAAGCGCGCCGGCCGCTTCCCCGGCCATCTCGGCGCGATCACCTCCGACGATGCGCAGCAGATCATCGCGGACCTGCTCCGGGCGCTGGGCAGCGCCGGCCTGGTCAGCGAGGTGGAGGACCCGCGCCGCCGCCACGGGACGGGGTACCGGGTCCGGGCCACGGCGCTGGTGTGGCGTGCCGGTGACGGCATGGCTGGGGTCGACGACCCGCTGTCGCGGACGTTCAGCGGCGCGGCGCGCCCGCGGGTCAACCCGTACTTCGTCCGCCTCTACCGGGATGTCGCCGGCACGCTGGCCGGGCTGACCGCGCGGGAGCACACCGCGCAGGTGCACCCGAAGATTCGCGAGGAGCGGGAGGAGGACTTCCGGACCGCAGAGCTCAAGCTGCTGTACTGCTCGCCGACCATGGAACTGGGCGTCGATATCGCCGGCCTCAACGCGGTGGCGATGCGTAACGTCCCGCCTACCCCGGCGAACTACGCGCAGCGTTCCGGGCGGGCGGGACGGTCCGGCCAGCCCGCGCTGGTGACCACGTACTGCGCCACCGGCAACAGCCACGATCAGTACTACTTCCGTCGGTCCGACAAGATGGTCGCCGGCTCCGTTGCACCGCCGCGGCTGGACCTGCTGAACGAGGACCTGATCCGCGCGCACGTGCACGCGATCTGGCTGGCCGAGGCAGGACTGAAACTGGGCCGGGCGATCCCGCGCAGCATCGACATGTCCGGCACCGAGCCGGAGGGCAGGCGGCGGCCGGACCCGCGCCTGCCGCTGCTGGACGGCGTCGCCAGGGATGCTGCCTCCCCGGACGCGGCCCGCCGGGCGGTCGCCCGCGCCAGCGTGGTCCTGCGGGAACTCGAGGACGGCCTGCGTGACCGGACCTCGTGGTGGGATCCGGGATGGGTCGAGCAGGCAGTGCGGGCCGCCCCGGCGGCGTTCGATCATGCCTTCGACCGGTGGCGTGACCTGTTCCGGGCGGCGCTGATCGACCAGTGGGAGCAGAACCGGCGCCGGCTGGACCACTCGCTGTCGCAGCGGGACCGTGATGCCGCCGCACGGCGCCGCCGCGAGGCCGAGACCCAGCTCACGCTGCTGCTGAACGAGGACAGCGATGCCCGCAACCTGACCTCCGATTTCAACCCCTACCGGTACCTGGCGTCGGAAGGCTTCCTGCCCGGCTACTCCTTCCCCCGGCTTCCGATCGCTGCCTACATCTCCGTGCGCGGCCGGTACGGCGCGGATGGCGACTTCGTGCAGCGGCCCAGGTTCCTGGCGATCAGGGAGTTCGGGCCGCGGGCCGTCATCTACCACGAGGGGGCGCGGTATGAGGTCAACAGGATCCAGCTCCCGGCCGACTCGGCCGGGGAGGTCGTCACCGGCCAGGCACGCCGCTGCGCCGGCTGCGGGCACCATCACGATGTCGCGCCGGGGATCGACCGGTGCGAGATGTGCGGCGCGATGCTCGGCGAGGCCACCAGCGGGCTGCTGCACCTGCACACCGTGTTCACCCGCCCGCTAGAGCGGATCTCCTCCGACGAGGAGGAACGCCGCCGCGCCGGGTTCCGGATCGTCACCTCCTACAGCTTCCAGCGGCACGGTGACCGGCCCGGCCGCCTGGACGCCATCGTCCAGGACGCGGCGGACGACCTGGTCGCGCGCCTGACCTACGGGGACTCGGCGACAGTGCGGCGCACCAACCTCGGCCCGCTGCGCCGGCCCGCCATCGACCCCGATGGGTTCTGGCTAGATCCGGTGACCGGGCGGTGGCTGCCTGAAGCCCAGGCCCGCCAGGCCAACGACGACGGCGAGCCCGCGGCTCAGCGGACCCGGGTGATTCCCTATGTGCAAGACCGCCGCAACATCCTGGTCCTGCAGCTCGCCCAGCCCGTGGACGCCGGGACCGCCCTGTCGGTGATGTACGCGCTCGAACGCGGCATCGAGGCGGTGTTCCAGCTTGAAGACTCCGAGCTGGACGGTGAGTTGCTACCGCCCGACGACGGGCCCCGGGATCGGCTGCTGTTCACCGAGTCCGCCGAGGGCGGCGCCGGGGTACTGCGCCGCCTGCATGCCGAGCCGCACGCGCTGGCCCGCGCCGCCAGGGAGGCGCTGCGCATCGCACACTTCGACCCGGACACGGGCAGTGACCTCGGCGGAGTCGACCCGGCGCACCCGTGCTCCAAGGGCTGCTATGACTGCCTGCTCAGCTACGGCAACCAGCTCGTGCACCCGCTGATCGACCGTCACCGCGCCGCCGTGCTGCTGATGGCCCTGGCCCAGGCGACGACGCTGCCCGCCGGGCGCGGGCAGTCACGCACCGAGCAGTCCATCGCGCTGCTCGCCCAGGCGGACAGCACCCTGGAGGCCGAGTTCGTGCAGTGGCTGAAGGATCACGGCTACCGGCTGCCCGATGAGGCGCAGACCCTGGTCGAGGCAGCGCGGGCCCGGCCTGACTTTATCTACCGCCTGGCCAGCGGCAGAGTCGCGGTGTTCGTGGACGGGCCGGTGCACGATGACCAGGCGGTCGCCGAGCGCGACGACCGGGCCCGCGACCGGCTGGAGGACGCGGGCTGGTACGTGATCCGGGTCCGCTACGACGACGACTGGAACGACCTGGCAGGCGCCAACCCGACGGTGTTCGGCGCGGGCCGGTAGGAGGGCAGGCACGGATGGACGTCGCCTACGCGGCGGGCTCGCTGGTCACCGCCCGCGGCCGGGAATGGGTCGTGCTTCCGGACAGCGACCCGGACCTGCTCGTGCTGCGGCCGCTCGGCGGAACTGACGACGACATCGCCGCGGTCTTCCCGGCGCTGGAGCAGGTGACCGAGGCCCGGTTCCCGGCCCCCGCCGCTGAGGATCTCGGCGACGCTCAGGCCGCCGGACTGCTGCGCACCGCGCTGCGGGTCGGGTTCCGGTCCAGCGCCGGCCCGTTCCGGTCCCTGGCCTCGATCGCGGTCGAACCCAGGCCCTACCAGCTGGTGCCGCTGCTGATGGCTATGCGCCAGCCCGTGGCGCGGATGGCGATCTGCGACGACGTCGGTATCGGCAAGACCATCGAGTCCGGGCTTATCGCCGCCGAGCTGCTGGCCCAGGGCGACGCGGCCGGCCTGGCCGTGCTGTGCTCCCCGGCGCTGGCCGAGCAGTGGCAGGATGAGCTGCGCGGCAAGTTCGGCATCGACGCCGAGCTGGTGCTTGCATCCACCGTGCCGCGCCTGGAACGTGGCCTGGCCTACGGCCAGTCGCTGTTCGACCGGTATCGGCACCTGGTGATCTCCACGGACTTCATCAAGTCCCCCCGGCACCGCGACGACTTCGTCGCCCACTGCCCGGACCTGGTGATCGTCGACGAGGCACACACGTGCGTGTCCGCCGAGGGCACCGGGGTGAGGTCCGCCCAGCAGCGGTATGAGCTGCTGTCCCGGCTCGCCGCCGACCAGCGACGGCACTTGCTGCTGGTCACCGCGACCCCGCATTCGGGGAAAGATGAGCTGTTCCGCAGCCTGATCGGGCTGCTCGACCCGGCCCTGGCTCACGTCGATCTGGCCACCGAGGCAGGCAGGCGGCAGCTGGCGTCCTGCTTCGTGCAGCGCCGCCGCGCTGACCTCCGCTCCTACCTCAACGAAGACACCGCATTTCCCGATGACCGGTTCTTCAGGGACGAGCCGTACACGCTGTCCCCGGACTACCGGGCGCTGCTGGACGACGCGATCGCCTACGCCAGCGATCGCCTCGCCGGCGCCGCCGGGCAGCGTGACCAGCGGGTGGCCTGGTGGTCGGCGATTGCGCTGCTCCGGTCCATGGTCTCCTCACCGCGCGCCGCGGCGCAGACCTTGCTGACCCGCTCCCGGTCCGCCGCCGCGGCGACCGCCGGCGAAGCCGACGAACTCGGCCGGCCCGTGGCGGCCGACATGGCCGACGACGAGAACCCCGACGGCATCGACGCCGCGCCCGGCGCCGACACCAGCCAGGAGACGCGGGCAGGAGTCCCGGCGCTGCTGCACCACCTCGCCAGCCGCGCGGCCACGCTGGAAGGCCCGGCCAGCGACCGCAAGCTGGCCCTGCTGATCACGACACTCAAGAAGCTGATCAAAGACGGCTACGACCCGATCGTGTTCTGCCGTTATATCCCGACCGCCGAGTACGTCGCCGAGCATCTGGACGGGCAGCTCGGCCGCAAGACTGTCATCGCCGCCGTTACCGGCACCCTGTCGCCATCCCAGCGCATCGAGCGGATCGAGAAGCTGGCCGATGCCGCGGCCGAGAACGGTGCCCGGCGCGTCCTGGTGGCCACCGACTGCCTGTCCGAAGGAGTCAACCTTCAGCACCACTTCAACGCGATCGTCCACTACGACCTGGCGTGGAACCCCACCCGGCACGAGCAGCGCGAGGGCCGCGTTGACCGGTTCGGCCAGCGCTCGGCCGACATTCGGGTCGTCACCATCTACGGCTCCGACAACGACATCGACGGCAGGGTCCTCGACGTGCTGATCCGCAAGCACCGGGAGATCCGCAAGTCCACCGGCATCTCGGTGCCGGTCCCGGACGAGACGTCGGCGGCCGTCACCGACGCGGTCGTCGGATGGCTGCTGCGGCGGGACAGGGCCGTCGGCAGCCAGCAGGCCCTGTTCGATCTCGGGGAAGTCACCGGGCAGCAGGCACTGGACCTGGACGCCGAGTGGAACTCGATGGCCGAGCGCGAGCGCAGGTCGCGGTCCCGCTACGCGCAGGGCAGCATCCACCCGGACGACGTCGCCCGCGAGGTCACCGCCACCCGAGCCGCGCTCGGCTCCGACGACGAGATCCGGTCCTTCACGCGCACGGCGCTGCGAGCGCTGGGCGGCGACCTGACCGGCGCCGCCGACGGCGACTTCATCGTCACCACCGCCACGCTTCCGGCCGGGCTGCGGGACAGCATCGCCGCCGTCGCCGGCGAGTGGCCAGGCATCGCGTTCCGCACGGCACCCGGCGTGCCACGCGGCGAGGCGGCACTCACCCGCACCAACCCGATCGTCGGCGCCGTCGCGCACTTCGTCCTGTCCGCGGCCCTCGACAAAAACATGCCCGCCCGGTACCGTCCCGCCCGGCGCTGCGGCGTCATCCGCACCAGCGCCGTCACCCGGCGCACCACGGTGCTGCTCGTACGCTATCGATTCCAGCTCATCCTGCCCGGCCGTCACGGTGACCGGCCCCTGGTCGCCGAGGACGGCCGCGTGCTCGGCTTCGAAGGCCCGCCAGGCTCCGCGGACTGGCTGCCCGACGACACGGCCGCGGCGCTGCTGGCCGCCAGGCCCGACGCCAACACGGCCACCGAGTTCGCCCAGGCCGCGATCCGCCGGGTCCTCGACGGCCTGCCAGAGGTGATGCCCGAACTGGCCAGGCGGGGCGCCGGGTTCGCCGACGACCTGCGTGAAGCCCACCGCCGGGTGCGCCGCAGCGCCGACCAGGCCGTGCGCGGCATCACCGTCACAGCCCAGGGCGACGCCGACATCCTCGGCACGTACGTGTACCTGCCCGTGTCCGCCGAGCCCGGAGTCGACCAGTGACCCCCTCCGTCTCCGCCAGCCAGGTCTTCGCCTCCATCCGCGTCGTCGGCGGCCTGCTGCCCGCCGACATGCTGGCCCGGATCGCCGACGGCAAGGACATCTCAGGCTCCAAGCCGGCCGACTACCACGTCGTCGGCGTCCGGTCCGTCCAGGACGACGCCGAGCGGCACTGGGACTACCTCAAGGGCGCCTGGCGCAGCCTCCGCGCCGCCCTCGGCGACGACGGCCACGATCCTGCCGGGCTGGCCACCGAGAACTGGCTGCTGCCGTTGTTCGAAGAGCACGGCTTCGGCCGCCTGCACCGGCTCCCGGCCGGAATCCACGCCGGCGACCACGCGCACGCGTTCCCGGTCTCCCACCGGTGGGAGCACGTCCCCATCCACCTCGCCTCCTGGGACGCTGACCTGGACCGCCGCCCGGCAAGCGGCGGGCTGCCGCCGCAGTCCATGCTCCAGGAATGCCTGAACCGGTCACCGGCGCACCTGTGGGGAATCCTGGGCAATGGCCGGCACCTGCGCATCCTGCGCGACTCAACCTCCCTGGCCGGAAGCTCCTACATCGACATCGACCTGGAGGCCATGTTCGACGGCGAGCTGTTCGCCGAGTTCGTCATGCTGTACCGGCTGCTGCACGTCTCCCGCTACGAGATCTCCGACGGCGCGGCGCCGTCGGCCTGCCGGATGGAACGCTGGCGCACCGAGGCCATCGAAGCCGGCGCCCGCGCCCTCGACCAGCTCCGCGACGGCGTCCAGAACGCCATCGCCCACCTCGGCACCGGGTTCCTGCGCCACCCCGCCAACACCCGGCTCCGCGACGACCTCGACGCCGACCTGTTCAAGCGCGCCCTGCTCCGGCTGGTGTACCGGCTCCTGTTCTGGTTCGTCGCCGACGACCGCGACGTCCTCCACACCCCGGGCATCGAGGAGGACGTGAGGAACCGGTACGAGAAGTACTTCTCGTCCAAGCGGCTGCGTGAAGTCGCGGTGCGGCGCGCGGGCACCACCCACGGAGACCTGTGGCAGGCAGTGCGGCTCGTCCTACGCGGCCTCGGCGACGAGAACGGACTGCCCCAGCTCGGCCTGCCCGGCCTCGGCGGCATCTACGACGACACCGGAACCGACCAGATCCTGCACGGCCTGGAACTGTCCAACGAGCACCTGCTCGCTGCCATCCGCTCCCTGGCCCGGGTCCACGACCCATCCACCAAGCGGTACCGTCCCGTCGACTATCGCAACCTCGGGGCCGAGGAACTCGGATCCATCTACGAGTCCCTGCTGGAACTGGTCCCGAAGTGGAGCAAGGAAGAACGCCGGTTCATCCTCGACGTGCTGCCCGGCAACGAACGCAAGTCCACAGGCTCGTACTACACCCCAACGTCGCTCATCGACTGCCTGCTCGACACCGCGCTGGATCCCGTCCTCGATGAGGCGCAGAAGCGCGCCGAAACCGAGGCGACCGCCACTGGCGAAGATCCCGCGACGGCCGTGGCGAACGCGCTGCTATCGGCCACCGTCTGCGACCCCGCCTGCGGATCCGGCCACTTCCTCGTGGCCGCCGCCCGCCGCATCGCCAAGCGCCTCGCTTCGGTACGCGAGCGCAATCCCGAGCCCACCCTCGGAGCGCTCCGCACCGCCCTGCGCGATGCCGTCACCCACTGCATCTACGGCGTCGACATCAACCCGATGGCCGTCGAGCTGGCCAAAGTCTCCCTCTGGCTCGAAGCGCTCGAACCCGGCAAGCCCCTCGGCTTCCTGGACGGCCGCGTCAAATGCGGCAACGCCCTGCTTGGCGCGACCCCCGCGCTCATGACGGGCGGCATCCCCGACGACGCGTTCAAGCCCGTCGAAGGCGATGACAGGGTGTGGGCAGCGTCACTCCGCAGGGCCAACGGCAAGGACAACCCACAGCAGGACGAGCTGTTCGCGGACCAAGACATCTTCTCTCAATCAAACGAGAAGCTGGCTGCACAGCTCGCGCAGATTACCCGGGCGCCCGACGGTTCCCTGCGCGACGTGCATCGCCAGGCTGCCGCCTACCGGGTCTGGGCAGAGTCTGCGGAATGCCAGCACGCCCGTCAGGTCGCAGACGCCTGGTCCGCTGCCTTCGTCTGGATCAAGACCAAGGACGCGCCCCCTGCCGTCGTCAACCGGGTCTTCCGGGCGCTGCGCGAGAAGGGCAGCGCCGCGATTCCGCCGGCCACCAGCACCGAGATCGAGCGACTCCGCGCCGAATATGGCTTCTTCCACTGGCACCTGGAGTTTCCAGACGTCTTCCGGGTTCCCGACGGCCCGGACTCGTCAGTCGATCCGGTCACCGGCTGGTCCGGCGGCTTCACCTGCGTCCTCGGCAACCCGCCGTGGGACAAGGTTGATTTCGAGGACAAGAAGTATTTCAGCGTGGTCGATCCGTCCATCGCGGCGCTCACCGGGCAGACGCGGCGCGCCCGCATAACCGAATGGCAGCGAGAGAACCCGGACGAGGGCGCGCGCTACCGCGCCGCGCGGCGCAAGGTCAAGTCCACGTTCCTGTTCGCCAGTAGCTCTGGCGTGTATCCACTGTGCGCCAAGGGTCT
>Ga0335078_10001800_pt1 | contig 32399 bp, 27 predicted proteins | sample Lox_Sample_32_FD_206711 | JGI IMG/M metagenome (GOLD analysis project Ga0335078, IMG submission 206711) | Soil microbial communities from Loxahatchee National Wildlife Refuge, Florida, United States - Lox_Sample_3.2 | ecosystem: Environmental > Terrestrial > Soil > Wetlands | place: USA... | reverse complement strand
CGCTGTACTGCTGTCGAACCAATTGTTTCACTTCTCCCGTTTCGGCGTCCCCCTATCGGAGGCGGCGCGCCGAACTTGGCCCTGCTACTTATAGCTTGCTTCAGGAAGCGGCCGCGACCTCGCGGGCAGGCTCCGGCTAGCGGTAGATGGCCTCGACCGGCTCCTCGCGGCGACGTCCGACGCGCTCGCGCAGGAGGTGACGCTCGAATTCCTCGTAGAACTTGAGGCTCTCCGCGTCCACGGACGGGCGAACCTGCTTGAGCGCCGTATCGAAATGGGCCCGCGTCACCTTGGATGCTTTGAGGCTTTCCCGGATCGCGGTGAGCCCCGCTTCCCGGCAGAGTGCCGCAATGTCGCTCCCCACGTAGCCCTCGGTCTTGGTGGCGAGGGCGTTCAGGTCGACGTCCTCCGCGAGGGGCATCGCGTGGGTGTGGACCTTGAGGATCTCGAGGCGGCCCGCGACGTTCGGGGGCTCGACGTAGAGCAGGCGGTCGAAGCGGCCGGTCCGCAGCAGAGCTTCGTCGACGATGTCGGGTCGGTTCGTCGCGGCGATCACGAGGACCCGTTCGAGCGACTCGAGGCCATCGATCGACGTGAGGAGCTGGTTCACGATCCGCTCGGTCACGCCGCTCGACGTCTGCAGCCCGCGTCGCGGGGCGATCGAGTCGATCTCGTCGATGAAGACGATGGAGGGGGACGCCTGCCGCGCCTTCTTGAAGATCATCCGGATCGCTTTCTCGCTCTCGCCGACCCACTTGCTCATCACCTCGGGGCCCTTCACCGAGATGAAGTTCGCTTGGCTTTCGGTCGCGGCGGCTTTCGCGAGGAGCGTTTTTCCGACCCCCGGGGGTCCGTAGAGCAGGATCCCGCGCGGCGGCTCGATGCCGATATGGCGGTAGACCTGGGGGTTCTTGAACGGCAGCTCGACCGACTCTTCAAGGATCCGGCGGACCCGCTCGACGCCCCCGACCTCCTCCCAGTGCGTGGTGGGGACCTCGACCGCGACGTCGCGCAGGCTCGACGGCTCGATCTGCTTCAGCGCCTCGCGGAAGTCGTGCTCGGTGACCTTCATCCGCTCGAGCAGGGAGAGCGGGATCGGCTGGTCGAAATCGATCTCGGGAAGGTAGCGCCGCAACGCCCGCATCGCCGCTTCCCGGGCGAGCGAGGAGAGGTCGGCGCCGACGAACCCGTGGCTCTGCGCGGCCAGGACCTTGAGGATCTTCTCGCGGTCCTTGTCGGTCCCTTCGATCGGCATCCCGCGCGTATGGATCTGCAGGATCTCGAGGCGGCCCTCCTGGGTCGGGACCCCGATCTCGATCTCCCGGTCGAAACGGCCGGGCCGGCGCAGCGCGGGGTCGATCGCCTCCTCGCGGTTCGTGGCGGCGATCACGATGACGTTCCCGCGCCCCGAGAGGCCGTCCATCAACGTGAGCAACTGGGCGACGACCCGCCGCTCGACCTCGCCCACGACCTCGTCGCGGCGCGGGGCGATCGAATCGAGCTCGTCGATGAAGATGACGCTCGGGGCGTTCTTTTCGGCCTCCTCGAACTTCTCGCGGAGCTCCTTCTCGCTCTCCCCGTAGTACTTCGAGATGATCTCGGGGCCCTGGATCCCGATGAAGTGGGCGCCGGCTTCGTTCGCGACCGCCTTCGCGATCAGGGTCTTGCCCGTGCCGGGCGGACCGTAGAGGAGCACGCCCTTCGGGGGCGTGATCGCGAGCCGGTCGAACAGCTCGGGGTGCTTGAGGGGCAGCTCGATCATCTCGCGGACCCGTCCGAGCTTCTCCTTGAGGCCCCCGATGTCCTCGTAGGAGACGCGGGGGGCCGCGACCTCCGTCTCGCTGACCGTCTCCTCCTTGATCGTGATCAACGAGGACGGGGCGACCTGGACGATCCCCTTCGGCTGGGTCGAGACGACCATGAACGGGAGCGAGCCGCCCATCAGGAAGACGCCCGGGATCACGAACACGTCGCCGCGGATGAACGGTCGACGGGCGAGCGCCTTCGCGACAAAGCTCTCGAGTCCCGGTCCCAGGTCCATGCGGGCCGAGCCCGCGTAGATCGGGGCGATCGTGATGGCGTCCGCGTTCGGGCAGTCGACCCGCTGGACCGAGACGCGGTCGCCGATGCTGACGCCGGCGTTGCGGCGGACCACCGCCTCGATGCGGACGAGCCCCTTGCCCTCGTCCTCCTGCTGGGCTCGGCTGACCACCGCGGGGGTGGGCTTGCGGCCCCGGACCTCGATGATGTCGCCGAGGCCGACCTTGAGGCGTTGCCGCGTTTGAACGTCGAGCCGGGCCGTACCCAAGCCGATGTCCTGCTGGAACGCTTCGGCAACCCGAAGGGTGATGGCCTCTCCCATCTACGAGGGTTTGGACCTCGGTGCGGCGCATAAGCATTGTCATCGTACGGACGCGCTCGGCGGCGCTCCGCCCGTGCGGCGTCGCCCGCGCTAGGACTCGGGACCGGCCCCGAGCCGGCTCTGTCCCGGCGGGCGGCCGGCGGCCCCCAGGTCGGGGATCGGTTCCCCGAGCGTTTCCGCGATCACCGCCGCGGTGCCCGGTCCGAAGCCCATGAAGTGATTGTTGGCGAACGCGAAGACGCTGTCGACCGGCTGTCCCTCGTTCTCGAAGAGCCGCTTCATGGCCACGATCTCGGGGCGGGCGTCCCGCTGGACCCGGTCGAACCGGGTGAGCGCCCGATCGCCGATGAAACGGGCGTACAGGAAGTCGCCCGTGACCCACGGGGGGGGCCGGGTCTCCGGAACGACCGACCAGACGAGCGCCGCGTTTCGTGTCTCGAGGAGCGTCCGCGTCGCTTCCGTCCACCACGAGCTGTGGCGAAGCTCCACCGCGAGGGGGTACTCGACCGGTACGCTCGCGAGGAGCGCCTCCAGCTTCGCCCGGCCCGGTCCCGCGCGGAAGGACGGCGGGAACTGGAGCACGATCGGCCCGAGCTTCCCGCGCGAGCGCAGGGGTTCGAGGCTCGAAAGGAACGGGTCGAGGACCTCGTGGACGGCCCGAGGGGCGGATTCGTGCGTCACGTCCCGGGGCACTTTGAGCGCGAAGCGGAAGCCGCTCGGAGTCCGCTCCGCCCACCGCCGTACCAGGAACGGGCCCGGCGGCCGGTAGAAGCTCGAGTCGACTTCGACCGTCCGGAAGACCCGAGCGTAGCAGCTGAGAAAATCCCCGGGAGGAGTTCCCGATGGGTAGAACGGCCCGACCCAATCGTCGTAGGCCCAGCCCGAGCAGCCGATCCAGTACCGACCCACGGAATTCCCGAAGGTCGGGGGGGATTAGCGGTTTCTTGTTGGCGCCGGCGCGACGCCACGGCACATCCCCGGGCTCGTCGCGGGGCGCCAGAGCAGCACAAGAAGGATAATCCCCGGTGCGCGTCCTCGGCGTGATGCCTCGAGGAGGGTCGTCCGGATCCGTACTCGGAAAGCTCCTCGAAGCGGCGGGTTACCATCTCGAGGTTCGTCCCGACGCGATGGTCGCGGTCCGGGGCCGCGACCGCCGAGGCGTGATCGTGCTCACCTCCGCGCGGTCGCCCGCCGACGTGGAGGCGCTCTTTCCGGTTGGAACGCTGCATCGCACCATCGTCTACGATGACGAACCCGGCGAAACCGCGCGCGCCGTGGCCGCGGACCGGGGGATCGATATCCTCGACCCGTCGACCCTCGGCCCGGGGCTCGGGGAGCTGCTCCTGCTGCCGCCCGCGGAGGCCGAGCTCTCGCCCGTCGACGCGGAGGCGGGCGTGCCCCTCGAGCCCCCGTTCGCGATCGCTCCGGACAGCCAGCGGACCGTCCGGCCCCGGATCGGTCGCTCGGAGGCCGAGACGCTCGCGGGGGTGGACGGGCCCCGATACACCCTTCGGCTCGTACCGTACTTCGTAGCCGCCTACCGGGTCCGTCCGGCGGCGCCGGACGGCGGGCACGGGACCGTGGTCCGAAACCTCGTGGCGATCAACGCGGTGACACGGCGGGCCGAGATCTGGGGGGACGAAGAGCGGGAGCTGATCGGCGACCTCGCGGAACCCTACCAACGGCTCGCGCCGCAGCTCGAGGAATCGCAAGTGGCTCCGATCGCGCTGGAGGCGATCCGCCGTCACCACACGGTCCACGTCGACCACACGGAGCAACACCAGGGCGCGCTGGTCATCGAGACCCGTCGGGTCCCTCCGACCGCGGACGACATCCGGTTGGGCCCGTTCGTCCTGCTCTATGTCCCGCACTGGTACGCGGAAGGTTCCCAGGGCCGGGTCGTCCTCGACGCGGTGACCGGACGACGCACGAGCGCGCCCGAGCCGGGCGGTTCGTAGCCCGCGCCCCCGGTGTCAAATACGGTCCCCGGCTCGTCGGGGCGTGCTGCTCGACCAGTTCCGCATCGGCCCCTACCTCAACTTCACGTACCTCGTGGCCGAGAAGGCGGGCGGCCAGGGCGTCGTCATCGACCCGTCGTTCGGGATCGACCCGGTGCTGGCGGCGATCGACGAGCGGGGCGTGAAGGTTCGCTACATCCTGAACACCCACAGCCATCAGGATCACATCGCCGGCAACGCGGAGGTCAAGGAGCGCACCGGCGCGAAAGTGGTGGCGCACAAGGTCGCCCCGATCCATCAGGACCTCTCGGTCACGGACAGGGACGCCGTGAGCGTCGGGGACCTGCGGTTCCACGTCGTGCACACTCCCGGGCACACGAAGGATAGCGTGCTCTACGTGTTCGAAGGCAACGTCGCCACCGGCGACACCCTCTTCGTGGGCGAGTGCGGGCGCACCGACCTGCCGGGGGGCAGCCCCGCCGAGCTGTTCGACAGCTTGCACCACCGTCTCCTCACCCTCGATGACGCCCTCGTCGTGTTGCCCGGCCACGACTACGGCACGAGCCCCACCTCGACGATCGGACGCGAACGCGCCGAGAACTACACGTTGCAGCCCCGCACCCTCGAAGAGTTCCTCAAGTTCATGCAGGAGTGAGCCGGTTCCCGTGCCCCCGCTCCCGGCCCCCGAAGCGAGCCCGATCCGTGCGGTCGGCGCCCGTCGCGATCGTCCGGCGATCCCCGCGATCCCCGCGATCGTGCGGACCCTGCGCGAACTCGCGAAAGAGTCGCCCGCGCTCGTTGCGCTCTTCGACGCCCGTTCGATCGCGGGCGAGCGCCACCTGCTCTCCGCCTGGGCCCATCTGGGGCGCTCGCGGGGCCGGGGCGAAGCCCGTCTTCGGGACCGGGCGGCCGAGCTGGCGCTCTTCGTCGCGGGCGACGACCAGCTGCCTCGGGCGCTCGCGAAGGTCGGAGTTTCGGACACGACCGAGCAGTTCGTCCTGGTCGCGGAACGGCCCCAGGACCCGAGCGCGCTCCTGAGCCGCTTCGACCTGGTTCCGGACCCCGCGGCCTACCCGCGCCCGGTCGACGCCGCCCTGCTCGACCGACTCGGGATCGACGCGGCCGAGCGGAGCGCGGTCCCTCCCGCGGGCTGGGAGGGCCTCGTGCTCGAGCGGGTCGCGCTGCTCGAGCTCTCCGCGCCGGCCGCCCGTCCGACTGCCGAAAAGACTTAACCAAGCGGCACGGTCGCGCCCGCGGTCCGTGGCGGCCGTGCAGGTGTAATCTAGCGGTAGGATGTCAGCCTTCCAAGCTGACCACCCGGGTTCGAATCGCGGGAGCGTTCGCCGCCTCCCGCGCGAGACTCCCGGCGCCTGCATTCCGTCGCCCCGGGCCCCCGCGCGAAGGGAGGGTTTATTCCACCGGGGTCCGCTTCGCTTCGTGCGCTGAGGTAGCCTAGCCCGGAAAGGCGCCAGCCTTGAAAGCTGGTGGCGGTTCCGCCACGGGAGTTCAAATCTCCCCCTCAGCGTTCGCTCCCGCTCAGGTTGGATTATATCCCCACCGCCGCTCGTCCGCGCGTTCGATGCCCGAATCCTCGTCGCTCACGCCCCTCCTCGAGCAGTACCAGGGCATCAAGGCCCGATACCCGGGCCATCTCGTCCTCTTCCGGGTCGGGGATTTCTACGAGACGTTCGGCGACGACGCCCGCCTGCTCGCGCGCGAGCTCGACGTCGTGCTCACCGCCCGTTCGGCGGATGCCCTCGGGATCCGCACCCCGATGGCCGGGGTACCGCACCACGCTGTCGAAACGTACCTGGGCCGGCTCGTCCGCAAGGGGTACAAGGTCGCGATCTGCGACCAGGTCGAGGACGCGCGGTTCGCGAAGGGACTGGTTCGCCGCGAGGTCACGCGGGTCGTCACCCCGGGCACGGTCGTCGAGGACGGGATCCTCGGCGGTCCCGAGCACAACTTCCTCGTGAGCATCGTGGCCCCGCCCACGGGGGCGGGGTCGTACGCCGCGGTCGACATCACGACCGGGGAGTGGTACCACGGGCCGGCGGACGGCCCGGGCCCGGACGGGCTCGTCTCCACGCTCGCGGCGTTCCAGCCCCGGGAGATCCTCTGGACCGCGAGCGAAGAGTCGGGCGCGATCGCGCTGCTCACCGCGCTCCGTCGGGAGTTTCCGAGCGCCCGGCTCGAAGCCGCCCCGGCGCCGGTCGCGGACGGCGAGATGCCGGTCGCCCTGCGGAGCGGGGCTCTCGGCCCGGCGGAGACAACCGAGCCGGACCGCCGCCTCGCGGCCTATCTTCGGGTCACCCAACCCCGGCTCTTGCCCCACCTCGGTCTCGTCGAGCGCGGCTCGGGAGGTCGACGCCTCGTGCTCGACGCGAAGACGCTGCGGCACCTCGAGATCAATCGCCCGATGAACCCGGACGACCCGAAAGGGGTGACCCTCCTCGGCACGTGGGACGAGACGGTCACGGCCCCCGGTCGCCGCACCCTCGCCTTTTGGCTCACGAATCCTCTCGCCGACGTCGGCGCGATCGTCCGACGCCAGGAGGCCGTCCAGTCGTTCGTCGACCGGGGGGCGGAGCTCGAGGGCTGGCGGGCTCGGCTCCGGTCGATCCCCGACCTCTCGCGGATCGCCGCGCGGGTCGCCGGACGCCGGGTCCGCCCGAACGAGCTCATCGCCCTGCGGGCGGGGCTCGAGACGGCGGAATCGCTCGGTCGGAAGCTGGCGGAGGGCGAACGGTCGACGCGGCTCTCCGCGCTCGCCGGGGAGCTCGCGCCGCCCGCGGGGCTCGTCTCGCTGCTGCGCACCGCGCTCCCCGAGGGCCCCACGCCGGTCGACGAAGCTCCGGAGCTCTTCCGACCCGGCCACGCCCCCGAGGTCGACCGGTGGCGCGACGCCGAGCGGACGGCGCTCACGGAGATGGCCGCCCTCGAGAGCGCCGAGCAGGAAGCGACCGGCATCCGAACGCTGAAGGTCGGCTACAACCAGGTCTTCGGCTACTACATCGAGGTCACGAAGCCCCACCTCGCCCGCGTGCCGCCGCACTTCCGTCGCCGCCAGACCGTCGCCCAGGCCGAGCGGTTCACGACCGACCGGCTCGAGGAGGTCGAGCGGCGCATCCTCGAAGCGCGGGAGGGGATCCGTACGGCCGAGGCGGTACGGTGGGAGGAGCTGCTCGACGCCGTGGAGCGGCAGGTCCCCGCCGTGCACCGCGTGAGCCGGGCGGTCGGCGAGGTCGACGCGCTCGCCACCTTCGCCCATCTCGCGCAGAGCCGGGGGTATGTGCGCCCCACCGTGGACGATTCGTCGGCCCTCGTCGTGCGCGACGGCCGGCACCCGGTGCTCGACCGGTTGCTCGGGGAGGGATTCGTCCCCAACGATACGGACCTCGAGCCCGCCACGCGACGCATGCTCGTGCTCACCGGGCCCAACATGTCGGGAAAGTCGACCTACATGCGCCAGGTCGGCCTCCTCGTGGTGCTCGCGCAGGCGGGGTCGTTCATCCCCGCGAAGTTCGCGCGCGTCGGCCTCGTGACGCAGCTGTTCACCCGGATGGGGTTCACGGACGAGATCGGCCGCGGGAAGTCGAGCTTCATGGTCGAGATGAGCGAGGTGGCGGAGATCCTCCGGGCCGCCGACGAGCGTTCGCTGATCCTTCTCGATGAGGTCGGTCGCGGAACTAGCACGTTCGACGGTCTCGCGATCGCGTGGGCCACGCTCCGGCACCTCCACGACACGACGCGGGCGCGGAGCCTCTTGGCGACCCACTACCACCAGTTGACCGACCTCGTCCGCGGACTCTCCGCGGCGCAGAACGCGCACTTCGCCGTCCGGGAAGGGCCGGAGGGGATCGTCTTCCTCCACCGACTCGTTCCCGGCGCGACCGACCGCAGTTACGGCGTCCACGTCGCGCGCCTCGCCGGGGTTCCCGAAGGCGTGCTCGCGGAGGCCGAGCGGCTGCTCCACCGACTCGAGACCGAGAGCGTCGTTCCGACCGCGGCGAAGACCGCCCGGCGGCGGGGCCCGCGGTACACCCAGGCGGTGCTCCTCTCGGAAGGGGCCGCGGAACACCCCGTCCTCGCGGAGCTGCGCCGCCTCGACCCCGACCGGCTTTCCGCCCCCGACGCCGCCCGCACGCTGCGGGACCTCAAACGTCGGGCGACCGCCGACGCCGATGGCGAGGAACGCGCGCCGTGACCGCGGCCCCGTTGCCCGTTCGTCGGCCGATCCGGCGCCTCTCGAGCGAAACGATCGAACGGATCGCGGCGGGGGAGGTGGTCGAGCGTCCGGCCTCGGTCGTCAAGGAGCTCGTCGAGAACGCGGTGGACGCGGGCGCGTCGAGCGTCACCGTCCGCCTGGTGGGCGGCGGGCTCGAGCGGATCGAGGTCGCCGATGACGGTACCGGGATCTCCCCGGACGAACTCGAGCTCGCGGTCGAGCGGCACGCGACGAGCAAGATCGACCCCGACGGTCCGGTCGAGCGGATCGGCACGCTCGGCTTTCGCGGCGAGGCGCTCGCCGCGATCGCCTCCGTCGCCCGGTTCCGCCTCGTCTCCCGGCCCCCGGACCGGGAAGTGGCCGAGGGGATCTCCGGCGTCGGGGGGGCCCTCGCGGGCCGGTTCTCCGCCGCGCGGGCGCCGGGAACGACGGTGGAGGTCGAGGAGCTGTTCTTCAACACCCCGGCACGAAGAAAGTTCCTGAAGAGCCCGCCCGCGGAGCAGATCGAGGTCCTGCAGACGGTCGAGCGCCTCTACCTCGCCCGGCCCCAGGTCGGCCTGCGCGTCGAGTCGGAGGGCCGGGAGGTCGCGGTCTACCCACCCGCTCACGACCTTCGTGACGCGGCCACGAGAGTGCTCGGGCCCGGATTCCTTACCGCTTCGTTCGAGCTCTCCGCGGAGGTCCCCGGAGGGCGGCTCTTCGGCGCCCTGGGGCGTCCCGAAGTGGCCGTCGCCTCCTCCCGCGCGCTCTTCCTCGCGGTGAACGGTCGATCGATCACCTCGCGGCCGATGGCCCAAGCCGTCCGGGTCGCGTTCGGGGACTATCTCCCCCGCACCCGCTTCCCCGTGGGCGTCCTCCACCTTGAGCTCGCCGCCGACCGACTCGACGTGAACGTCCACCCGACGAAGCGCGAAGTCCGGTTCGCCCGCGAGCGCGAACTACTCGATGCCGTACGGCTGCGCGTCCGCGAGACGCTCGTCGGGACGCCCCAGGTCGCGGGACTCCCGGGCGCTTCGGACGCGTCCCCGCCCCCCCTGGGCGGTCCACCGCGCCCGTTCTCGGCTCCGTCGCGTCCGTCGAGCTCCGGCGTCCAGCGCACGCTCGAAGGGACCGCCGAACCCCGGGCCCCGCCCACCGTACCGGCCGCCGGCGGGCACCCGAAGCTCCGGCTGCTCGGCTGCCTTCAGGCGCTCTACTGGGTCGCCGAAAGCGACGAGGGCATGGTGCTGGTCGACCAACACGCCGCGAGCGAGCGGGTGGTCTATGAGGAGCTCCGTCGCGCGGGAACACTGCAGCGCCAGACGCTCGTCGCGCCGGTGAACCTCCGCCTCACCGGCGCGCAGCGAAGCGCCTTCGAGGTGCATGCCGAGACCGTTCGGGCCGCCGGATTCGACCTCGAACCGTTCGGACCCGACGACGCATTCCTCGTGCGTTCGGTCCCCGCCTATCGCGGCCGCTCCGCCCGGCCCGAGTCGGTCGCGGAGCTCTTGGACGAGCTCGCGAGCGGCGGCCGCCCCACCCTGCCGGACGGTCTCGAGGAGCGCCGCGCGGCGACGGTCGCCTGCCACGCGGCCCTGCGCGCCGGCGATGTCGTCGACGCGGAGGAGTTCTCCCGCGTTCTCGCCGCGCTGCATGCCCTCCCCGAAGCCGCCTTCTCCTGTCCCCACGGCCGACCGATCGTCCTCGGCATCCCCCGCACCCGGCTCGACCGATGGTTCCTACGGAGCGGCCCATGACGCCTCCGGCGGTCCCACCGCGGGCTCGGGTCTCCGAGAAAGCGGTCGTCGACACGGCCGCGACGTACCTGCGGGGCCTCGGCTACCGCGTCTACCCCAACCCGGATTCGACCGACTACTTTGACCTCGTGGCGCGCCGCGGCGACGAGGTGGGGCTCGTCGAGGCGAAAGTGGCGAACAGCCGAGCCGTGCTCGTCCAGGCGCTCAAGCGCCGAGCGTGGGGCGACTGGGTCGCGGTGGTGCTGCCCTCCGAACGATCCGCGCAGCGCCTCGCCGCACGCACCGCCGGGACCCGAGCGTCCCCCGTCGGGGTTTGGGTAGCGAGCGACGGGCAGGTGCAGGTCGTCCGCGCCGCAGGTCCGTGGGTCCGTCCCGGCGAGACCGACCCGTACGCGGAGCTTCGGGTCCGGTTTCGCACCGTCCTCGATCGGATCGACTCCGGGGAGATCCCGCCCGACGTTCGCTGGGCCGGGGTCGTGAGCACGGTGCGTCGGGCTTCGGGGGGTCGCGGTTTCTCCGAGTGGCGGCTCGACGAGCCGCCGGCGCCCGATCGTTAGCGGCCCTTCGGGACGATCGCGGCCCGCAGCGCGAGCGCGACGCGTTCGGGAAGGAACGACTCCGAGAATCGGACCGCCGCGCGGCCGATCTCCCGCCGGGCCGCCGGGTCCGCGAGCAGCTCGGCGAGCACGGAGGCCAGGTCGCCCGGGTCGTCGCTCTCCGCGGTCCGCACGCCGCCCGCCGGGTCGACAGCGAGGCGGGCTCCGGGAAGCACGATCGGGGGAAGGCCGGCCCGTGCCGCGAGGACCGTGCCCGGGTCAAATCCGGGGGTTCTCCGGGCGAAGACGGCGATGTCCGCGGCGGAGAGCGCGCTCGAAAGAGTGTTCGCTCGGCGCTCGGGCAGGGCGATCACTCCGGGGTCGGTCGGAGCGGGCGCGCCCCAGACGATGAGACGCACGCCGGGAAAGAGCGGGTGCACCCGCCGGAACGCCTCGAGCACCCGGTCGACCCCGCTCGGCTCTGCGGCTTCGAACGCGGTCGGAGCGACGACCACCGGAACGTCGGGCGGGATGCGCAACTCCTCTCGCGCTTGGTTCCGCGGCGGTGGGGGTTCGAGCGAGGGAACGGCCGGGGCGAGCGCGAGCAGCTTGCGCTCGGGCACGGCATACTCCTCGGCGAGCGAGTGCGCGAGATCGGCCGTGTCGAAGAACAGTCGGTCCGCTTCCTGGAGCGCGGCGTGCTCCAACCGCCGCACGGCGCGGCGGTCCCGCCACAGGTCGAGGCGACCGACGAAGCCGGACGGAGAATGGACCTGATGCTCGCCTTCGAACGACCGGAGCTCGATCCCCCGGACGAACCCCGCGACGAGCGGCGGTCCCCGACGGCCCCGTCGATACCCGAGCGATCCCAGACCGACCGGGTCCCGCAGCACGAGGTCGACCGGTTTCCGAAGCCGGCGCCCGACGGCGGCGGCGAACTCCGCGGGCTCGACCGGCGCGCCCGGGTGGCGCAGCGGGATCTCCACGGGAATGCTCGGAACCCCCGCAGGGACGGGGGCCGCAGGGGGCCCCGGCAGATGGAGGACGCGCACCTCGTCGCCGGACGCAGCAAGCGCCCGGGCGAGCCCCCACGCGCTTGCGGCGAGGTCGTACGGGTCGAGGGGCGGCGGACCGGTGGCGACGACGTCCACCGTGCGCCCCGGCATCCGCGCTCGGAGCGAGCTCGCCCCGAAAAGGGTTCCGGCGCAGCGGTCGGCTCAGCCCGAGAGGCCGAGACGGGGCCCGAACGAGCGTCCCGCCATCTCCTCGGGCGCGTCGTAGCCCATCCCCTCGAGGATGGTCGGCGCGAGGTCGACGAGGTCGAGCGTGCCGGGCAGAGCACCCGGCCGGATCCCGTCCCCGGCCCCGATCAGGATCCCGTTCATCCGGTGCGTGCCCGTGCCGCAGAAGTAGTCGGGGCGTTCGCGGATGAGCGGGTTCGGGTAGCTGAAGTCCATCCGGGGTTCGGTGCACATCCCGTCGACCCGGATGAGCAGCGCGGGCGCCTGGGCGAGGTTCGACCCGCGGTACATCGTCGTCGGGTCGAGGACCTCGATGTGGGCATCGGGGTACGCCTCGAGCCGGCGGCGGATCTCCGCGCGGATCGCGTCGCGGCGCTCGGGGGTCAGGTAGGGGTTGTTCGGATTCAGGTAGATCCCCTCGGGCACGGGGTAGGAGAACGCGACCGTGCGCTCCCAGTCGATGCTGTCCGAGAACTGCTCGAACGAGGTGCCGCCGCCAAGAAGTTCGAGGATCTTCGCGCGGCGCCGGCCCTCCTGGATGAACTCGGAGAGCGGCCGCATCACGTTGCGGACGCCGGGGATCCTCTGCACGTAGAGCAGGACCCGGCCGACCGTCCGCCGGCGCGAAGCGTCCGCGCCCCCGCGGAAGACGAGGAACTTCTCTTCCGCGAGCCATCGGTTCGTGAGGAAGTCGGACTGGATCGCCCCGTGGCCGTGGTCGGAGATGACGAGGGTCACCGCGGGCCCGCCCCCGGCCCGGAACGCCCGGTCGACCCGCTCGCAGGAGCGGTCGACGGTCCGCCAGAACTCGAGGAGTTCGGGGGGGATCTCGGCCGCCGGCCGGCTCATCTCGTTCCAGAGCTGGTGCTCGATCCGGTCGGTCTCGCGGAAGAGGGTGAAGAGGAATCCGGGCTTGTGCCGCTCGGCCAGGGTCGCCGCGACCTTTCCGCGCTGCTCGACCGCCTTGGTCGCCGCCGCGATCCATTCCGCCCGGGCCGCGTCCCGGAAGACGGGCAGCTCGGGGGGGTACTCTTCCCCGATGGTGGCGTGGATCTCGTCCTTGATGCCGACAGGGTAGGTGGTCGTGGGTCCGGAGAACATCCCCGGGACGACAAACCCGTGGAGCGGGTAGGGCGACCGGACGGGGAAGTTGAGGACCCCGACCTTGACGCCGACGCGCGAGAGCTTGTCCCAGAACGCCTCCATCGGGCGGAACGTCTGGACGAGCTTCGAGTTCCCCGGCTCGCCCTCGGGCTCCGTGAAGCCGAAGATGCCGAGCTCACCGGGGTCCTTGCCCGTGGCGAACGAGTACCACGCGGGGATCGTCTTCGCCGGGTAGACGGAGCGCAACGGGGCGCGCACCCCGCGGTGGACGAGCGACTTCAGGAACGGGAGCTCTCCCGCGGCCATGAGCGGGTCGAGGAGGTCGAACGTCCCCCCATCGAGGCCCAGAACCAGAAACCTGCGGAAAGATTGTCCCATTCGGAACCCTCCAAAAGGGGGTCACCCCGCAGACCTTGGTGCGTCTATAAAGGGTTTAGTCCCGTCCTCGCCCCTCTCGGTGGACGGCGGGCCTAGAGCACGCGAATCGCTTCGAGGTTGAACGGGGCGCGCGACTCGACGTTGTAGCGCTTGTGGAGGCTCGACGCGAGGTCGAGGATGCGCGACTCCTCGCCGTGGTTCAGGATGATGCGCTGCGGCCGCGGGTCGAGCGAGCCGACGTAGTTCATAAGCTGCACGCGGTCCGAGTGCCCCGAGAACCCTTCGATCGTCGCGACCTCGAGCTTCACCGGTACCGACGCCTGGCGCGACCCGTCGAGGAACGTCGCCTCGCTCACGCCGCGCTGCAGGCGGTTGCCGAACGTGCCCTCGGCCTGGTATCCGACGAAGAGGAGCCCGTTCTTCTCTTCGGGCGCCCAGGCGCGGAAGTATTCCATGACCGGGCCTCCGCTCATCATTCCCGACGTGGCGAGGATGATCGACGGCTCCTTCGAGTCGAGCACGGTGGCGCGCATCTGCTGCGAATCGATCCGGTGGAAGATGTCGGAGAGGAACGGGTTGTCCCCCTGCTGGAAGATCTGCGTGCGCAGCTGGCTGTTCAGGAACTCGGGGTAGGCGGTGTGGATCGCCGTCGCCTCGAAGATCATCCCGTCGAGGTAGACCGGCACGCGGGGGATCTTCCCCTCGCGCATCTTCTCCTCGAGGACGAGCATGACCTCCTGGGAGCGGCCGACCGCGAAGACCGGGACGATCAGCTTTCCCCCGCGGTTCAGGACCTTGCTCGTGAGCGCGCTGAAATCCTCGGTCGCCTGCTGGCGGCTCGGCTGGACATTGCGGTAGCCGCCGTACGTCGACTCGAGGACGAGCGTCTCGAGGCGGGGGAACCGGTTGGTCGCCGGGTTGAAGAGCCAGCTGCGTTCGAACTTGATGTCCCCGGAGTAGGCGAGGTTGTGGTCGCCTTCCCCCAGGTGGAAGTGGCAGATCGACGAGCCGAGGATGTGGCCCGCGTTGTGCATCGTGAGGCGGATGTCCGGCGCGATGTCGGTCGTTTCGCCCCAGCGCAACGGGACCGTCCGGGTGACGAGGTCCCGGACGTTGCTCGAATCGTAGAGGCCGCGGCGCGCCTCCTGGTTCACGACCTTGATCGCGTCGAGCAGCATCAGCGTCATCAGGTCGCGGGTCGGCGCCGTGCAATAGATCGGGCCCTTGTACCCGTACTTGAGGAGGACCGGCACGAGGCCGCAGTGGTCGAGGTGCGCGTGCGTGACGACGACCGCGTCGAGCGAATCGAGCGGAAGGAGCTCGGGCGCGTTGAAGTAGGGCGTGCGGTCGGACCCGGGGTCGATCCCGCAGTCGATGAGGACCTTCGAGTTCTGCGTCGTGAGGAGGTGCGCACTGCGGCCGACCTCCCGGTACCCTCCAAGCGCGGTGCTGCGGGCCCAGAGCTTCTCGGGAAGCGGGTCGCGGGCGATCCGGATCCCGACCTTCTTCAAGAACGTCCGTCGCTCGTCGAACGAGTTCCGCAGGTGGATGCGGACCTCCTCGACCGTCTTCGAGGGGATCGGGGGCGTCCGGACGACGGTGGGGACCCAGCCGATCTGCTTCTTGAGGTCGTTGAGGACCGACCCGCCCCGGCCGATCGCGGCGCCGGGGCTCGCGGCCTCGATCGTCACTTCGCCCGTCTCGGGTTCGAAGAATAGCTGACTGATCTCCGCCTCGGGCGGGATGAGCTCGCGGATCGCCTTCTCCGCGTCCTTCGGGTCCGACAGCGTGGCCGGGTCGGAGCGGACCACGACGCGCCGGTGGAGGCGCTGGGCGACCTGGCGGAGATAGTCGCCGCCGGAGAGGAAGGCGTCCAGCTGCTTCGTGTAGACCACGACGTGCGGGCCTTCCAGCTCGATGTCGGTGACCTCGATGTTCTCGGGCAGCACCTCGCGCAGTGCTTCCCGGGTTTGCTCTATGAGCGACTCGAAACTCATCCTTGACAGAGAAAGGGTTCGCGGAGAAGGGGTTCGAAGGGCCACCCGGCCCCGCTGATCCTTACGGAAGAACGGGGGGCAGCGGTATCTTGAGTGCCTTCAGACGTTTATTAATTTCGTCCTCGGACAGTTCTCGGTATTCCTTGGGCGTAATGATGTGCACGAGGTAGCCGTCCCCGCTCGCGCTGTCGCGCTTCATCGCCGCCGTCAGGCCCCGCAGGGCGAGGTCGACCGCGTCCGAGGTCGACATGTCCCGGGAATACCCTTCCTCGAGGAGGCCGTAGGCGATCGTGGAGCCGGAGCCGACCGAGACGTACCGGTCCTCGATGCAGCCGCCCGCCGGGTCGACCGAGAAGACGTGGTTGCCCTTGCCGTCGACGCCGCCGAGGATGAGCCAGGCGTAGTAGGGGTAGTAGCGGTTCCCGCTCAGGATGTTGGCGAGCAGCGTCGCCGCGCCCTCCGCGGTGAGCGGGGCGCTGCGGCGGAGCCGGTAGAGCGAGACCTCGGCCTTGAGATACCGGGCGAGGACCTGGGCATCCCCGACGAGGCCGGCGATCGTGATCCCGATGTTCGAGTCGATCTTGAACAGCTTCTGGGTCTGCTTGTTGGAGATGAAGCTGCCGGCGGTGGCTCGGCGTTCGGTCGCGAGGACGACCCCGTCCTTGCAGACGATCCCGATCGTCGTCGTGCCTTTCAAGAGGCGCTCCTCGTCGGCTGGGCTGATCACGGTTTGCATCGTCGTACCTCCGGTGACCCGGAATGTGCGAGAGCGGACCCGGGGTCGCTATATAAGGGCTCACGCGGCGATTACGCCGGCATCACCGAGGCACCCGGCACAACCTCGTGGCCGGGGTTCCGTGCGCGGCCCCGGGCCGCCCCTCGTCCATAGAGATTAATCCCCGGCTCGGTTGGACCGGCCGTTTCTATGTTGCGACACGAGGTCGTCGTGGTGGGAGCCGGCCTCGCCGGGCAGCGGGCGGCGCTCGCGGCCGTCGAGGCGGGTCGGGACGTCGCGATCGTCACGAAGCTGCATCCGCTGCGCTCGCATTCGGGGGCGGCGCAGGGCGGCATCAACGCGGCGGTCGGGGCCGAAGACTCCGTCGACACGCACATCTACGACACGGTGAAGGGGTCCGACTACCTCGGCGACCAGGACGCGATCGAGTTCTTCTGCCGCGAGGCCGGGCCGACGGTCGTCGAGATGGAACACTTCGGTACGATCTTCAGTCGGTCCGAGGACGGGTCGCTCGCCCGCCGCGCGTTCGGCGGGGCGGGGTTCCCGCGGACGATCTACGCCGCCGACCGGACGGGCCTCGCCCTCCTGCAGGGATTGTGGGAGCGGCTCGGCACCGAGCGGTTCACGGTCTACGAGGAATGGGACCTCACCCGGGTCGTCGTGCGGGACGGCCGCGTCCAGGGGGTCGTGACGCTCGACCGCAAGAAGGGCGACTTCCAGGAGGTGGCGGCGAAGGCGGTCGTCATCGCGACCGGGCCGGCGGGCCGCATCTACGGCCGGACCACCAACGCGCACAGCTGTACCGGCGACGGCGTCGCCGCCGCGTACAGCGCGGGCGCCTACCTCAAGGACATGGAGTTCGTGCAATTCCACCCCACCGCGCTCCTCGAGTCCGGCATCCTCATTACCGAGGGCGCGCGCGGCGAGGGCGGGATCCTGAAGAACGCCGCCGGCGAGCGGTTCATGGCGAAGTACGCTCCCCACGTCCTCGACCTCGCGTCCCGCGACGTGGTCTCCCGCGCGATCGTGACCGAGGTGCTCGAGGGCCGCGGCTTTTCCGGCCCGTACGGAGGCTACGTCCACCTCGAGCTCATGCACCTCGGGAAGGAGAAGGTCGAGAGCCGGCTCCAGGAGATCTGCGACTACTGTCGACTTTTCGCCGGCATCGACCCGGTGACCGAACCGATTCCCGTCTACCCGGCCCAGCACTACATGATGGGCGGGGTCGGGACCAACATCCGGGGGGAGACGAATGTGCCCGGCCTCTACTCCGCGGGGGAGGCGGCCTGCGTCTCCATCCACGGGGCGAACCGGCTCGGAGGGAACTCGCTGCTCGAAACCCTCGTCTTCGGGAAGCAGGCCGGCATCGCGGCCGCCGCCTACGTCGAGCGCGCGGGGGGGACCGTGATGCACGAGAGCGATCTCGACTCCGCCACGGCCACCTACCGCTCCTGGTACGGACGCAGCGACGGGGAGGACCCGAGCACGTTGCGCACCGAGCTCCAGAAGACCATGGACCGGTACGTGGGCATCTACCGGACGGAGGCCGACCTCCTCGAGGGCCTCAAGAGGGTCCGGGCCATCAAGGAGCGATTTGCGCGCGTGCGCGTGGTCGACCAATCGAAGGTGTTCAACCTGAACCTCACCGACGCGATCGAGACCGAGCACCTGATCGACCTCGCCGAGGTGATCGTCGTCGGCGCCTACGCGCGCACCGAGAGCCGCGGCGCGCATTCGCGCATCGATTTCCCGAAGCGGGACGACGCCCACTGGATGAAGCATACGCTCGCGCAGCGCACGGCGAGCGGCCCGGCACTTTCCTATGCGCCGGTCGGCTTCACGCGGTGGGAACCGAAGGAGAGGGTGTACTGATGTCGCCGGACACGATCTCCGCCGCCTTCGATATCTACCGATATCGCCCCGGGAAGGACGCCGCGCCGCACTACCAGCGCTACACGCTCGACGTCTCCCCGCACACGCCGGTCCTCACCGCGCTGCTCAAGATCCGCGCCGAGGTCGACCCGTCCCTCGCGCTGCGCTACTCCTGCCGGAGCGCCATCTGCGGCTCGTGCGCGATGCAGATCAACTCGAAGAGCCGGCTCGCGTGCGAGACGCACATCGGCCCCGAGATGGAACGCCACGGCCGCGTCGTGGTGGAGCCGATGAGAAACCAACCCGTCCTCCGGGACCTGGTCGTGGACCAGGCTCCGTTCTGGCGGGAGTACGACCGGATCGAGCCGCACCTGAAGCTCGACCCGCGCCACCCCATGCCCGAAGGGAAGGCGACCGCGATGTCGCCCGCCCAAGTGGACATGTTCAAAGAGACGCCGCGCTGCATCGCCTGCGCGGCGTGCTACTCCGCCTGCCCCGCGGTCGAGGCCGACCCCGGCTTTCCCGGTCCGATGGCGCTGTCGAAGCTCTACCGGTTCGTCGTCGACCCGCGCGATTCGGCGCGCCAGGACCGTCTGCTGCGGATCCAGCCGAACGGACTCTGGCTCTGCCTGCGCTGTCACCTCTGCACCGAGGCGTGTCCGAAGGACGTGCGGCCGAGCGAACGGATCCGGGACCTGAAGGAGATGGCGATCGCGGTCCAGGGCGGAACGGAGCTCGGCTCGCGCCACGCGATCGGATTCAAGGAGAACCTGAAGGACGCGGGCCAGCTCAACGAGATGAAGCTCGTTCGCGCGACCTCGGGATGGACCGGAATGCTCGGCCAGGTCGGCCAGGGGATCCGGGTCTGGCGGAAGAAACCCGAGATCATGAAGCGTCCGCGCAAGATCGAAGGGATGGACGAGGTCTCGAAGATCTACGAGGCGCTCGACGCTCCCCCGAAGGAGGGGCCATGAAGATCGCCTACTACCCGGGATGCGTCGCCCAGGAGTCGGGCAAGGAGCTCGACATGGCGACCCGCTGGGTCTGCCGGAACCTGGGGATCGAGCTCGTCGAGTTCCCGAACTTCTCGTGCTGCGGCTCGGGCTTCGTCGACGAAGCGAACGAGGTGCTCAACGTCGCGATCAACGCCCGGAACCTCGCGATCGCCGAGCGCGCGGGCCTCGATATGCTGACGATCTGCTCGACCTGCCAGGGGATGCTCACGCTCGCGAAAGTGCGCATGCAGGACCCGAAGGTGAAGGCCCGCGTCGACGCGGCGCTCAAGCCGCTCGGGATCGAGTACAAGGGGACGGTACAGGTGAAGCACCTGTTGCGCGTGCTCACCGAGGACATCGGCATCCCGGCGATCAAGGCGAAGGTGCGCCGCCCGCTCAACGGCATGAAGGTCGGCGCGTTCTACGGCTGCCACCTTTTGCGACCGGCCGACGAGATGGAAAGCGAGAGCGCGGAGGAGCCGCACTCCTTCGAGGACCTCCTCACGGCCGTGGGGGCGACCCCGGTCGACTACCGCGGGCGCGTGATGTGCTGCGGGTTCCCGATCCAGTTCGTAAAGCCGACCACCGCGAGCGCGATCGCGGGCCGACAGATCCTGGACGCGAAGAAGCACGGCGCGGACGCCATGGCGACGCCGTGCCCGCTCTGCCATCTTTCGCTCGACGCCTACCAGAACAAGGCCGAACAGCAGGTCCACGCCTCGCTCGACATGCCGGTCTTCCACCTCCCGCAGGTCGTCGGCCTCGCGCTCGGTGCCTCACCCGAGGAGCTTGGCCTGCGCCGCCATCTTGTGCCGACCGATGCCGCGATCGCGAAGATCCGCACCCCCGCCCGCGCCTGAGCCGGCCCCCCCGGACCGGACCCGCTACGCGAGCGGGACCCCGTGGGAGCCGAAGGTCGGCTACAGCCGGGCGGTACGGGTGGGGCCGCGCATCTACGTCTCGGGGACGACCGCCACGGCACCCGACGGCTCGGTGGTCGGACGCGGCGACGCCTACGTCCAGACGGTGCAGGCGCTCGACAACATCGAACGGGCGCTCACCGCGCTCGGGAGCCGATGCGCGGATATCGTGCGTCTGCGGGTCTTCGTGACCGACATCGGCGACTTTGAGGCGATCGGGCGGGCGCTCGGAGAGCGGTTCGGGACGATCCGCCCGGCGAACTCCCTCGTCCAGGTGGCGGCGCTCGTCGACCCCGCGATGAAGGTCGAGATCGAAGCGGACGCCGAAGTCTCGGGCCGTCCTTGACCCCGGCCGGAGCGTTCTCGTACCGACCTACCACTCAAAAACCGCCCCTTTCCTCGGGGCACCGTGTACGAGGACCGGCTCTCGCACGAGGGCCGAGAGAAGAGCCCCCGTGTGCGACCGGGCCACGAGGTCCCCGGCGAGGACATGGGCCGGATCATCTCGCTGACGGACGGGGTCGTGGCGTTCGCCCTCACGCTGCTCGTGCTCGGATTGACCGTGCCGATGTTCAATACCTCGGGCCTGAGCGACGCCCAGGTCTCGGGCCACCTGGCCTACCTCCTGCGGGGGGACTGGCAGACGTTCTTCGGGTACGCCTTCGCGTTCGTCATGATCGCGGTCTGGTGGACCTACCACCACCGGACGTTCCGGTACATCGAGCGGTACGATTCCGTCCTGATGTGGCTCAACATGGCCTTCCTCCTCGAGATCGCCGTCATGCCGTTCGTGCTCGAGGTCTACACCGACTACTCGAACGCCCAGGTCGCCATCGTCCTGTTCGCCGTGATGCAGGCCGCCGCCGGACTCACGATCAACGCGGTCTGGCGGTACGCCGCGAGCGGTCACCGCCTCGTGAACCCGAAACTCGACCCGACGGAGATCCGGTATTTCGCGGACTGGGGGCTCGTCACGCCCGCGGTGTTCGCGATCTCGATCGGTCTCAGCTTCGTCAGCGTCGAGGTCGCGCAGCTCAGTTGGTTCGTGGCGATCGTCCTGCGCCGCTGGGGCCAGAAGTACGGGCCGTCCTAACCCGACCCCGCGGCGCGCGCTCCGCCCGGCCCGGCCCCGAGCTCGCGCGCCCCCCCGCCCTTGGTGACGTAGAGGTGCAGCCGGTCGCAGGTGCCGCGAAAGTACGCGGGCCCCTGGGTCGCGAACGCCCCGAGCCGCTCGACGATCTCGGGGTCGGTCAGCCCTTCCTCGACCTCCGGGGAGAACAGGCAGCGAAAGACGAGGAACCGGTGACCTTCGAGGGTGAACCGGTCGGTTTCGGGCGCGCCGCAGAACGGGCAAAGGAGGGGACCGGGGGAACGCACGGACGCGCTCATCGCGAACGCTCAGTCGATGTAGCCGAGCGAGCGCAGCCGCTCCTTGAGGCTGCGCTCCTCTTCCTCGCTGAAGCCGCTCGCCCCCGGCGCGTCGAGCAGTCGGGAGAGGACGAACGCGATGAACTCGTCCACGGACGCGAACGACGTGCCGCGGCACCGTTCCTCGAGAGCGACGACGATCTCCTCCGGGATCTGGACCGTTCGCGGTCCTCGGGACGGGGGCGCGGGGTCGGTCACGAACTTGCCTCGAGTGATTCTACCGGGGCCGCGATAGATATCCCCTTCGGACCCGGACCGGTCCTCACTCCCATTCGATCGTCGCGGGCGGCTTGTCCGTGATGTCGTAGAGGACGCGCACGACCTGGCCCGAGAGGGCCCGCGTGATCCGCTCGGAGATGCGGGCGAGCACCGGACGCGGGACCGCCATCGCGGTCGCCGTCATCGCGTCGATCGACTCCACGATCCGCACGCTCACGGCTTCCCCGTGCACCCGATTGTCCCCGAGGACCCCGACCGTACGGACCGGGAGGAGCACCGCGAAGTACTGCCACGGATGGGCCATCTCCTTCGCCGCGACCGCGCGCTCGACCTCCTCTTCCACGATCGCGTTCGCGACCCGCAGTCGCTCGACCCGCTCGCGCGTGATCGGCCCGTTCACGCGGACCGCGAGCCCCGGGCCGGGGAACGGCTGCCGCTCGGAGGACGGCACGCCGAGGTGCCGCGCCACCGCGCGCACCTCGTCCTTGTAGAGGTCCCGCAGCGGCTCGACGAGCTTGAGCCGCATGTCCTTCGGGATCCCGCCGACGTTGTGATGGGTCTTGATCGTGTCCCGCAACGCGCCCCCGCTCTCGATCCAGTCGGGCGCGATCGTGCCCTGGACGAGCCGGTCGCAGTGGAACTGGTCCGCCTGCGTCTCGAAGACCCGCACGAACGCGGCGCCGATGCGCCGTCGCTTCTCCTCGGGGTCACTGACCCCGGAGAGGGTCTCGAAGAAGACCTCGGACGCCGAGACCAGCGAGTACGGAAGATGGCTCGCCGCGAAGAACCCGCCCACCTGGGTGACCTCGCCCGCGCGCAGGAGGCCCGTGTCGACGAAGATCGCCTTCGCCCGGTCGCCGAGTGCGCGGTGGGCGAGCAACGCGGCGACGGTCGAATCGATCCCGCCGGACGCGGCGACGATCGTGCGTTCGGGCACCACTTCGCGAAGGCGGCGGATCGCCTCTTCCACGAACGCCGCCGGGTCGTTCACGGAGACTTCCCGGGCGCGGGAGCGGGCTCGTCCCGCCATTTCGCGCGGTACTTCTGGAGCTCGCCTTCGAGCTCGGGGTACTTGAGCGCCAGGATGGCGGTCGCGAGGAGCGCCGCGTTCTCCGCGGCATCGAGCCCGACCGACGCGACGGGAATTCCGGGCGGCATCTGGACGACCGAAAGCAGGCTATCGAGCCCCAATCCCCGGTTCAGCGGGACCCCGATCACCGGCTTCAGCGTCCGCGCCGCGACCACGCCGGGCAGCGCGGCGGAGAGCCCGGCCATCGCGATGAAGACGTCGGTCGCCGGGTCGTGGACGAGCCGGTCGACCTTGTCCGGCTGACGGTGGGCGGAGGCGACGTGGACCTCGCACGGCACGTGGAACTCATCGAGCCGCGCCCGGACCTTCTCGGCGACTTCGAGGTCGGACTTGCTGCCTACGAGGACGGTGACCTTCACGACCGGTCGCGAGCTTCGCGGTCTCAAAAGAGTATGCGGGCCGCCCGGTCCGGGACGTCGCGCGCGCGGTGTTCCCTGCGGAGAGTTCGCCCGTACCTTCATAGCGGCCTCCACGGTTCGGCGGTCGATGGGCCCGAAGCTCCACCGCGAGGGCCGCTTCCGAACCTGGCTCGGCGCAGCGCTCGGCGGCGACGCCGCGCTCGGCGACCGCGCCTGGCGCCGGATCATGCACACGTTCGGCGCGGCGGTCCTCGTCTACTATGCGCTCCCCGACAATTTCTTCATCGTCCTTCCCAAGCTGGACGTCCTCCTCGCCGCGCTCGGCGTGATGGTCGTCCTCGAACTGTTGCGGCACGCGGTCGGGCTCGAGCTGCCGACGATCCGGCCGTACGAGCGGGACCGGATCGCGAGCTTCCTCTTCTTCTCGGTGGCGCTCGTGGTCGCGGTCACCCTCTTCCCGCTGCCGATCGGCGCCGCCGTGGTTCTCGGCACTGCGATCGTCGACCCCGTTGCGGGCGAGCTCCGCTCGCAGGGGGCGAGACCGCTCCTCCAGGTCGGGATCCCGCTCGGCGCCTACGGCCTCCTGACGTTCGTCAGCCTCGCGGCGGTCGGCGGCTGGCCGGCGGGGGAGTCCGCGCTGCTCGCCCTCGCCGCGGCCCCGATCGCGGTGGCGTCCGAGTGGCCGAAGAACCGGTGGGTCGACGACGACCTCGTGATGACGGTCGTGCCGGCGCTCTTCCTCTACGGAGCCGGCGTCGTCGCGCTCGGGCTGCCCGGTTAGGCGGCGCCGTTACACGATCGGCGTCAGCGTCGCGTGCGGCGGGCCCTTCTCGGGGTCCGGACTGATCGCGTAGATCGTGGTCCGGGGTCGGATCCCGTAGATGCACGTCGCGTTGTCGATGTTGATGATCCGGAAATACGAGTCCATCATGTTCAGGATCTCGCTCGAAACGAGGAGCCCGGGCTTGAGCAGCCCGATCCCGAGGTTCCCGACGTGCTTCGTCCGGGAGACGCCCTGGAAGTACATCCGGATCGCCACCTGGTCGCCCATCAGGCTCTCGAACGTGTCGAACGCGGTGTACTCGAGGAAGGTCTTTCGGTCCGGCCCCGCGACCGCGCGCTCGGCGGCGACCATCGCCTTCACGGCCTCTTCGCGGCCGTAGCGGCCCATCGGAAGGATGTACGGCTCCTCGGTCTCGTTCGCGGAGTAGTCGGGGATCCGTACGCGGGTGTCGAACTGGTTCGCCGGGATGTGGCGGATCAGCGTCTCGCGGAGCTTGTCCGGTGACTCGCCCGCGGCGAGCACGGCGATCATGCCGCGGCCCTGGGCGAGGAAATTGAGGAACGTCGGCGTGAACAGCATGTAGTAGTCGTCGACCCCCACGTTCACGTCGACCTCGAACGCGTTGAAGCTCCCCCGGCGCAGGCCGCCGCCGAGCAGCTTATCGAAGTCGGGGATGCCGGTCGAGTAGTACCGTTCGGGGTCGGGCACCGGCTTCCACGGCCCCGCGTTCGACGCGCCGCCCGGGGTGGGGATGTTGCCGAGCGCCTCGAAGCGCCCCCCGTCGAGCGTGACCGCGTAGCGGGCCCGTCCGATGTTGGTCGCGCGCAGCTTCTCGAGCCGCAGGTGGCGGACCCGTCGCTCGTCGAGCTCCTCGCGCTGGATCGAGATCAGCCCGTCCACGAGGTACTCGATCCCGCCCGCCTCGGGTTTTTCGAGGATCATGACCACGTCGGTGCTCGACGCCTCGACCAAGTCCTTCTGGAGGGCCATGACGAACTCTTCCATCTCGAGTCCGTACTTGTGGGTCACACCCTCGAGGGAATCGATGACGAGGAGCGACTTCTCCGGCAGCGCGCGCTCGACCCGCTGGTAGACGTTCTCGACCTCGGGCATCGGGCTGCGCTTCAGGAGCGCGGTGAGGTGCGTGCGGTCGACGCGCGTGGGGGGTCCGCGCTCCTGACCGAAGCTCGCGAGCACCTCGCGGCCGGCGCGCACCTTCTTCTGCTCCCCCTCGGGGAGCTCGGTCTCGCGGGACTTGCCGCCCGCCTGGATCGCGTCGAGGAACAGCTTCGCCGCGTCGAGGACGCGCGTGCGCATCTCCGACGTCTTGAGCCACGGGAACTGGCGGAAGAGCGCCTCGTCGCCGATGCGCGTCGAAAGGTAGTACGACCGGGTCGGCTGACCGACGCGCTCGAGGAGTTCGAGCCCGAACGTCGTCTTTCCCGTCCCCGCGCCGCCCTTCACGATGAGCGACCGGCCTCCCTTTCCGCTCAGGAAGGTGATGACCTCCGGCGGAACTCCCCCGACCGTGCTCCCCTCGCTCGCACTCATGCTAATTCCATGGTTCACGGAAAGAACGAAGGTCTCGGCGACCAGCGAACCATTCCGTGTCCCGTGCCATGATGGGTGCAATCCCAAAGTAAAGCTTTCGGGCGATGAACACGGCCGAAATTCATCCCCGATGCGCGGCCTCGCGCGCGGCTTTCCGGGCCGCCGCGAGCGCGCTCGCGAGCGGTTGGCCGGGTTCGCCCACGGCCGTCGCCGCCGAGGGATTCCCCCCGCCCTTGCCGCCGAACTCTCCCTTGGCCGCATCGAGGACGGCCTGAGCCGAGACCTTCGGCTCGGTCGACCCGACGAACAGGGTGCCCCGACCCTCCCCCTCGCTCGCGAGGACCGCCACCCGGCGACCGTCGCGGGTCAGGAGGCGGGAGAGCTCCATCATGTCGTTGCGGTCGAGGTCGACCCGGGCCGTGACGAGGAGCGTGCCCGCGACCGTCTCGGCGGCCGAAGCATCGAGCAGGAGGCGGGCCGCGGTCGAACCGAGGTCGACCTTCCGGCGCTCGCGGGCGGTCTTGCGGGATTCCTCGACCTCGGTGAGCAGACGCTCGACGCCGTCCGGAAGTTGGTTCACCGGCACGCCGAGGCGGCGGGCCGCCTCCCGAAGGATCGCCTCGTGCTCCTCCCGGACGTCGAGGGCGCGCTCGCCGCTCACGTAGTTCAGGCGGACGACCCCGTCCTGGATCCGTTCGACGTCGAGCAGGGCGATCGCGCCGACCTCGCTCGTGTGCGTGCAGTGGGTACCGCCGCACGCCTCGACATCAAAGCCGGGGATCTCGACGATGCGGAGGTCCTTTCCTGGAACCGCGCCGCCCTGATAGAGCGTGAAGCCGAACCGCTTCTCCGCTTCGCCGCGCGTCTCGAAGTAGCTTTTCACCGGGCGGTCCTCGCGGACCACTTCGTTCACCCGCCGTTCGACCTTGTGGAGCTCTTCCTTCGAGAGCGCCCGATAGTGCGTGATGTCGATACGGGCGGACTCGGGGCCCTTGTAGGCCCCGGTCTGCCAGACGTGCGGTCCGAGGACCTCGCGGAGCGCGCCGTTCAGCATGTGCGTCGCCGTGTGGTGCTGCATGAGCTGCGTGCGGCGCGGGACGTCGACCTTGCCGCGAACGCGCTCGCCGACGGTGAACGGGGCGGTGCGCTCGAGGTGATGAAGCACCCACGGCCCGCGGCGCGCGACGTCGACGACCTCGAGGTCGCCGAGATATCCTCGGTCGGTCACCTGGCCCCCTCCGGTCGGGTAGAAGTAGGTCCGGTCGAGCGCGACGAAGGCGCCCCCGACCCAGACGACGTGCGCCTCGAAGTTCGTCGTGTACGGGTCGAGGTAGTAGAGAACCTCGGTCGCGGGTACGGAGTCGGGAAGCTCCGGCAACCCCTCCGTCGAATCGGCATAGTCCGAGGTCGGTCCCTCGTTCTCGTGCCGTTCCGCGACCCGGGCGTAGAAATCCTCGGGGATCTTGGGCGGGTGCTCGAGTTCCTCCACCGCGAGGTCGGGGGGGACGCCGAGCGAGTCGTACCACTCGACCAGCGTCTCTTCCCCGACGGCGCCGCCGGTCGAACGGACCCGCTCTTCGTAGCGTCGGATAGTTTGCCGCGCGCGTGAGATCGCGTCGTTGTACCGGTCGACCTCCGCGAGGACCACCTGGTGGAGGTCGTCGCGGTGGGCGCCGACCTCCGGGAAATCCCGGGCGATTTCGCGACCGGCCCGGTCGAGGATGGAGAGGATGTCCGGCGCTTCGGGCGTCTTCTGGAGGATCCGGAGGGAGCGGCGCAGGAGGAGGCGGACGAAGTAGCCCTCCTTGCTGTTCGACGGCACGACCCCGTCGGTGAGCAGGAAATTGAGGGCCCGCGCGTGGTCGATGAGCAGGGCGGTCTCGCGGGGCGGGAAGGTGCGGCGGAGTTCGTCGTACTCGCTCCCGAAGACGGCCTCGTAGGCGGTCTTCGTGGCCTGGCTCGCCCAGACGGAACGTTCGAGGCCGTAGCCCGTGTCCACCACGGTGAGCGGCATCGGCTTCAAGCGCTCCCCGTCCCGCGTGTACATCATGAAGACGAGCGTCGCGATCTCGAGCCCCGAGATGCTGACGCTGAGGGACGGACCGACGTTGCCGCCGCCCTCCCAGACCTCCTCCTTGTACGTGATCGACCTCGGGTCCGCCCCCAGCTCGCTCGTGAGGAGCTCGTGGCAGAGCTCGGTGCACCGCTCCTTGAAGTAGACCTCGTGGTCGGGCCGATTGAACGCGTGGTGCGCCATCATCTCGAAGAGCGTGAAGTGGCGACCGCTGCGGCCGACCTCCTCGAGGTCGATGAACCGCAGCACCGGCTGGCTGATCGTGAGAGGGTTCGCGGGCGGCGGGATCGTGCCGTTCGTCACCCACGGCTGGAAATCGTAGATCGAGGCTTGCGTGAAGAAGACGTCGTTGCGCCACCGCGCGACCGTGGGGTACCGACGGATCCGCGTGTGGCCCCGATGCTCGAAGAAAGAGAGGTACGCCTCGCGCATCGCGTGCACGTCGTACGAGCGCGCGAAGATCGGGTGGCCGATGAACCCGTAATCGCGGCACGGAGCTTCCTGGCAACGGTCAAAGTCCCCGAGCGTCCAGAAGGCGTGCCCGCAGACGACGCAGGTGCGGCGGTGGAAACCGCCGCGGTGGAAGAATTGAAGGTCGTACTCCGCCGAATCCATGACGGCGCGCCGACGGCCGCCGATGCTTAAACCGTTTGGTTGGTTGGCACGGTGAAACGTGCCGAGGGCGCGGTCGCTCTCGGAAACGAAGGTCGGTCGATCGCGTGGCGGGGAATCCGGTCGCTCTTCCGCTGAGCCCGCGGGCGGCGACGCGCGCGACGTGGGCGCTCGTCGCCCTGCGGGTCGGTTACGCCTACAACTGGTTCGATGTCGGCCCGGCGCTTCCGTCGATCGGCTCGACGTTCGGGGTCGGACCGGCGCAGTGGGGGCTCCTCGCGGCGGCGTTCCTCGTGGGGGCCGGTCTTCTCCAAGTCCCCGCCGGCTTGCTCGCCCGACGGTTCGGGGCGCGTTCGGTCTCGCTGGTCGGAGTGGGCATTCTCGCCGTGAGTGCCGCCGCGTGCGGGGCCGCACCGTCGTTCCTCGTCCTCTTCGCGTTGCGCCTGGTCGCAGGGGTCGGCGCGGCGCTGTTCTTCTCGCCGGCGATCGGCCTGGTCGCGAGCCTCTATCCCGAAGGGCGCCGCGGCGTGCCGGTCGGCGGGTTCAGCTCCGCGTTCAGTGCCGGCGCCGCGCTCGGGATCGTGGGGACGGCCCTCCTGATCCCGCCGATCGGCTGGCAGCTCTCCCTCGTCTTCGGGGGCGCGGTGCTCGGGGCGACCGCGCTCGCGAGCCTCGTCGCGGTGCCGTCGACGGTCGGCACGGCGCCGAAACGGACCGCCGCGAACCGCGCTCGATTCCCTGCGGCGTTGCGGTATCGCGGCGTCTGGGCGATCGGGCTCGCCTTCGTGGGGTTCGAAGGAGCGACGTTCGCGACCGGACAGTTCATCGTTCCGTGGGGCGAGGCGGTCGAGGGATGGTCGATCGCCCTCGCCGGCGCCGTCGGCATGATGTTCGTCCTCCCGAGCGTGGTGGGAGGTCCCGTCGGCGGCCGGATCGCCGAGCGGTACCGCAATCACCGGACCCAGTTCCTGGTCGTCACGCTCGCTTCCGCCGCGGTCCTCGCCGCGCTCCCGTGGGTCGGTCTCGCGGCGGCGGTCCTCATCGGCACCGTGTTTTCCTTCGGCTACGGGTTCGTCTACGCGGTCATGTACGTGCTCCCGCATTTCTGGCGGGAGGTTCCCCCCGAGGAGATCCCGCTCGCGATCGGGCTGTTCAATTCGATCCAGCTCGCGGGCGGCGCGGCGGTCTCCGCCCTCTTCGGGGCGGTCGTCGCGGCGCGCTCGTATGCCGTCGCGTGGGAGGTGCTCGCGCTCCTCGTGGTCGTGACGCTCGGGGTGATCGTGCTGTTGCCCGCGACCCCGGCCGCCGGGGTCGGTCCTGCGGCCGGGGCGGGGCCCGGCCCGCACTGAGCGCGCGACCGGTCGCGCATTGGTCGGCGATCGGGCACTCCGGGCAACGCGGGCGGTTCGGTCGGCAGAGGTTCTGCCCGTGCTGGACGAGCAGCGGGTTGACCGGGATCCAGTAGCGGACCGCGACCCGCTCCCGAAGCGCGGCTTCGGTCTCCTCGGGGGTCCGGGTCCGCACGACGCCGAGACGGTTCGCGATGCGGTGGACGTGGGTGTCGACCGGGATCGCCGGGATCCCGTAACCGAACACGAGCACGCAGTTCGCCGTCTTCGGCCCGACCCCCCGGATCGACGTCAGTTCCTCGAGCGTGCGCGGCACCGTGCCGTGGAACCGCCCGAGGATCTCTCCGGCGCAGGCCCGGATGACGCGCGCCTTCACGTGGTAGAAGCCGGTACCCCGGATGAGCGGCTCGAGCTCGGAGGTCGGGGCCCGCGCGAGCGAAGCCGCGTCGGGGAACCGGGCGAACAACCGGGCGCTCGCGGCATCGGTGTTCGCGTCGCGGGTCCGCTGGGAGAGAATGGTCCCGATGAGGACCTGGAACGGATTCTCGGCGTGGTCGCGCAGGTACGGACGCCGCCAGTCGCCGGTCCCGTACAGCGCGCTCAGTCGGTCGAGGAGCCGCTCCCAGTCGAACGGCGGCGCGGAGGCGGCCGCCGTCATCCCGGGCGGCTCCCGGTGGCCGGCGACGCGCCGGGGTTCGGCGGAGCGACCCCGGGGTCGGAAAGGTCCGGCTCGTCCGCGTCCCCGTCCGTGCGCAACAGCTCGCCGACGAGGTAGTCGCTCCCGACCACGAGCGTGAGCCCGTCCGGTCCCGTGCCGGCCCGGGCGAGCGCGAGCCCTTCCGCGGCCGAACGGGCCTCCACAATCCGCGGGAATCGCCCGACCGCCGCCACCCGGAGCTCGGACGGCCGGGCGGCGCGGTCCGAGCGGAGCGGGACGACGACGACGGTGCGCGCGAGGGGGGAAAGAGCGTCCAGGATCCGGGCGGCGTCCTTCTCGCGCAGGCAGCCGAAGACGATCACGCTCTCGTTCGGGTCCGCGAGGGGAGAGATCTCGGCGAGGCTCTGAGCGAGCGCTCGGGCGCTCTCGGGCGTGTGGGCGACGTCGTAGAACAGCTCGGGGCGCTTGCCGACGCGCTCGAGACGCCCGGGCCAGCGGACGCCCGCGAGGCCGGAGGCGACCGTCGCGTCGTCCCACGTCCGGCCGACGGACTGTCCGAAGCGAACGACGGCGGCCACCGCGAGCGCCGCGTTCGTCGTCTGGAAATGTCCGAGGAGGGGAATCGACAACGAAGGGACGGTGTGACCGGGCACGCGGACGGAGAACGTTTGGCCGTCCGGGGAGAGCGTGCGATTCTCCACCCGGACCTCCTTCTCGAGGTGCCAGAGGGGAACCCCGACCCGTGCCGCCTCCGCTTCCGTGACCGCCCGGGCCGCCGGCGGCAGATCCCCGACCACGCCGGTCATCCCACGATGGAAGATCCCGGACTTTTCCCGGGCGATCGACGCCACGTCCGGGCCGAGGATCTCGGTGTGCTCGAGTTCGATCGTGGTGATCACCCCGACGCGGGCGTCCAGCACGTTGGTCGCGTCGAGCCGACCTCCGATGCCGACCTCGACCACCGCCGCGTCGACCTTCTCGTGCGCGAACCAGTCGAACGCGAGCGCGGTCGTCGCCTCGAAGAACGTCGGCGGTCGCTCGATCGTCCCGGTGGCCTCGCCCTCGCGGGCAGCGACGTCGACGCGCCGCAGACCCTCGACCACCGCCGACTTCGGGATCAGTCGCCCGTCGAGGCGGATGCGTTCGCGATAGCTCGCGAGATGCGGCGAAGTGTACAGGCCAGTGCGCAGCCCGTGCGCGGTCAGGATCGCCTGGGCCATCGCCGCGGTCGAGCCCTTTCCCTTGCTGCCCGTGACATGGATCGCGGGGAACGCGCGCTCGGGGTGGCCGAGGCCGGCGAGCAGCGCCCCGATCGTTTCGAGTCCCGGGCGGATCCCGAAGCGGCGCCGCCGGAACAGCTCGTCCAGCGCGGCGCGATACTCTTCGCGCGTCACAATTTCCCCGCCCGAGCCGACGCTCCGCTTAACGCTCGCTCACCGTCAGTACATCGACCGTTCGCGGTACGTTCCGAACACGTCCTGGAACGCACGGACGATCTCGCCGAGCGTTGCCTCCGCCTGGAGCGCCTCGAGGACCGCGGGCATCGTGTTCTTCTCCTCGGTCTCGGCGACCTTGCGCAGCCGGTCGAGCGCGGCCTCGTGGCGCCCCCGGTCCCGCCCCGCCCGCAGGGCCTTCAGGCGCCGGGCCTGCGCACGTCGCGCCTCCTCCGAGATCTTGAGCCGCGGCACCTTCACGGGCGTATCGACCGTGTAGGCGTTCACGCCGACGACCTTCTCCTCACCCGCTTCAACCGCCCGCTGGTACCGGAACGACGCCTCCTGGATCTCCCGCTGGAAGAACCCCCGCTCGATACCGGCGACGACGCCGCCGAGCGCGTCGATGCGTTCGAAGTAGCGTCGCGTCTCCTCCTCCATGGTGTCGGTGAGCCACTCGACGTAGTAGCTGCCCGCGAACGGGTCGACCGACTCCGCCACCCCGGACTCGCTCGCGAGGATCTGTTGGGTGCGTAGCGCGATGCGGACCGCGTCCTCGCTCGGCAGCTGCATCGCCTCGTCGTAGGAGTTCGTGTGCAGCGACTGGGTCCCACCGAGGACCCCGGCGAGCGCCTGGATCGTGGTGCGGACAATGTTCAGTTCGGGCTGGCGGGCCGTGCACGAGCAGCCGGCGGTCTGCGTGTGGAAGCGCAGCCACATCGAGCGCTCCGACTTCGCGCCGAACTCCTCCCGCATCACCGACGCCCAGATGCGCCGGG
>Ga0335078_10001799_pt1 | contig 32404 bp, 15 predicted proteins | sample Lox_Sample_32_FD_206711 | JGI IMG/M metagenome (GOLD analysis project Ga0335078, IMG submission 206711) | Soil microbial communities from Loxahatchee National Wildlife Refuge, Florida, United States - Lox_Sample_3.2 | ecosystem: Environmental > Terrestrial > Soil > Wetlands | place: USA... | reverse complement strand
TCGAGCAAGGCGGAGGGCGTTTCCGAGGCCAATTGCAGGGCATGCATGCCGAGCACTCCGCATATATCCACCTCGCAAGCGCTGGAGAGCAATTCGTTGCTCATCATGCTCATGATCGTGCAGGGCACCACGCCAAGATTTTCTTCGAGCGAAGTCCAGCATTGCACCGCGCTGACTTTGACCTCAGTGGCCGCCATCCATTGGTCAACCACGGCGCCCAGCTTGGCCATCTTCATGAGCGCAGGCTCGGGCACGCTGCTCGAGTCCACATATTTTCGAATGGAAGCTAGCTTGGCCTGGGCCAGATCATCATTGTCTTTCATGCGCGCGATCCGGCCCAGGATCTCCGACAGATCGAGAGTCTCGATGGAAATGCCGTTGGCCTCCAGAATTTTTTCGCTGTACCGGACGGTATTGAAAGCGGTGGGACGCGCGCCGATAGCCCCAACCCGCAAATTGCGGAATCCGTTGACCACCCGGCACACCGCGGCAAACCATTGCAGGTCTTTTGCGAATTCCGGAGAGCCGGGGCTCTCGGTATGCAGCGTGGTGATCGAGTAAGGAATTCCGTACTGGCGCAGATTGTTGCAAGCTGACATCTTGCCGCAGAAGCTATCGCGGCGGAAGGCGATGGTCATCTTCTTTGGATCATCCGGCGTGGCCTGGATGAGGACGGGCACGCGCAAATCGGCCCAGCGCAGCGTGTCGGCGATGGCGCGTTCCTCGCCGAAGTTGGGCAGGGTGACGATAATGCCGTCAAGGCTCTCGCGATTGCGCTTGAAAAGGTCGGCGCAGCGATGCGACTCCTCGCGGGTTTCCACCGCGCCGTAGTGGGTCTCCTGCTCGGTTGGAGCGATCACATCAATCTCCGCCGCTTTCAACACCCGCAACATCTCTTCCCGACCCTCCCTGGCCAGGTGGTCGGGAAAGAAACCACGGTTGCCCACGATCAGGCCCATGGTCATTTTCTTCTTGGGCATAAGGCTCCTAAGGTTAGAAGTCCCGTTTCATTTGGTGCGTGAGGGCCGGAAATGAATGCAGTAAAACAACCCCAACACAAAAAGCACCGCTCCCCACCAAAGGTTGGCGTGCAGGTTAAAGAGCACCACCTGCGGATTGGCGGGAGGGTTCACCACCTGGTAGATTCCCGCGGCCAGGATCAGCGCACCATTCACCAACAGAGCAAACCCGATAAACAGCCAGATCGAAATCATGCTCTTCCACCTCGCGCTACCAGAAGATGATGTTCAGTGCGAAGAAGACTACGGTCACCAGGCCTGCCCAGAACAGCGGCTTGTGATAAAACGCCACCTCGCCAACCGCGGGAACCTCAGTCAGTCCGTAAACCAGACCGCTTAATTCGGAATCGGCCCTGGGTTTGGTCAACACACTGACGACAATCGTAACGATGACGCACACCAGAAAAGACCACAGCGCCTGGTACATGTCCTGCGCCAAGCCTTTTGCGTCGGGCGAGAGGGCAACGTAGCGCAGCGCCGTGGGATCAACTTTCACCCACGTCCACATGCTCACCGAGCATAGGGTTCCGGAGAGCAGCCCCCAGAACCCCCCCGCCTTGCTGGCACGCTTCCACAGCATTCCCAAAAGGACAGTGCCGAACAGCGGCGCGATGAAAAAGCTGAACAGCGCCTGCACGTAGTCCATGATGCTGGCAAACTGCATTACCAGGTACGCTGTGCCTACGCTGATCAAAACCCCGATCACCGTAGTCCAGCGGCCCATGCTTACATAGTGGGAGTCGCTCGCGCCCTTGTTGATTAGCGGCCGGTAAATGTCATAAGTCCAGACGGTGGTGAACGCGCTTACGTTGCCTGCCATGCCGGACATAAACCCGGCAATCAAGGCCGTCACTCCCAGTCCCAGCAATCCCGGGCCGCAGTAGCGCGCCAACATCAGAGGCAGAACATCGTTGTAGCTGTGCCCACCCGTAACCACCGCCTGCGCTTCGCCCGTCAGCCGCTCGGGCAACACCGCCAGACCGAGCAGGCCGGGCAGAATCACGATGATCGGCACTAGCATCTTGAATGCCGCGCCGATGATGGGCGCCATTTCGGCGCTGCGCAGGTCCTTGGCAGCAAGTATTCGCTGCACCACCAGAAAGTCGGTGGTCCAGTAACCCATGGAAATCACCGCGCCCAGGCCGAAGACAATGCCCACCCAGTTAATGCCCATCGGGTTAGCGCTGAAGTGTCCGAGGCCTGCCCACAGGTGGATATACTGCGCCGAGAACCGCTCGGTGATCTGAACCTTCAGGTGACCCCAGCCCCCCGCCTCATACAGGCCGAGCACGGGAATCATTAACGCGCCAGCCCAGATGAGAAAAAACTGCAACACTTCATTGAAGATGGCGGAGCGCAGCCCGCCCAGGGCCACATAAATCGCCACCGTCAAGGATGAAACCCAGATGCTGAAATTCAGGTTCCATCCCAGCACGATCTGCATGACCTTGGCCATGGCAAACATATTGACGCCGCTCATGAGCAGGGTCATAAAAGCAAAGCACACCGCGGAAAGAACGCGGCTGTCTTCACCAAAGCGCAGCCGCAGATAGCCCGGCACGGAATGGGTCTTTGAGATGTAATAAAACGGCATCATCACCAGGGCGAGAAACAACATGGCGGGAATGGCGCCGATCCAATACCAGTGCGTGGCCAGGATGCCATACTGATAAGCCGATCCCGCCCAGCCCATCAACTCCAGCGCGCCCAGATTGGCGGAAAGAAAACTCAGCCCGGCCACCCAGGCCGTCATTTCACGCCCGGCCATGAAGAAGTCTTCGCCGGTGTGCGCACGGCCTTTCAAGTACCAGCCGATGGCCAGCACCAGGGCAAAATAGAACGCCACGATGGCCACATCCACCGCGGAGAGATGCACCAGCGTGGTCGTCGCAAAAACCGCCAGGAATGGTTTCACTTGTTCATCCTTGTGGTCAGCTTGGCAGTCGAACCTTCGCTATCACGCTCCTAAAAACAGCGCCGGTTTCTCCCAGGAATTGGTCCTGGAATGAAACATCCCCGTAGGGGCAACCGCTTCCAGGATCACCGCATTTTCTCGCGCACGATCTCATGGCGTTGCCGAACTCATATACACCACAAAACCTCTACGGAAAAGTTCGCGATTAGTCCCAAATGGCTCTTCGAGCAGCATTTAAGCGATGGAAGGACTTTAACACGCGGATAAGGGCAAGTGAGTAATGGTTTACCCACTCGTGACCATAGAAGACGCCCCCGCCTTTGTCAAATGAGAAACGGACGTGCTGGCCGCGCTGCAATTCGAGGGCGGAATCCTCCATTGGGCGATTGATTTCCGCGGGTTAGGGATGAGGGAACGACAACACTGTTTCCAGTTCTTGCACGAGTTTCGGCTGGCGAGGCCGCGCCGGCGGAAGCCTGATCTCCTAGGACCGAGCCAGTGGAGGGGAGCAAGTTGCCGCCATCTGTATTTTTTGTCTTGACTCTTATTTCCCACAGAACGGATAATCTCAAGAAATTCAACCTGCGAGCAGCAAACTTCACCCAGCCTGAAGCGCCCGCTCTGCGGACTGCTCGCATAGATCGTAATTCAGGCGCCGCTTCGGACATCCAGCCTACTCTGAACCGTCGGTTATTGGCACTCAGATTGCCTCGCATGGATTACGAATGGCGGATCCCCAACGGGACGCGCACGCAGATGCGCCCCGTGAAATGGCTGAGTGCAAGAAAACAGCCAAGAAGATTACGGTTTAGTGCAATCGCCGGACTCCCCCAGTCGAAGCGCTGTTTCCCTTTAGTTTCAAGTGCCAAAGGGGAATTCGCAGACACGTAGTCGGTGATCAGAGGCAGAGTGAGCAAAGTTTTGCCCACCCTTGTGCCTGTGGCGGGAGTCGCACGCGATGATCGCGGTTGCTGTTCTGTTCGTGAAAAGACTTGCAGTTTCACTGCTGACTCTTCTCACTTGCGCGGCAGCGCACGCAGCGTTCCAGCTCTCCCTGGAGCCAGTTTTCATCGCGGAGCCCGCGCCCCCCAGCTCACCGGCCAGAATTTCATTCACTGAATCCATCCGGACAATTTCGCACCTTGGTGGCACACATGCTGGACGAAGAGTTCAGTCGGGCCCCTCACACAGCTTTGAAATCGCAATCACTCGAACCGCAGTTGTGTTTTGAGGTTACTGGCCAAACCTATGAAAGACATTTCAGTACAGGGTGGAATGAGCAAAGCCAATTCAGCATGCCGCGCATTCCTGGTGCGCTGCACGCCTCTTCATCTTCTGGTTCTGCTGATTGGCTGGCTTCACTTCGCGGCGTTCGCACAGGTCCAAACTGTAGGCAAGTGGACGACCCAGTCCTACACGATGCCGATTAATCCTATCCATGCGGCGCTTCTCCACACCGGGAATATTCTGATCGTGGCTGGCTCCGGCAATTGCCCTCCCTCTCAGTCCGGCTGCCCGTCGGGAGCGCCCTATGGGCCTTCAAACAAATCCGGTGCGCTGCTGCTGAATCCTACGAATGGAGCGATTACACAGTTCACGCTCAGCTGGGACATGTTCTGCAACGGCATGGTGGTTTTGCCCGACGGGCGCGCTTTCATAAACAGCGGCACCATTCAATACGATCCTTTCTACGGACAGCTCACGTCGGCAATTTTTGACCCATCAAGTAACACTTTCACTAATGCACAGAACATGGCCCACGGCCGCTGGTACCCGACCCTGGTGACACTGGGAGACGGTCGAATCATGACGTTCTCCGGTTTCACGGAAACGGGGGCCACCAACAGTACGGTGGAAATCTACACGGTCGGCACGGGTTGGAGCCAGCCGTATTCTTCGCCTTGGACTCCCGATCTGTATCCGCGTCTGCATCTCTTGCCGAATGGCACTGTTTTCTATTCAGGGTCGGAGACGGTTTCCAATATCTTCAATCCCGCGACCACGACCTGGACCCAAAACGTCGCGACAACGAACTACGGTGGCACCCGCACATACGGAACCTCGGTGCTGCTGCCACTGACACCGGCCAACAATTACGATCCTGAGATCATCATCATGGGCGGCGGAAGTCCGGCGACCGCGACAACCGAAGTCATTGACATGGGCGCCTCAAATCCGAAGTGGACTAGCGGACCCAGCATGTCGGAAGCGCGAACCGAAATGAACGCCGTGATATTGCCGAACGGCAAAGTCCTGGCCGTAGGCGGTTCGGTGAACGATGAAGACACCTCGACGGCGAGCCTGAATGCCGATCTGTACGATCCGGGCACCAACAAAATCACCTCAGCGGGAGCCAACGCATTCGCGCGCTTATATCACTCCGTAGCACTGCTTCTGCCCGACGCAACGGTGTGGTTCGCCGGGGGCAATCCAGCCCGGGGGACCTATCAATCGAGCGTCGAGATCTACCAGCCGGCCTATCTGTTTAATTCCAACGGCAACGCCGCCACGCGGCCGACTCTGAGCGGTGCACCGCCCAGCATCACGTATGGCGCGCCGTTCAGCGTGCAAACGGATTCGTCGAGCACTATTTCTTCCGCCGTACTGGTGCGCAATGGCACCGTGACGCACGCGTTCGGTATGGACCAACGTCTGGTGGGATTGTCTCTGACGCAGTCAGGCACGACGATCACGCTGACCGGTCCACCGAACGGCAATATCGCCCCTCCGGGGTATTACATGTTGTTCCTGCTGAACAGCTCCGGGGTGCCATCAATCGCGAGCATGGTTCAGGTGACGACGCAACCGCAAGACTATTCGCTGGCCGTGACGCCATCTTCCCAAACTGTTATCGCTGGTAACAACTTGACCTACACCACAACCGTGGCTCCGTCGGGCGGGTTCGATGGACAAGTAACTTTCAGCGCGAGCGGCTTGCCGACGGGCACAACGGCGTCGTTTAATCCAGCTTCAGTGACAGGGTCTGGATCTTCGACGTTGACGATAAGCACGACGACTTCAGCAGCGATTGGCAGCTATCCGCTCACGATCACCGGAAGCGGGAGCATTACGCATACGGCGAACGCGACGCTTGTGGTTGGGGCCGCGGCAGCGACACCGACTTTCAGCCCCGCCCCGGGCAGTTACGCCAACGGCGTCACTGTGACAATCTCGGACGCTACCGCGGGCGCAACTATTCACTGCACGACCGACGAGACGACACCAACGGCATCCTCACCAGTTTGTACGTCTCTCAATCTGAGTACATCCACTGCGATTCAGGCGATCGCGGTGGCCAGTGGCTACAACAATAGCGCTGTTGCATCCGGAACGTACGTCATTACCTCGGCCGCAAACCCGGTTGACTACAGCGCGGGTTTCGTCGGGGCAGGCATGCAACTCAACGGCAAAGCCACCCTCAATGGAACCCGCCTGCGCCTCACCGATACGAGCACGACAAACGAAGCCGGCAGCGCCTTCTTCACCACGCCGGTCAACGTGCAGAACTTCACCACGTCCTTCAGCTTCCAGTTGACCAACGCCAACGCCGACGGCATGGCCTTCGTCATCCAGAACAATGGTCTGACCGCTTTGGGTCCATCGGGGGGTGGCCTGGGTTACGGCCCCGGATCGGCCGGCGCAACTCCTTATGCTGGAATGAATAAGAGCGTGGCCGTCAAGTTTGATCTTTACAGCAACTCCGGCGAAGGCAGCGACTCCACCGGCATCTACACAGACGGGGCTTCCCCCACGACCCCGGCGACCGACATGACCAGTTCCGGGGTCAACCTTCACAGTGGTGACGTCTTCAACGTGTCGCTCAGCTACAACGGCACCACGCTGACGATGACCATCAAGGATGCAGGATTGCCCGAGGACACGTTTACCACCAGTTGGACCGTCAACATTCCTTCGGTTGTGGGTGGCAGTACCGCGTGGGTTGGCTTCACCGGTGGCACCGGCGGTCAGACAGCCATTCAGGAAATCCTGACCTGGACTTACGACGTTAATTTCGCACCGACGGTGACCGGGATCTCACCGGCTACGGGCACTACGAAAGGCGGAACGGCGGTGACCATCACCGGCACCGGTTTCCAGCCGGGAGCGTCGGTAACTTTCGGTGGCGAAGCGGCCGGCAACGTGTCGGTTGCGAGCAGCACGATGCTGACTGCGACGACGCCCGCTGACAGCTCGGGGGCGGTCAACGTGGTAGTGGCCAACAGCGCCGGACAAAGCGGCGCGCTCAACAACGGGTACACCTATGTGAGCTTGCTGAACCCGGACCAGACGACGCTGGCAGCGTCCGCGACTACGATCTCCCAGGGAACAAGCATTACTTTCACCGCCGACGTACTGGCTTCAGGAACAAACAGCGTCCCGACCGGCACGGTGACTTTCTTCAGCGGCACAACTCAGCTGGGCACGGCGGCCCTGAATTCATCGGGAATCGCCACCTACACCACGAATTCCCTGGTGCTGGGCGCATATTCTGTCACGGCAAGCTACGGGGGTGATTCAAATTTCGCGGCCTCGACTTCGGCACCGGTAGCGGTGACCGTAACCGCACCGCCTCCCGTCGCCACCAATACCACGGTCGCAGCTTCGGGGTCGTCAGTAACGCAGGGAGCGACTGTAAGTCTGACGGCCACTGTAAGACCGGTTTCGGGCAGCGGCACGCCAACCGGGACGGTTACTTTCATGGATGGATCAACCGCGCTGGGCAGCGCAACCCTGAATTCAGGCACGGCGAATTACGGCACAAATTCGCTGGCGCTGGGTGTGCATTCCATCACCGCGAACTATGGAGGCGATGCGAATTACTCAGGCTCGACCGCGGCGGCCATCTCGATCACCATCACACCGCCGCCGCAAACCGCCACGACGACGACTCTCGCAGCCTCGGCGACATCGGTGGCGCAGGGGGCCAGCGTTGTCTTCACGGCTACTGTTGCTCCGGTATCCGGCAACGGAACACCCACCGGCACAGTGAGTTTTCTGGATGGCACGACTGCTATGGGAACAGCGACTCTGAATTCCGCAGGGGTCGCGACTTATAGCACCAGTTCACTACCAGTCGGATCGAATTCTGTCACGGCGACTTATCAGTCCAACAGTAATTTTGCCGCTTCGACGTCGTCGCCCGTCTCGGTGACTGTGGCAGTAACGCAGTCCCAATCACCTGACTTCGCCTTCACCGCGAATACCGGCAGCGTCGCGGTCGGCGTGGGCAAGTCTGGAACAGTTACCCTCACAGTGACGCCACAGAATGGGTTCAATCAGGCGGTCACGTTTAGTTGCAGTGGTGCCGCGAACATCAGTTGCAGCTTCAATCCTAGCAGCGTGACTCCGAATAATTCGGCCGCAACCAGCGCTCTGACACTGACGGTTTTGTCGGCCGCACAGCTAAGAAGCGTTCCCTCTCACAGTGGCAGCGCTCCGCTCTACGCCATCCTGGCGCCGGGCTTGGTGCTACTGGCCGGGAAACGCAAGCGCGCCAAGAGTGCGGCTCTACCGCTTGCGCTGGTGATGGTGCTCGTCGCCGCGGCGCTTTGGATGACATCCTGTGGTGGCTCAACCTTTGGCGGCTCAGCAGCAGCTCCGATCAGCGCCCCGCAGACGCAAACCAGCGTGGTCACGGTGACGGCTTCCACAGCCGGGTCGAATCCAACGAGTCAGACGTTGAACATCAGCGTCAGCGTGTCGCAATAAGGCCTGACTCGCTGGACAGACATCGGGCGCGGTATTTCGGGCTATCGGAAGCTGCGCCGGCCTAGTTCTGCCAGTTCACAGTCACGTAGCCCGTGCCGCTGGTTGGGACCGTGTATTGGTGGTTCGAACCGTTCTCCCAGGTGACCGCGCCGGTGGAAGCGATCTTGATGAACTTGAACTGCACCGCTGTGCCTGCCGGCAGCGAAACATTCAGGAACCAGTTCGGATGGTTGGGATCGAGCATGGGGCCGATGGCGGTATCAAATGTGCTGCCCCAGTTGCCGAGTTCGATCGTGCTTCCGGTCAAGAAAATGTAGTCCCCGAAGTTGGTAGGCGTGGCGTTGTTCACGGTGAACGTGACCGGAACTAGTCGCGCTGTGAGCACGGTGAACTGGATTGCATTGGCGGAACTCCCGGAACTTTTCTTGAGCTGCACCTGATAGATGCCGTTACCGACGGTAGGCACAGTGAAAGCAACGGATGTGTCGGACCACGACTGAATTGAAGCTGCCGTGCTGCCGAAGAGCACCTGGCCTGCCGAAGGGCCGAACCCCTTTCCCGCAATCGTGACTTTCATTCCAGGCTGGCCGATGGTTGGCCCGACCGATCCAACTTCGGGAGTAGTGGGGGTTCCGACCAATTGCCAGACGGCCACGGTGTGCGCGTTCAGCATGAAATTGTTTGCAGGATTGTTGCCGCCGCTGCCGGCGGTCACCGTAAGACCGGATCCGTTGAGCAATCCACTGAGGTAGTCTGCGTACGTTCCCGCAGGCAAGGCAGTGTAGAGGCCGGAAATGGCGTAACTCGTCGAGTCGTTCTTATTCATGGCCACCAAAACCACGTCATCAAAGAATTTGCGTTCGTAAATGTACACGTCGTTGTTGATCCAGCGCTGCTGAAAGCCGCCGTATGCGATCGCGTCGTTAGCCTGGCGCAGCGCGGCCAGCTTGTTAATGAGCTGGTAGGCGGTGGTTGAGGCGCTGAACGAACTCATCCAGACGCGATTGTAGGGATCGTTTCCGTTGTTGTTGTCATTGTGCAGATACTGCTCATCGCCATAGAGGATCACTGGAATACCGCGGCAAGTCAGCAGAAAGGCCATGGCTTCATGCAGGCGATTGTTATTGTTGTTCACGGTGAGCAGGCGCGACTCGTCGTGGCTGTCGAAGAACGTGACCAGATCGTTGTTCCAGGTGAAGTTAGAGTTTTCGGTTGAAATGGTGCCGTCAATTTCGGAGAAATTGCTGTTTCCGGCAAAAACGTCACGGACCGCGGCATTCAGGCCGAAATCGAGTTCGCTGATGCCGCTTTTGTTGGCGAACTTGTACGCATCGCGGTACATGGGATCATAGGGGTCATTGTTGTACCACTCTCCGAAGAGAAAGCTGGGCGCCTGGTTGAAGACGGAATTGGCGAAGGAATATTCCCATCCCCAGGACACATGCTTGATTGCGTCGAGGCGGAAACCGTCGGCGCCGTGTGATTGAAATTGATGGACCGCCGTTTTCAGATAGTTGTCTATCGCCGAATTTTCCTGGTTCAAATCCTCCAGACTTAGCAGGGTGTAATACTGCAACTGATACCGATTGTTGTAATCGGAAATTCCCGGGTTGTGATGAAAGTAGCCGTTGGGATCGTTGCGGTCCGAGGCCATCAACACGCCGTTGTTGTAGAGTGCGCCGAATTCTCCGCCGCCGTTGTAATTGGAGTGGTTGTTGGCCCAGTCCACAATGACCTTGATGCCGTTTTGATGAGCTGCGGCGACCAGATTGTCGAATGGTGCCCAGGAGTTTGCGCTGTCACCGAAGTGTTCTTCCACCCGCATGAAGTCCCGCGCGTCGTAGCCGTGGTAGGGCGCTGATATGGGCGTGTTGTTTAGGTTGAGATTTTCATTGTCCACGGTGGGCGAGATCCAAATCGCCGTGATTCCCATGCCCTTGAGATAAGACATTTTCTGTTCGATTCCAGCGAGATCTCCGCCCCAGTAGGCCAGCCAGTTGGTTTGCGTGGAATCGAAAAGACCGGAGCTTTGTGAGGGATTGTCGTTACCAGTGCTGCCGTTGAAGAATCTGTCAGTGACAATCTGATAGATCACCTGCTTCTTGAAATCCTGCGCGAAGGTGTGAATGGTGACGAGGGCGGTGAAAATGAGGATGGCCGGCCGGAGTCTGCGTGCGATCATGGGAACACCTCGTGGAGAGATCGCCCGTAACGGCACTCCCTTATTTGGAGGGAAGAACTGCGGGAGCAACTTTATGGGGCGAGCAAATTCTTGACCCGGCCCGAAGAAATGTCAAGCTGAGGCGCGACAAATCCGATATATGATCGCACGCTGATTGCAGGCGGCGTTGATGATGATGATGAACAAACCGCAACGAAGCTTCTGGCAAGTCTGGAACATGAGCTTTGGATTTCTCGGCATTCAGTTCGGCTGGGGGCTGCAGATGGCGAACATGAGCGCCATCTACGAATACCTGGGAGCGCGGGCGGACCAGATTCCAATTCTGTGGCTCGCCGCGCCGCTGACGGGATTGTTAGTGCAGCCCGTGATCGGGCATGCCAGTGATCGCACGTGGGGGCGGCTCGGGCGCCGCCGCCCTTATTTCTTGACGGGGGCAATTCTCAGTTCACTCGCGCTAGTGCTCATGCCAAACTGCTCGGCGCTTTGGATGGCAGCGGGCCTGCTGTGGATTCTGGATGCTTCCATCAACATCAGCATGGAGCCGTTTCGGGCGTTTGTGGCCGATCTTCTGCCGGAAAGCCAGCGCACTCAGGGCTTCGCCATGCAAAGTCTATTTATTGGGCTGGGCGCGGTAGTGGCATCTGCCTTGCCATGGATGCTCACGAATGTTTTTCATTTGCGCGCGCAGCCAGGCACCATTCCTTCCACGGTCCGTCTGTCGTTTTACATCGGCGCAGCGGCATTTCTTGGGGCAGTGCTGTGGACGATTGCGAGCACGCCCGAGTATCCGCCGGACGACCTGGAAGCGTTTCGGCGCGCCAAATCCAACAAGCCTGGGCTACTGGCGAACGGGAAGGAGATTCTCGGCGCAATCAAAGAGATGCCGAGGACCATGCGCCAGCTCGCTCCCGTGCAACTTATGACCTGGCTGGGGCTTTTTTGCATGTGGCTGTACTTTCCGGTGGCAGTTGCGCACAACGTGTTTGGCGCGCCTGACCAGAATTCGCCGCTCTATGCGCGGGGCGTCGAATGGGGTGGGATATGCTTCGCGGTTTATTCGGCGGTATGCTTCGCCTTCTCGTTCCTGTTGCCGAGCCTGGCCCGAGCAGTTGGAAGGAGGAATGCTCACAGTCTCTGTTTGTTGTGCGGAGGCGTGGGGCTTCTCTCGGTGGCCGTTGTTCACGACAAGTTTCTACTGCTGCTCTCCATGGTGGGCGTAGGAATCGCGTGGAGCAGCACGCTCGCCATGCCTTATGCAGTGCTGGCCGGATCATTGCCGCCGGAAAAAACCGGGGTTTACATGGGCATTTTCAATTTCTTTATTGTGATTCCAGAGATTCTCGCGTCACTTTTCTTCGGCTGGATCATGAACCATCTCCTGAACAACAACCGGATTGCGGCCGTGGTTGCGGGCGGATTGTTCATGCTGAGCGCGGCCGGACTGATGCAGCGGGTCGTGGACTCCGCCGAAAAGGCCGTGCCTAATCTGGCCCATCAGGCAGCGAGATAAGCCCTTTTCTGTGCGAGTGACCGGCACGCCTCTGTTAACCGCGAAGTCCCGTCAAGTAGGCCCGCTCACGATCTCAGCCTGAAACCCTGACAACTGCGAGCGGCGGACGCAGCTGCGCAAGGCAGACGCTGACCTAAATCGCAACGTTAACCCTCTGCTAAAATGGCGAGGCTTCGCTGCTTCGTCCGATGAGACGGTCGTGCATACCAAGGCCGTAAACATCAAGTTATGAACATCAAAGAGGTTGCCAAAAGGGCGCACGTCTCGACAGCGACCGTTTCCCGGACCATCAACGATCCGTCGAAGGTAAAGCCGCACACCGCGGAGCGGGTGCGCAAGGCGATCAAGGACCTCAACTTTTATCCCAATACTCATGCGCGGACGCTGGTTTCTGGACGCAGCCGCATGTTGGGGCTGATCATTTCCGATATCACCAATCCTTTTTTTCCCGAACTGGTGAAAAGCTTCGAAGACCAGGCGGTGCAGCGCGGACAGGAAGTGATTATCGGCAACACGGACTACAAACCCAAGCGCATGGCGGGATGCATCCGGCGAATGCTGGAGCGCAAAGTGGATGGAGTGGCAATTTTGACTTCGGAATCGGATTCAGAGCTGCTCGCGGAACTGACACGGCGGAACATCCCGATGGTGCTGTTGGACACAGTGAGAAGCGGCGCGCACAGCGCCACGGTGACGGTGGATTACGCACAGGGAATTCGGGAGGCGCTGGAGCATCTTTTTTCGCTGAATCACGAGCGCATTGCGTTTATTTCCGGGCCGCTCGACCTGCACTCGGCGCGGGTCCGGCGGACTGCTTTCGTCTGCGGGATGAAAGCACGCGGGATCACGATCGAGCCGGAAATGATTGAGAAAGGCGACCACCGGATCGAAGGCGGATTGATCGCAATGAAGCACCTGCTCGGATTGAAGCAGCCTCCCACGGCGGTGATGGCTTCGAATGATTTGACGGCGATTGGGGCGCTGGGGGCGATCCACGACGCCGGCCTGAAAGTGCCCGACGACATTTCGCTGATCGGGTTTGACGACATTTCGTTTGCCCACCTGACCCAACCGCGGCTGACGACAGTGTTACTTTCGCGCACGCAGATTGCGATGACGGCGTTTGCGGCCCTGCAAAAGCTGATTGCCAACGAAAAAGAGCAATTCGATTACACGATTCCGACGCATCTGGTGATGCGCGCTTCGACCTCCGCAGTTTAGCGCTTGATGCCGGGAACGAGGGAAGGCTTTTCAGATGCGGAAGCGGGCGGAGTGGCCAGGTCCTGGCCGTTGAGTTCGCCACTGGCGCCATCGGCTGCGTCGCAGATGTAAACGTCCGGCGCAATTCCCATAGACTTGCGATAGCGGGCTGCGATTTCCCTGGCGAATGCTGAGGCATCTGCAGCGTTCACCAGGTTCACAGTGCAGCCGCCAAAGCCGCCGCCGGTCATGCGGCCGCCGCAAAATCCCTTAAGCCCCTCGGCAATTTCGACCATCAAGTCCAGCTCGCGGCAGCTGACCTGGTACAAGTCACGCAAGCTGACGTGCGACTCGTGCATCAGTTGGCCGAAGCGAACGATATCGCCGCGACGGAGATGCCCGGCGCCATCCAGTACACGCCGATTTTCGGTCACCACGTGCAAGCATCGGCGGTAGGTGACGGCGGGCAAGTCGGCGAGGTGGGATTGAAGCTGTTCGACAGAAACATCGCGCAGGGCGCGGATACCGGGATAGAACCTGGACAGGATTTTCACTCCCTGGTCGCACTCGGAGCGGCGCTGATTGTATTCGCCGCTCGCGTGCTCGTGCTTCACCATGGTGTTGCAGACGACCAGCCGCACGCCGGAGGGAAGAGGAATGTATTCGTACTGCAGCGAGCGGCAGTCCAGAAGAAGCGCGTGATGGGCCTTGCCGAGGCAAGAGACAAACTGGTCCATAATGCCGACGCGGGCGCCCACAAACTTGTTCTCCGCCTGCTGACAAATTTCCGCGACTTCCTTCATGGGAAGGCGAGCGCCATTCAGGCTCAGCAAGGCGAGTGCGCTGGCCACTTCGATCGCGGCCGAAGAGCTCAGGCCGGCGCCGATGGGCACTTCGCCGCGAAACAGCAGATCGCCACCGGCGATGGAGTGTCCATGCTTTTGCAAGAGAAGTGCGACGCCTACGACGTAATCGCACCAGACGCCGGAACTGCGGTCTGGCAAGGCATCAACGTTGAACTCGAAGTGCTCGGGGAATTCTTCGGAGCGAATGATCAGTTTGCGGTCGGAGCGCGGCGAGACGGCGACGCGGGTGGAAAAGCCCAGAGCGCAGGGCATGACGAAGCCATCGTTGTAGTCGGTGTGCTCGCCAATCAGGTTGACCCTGCCCGGGGCAGCGAAGATTTTAGGATCGGCGCCATAAAGCTCTTTGAAGCGCTGCACTAAGTGTGACGCCAATGGAGGGTCCTTTTCCGGGGTGAATACTGGAATTCTAACCGACAGGGCTCATCCCGCGTCCACTATCACTTTGTCGCAAAGGCAAGCGCATTGCCGAAACCAACGTCGGGCAATTCTCAAGGGGTTCTCCGGCCGCTATAGCAAAGTGCGTGCAACCCGCGTTTGACGCAGACGTAAGCGATTACATAATACCATGGGATTTTGACAATTCTGATCACTTTACAATCGCAAATGCATTGCGCCGGTGCGCTTGCGGATGAAAAAGAAGCCGCGAGTTTTGCGCAGATGGACCAAACGGCTGTCGGGACTTAGCTTGCGGCTTGACGACGTTTTGGCGGCAGCATACCTTACGAAACATAGATTGAATGCAAGCGTTTACGGCAAAGTCGTGTAGCGTGAGCCGGGCGCCTTCCCACATTTCAGTGCTTGTCCTGGCGTTTGCTTTCTCACTGGTTTCTGCGGCCCAGTCCGCTCCGGTTGCGAATGGATCCTCGAGCAAAATTGCGCCCCAGTTCGCCGAAGCAGAAATCCTGTTGCAGCAGGGGCTTATTAACGAAGCGAAACAAAAGATTCAGAAAGGGCTGGAACAGAATCCTGCCAGCGTTGAAGGCTATAACCTGCTGGGCATCGCGTGCAGCGATCAGAAAGATTACGCGCAGGCCCTTGCTGCTTTTCAGCGCGCGCTGGCGCTTGATCCGAACTCCACCAAGTCCCACAACAATCTCGGCAAAATGTATGTTGCAGAAGGGAAGCTGAATCTGGCTGACAAAGAGTTCCGCGACACCTTGCGCCTGCAACCCGCAAACCGAGAAGCGAACTACAACCTGGGGCTCGTCTTGATGGGCGAAGGCTCAGTGAAGGAGGCCATTGTTCACCTCGAGCGGGTGCATCCGGCGGAAGCTGAGACTCGATTTAACCTGATCCGCGCGTATCTTCGGGCAGGCAGGACGGCGGAGGGGCTGCGAGCGGCGAATGCGCTGGCGGCGACCAACAGAAATGACGTGAAGCTGCAGTTTACGCTGGGAACTTTGCTTGAGTCGGAGAAGCAATATCGCGCGGCCGAGTTGGAGCTTGAACGAGCGAGCGCGCTGCAACCGGAAAACTGGGAAACTCTCTATAAGCTGGGTGAGACCTATGCCGGCGCCCGGGAGTACAAGAAAGCGGAGCTGGCACTTGACCGCGCGCTGAAGCTGAAACCGGAGTCGCCGGAAGCCCTTTATCAGCTGGCGCAAGTCTATTCCGAACAGAAAAGGGTGATGGATGCGCTCGACCTGCTGGTACGGGCGCACAAACTCGCGCCCGAAAATACAGATGTAATTTTTCTTCTGGCGCGGGTCAGCATGACGCAGAACTATTTCGAAGACGCGATTCCGCTGCTCGAATCGGGCGTGAAAATCGCGCCCAGGCGGGCCGATCTGTACGCCGCCCTGGGCGAAAGTTACTTCATGGCGGGGAAGACCGAGAAGGCGATTGCGGAGTTTCAAACGCTGATCGAACTTGATCCCTCGGCCCGTTCCTATGCATTTATGGGACTCGCTTACCGGCACCTGGGTCGCTTTGATGAGGCGCGCAAGTATTTTCAGCAGGGACTTGAAAAGGATCCACATAATGCTTCCTGCCTGTTCAATATGGGGTATATCGAGGAGCGGCAGGGCAACCACGCGGAGGCCGAAAGATCATTTGAAGCGGCGCTGCGAGCGAATCCTGATCGCGCCGATGCGCTGCTGGAACTGGCGAACCTACGCATTGCCGACAAGAAATTTGAGGCGGCGGAAGAACTGCTCCGGCGCTTCGTGCGCCTGAGCCGCGAACCGGCTCCGGGATATTACAAGCTGGCGATGGTGGAGCGAAGTCTGCACCAGACCGCGGCCGCTCAAAGAGACTTGAGCGTGTTTCAGACGCTGTCGAAGGATGCGGCCACGGGGCCGTATCCCTATCAACACCTGTTTGACTATCTTGAGAACCGCTCGAGTCTCACGGCACAGGCGCGCACTCAACTGGATCTCGCAGAACTGACAGAACAGTTGCGCCTGCATCCCGACCAACCGCAAAATCTCTATTTGCTGTCGGAAGCTTACCTCAAGGTTGGCAAAACTGAAGCCGCGCAAGAAACCCTGGCTCAGCTGGATCAACTGAGTCCAGGGGACTACCGAACGCAGACCGGAGTCGGCGTGCTGCTGGCGCGCTATCGTCTGTACGATGAGGCTATTGAACATTTCCAAGCGGCATTGCGGGCGAACCCGGGCTCTGACGACGTGAAGTTCGACCTCGCGGACACGTACTTTCGCAAAGGATTGTATGCTCAGGCGCTGGATGCGGCGCAGCAGGTTTCCGCGCAGGGCAGGCGGGATGACGCGTACCTATCGTTGATGGCCGATATTTATGCCCACCTCGGCGACACGGAACAGGCGGTGGGCGTTTTGCGCGATGCGATCAGCCGCAATCCTGACAGTGACCAATACTATGTTTCCCTGGCGCTGGTCCAGCTTCGGCAGAGTGATGTGGCGGGGGCAGAGCAGACATTGCTGCGAGGAGAGCGACGAATTCCGGCCTCGGGAAAAATTGCTTGGGGTTTAGGCGTGGTGGCAGTCGTGCAAGGCAAGACGGCACAGGCGGCAAATAATCTGGAGCGAGCGGTCGAACTGCTGCCGGAGTGGCCGGGGAGTTATTCGACGCTGGGTGTTTTTTATTTCCAGACCGGGCAGATCGTGAAAGCGCGCGAGGTTCTGAACCGCTTCAAGGGCAGCAATGTGGGCGGGCTCGATGTAGACCGGATCGAAGAAGTGCTGTCGCGAACGCCCGAGGGAAACTCTTCGGAAACCGGTGCACTCTCGGTAGCGGCACGGCAGCAACTGTTGCAGTTAGCATTGATGCTGGCGGACCGGACTCTGTAGAAGACCAAGATCCCAGAATGAGGAGAGCGTTGAAAAGCGGCGCGGGGCTGGGCTTTCCGGGCGTCCTGATTGTGGCTGCGATTCCGGTGTTCCTGGGCTTCCGTTGCATGATTTTCGCCGGGCCAGGCCCAAGCATCCGCGACAATCCAATAGCTATAAGATATAGAGATATTCGCAAGCCGGCGGGAATCACGTTCATTCAGGATTCCACCCAAACTGAGGAAAAATACTACCTTGAGACGATGGGAACCGGGGTAGGCTGGATTGATTATGATCAGGATGGCTTGATGGATCTTTATTTCGTCCAGTCCGCAGCAACCGACATTTACCAGCCCCCGAAACCGCTGCGCTCGGCACTCTATCACAACAATGGAGATGGAACCTTCACTGACGTTACGGAAAAAGCCCGCGTGGGTGGCGAGGGGCATTACGGGCAGGGCGTGGCGGTGGGCGATTATGACAACGACGGCTATCCCGATTTGTATGTGACGGGATACGAACGCGCGATTCTCTATCACAACAACGGCGACGGTACGTTTAGCGATGTGACGACCAAGGCCGGCGTTGCGGATGAGGGCGGATGGTCCACCAGCGCGGGCTGGTTTGATTATGACAAAGATGGCTGGCTCGATCTGGTCGTCGCGAATTACATCGAGTGGAGTCCAAAGAACAACATCTGGTGCGGTGAGCACCGGCCGGGCTATCGTTCTTATTGTCATCCCGGCAACTACAAGGGACAGCGAATCAAGCTCTACCACAACAATCATGACGGCACCTTCACCGACGTGAGCGACGCTTCGGGGGTGGGCAAGCCGGAAGCCAAGGGAATGGGCGTAGTGCTGGCGGACCTCAACAATGACGGTTGGACGGACATCGCCATGGCCAACGATTCATGGCCGAATTTCTTGTTCGTCAACAAGCACGATGGGACGTTTGAAGAGGTTGCGCTGGTTTCCGGCATGGCGGCCAGCGAGGACGGGCGCTACGAAGCGGGCATGGGCATTGACGCGGCCGATGTGGACGGCGACGGCAGGCAGGACATCTACATTACGCATCTCGATTTTGAATTGAGCCGCCTTTATCACAACAACCAAGACGGCACTTTCACCGACGACACTTTTGGCTGCGGCATCGGCAATAAAGCCGTGCTGCTGAGCGGCGTGGCGATGAAGTTTCTCGACTATGACAACGACGGCTGGGTGGATATTCTGCAGGCGAATGGCGCCATGCTGGATAATATTCATCTTTATCACAGCGAGGTTTCATACAAAGAACCTCCGCTCATGTATCGGAACGTGGGCAAGGGGCACTTCGATAAAGTTTCCGATTCGTTGGGAGCGGATTTCACGCGGCCGATCGCCGGGCGCGGGCTGGCGACAGCGGATTTTGATAACGATGGCGACATAGACGTCGCGGTCAATGTTCGCGGCGATTATCCGGAACTTTTGCGCAACGATGGCGGAAATGCCAACCATTGGCTGGAGGTGCAGTTGATCGGCACGCGTTCGAACCGCGACGGAATTGGAGCGTCGCTGAAGCTGACGTCAGAGGGATTTGTGCATGTAGAGCAGGCAAAGGGTGGTATGAGCTACATGTCGGCGAGTGACCCGAGAATCCACTTTGGCCTGGGGAAACGTACGAGAATTGATTTTCTGGATGTTACCTGGCCCAGCGGGCAAGTGGACCGGCTGCCGAACGTGCCGATTGATCAGATCATCGCGGTCAAAGAAGGGATCGGTGTTGTTGCGCGACGATTTCCGAAAGTGACGAGCAGATGATGAGTCCTCCTCACGAAGATTTCAAGACGGCAAATCCTAGGCTATGAATCTGCTGCGCCGGCGTTTCCTGGGTTCTTCTCTGGTTCTTCTCGGCAGCACGTTGATGGATGCGCTTACCACTCCACTTTGGAAATGGAGGGGCGGTACGGTGCCTTCTACAGCGGGCGCTGCGCCATCTGCCGTCCAGTTCGTTGATGTGGCGAAAGAGGCCGGCTTGAATACGCCCAACGTTTGGGGCGGAGTTGAGCATAAGCGATCCATTATTGAAGCAAAGGGCAGCGGGCTGGCATTTTTCGACTACGACAATGACGGCTGGCTGGACATTTACCTGACCAACGGCACGCGGCTGGACGCGCAGTGGCCGGCGGGGCAGGCCCCCACTTCACATCTCTATAAAAACAATCGCGATGGCACGTTCACGGACGTGACGGAAAAATCCGGACTGGCGTGTACCGGCTGGCAAACCGGCGTGTGCATTGGGGACTACGACAACGACGGCTGGGACGACCTGTTCTGCTGTTTCTGGGGACACAACATTCTGTTTCACAACAACGGCGATGGGACATTCAGCGATGTAACTCGTAAAGCGGGCCTTTCGGGCGAGCGCGTTCGCTGGGGCGCGGGTTGCACTTTTCTCGATTACGATCGCGACGGCCACCTTGATCTTTTTGTATGCAATTATCTGAAGCTCGATCGGGAGCAGGTTGCAGCGCCCAATCCGACTTATTGCCAGTGGAAGGGAATCCCCGTGATGTGCGGCCCGCGCGGGCTTGACGGCGACACCAACCTTCTGTATCAGAACAATGGCGACGGCACGTTTACCGATGTTTCCGAAAAATCGGGAATCCTGAAACCGGGGCCGCGATATTCGATTACCGCGGTCTCGTATGACTTTGACAACGACGGTTGGCCGGATATCTACGTGGCGGTGGATTCGGAGCCAAGCATTTTGTTTCGCAACAATCATGACGGAACTTTCACGGATATCGCCGTGATTGCGGGTTGCGCCTACAGCGACAACGGCCACGAGCAGGCCGGAATGGGCGTGGCAGTGGGCGATTACGACTGCGACGGATGGTTCGATATCTTCAAGACAAACTTTGCCGACGACACCTGCAACCTTTACCACAACAACGGCGATGGAACCTTCACCGATGTTACGTTCGCGTCGGGAATTGGAATCAACAATCGGTATGTGGCATGGGGATGCGGGTTTGTTGATTTCGATAATGACGGCTGGCCGGACATTCTGCAAGTGAATGGCCATGTGTATCCCGAGATTGCCGGGCGTGGCATCGGGCAGGAGTTCAAGAATCCGCGGCTGGTGTACAGAAACCTTGGCAACGGAAGATTCAAAGATGTTTCCGAGTTGATGGGGCCAGGCATCAGCGAGCGCTTTTCCAGCCGGGGCGCGGCTTTTGGCGATTACGACAACGACGGAGATGTTGACGCGCTGATTTTGAACCTGAATGACCTGCCATCGCTACTGCGAAACGACGGCGGCAACCTGCGGAACTGGATCAAGATCAAACTGATCGGAACGCACTGCAATCGCACTGCGATCGGCGCGCGGGTGCGGGTGGCGACGGGAAAACATATCCAGATGGATGAGGTTCATAGCGGATCAAGCGTTATGTCACAGTCCGATCTGCGCCTGCACTTCGGTTTGGGGAAAGCGCAGTTCGCAGATATGATCGAAGTGAAGTGGCCGACTACGCAAAAGATTGAACGATTCAGTCAGTTGAAGGCGAACCAGATTGTGACCATCCGCGAAGGCAGCGGGCTTGTGGCGACTGCCAAGCCAAAAGCAAACTCGTGATTCGCGTCATCTTTATTGCGGAGTCAATCTTGCCGCCCATCCGCCGCCCGGAGCCAATTTGATTTTCAGTTTGGTCGCGCGATTTACGGATTGCTTCAGCATTTTATAGTCGCTGCCATAGCGATCCGCGTTTACTCCGTCTTCGTAAGCCTGCAACGCGAAGTTGCCTTCAGGCAGAAAGGAAAAATCCACTTCCAGTTCCCGCGGCGTCCAGTCCGTCATGGCGCCCACGTACCAGTCTTTGCCACTTCGGCGCGCCACGAGTGCGTACTCTGCGATGCGTGCGTCAAGGACTTTGCTGTCGTCCCACACAGAAGGAATGGGCCCCAGGAACTCCATGATCTCGGGCTCGCGCAAATAATTTGACGGGCTGTCGGCGAGCATTTCCAGAGGACTTTCGAAAACAACGTACATCCCGAGCTGGTGGCAGCGAGTGCCCAACGCCATGGGCTGTCCATTGATGGGCGCGAAATTGTTGCGGGAAGCGTTGCGCATTGCGCCGGGAGTGTAGTCCATGGGCCCGAGAAACATTCGCGTGAAGGGCAGAGTGATGTTGTGCCTGGGCTCGGCTTCGGCGCTCCACTTGCTCCATTCGAGCCCGCGAACCCCTTCGGCGCTGATCAAATTGGGCCACGTGCGGGTCATGACGGCCGGCTTCTGGTCGCCGTGCAGGTCAAGCAGCATGTGGCGTTTCGCCGTCTCACGGCAAATACGTTCGTAAAATTTGATCATGGGCTGATCGCTGCGTTGCATAAAATCCACTTTGACGCCTTTGACTCCCCATTTTTGATATTGGTCGAGCGCAGGTTCGAGCTGGTCATCGAGTGTCTTCCAGACCACCCAAAGAATCACGCCGACATTTTTCTGCCGTCCATATGCGGTCAGTTCTTCGATGTTGATTTCCGGGACCACATCGAGCACATTGCCAAGTTTGTACCAGCCTTCATCGAGAATGATGTACTGCAAACCGTATTTCGCGGCGAAGTCAATGTAGTACTTGTAAGTTTCCGTGTTGATTCCGGCCTTGAAATCTACGCCGTAAACATTATTGGCATTCCACCAGTCCCAGGCGACTTTACCGGGCTTGATCCAAGAAGTGTCTTGCAGTTGAGAAGGGTTTTCGAGCAGCCAGACTAACTGATTGGTAAGAAGATCGCCGTCCTTTTCTGCAACGCCAATCACGCGCCAGGGAAATGCGCGTGTGCCCGAGGTCACCGCGATGTAGTCGGCGGCTTCGGTCACCCTGAAGTTGCGATCGCCGTCGAGTTTTTCTTTGAGCGGATAAGGTGGAAACGTTGCTGCCAGGCCGTAGCCACGTGTGCCGCGCAGCCACAGGCCGGGATAATCTTCAAGGCCTGATTCGGCGATGGCGACTTTGGCGCCCTCGCCTACGTCCACAACCGCAGGCAGGCTGGCAATGAAGTCAGGAATGATTTCGGAAAGATGCTGGGGAGTATAGCGCCGCTCGTTGTGCGAAAAGAAACTGTCTTCCTGCGCATAATAAACGATGAAGTTCGAAGGGAAATTCCAGCCCGCTTCTTCGCGATAAATTCTTACCTGCTGCTGCGGCAGTGAGGTTTCCCAGCGGTAAGCGACACCTTCGTTGTAAGCACGAAAGACGATCGCATAGTTGCCGGCGGTCTCGAGCCGGAGTTCATTGTAGTTGTCGCGGATCTTGGCGAATTTCTGGCGGACCACGGGCTCAATAATTTCGTCGTGCGTGCTCTCTTTAGCAGAGGTGATCCTGGGAGATTTCCCGAGCACGTTGTGCTCAATGTCGAGAGAGAATGTGCAGTCCTGAAGCAAGGCGCGGCCATCGAGGAGCACGTCGTAGTGGAAGGCATCAACCGTGCGAATTCTCAGTTCGATTCGGCCATTGGGCGATTTCAAGTCGTAGCTCATCTGGGCCGGCGAAAAAGCGGAGATCAAAAGTATAGGCAGCGCCAGCAGGGTCTTCCTGAATGCCACATTCATGAATATCTCTCCCGTCAGGCTGAAATTACTGCAATGTATACGCTTTCATCCGAACTGCAGGTCTTACTCAGGGCACCTTACGATGTAGCGCGATGTTGAACCTGTCAAGTGATCCAGGAGAGCAACTCACGGAGGTCGGCTTTGGATGACTCGGTCGCTCGGGGAATAGATGGAGCTATGATCAGCGCCTCGTGATGGTCCTCGAACCAGGCTAAGAACGAAGATTGCTCGGCCCCCGGCAAGCGTTGCTGGTTGAGCCAGTTGTAATAGGCGCCCATATCGCCATCAACGAGCGAGCCGATGGGATCCAGTTCGACGGCGTTGTTGATGGAGGAGAGCATTTCGTTCATCGGTTTCTGCCTTTGCCTCGGCGCGAAGCGAACCACGAGCGTGAGAGGTTGCGCGCGGCGCAGCGCCTCGCGCGCAGCCCATTGGGCGAAGCTTGTGCTGAAGATCTGCGTGCCGGAGCCTTCGGTGAGCAGCTTGAGCTGAAAGTGATCGAGCACAGAATCTCCGGGCTGATCGAGCCCGAGATCAGGAGGACGCAGCTGAGCCAGCAGAGTGCGCAAAGCTTCAGGCCCCATTCCCGGCCGGGCTGTTTCAGCTTGTATCTTTCGCAGCAAACTGGCGCGAACTGGATCGAGTGCGTCATAGGAGATACAGGTCAGTGTTGAGTCGTGGTCAGCGGCGCGGCCACCGTCAACGTACCAGTGGCCGTAAGGAACAGAGTTTGCTTTGGCGCGAGCGGCGACCGCTTCGAAGAGGAGTTGCAGGCCATTTTCAGGCACCACGCGGTTGAAGTATGCGCCGTGCGGACGCAGCTTGCGAAAGACTGGTGCGTCGTACGTGACAACACCCTGGCCAATGACAGTGATTCCGAGACGCGGAATGCGTGGTGGTTCAGGAGGCATCGCTGCGCGCAAACGATCCGCATAGTCGGTAGCCGCCGTGCGGAATGCATCCAGTTGATGGGTAGTCCATAGATGAGCCGAGAGCTGTTCGACGAACTGGCCGGGTTGGTTCAGCCAATCAAATTGTTCAAGTTGTGGCGAGAGAGAAATCGCATTGAATTCGCGAAACCAGTCTTTCTTCTGTTCGCCCGATAGAGAAATCAGGTTGGAGAGTTCTTTGTCCAACGCTCTTCTCTCAGCGGGAAACTTGAAATCATAGTCAATCACTTCGCGCAGCAGGCTCGGCAAGAAGCTCAGCGGAAGTGCCTGTAACGCCGCCAGATAATCGGTGGCAAGTTTTCTAGCCTCCGGAGGATAGCCGGCAAAGTGTTCCGCTTTGAGGTCGCGTGGAAGCATCTGCGTTATAAGACCTCTGCCACCGGTTTGCCCTGGGCAAGCGATGGCGAAAAACCCATCATCGAGCCGAGAGTCGGAACAAGGTCTGTTGACTGGAGCGGGCGATCATGGACCACCCCCTGGCGAATTCCGGGACCAAGCACCATCATCCAGGTGGTGCGAGAGAGCGCATCACCGGTGCGGTGATGCTGAAATCCATTTCCCCCGGAATCTTCGTCCGAATCGCGACCGAAATCGGGCAAGACGAACAGAGTTGTTTTCCCCGCGTATTCCGGCTCGGCTTGGGCGGCTTTCCACAATTCAGCGCAAAGGCGATCGGTACGGCGAATGCCCTCGATGTAAAGCGAGTAAGCGCCGGCATGCGCAATGTCAATGTCATGCATTGTGATCCAGAGGAGGCTGGGCGCGAGTTGCCGCATCAACTGCCGCGCAATGTACACCGAGAGCTCGTCAGGGCTCGAAAGTGTTCGCGCATGGGCTTTAAAGTCGTCCACTGAGAGCTTCAAAAGCATCTCTAGCTGTTGCAGCTCAAATTCGCTGCCTCCGAGTTCTGGCGCGTAAAAAGGAGTTTCGTAATTGTCCCGCAGCAAATGATCGTAATCGGCGTCTCTGCGGGAGAGCGCGGCGGTCAGCAGATGTTTTGGCAGAATCACGCGAGCGCCAAGACCTGCGCCGTAGGACCGGTTGTTGCTTTCCCCGATTCGATTGAAACCGTTGCTGGGCGCCACCACCCAGGCGTCGGAAGATGGCCGCTTCAGGTCGCGGCGGAAATATTCGAACACGGTCGGATATTGTGGCGGCAGTGCCGAGAAATTGTTGATCGTTTCATATACGCCAGTGGCCAGGCTCGCGGTCGCGACGTAGTGACCCAGAATTCCGCGATTCACCACCTGAGTGAAGAAGCTGGCCTGCGGAATCAACTCGCGCAGCATGTTGGGGATATTTTCCTGGCCTTCAGGAGCGAATGTTTCCTGGTCGCGCGCGCCGCCTCCGAAGGTAATGACGATGACTTTGCGTTTTTTCGCGGGAATCTGGGCGCGGGCGCGCGAGACAAAGCCGGATAGTGTGGTTCCCAGCGCTGCCCCGGCGGCCGCACGCAAGAACTCGCGGCGGCTGCGCGCAAGAGTGCGCGCGAATTCTTCCGGAGAAAGAGCTGTCCCGCAACTTGAGAGCGATCGTTCCATGGTGGCTAAATGCGTTCAGGGCACATTGTAACTGCCTGCGAACGGCTCTTCGGTCAAGGTTTGGCGCCCCGCGCAGTTCTGGCCGAATAAACAAACTGGCGAATCTCAGCGCGTTGCTTGTCGAGGTCCGCCAGATGCTGGGCACGAAGCTTTTGATAAATCTCGAACTGTTCCTGGGCACGATCTTTTTGGCCGGTGTGAACATAAGCCTGTCCCAACCGGTAGTGGGCGTCGGCAAGGTCGGCGTTGTGCGCCAGCGCTCTCACATACTCCGGAACGGCAATGGCAAACTGACGTTCATCCGAATAAAGATTGCCCAATTGCAAATGGGCCTCAGCAAACGATGGCTCCAGCGAAATCGCACGCTGCAGCAGAGACTCCACCTGATGCGGATCCAAAGTCGGGTCTTCCGCTCGCTTGCCCTTCCACAGACTCATCGCGTAATAGTACACAGCCCGCGCATTTTTCGGTTGAAGCACGGTAAAGCGCCGAAAACGCTCGATGACGTCCTCTGCCTGACCGGGAGAACTATCGTAAGCTTTGGAGAGAAACAAATAGCAGCCGGGGTCGGAGGGGCTCAGATCAGCGGCTTTGAGCAGCGCCTTTACCGCGTCATCGTAATTACCGCGGGAATAAAGGGCCATTCCCATCCCGATCATCAATCGCGCCGACTTGGGATAGCGCTCTGTTGCCTGCTGAAACACCTCGACCGCCGGATCGAGCGTGCGGTGAAGAAGAAGTTCGCTGCCCCAATCAAAAAGATTGCTCTCACTCGGATCGGCGTGCGCCGCCAGTTCGTACTCATTGGCCGCCGCGACAAAGTCTCCATCTCTTTCATCGGCCTGGCCCAGCAGATTATGCAATTCAGCCGTGTCTTTCTGTTTGAGAAGCTCGCGAATCAGCACCCGCGCATCGCCGGCACGGCCGGTCAAAACATAAACCAGGGAAAGATCGTAGCCGTTGTCGTAAGAAGAAGAATCAATGTGCTGGGCCTGCTCCAGAAACGGCATTGCGGCGCTGAGCTTGCCCTGTTGCACGTAAAGCTCGCCGAGATTGTGGTTAGCGTCAAAATTGTGTGGTTCGAGCTTTACGGCCACCTTGAATTCCCGTTCTGCCCGATCGAGCTTGCCCAGGCGTGAAAGGTTGGCGGCGAGGTTGGCTCGAGCGGCCGGCGAATTCGGCTCAAGACGCACAGCTTTTTCAAAATGCGGATTGGCTTTGACGTCCTGCGATTGCGCGGAATAGGCCAAGCCCAAGAGCTCGTGGAGTTCAAAACTCTCCGGCACTTCGCGCAGCAGGCCCTCTAATCGCGACACAGCTTCTGTGTAGCGCCCTGAGCCGTAGTCAGATAGGGCTGTCTGGAAGTCGCGATCCAGCCGGCGATCCTGCGCGGCGTTATCGCTAGCGTTGGCGAATAAACACGTTTGCAAGGCTACGAATACAAACCAGATCGCCCGCGTTCGGATGCTCACAGCCTCCGTATGGTACCACCGCGAAGCGGCGTGAGTGGCTCGGGCCGGGCCGGAGAAGACGCACACTGCGCTTTCTCCGAGCCCTGGCTCAACCTAGAAAAGCAACTTCAAAGCGAATTGAATCTGTCGCGGATCATAGGGAGCATCGCGCGTAGCGCCAACTTCGCCGAAGTTGGAACTGGTGAAGTTCAGTGAATTGGAAATGGCGACCACGCCGTTGCCGCCAAATCCGGGAGCATTGAAGTTCGGATGGTTGAAGATGTTGAAGAACTCTGCCCGGAACTGCAAAGCAAAGCGCTCCGTCACCTGGAAGTCTTTGAAAGTCGAAAAGTCGAGCCGGTGAAAGCCCGGGCCCGGGACCTGCGTTGGTCCCCCGCCGAGCGCCGCGATGCCGGTGAGCGGCATACAGCCTGCCGGCGAGTTGGCGATGGGCGTCGGCGATGCCACCGTCCCTCCCAAAACGCAGGGCTGAGCCCAGGCGGAGCGATTTCCGAACCAGCTCAGTTGACCGTTGGAGTCAATGTGCAACCCGGTTTGTGGATCGCCCACGAGCAATGCGTCGCAAGCCACCGAATCAGCCGTTTGCTGCGGGCACGGCACCGTAATCGGCTGCCCGCCCTGTAGAGTGGTGATCCAGTTTATGCTCCAGCCGCCGGCCAGAGCATTGGCCGCACCCGTGGCGTCGGACATGAATCGCTTGCCCTTGCCAAAGGGCAGAGCATAGCTGCCGCTGAAATGGAAAACGTTGCGAATATCAAACGGAGCCAGACCGTAGTCGCCTTGAATTCCCATGCCAGGAACGCTGGGGGCGCGGTATCCGTTTACGTTTCCAGAATTGGGGTTACCGATACTACCGTCGTTCAGTAAATCGTGAGCATCAGTGAGCGCTTTCGACCACGTGTAGGTGGCGAGAAAGCTGACGCCATTCGTAAACTGCTTCTCCAGCTTGGTCTGTAAGCTGTGATAAACGCTGCTGCCCTCGGTGATGGCGTAGCTCGCTGCTTGGCCGAAGTCCGGGAAGGGAAGACCTCCCTGGGAAGCTGGCAGGGTAGTGGTTGGGCCTGTGTCGTTGAGAGTCAACCCGTTCGGCAGGTTCTCGGGCAAAATCGCCGTGGGGTTGTTGGAGTTGGGGAACACCTCCAGATGGCGTCCCATGGAAGTGACGTACCCGATTTGAGCGGATAGTGTCGGGGTGAGCGCATATTGGAGCGTGAAATTACCGCTCATCGAATAAGGCGTCACGTAGTCGAATTGAATTCCGCGCAACTGCAGACCAGTGGCGTCCACGGCGGTGGGGGTGAGCGGGATACACGAAAATCCAGACTCAAAAACTGCAGTTCCACCGGGACCCGCCGTGGCGCACCCAGCGAAGGGGGTTCCGGCGCTGATGGGATGACCCGTATTCGGTTCGGGGTAACTGAAATTGAACTGGAAGGGATAGTTTTCGCCCAAGTTCGGCGAGTAACCGCGATTCTCGAAGCCGTTGTAGAAGATTCCAAATCCTCCGCGCGCGACAAGTTTCGAGCTCACTTGATAGGCAAAGCCGACGCGGGGGGCAAAATTATCCTTCTGTGCGTTGCCCAGTCCCGTTCCGTAAGAGTTTCCGATCTTGAGTCCAATGCCGTCCTGCGCAAGCAATGTAGTGAAGCTGGAGGAAAGCTCGGAGGGATTGGTTCCGGCCGGAATCAGATATAACGGCGAACCCGAAGGTGGGCCGCTGGGAACAAAGTTGGCTTGCTCACCGTGGTGCTCAAAGACCAAACCGAAATAGTCCCAACGAACGCCCAGATTCAAGGTCAGTTTGGGCGTGACCTTGAAGTCATCCTGGACGTAGGCACCGACATAGTTCTTCCCGTTGTCGGTCTCGGAAATGTTCGAGGCGTAAACTTGGGTCGAACCGCCGACGTCATTTATCCCGTTGGCTACGGTGGTGGCTTCCGGCGTCAGCAGGAATTGCGCGCGGCCCGTGTTTCCGACGTTCGAGTTGGGCACATCGCTGTAGTCGCCGTTGTAATCGTATTCTCCGCGCGACCACGGGGGTTGCAGCGTGGAAAACTTAACACGCTGGTACTCAAAACCCATCTTGAACGTATGCTTGCCGTAAATCTTGGTGAAATCATCGGTCACCTGGATGGTGGAGCTGACCTCGTCGGAAGGCAGGAAAGCGTTGCTGCCCAGGGTTGACAGGCCGTTGATGGCGAAGGCCGGCAACCCGCCGTTCTCCTTGGTTTGCGGAATGTCCATGATGCCGAACTGGGATGGGATATCTGTCAGATTGTTGGCCTCAGGCGAAACGCGGGTCGTGTGCAGATAATTCAATCCGGCGCGTGCCACGTTGACCGCTGTTGGGGAGATCACATGCGTCCAGGCCAGCGCGCTCTGCTGCGCCAGGGCGGTCTGGTTTCCCTCCTGGAATCCTCCGCCGTCCGGGATGCCTCCGAAAATGCCCGGAATGAACTGCGGGTCATCCACATAGCTGAAGCGGTAAAACACTTGGTCCTTTTGGCTGAAATTGACGTCCACACGGGTATCAAACGACTTGCGGCGCTCCGTCAGCACCGGAGAACTGGCGAAATTGTTGAACACCGAAGACGTAGTCGGCTGAGGATACAGATTCAACAGCTTGATGGCGTTCGCATCGAGGCGACCCGAACCTATCATGTTCAGTCCGCACGCAGAGGAAAACGTGGTTGTGCTTGCCGGGCAGGTGCCAAAGGGATCGCGAGCAAAACCGGTGCCGCTGGCCACCAGCCCCGAGACGGGGTCAACCTGGCCCGCTGTTACGGGTCGCGTCGTGGCTGGATCCATGATGGCGCCGACAGGAATGCTCCTCCCCAATAGGTCTGTTCTCGAGGAGGATTGCAGCAGGTCAGTTAAGTTCGTATATCCCGAATTTCGTTCCATCAGCGTTGGGACTGTGCCGGTCGAAACCGTTCCTTGAAATCTCTGCAGTTGCTCGTAGTCGCCAAAAAAGAAAATCTTGTTCTTGATGATGGGACCGCCGATGGAGGCGCCGAACTGGTTCAGGCGAAGCTCGCCCTTCTTGATGTGGTCAAAGTCTTCGAAATAATCGGCAGCGTCGAGAGCGTCATTGCGGAAGAACTCCCAGGCCGTGCCGTGAATACTGTTGGTGCCCGATTTGATCGTGGCATTGAGCACTGCGGCGCCGGAGCGGCCGAATTCGGCGCTGAAATCGGAGGTCTGGACCTTGAACTCCTGGATCGCGTCAACCGGTGGCAGAACGACGAAGTTTGTGCCGTTGAGGAAGTCCACCGTATCGGAGTTGTTATCAATGCCATCCAGCATGTAGTTGTTCTGTGCCGGCCGCAGTCCGTTGGCCGAGAAAGCACCGCTGGAGGCATTGCCGCGCGTGTCCGCTTGCGGGGTATTGACGCCGGCGGCGAGCTGGGCCAGGAAAGTGAAATTGCGGCCGTTGAGCGGAAGATCATTGACACCTTGCGTGTTAACGACTTGCCCTACGGAAGCCTCTTCAGTCTGCATGAGTGGCGCTACTGCCGTCACTTCCACGTTTTCGCTGGTAGTTCCAGGCTTGAGTTGCAGGTTCACGGCCAATTGCTGTTGCACGTTAACCTGGAGGTCGTTTTCTGTGGTGGTGGAGAAGCCCGGAGCGCTCACGGAAACGCTATAGTGCCCAATCCTCAGCGGTGAAAACGTATATTCGCCGCCGCTGCTGGTGGTCGTCTGCAAGGTCAAACCCGTGTCCTTGCTGGTGAGGGTAACTCTCGCATTGGCGACCACGGCGCCGGTGGAATCGGTGACGATGCCAGTGATTGCCCCCTGATCCACCTGCGCAAACGCAGACTGCACCAGAAACAGCAGAAGACAAAGGAAGGCCGCGGTTGTGCAAGACAGCAAGCGGGTGAGCTTGGGAGTATTCTGGAAGGCGTTCATGAGCGACGTTCTCCTCACTGAAATGTCTTTACACGCAGAAGTTTGCATCTGCGATCTGGGAATCGTTTACCGCCGGCCTCAATGTAAACGTGTACATGAAGTGAGCGGGCGAAAGATAGAACACGTTTGTCGGCGTTGTCAAGCAAAAAGCTAGTAGAAAAAGATTAGCAGCGCGGACGTGTGATCCGATGAGGGTTCTAGTTTGTAAAATTTCGCTTCGGATGCCTCGGTTCTGGACTTGTTACCTGCCCTCGGGCGCGGCAGGGCCTGATTTCTGGCCGGCAATCCAGTTATCCACATTCATTTCCAATACATCGAGCGGCAGTGGCCCTTCGGAAAGCACCGCATCGTGAAATGTGCGCACGTCGAAGCGGCCTGCCAACTGCTTTCTCGCTTGTTCGCGAAGCTCCAGAAACTTCATCTGACCCAGCTTGTAAGCCAGTGCCTGGGCCGGCCACGCGATGTAACGGTCCACTTCGGTTTGGATGTTTGGTTCATCCATCGCCGTATGCTCGCGAAAGAATTCAACCATTTGCTGCCGCGACCAGTGCTTGGAATGCACGCCGGTGTCCACAACGAGCCGCACGCTCCGCCACATTTCGTTTTCCAGCCTTCCGTATTCGCTGTAGGGATCCTGGTAGAAGCCCACATCCCGGCCCAGCTTTTCCGCATAGAACGCCCATCCTTCAATAAACCCCGTGTAATCGGCGAATTTGCGGAAGGGAGGAATGTCGGTCAATTCCTGGGCGATCGAAATCTGAAGATGATGTCCCGGAATGCCTTCGTGATAAGCAATGGCTTCCACATTCAACAGCAGACGGTGCTGGGGATCATATTCGTTGACATTGATGCGCCCCGGGCGCGAGCCATCCGCTGCGCCCTCGGAGTAATCAGCGGGGACCTCGTTGGGGGCGCGATAGGCCTCCATGGGAACAATGATCAGTTTCGTCTTCGGCAAATGACCGAACAGTTGCGGAAGCTTGGCGTACATCTGGTCGGTGTAGTGCTGATAAAGGTCGAAAATTTGCTGAGACGATCTCCCATACAACTCCCGATCTTTGCGAATGTGCTCGTTGAAGCCCTTGAGGTCGGGAAAGCCTTGCTGACGGGCGAGTGCCTGCATTTCGCTCTCGATTTCGCTCACCTGCTTTAGGCCGAGCTGATGAATCTCTTCCGGGCCGAGATTCGTGGTCGTCATCTTGCGTATGGCAAAGCGATATCGCGCCTCCCCATCGGGAAGCGCCCAGATGCCGTATTCCGCGCGGCCTTTGGGGGCATAGTCGGTGCGCAC
>Ga0335078_10001797_pt1 | contig 32409 bp, 25 predicted proteins | sample Lox_Sample_32_FD_206711 | JGI IMG/M metagenome (GOLD analysis project Ga0335078, IMG submission 206711) | Soil microbial communities from Loxahatchee National Wildlife Refuge, Florida, United States - Lox_Sample_3.2 | ecosystem: Environmental > Terrestrial > Soil > Wetlands | place: USA... | reverse complement strand
GGCGCCGCAGGCCAATCTCGTGCCAGGCGACGATGACGAGCGCGACGATCAGGAAAGGGTCGTACGACCAGTTGCTCGTGACGTAGTTCATCGCTCTCAGCTGGATGAGCCGTACTGGATCGGCACACTAATGGTCTGTGCAATGTTCCACGTCACGCCGCGCGCTTCCAGCCGCCACGCGGTCAACGTCGAGCCATGGGTGGCGAGCGCATCGAACTGCCCCGCATCACCGAGCGCCAGCGCCACGGTTCCCGGCGGCAACGTCGGCAGGGCGCGCCACGACCCGCCCGGTGCGCTTATCGTCTCCGCACGGCCGTTGCTGAGCAGCAGCCAGACCGCGCCCTTTGCCCCTAGCCCGGACGACCGCACCTGCGCGCCGCCGAGAGCAAGCGGGGGTCCCAGCGCCCAGTGCCCCCCGCCGTCGCTGGTCCACCCTGCGATGACGCTTGTGCTTGGCCCGGTTCCGGCCGCGAGCAGGGCCAGGGTCTGGCCGCCGCTCGTGTCCAGCCGAAGGGTGGTTACCGCCCGGCCGGCCAATGACTGCGGCAGTGCCGGTCCGACGGCGCGCCACGTCCCGGCTGCTGTCGCGGTCGCGGCGAAGATGCCGGCCATGCCTGGCCGGGAGCAGGAACCCGCAAGCAGCGGCGTCCCTGACGGGCTGAACGCGGCCGCGGTGAGCGCCCTGAGATCACACTTCTGGCCTGCCGGCGACGCGGCGAGGGCACCCCGGTCTGTCAGCCTGGACCACCCTGACGCGCCCACGCCAGTCGCGGACTGCTCGGCTACCCCGTTCCTCAGCACCGCAAGCAGGCGGCCGTCCGCCTGGGCAGCGAGCGCATCGGGAACGTCAGCGAGACCCGCGTCGAGGATGCCGGGTGACCAGACCTTGCCGCCGTCCCCGGTGATCGCAAGCGGCGAGAAGGCGAGGTCCTGGCTCGGACGGAATCCTGCGACCAGCGACTGCCCGCCCAGATCGGCAAGCACGAGGCCACCGTTGTCCGCGACGCCTGGCGGGGTCACGAGCGACCAGCGGCCGCCCGCGGTCGAATACCTGACGAGCTGCCAGAACGCAGGGTTTCCACCCATCGGCACGACAGCCCAGGTGCCGGCGGACGTCACGAGCGACGCGGCGAGCGAGGGCGGCGCCAGGGTGGCCGCCGGGCCGGCCTGATGGTCCGCCTGCGCTGTGCCGCAGCCCGTGGCGAGGATCACCGTGGTGAGGAGCAGGACCGCCAGCCGCTGCCGCTTGACGGCACGACCCTGGCCGGTCACGAGGGCCTCAGCACATGCTCAGCCGCGTTCGCGAGCACCGCAGCGAAGGATGACGTCGAGCTCGCCGTGCCTGGACCCGGGTCGGCGTTCAGTTCCTGCCGCATGTGGCCCGCGCCATCAATGACGAAGGCGATGTCGCTATGCGCGACCATCGCGCCGGCCGGTTCTGTCTGCACAGCTATGTTGTAGGCCCGCCAGACTTTTGTGAGCTGGGGAGGCGTGCCGGTCAGGTACAGCCAGTTGGGCACCTTGTCCATGCGTTCCTGCCGGTCGAACGCCTGGGTGAAGGCGATAGAGCGGTAGATGGGATTGGCCACGACCGCCACGAGCTCGACCCGCTTCGAGTTAGCGCCAAGCAACTCGCCCGCCCCACGGAACTCCTGCGCGATCAGCGGGCAGTCCGTGGTGCACACCGGGTCGAGGAACGTGAGCAACACGGCCTTCCCCCTGAGGCTCGCCAGCGTGACCGGCGCGCCCTGCTGGTCGGTGAGCTGGAAGTCCGGTGCCGGGTAGTCAAACGCGGCGCTTGATCCGGCGATTGCCTCGGCGATGATCGGATCGGCGTTGGGATTGGCGGAGGCGCTGGCCATCGGGATCGCGCCGATGGCCGTCATCACGAGAGCGCCGACCGCCGCGACGGATCCGAGGCTTGCCGCCCCAACGGAGCGGCGCAGGGCCGCCGGCGTGCACCGGCCGGGCCAGTTGATCAAGCGCCGCTTGCGGCGGGCCGGCCGCGCATCGGGTACTGGCCCCACCTCACCGGCCGGCTCCGCGCGCCCCGCCGGCCGCGCGGGCGGCGCGGTGGCCCCCTCATTGGCTGGATCTGTGCCTGACATTGCGGCAGGTTCTGTCGCTGCTCCCGGCACAGGTTCGGCAGCTGAGGCAGTGGCCGGCGCTGTGACCGGCACCGTCACCGCCGCAGGCACGCGGGTGAGCGCGAGATAGCCACCGGCGACCACAAGGGCCAATGGGATCATGCTGTTCGGATCCGTACCGAGCCCGCCAAAGAAGCCGAAGTCCTCGATCAGCACCCAGTCCGCGAGGCAGAGCAGCGTCACCGCGACGAGCGCCAGACGCAGCGGCCTGGGCCCGCCGCTCGACAGCGCCGCGCCGGTAACGGCCAGCGTGATGACGACGAACAGGTTGATCGCGAACCCATGCGCAGCCACCAGCGAGCCGAAGCTGGCAACAAGCGCAGCGAGGAAATGCGGCTGCGACGTCTGTGACATGCCCTGGATCATGCTGGTGAGGGTGCCAGGGTGCCCGTGCAGCGTGCCCTGCCAGAAGCCGCGGCCAGGCCAGGCCTGCAGCACCGCCATGCCGAAGAAGAACAGGCCCACGACGGCAAGGACGCGCCGGCCGAGCCGGGGCGTGGCCCAGGCGCGCAGCGGCAGCGCGATCAGGCCGCCCGCCACGCAGTAGAAGAGCACCGCTCCCGGCGCACCGAACAGCCAGCTCAGCCCCTGGCCGAAGATACCGCCGAAGGCCTCACCGAATATCCAAACGATCAAGCCCCAGCCCATGCTGGCCAGCCCGCCCAGCCTGGACCAGGTACCGCGCGCCGCGACGAGCAACCAGATGCCGATGCCGATCTGGATCCATACCGCGGCAGCGGCGGCGGTGACCGGGTGATACGTCCACGCGCTCGCGGCCCAGTCGACAAGGTGCTTAACCCACCCCGGTGAACTCGCCGAGGCAGGAACCATGACCCGGGAAGGGAGCCCCAGCGGCATCGCCGACTGCAGCTGAAGAATGCCATCAAAGATCCACAGCACGCCGAACCCGATCCTCAGCATCCGGCGTCCTGCGGGCTCGGCCGGCAGCGACCAGGCGGAACCGCCCGAAGCAGAATCTGCCGCGCGCGCGGCAGGTAGCCACTCGCGGAAACTGATCCACGCAACGAGCAGGAGGGCGAAAATCACTGCGATTATGATTCCCTGGTGGATGAGCGCCGCCCGGAAGGCGGCGGCCACTGTCGGGTTGCCCACCTGGAGGCTCGATCCCATCCCGGACATCACATCTGCTGCCTTCTGCGTATCGCGCGGTCATTATGCACGTCCTGGCCGCTGCTGTGCACGCCCAGCCTGTGCCGGTGCTAGCAGGTCCGGGCAATACACTACTCAATTTGCCGGCAGGGGCGGTGCACTCAGGGGGGCGGCAGAAACCAGCCCACGGATTGGGGTGACAATGGGGACCGGCCAGGTAGGCACGATCGGATGGGAAGCTTCGTGGGTGGCGATCAGATGCTGCCGGCATTCAGCCTGCGGCAGATAGCGGACCGGTGGACATTCGCCCCGGTGGCGACCGGCCTGGTGATCGCGGTCGCGGCGCTGTATCTATGGGGCGTGTGGCGGGTCGGGTCGCGTCATCCCGCGCGGCCATGGCCATGGTGGCGGACCTGGTTGTTCGTCTGCGGACTGGCCGTCATCGTGGTGGCCACGCAAAGCGGCATCGGCGCCTATGACGACGTGCTGTTCTGGGACCACATGATTCAGCATCTGTTGCTGATCATGGTGGCGCCACCGCTGCTCGTGCTTGGCCAGCCCATCACCCTATTGCTGCACGCAAGCAGAAACCCCCTCCATACCTGGGCCAAGCGGGCGGTGCGCTCACCCGTGGCAGCATTCCTGACCTGGCCACCTTTCACCATTGCCGCCTACGCGGCGGTGATCGTCGGCACGCATCTGACCAGCGCGATGAATGTGGTGATGACCAACCAGTGGGCGCGCGACGGGGAACACGCCCTCTACCTGATCGCCGGCTACCTGTTCTTCCTGCCGCTGCTTGGCCGCGAGCCGATCCGCTGGCGCATCCCTTATCCAATACGCATCCTGGTGCTCATCGTGGCGATGCCCGTCGACACGTTCACCGGGCTCGTACTCGGCTACTCGGCTACCGGCATGACCGGCATGATGAGCCGATCATGGGGGCCTAGCCCGGTTGACGACGTGCACCTGGGCGGCGCCGTGATGTGGATTGGCGGCGACGCCATCATGCTCGCGCTGATCATGGGAGTATTCCTCGCCTGGAGCCGAGACGACAGGGGGGCCTTCGGCAGCCTTGGCTGGCTTGACGCTGCCCGCAGGACGAGATTGGCCAGCCTCGCAGAGGCCGCGCCGGCCGGCGGCGCTAGCCAGCTAGCGGCGGGTGCGGCGGCCACCGACAAGCGGGAACCGGGCGTGGCGGTCACCGGCGCCGCTTCCGCCGCTCAGCGTGCCGACAGGCACAGGGATGTGGACGCGGACGAGGAGGAGTTGGCCGCCTATAATGCTTACCTCGCCCGGCTTGGTGAGGCCGAGTCAGTGAGCGGCAAGCCGCCTCGCCGCTGAACGGCCCGCCGGGACGAAACGACAGGTTGTGGCACCCAGTCCTAACGCTGCTGCCACGCCTTCAGCTTGGCCGTTCTCTTCGGTCACGACACCGGCCCACAGTGCTCACACTCTGGGCGCAGTGCTCACGGGGTAGCCGCACTCGTCTCCGCTGCCCACACGAGGCCACAGGTCGAACGCCGGTCGCGGGCGTCTTCCAGGTCGAAGGCGGCGAGCAGCTCGGCGGTCCGGGCCCGCTAAGCGCGCCGCGCAGGTCACCCGTTGCATGGCGCCGCGGCGGGTGTCAGGCGGGGGCGCGGATTGACTCGGCGTGGACGAAGTCGGCGAGCCGCGCGAGCGCATCGGGATCTGTGCCGGGTAGCACGCCGTGACCGAGGTTGAAGATGTGGCCCTCGGCGGCCCGGCCCCTGCCGAGGACGTCGCGGGTCCGCTCCCTGATCGTGTCCCACGGCGCGAGCAGCAGCGCTGGGTCAAGGTTGCCCTGCAGCGCCTTGCCCGGCTCCACCCGCCGGACCGCTTCGTCAAGCGGTACCCGCCAGTCCACCCCCACCACGTCGGCTCCCGCCTCGCCCATCAGGCCGAGGAGTTCTCCCGTGCCGACGCCGAAATGGATACGGGGCACCCCAGTGGCAGCAAGCTCCGCGAAGATCCGCTTGCTGTGCGGCAGCACGTGGCGCCGGTAATCGTCCGGGCTCACCGCGCCGACCCACGAGTCGAACAGTTGCACCGCAGAAACGCCAGCGGCGATCTGGATCCGCAGGAAGGAGACGGTAATGTCAGCGAGCCGGTCGAGCAGCGCATGCCACAGCCGTGGATCACCGTACATCAGGGCCTTGGTGCGCTCATGGTTCTTCGAGGGGCCGCCTTCAACGAGGTAGGACGCCAGCGTGAAGGGTCCGCCTGCGAAGCCGATGAGCGGCCGGCGACCAAGCTGGCCAACGAGCGCCTGCACCGCCTCCGTCACGAACGGCACGTCGCCTGGAACCAGTGGCCGCAACCGCTCGAGGTCACCGAGATCCTGAAGGGGCTTCTCCACGACGGGGCCGACACCAGGGCGGATATCCAGGCTGACGCCGACCGCCTTAAGCGGAACGACGATATCGCTGAAGAAGATGGCGGCGTCGACGTCGTATCTGCGCAGCGGCTGGAGCGTGATCTCTACCACCAGGTCGGGCCGTGCGCACGCTTCCAGCATCCCGGTGCCCGCCCGCAGCCTGCGGTACTCGGGCAGCGAACGGCCGGCCTGGCGCATGAACCAGACGGGTGTGTAGGGCACCGGCTGCCTGCGGCAGGCTCGCAGGAACGGGGAGTCTTCCATTGCCGGGGTCACATTAGCGATGGTCTCACAGCCCGCCCGCCATTTTCGTGACACGCCGTGCAACGTCCACCGCTTCGACGTCAGCGTATGTCACCTTTTGATCAGCCTTGTGCCGCGCGGAGCCCTCCGGCACAACCGGCGGCAAGCCCACGGTGAGGAGGTCCCGCGCGATGAGCCCCATGACCCACGCGATGAGCCCGGTGATATCGCACTGCCCCGAGTGCCACGAGGAGCGGCTGTTCGAACGGCCGCACGACCCCGTGGAGTGCCCAGATCTGGCCGACAGCGCTGACGGGTGCTGTCCCGAGCTGGCCTGTGTCGAGTGCGGCGCGGCCGTCCTTGCCGGCTTCGCCGTACCGATCACGGTGGGCGCGCGACCGCTGCCCAACAGCCGACCTGACACTCCCGCACGTGCCGCATGACCGCATCGCCGCGGCAGTGGCATACGCTCCCTTCATGAGCCCGGCAGGCCGGGCGGCGCCTCGGCAGGCCGCAGCGGCGGCAGCGATTTTCCGCGGCGCCGCGGCAGATCTCGAAGCAGAGCGGGACCGTCAGACGGTGCTCCGCCCGGAGCTTACGTTCGAGGATGTGCCCGCGCCGAGGAAGCTTGCGCCCTACGCGGCGGTGCTCTCAGCGGCCGTGCGGACCGACGGCACCGAGGTCGCCTCAGGTCGGCTGATTCTGCTCTATGACCCTGCCTGCCAGCAGGGCTGGGTCGGTCCGTTCCGCATCGTGGCGCAAATCCAGGCTGACCTTGATGCCGAGATCGCCGTGGACCCCCTGCTCGGCGCGGTCGGCTGGAGTTGGCTCACCGAGGCACTCGACGCCCATGCCGCCCAGTATGCGGCGCCGAGCGGCACAGTGACGCGTGTGGTTACCGAGGGGTTCGGGGCTAAGGGCTGCGATCCGGCCGCGACCGAATTCGAGCTTCGGGCGTCATGGTCTCCTGCACAGCCCCACGGCGAATCCGGGCAGCCCAGCTCCGCGCAGCCCAGCTCCGCGCAGCCCAGCTCCGCGCAGCCCAGCTCCGCGCAGCCCAGCTCCGCGCAGCCCAGCTCCGCGCAGCCCAGCTCCGCGCAGCCCAGCTCCGCGCAGCCCAGCTCCGCGCAGCCCAGCGCCGGACAGCCCAGCGCCGGACAGCCCAGCTTCACGGGGCACGTTGCGGCCTGGTGCGACGCTTTGTGCGCCGCGGCCGGCCTGGCCCCGCTCGAGCCCGGGGTGAGCGCGCTCCCGTCACCGGCAGCCAGGCGACGGGCCGCGAGTGGGCGCACCAGCACCCACGCTGTCCACCACGAGGGTCCTGCGGTCAGGTGAGCTCGGGCAACGGCGTCCCGGACGAGGAGAGACAAGCGCCCCTCCTCCAGCCGCGCGATCCGATCCCGCCGGTCGTATCCGACGCCGGGAGCCTCGCCGAGGCGATCAATGATCTCAAGGCAGGGACCGGGCCCGTCGCCGTGGATGCCGAGCGCGCGTCCGGATACCGTTACGGCCAGCGGGCGTACCTGGTCCAGTTCAGGCGTGCGGTCTCGGGCACGGTGCTGATCGACCCGATCGGCTGCCCCGATCTCTCCGGCGTCCACGCGGCCCTTGCCGATACGGAGGCCGTGCTGCATGCGGCCTCACAGGACCTCCCGTGCCTGGCCGAGGTCGGCTATCGCCCCACGCGGATCTTCGACACCGAACTTGCAGGCCGCCTGCTCGGTTTCCCCAGGGTTGGGCTCGCGACCCTGGTGGAGGAGATCCTCGGGCTCAGGATGGAGAAGGGCCACTCGGCCGCCGACTGGTCGACCCGCCCGCTGCCTGACGCGTGGCTGAAGTACGCGGCGCTCGACGTCGAGGTGCTCGTGGAGCTTCGTGATGTGCTCGCCCGTCAACTGGCCGAGGCGGGCAAGAGGGAGTGGGCTGATCAGGAGTTCGCCGCCGTGCTAGCAGCGGGGCCACCCAAGGTTCGCAGAGACCCGTGGCGCCGCACATCAGGTATCCACCGGGTACGGGCCCGCCGCGGCCTCGCTGCGGTTCGCGAACTCTGGCTGGAGCGCGACGACATCGCCAGGAGGCTTGACCTGTCACCGGGCCGCGTTCTGCCTGACGCCGCGATCATCGAAGCGGCGCGAAGGCGGCCTGCGACCGCAGCCGACCTGAACGCCATCGCCGGGTTCAACGGCCGCAACGCCCGGCACCGCGCCGCGACCTGGCTGCGTGCGCTCGACCGTGCCCGCGGCGACGGCGAAGACACCCTGCCCGAGCCGTCCGCACCCGGCGACGGTCCCCCTCCCGCGAGCAGGTGGGCGGAGCGTGATCCGGTGGCGGCGAAGCGGCTCGAGGCAACGCGGACCGTAGTAGCCGCCATAGCGGATGAGCACAACCTGCCGAGCGAGAACCTGCTACAGCCGGACGCGGTCAGGCGGCTGTCATGGAGCCCGCCGGCGATGCCCACCGTCGAATCGGTCCGAGACGACCTGGCTTCCTACGGGGCTCGGCGGTGGCAAACGGACCTGACGGCCGTGCCGCTGGCCGGGGCCCTGCGTCGGCTGCATGACAAGGGTGACGCCTGACCGCGCTGACCTGCTAGGTTTCGTGCCGGAATTCCCCCCGCCGCAGACCGGCTGAACGCGAAAGCGGTACCCCGGTTAACGCACCGTAACCGTCCTGGACGATCATTGACCCGTCGGCCGGCGCCGTCGGTTAGGGGGCCAGGGCGGCGCCGGCCGGCCAGCACAGCGCTACGCAGGTGTCGATGGGGTAGCGGAGCCAGGAATGGCGATGCTGGCCCGCGGGTCCGGAACGCCAAGCATCTCCCCGCGCGACTGGGGAGCCCTGGCCACCGTGAACGCAATGCGCCGCCGTGATCAGCATGTCACGACTGCGACTGCTGACCACGCTGGCCGTGCAGAAGTGGTCACCCCCCCGCGCTGTGGCTGAAGAACGCGCCGACACGCATCGCGGCGCGAACCGCCCTGGCCTGCACGGCGCCTGGCACCTGCGCGGCCGACGGCAGCCATGGCCGGGCGCGCGAGCCGAGGTGCCGTCCAGTAGGATCGAGGGGCGTTCGCCACCTGGTTGTTCATGCCGTACGCGGTCGCGAAGGAGCCACCCGCCTGCCCGTCCATCATCGGCCGCGTGGCCACCGAGGCCTGCTTTCCCTTGCTCGCGCACCCCACCAGCGCGAACAGCGACATCAGCCCGGCCGCCGCCGCGGCATCAAGCATGCCCCGCGCAGCACCGACATGACGCGCCACTACGATCTCCCGATTCGTTACCGCATCGATACCTTTCGTGAACACGCTGACAACGCTGACAACGCTGACAACGCGGCGACCAGCAACGCGCGGCGCGTTCCACGGGGCCCAGCGGTGATCCGCGGCGCGTGGCAGGAACCCGTGGCAGAAATGGAGGGAGGAGTCTCATGCGGGTCGCGCGACTGCACGCGGTGGGTGATCTCCGGTTGGCCGACGAGCCCGTGCCCGCCGTCGAACCGGGAACCAGCCTGGTCCGGGTCACCGCGGTAGGGATCTGCGGGAGTGACCTGCATTGGTGGACGGAGGCCGGCATCGGGGACGACAGCCTGGCCGAGCCGCTTATCCTCGGCCACGAGGCCGCAGGGGTCATCGACGCTGGCCCGCGCAGGGGCGAGCGGGTGGCGATTGATCCAGCGATCCCCGACGGGACCTGCCCGCAGTGCCGGGCCGGCTACCGCAACCTCTGCCCCCAGGTGCGCTTCGCTGGTCACGGCAATCAGGACGGCGCACTACGCGAATTCCTGACCTGGCCGTCTGCGCTGCTGGTCCCGCTACCTGACAGGCTCACCGATGAGGCGGGCGCCGCGCTCGAACCCCTCGGTGTGGCCATCCACGCAGTGGATCTTGGTCACCTGCGTATCGGCGGGACCGCCGCGGTCATCGGCTGCGGCCCGATCGGGCTGCTGCTCGTGCAACTGCTCAGGGGGGCGGGCGCGGCATCCGTGGTCGCGGTGGATCCATTGCCGCACCGCCGCGGCGCCGCTAGCCGGGCCGGCGCGAGCGTGACCGCCGATCCTGCCAGCGCGGACAGGGATAGCGGGCTTGCCGACCTGGTCGGCACCGGCGTTGATACCGCCTTTGAGATGGCCGGGACCGATGGCGCGGTCCAGTTGGCGATCCGTGCTGCCCGGCCGGGGGGCCGGGTGGTGCTTGGCGGCATCCCGGCTGACGACTGGATCAGGTTCCCGGCCTCGACATCGCGCCGCAAGGGCCTGACCATCGCGATGGTCAGGCGAATGAACGAGGTCTATCCGCGGGCGATAGGCCTCGCAGCCAGTGGCCACGTGGATCTGGCCGGCCTGGTGACCGATCGGTTCCCGCTCGCGCGAGCGGCTGACGCGTTCGAGTCGGCCGCGCGCCGGGGCGGCCTGAAGGTCATCATCGAACCAGGAGCTTGAATCCGTGACATTAAGATCCCGGACCGTTTTCAGCGGACAGAGGCTGCCCGGGCATTAGGCAAGGGGTGCCAGTTGGCCCGAACCACGGCGACCGCCAGCAGGGGTAGCCGACTGGAAGCCCGACGTGCGACAGATCGAATACGACGGATATCGCGCCGGGACTGATCACGGGGCTATGACGCCGTGCCGCTCGGTGGCGACTAGCGACGGGGCGCCGCCGGCACCCGCCGCGGGTGGGGCTCCGGCCACGTGCAGCACGCTGAAGCTTCCCTTATCGAGCGATACGTCAGCAGGCGGCGCCGCACCGAAATACGTGACCGCCTGCGCGTACAGGGGCGGCAGCGTCTCGCCGTGCCCGCACAGGATCATCGGCAGGCCGTCCGCGAGCAGTTCACCGAGCCGCGTGCGAGCCGCGGCCATGCCTCCTGGGGGGAACACCGTGAACGCTGGCTCGGCCACGGCGGGTACGCCGACATGCACCGAATAGGGCAGCACGGTCTCCACGCAGCGCGCCGAAGCGGAACTGAACACCCGGGCCAGGCCGAAGCAGGCGAGCAGCCGCGCCAACGCCGTGGCATCAGCACGGCCGGCCTCGTCAAGCGGCCGCAGCACGCCGTCGCCCCGCCAGCCCTGCTTCGGCACCGCGGAGGCGTGCCGCAGGAAAATGTAGGGGACGGTCGGCACGGGCGCGCTGGCGAACTCGCGCAGCAGCCCGACGTCACGCTCGTAGCTCAGCCGCTGCGCGGCCTCGGCCACCGGCAGCCACTCGAGCTTGTCCACCTCGTCGTTGGGGACGAATTCGGCCTGCGCCAGTTCGGCCTGCGCCAGTTCGCCCTGCGCCAGTTCGCCCTGCGCCAGTTCGCCCTGCGCCAGTTCGCCCTGCGCCAGTTCGCCCTGCGCCAGTTCGGCCTGCGCCAGTTCGGCCTGCGCCAGTTCGGCCTGCGCCAGTTCGGCCTGCGCCAGTTCGGCCTGCGCTGGTTCGCCCTGCGCTGGCGGGGCGAGCGTGGCTTGGGCGCGGCTGCCCGCACCGCCGTTAGGTATATGTTCTCGCGCCTGCGGTGCCGCCAGTGTGGCCGCCCAGTAATCCACTCGCTTGGGCCGGCCCGCAGCCAGGTAGAACATCGGCGGCAGCCGGCGGCCCAGCACCGGTCGCAGACCGGTCTCCTCGGTCACCTCGCGTACCGCCGTCAGCAGCGGGTGCTCCCCCGGCGTCGCCTTGCCCTTCGGAAAAGCCCAGTCGTCGTAACGGGGGCGATGGACGATCGCCACCTCCACGCCACGCACACCAGGCCCTGGCCGCCACAGAACCGCACCGGCGGCACGAACCTCCGCCGCCCCGGCGGGGTCACCCATCGGCGGCCCGCCACCGGCGTGCCTGAATCAGGTGCGATTGGATGTCGAGCAGCGGCTTACCCGACTCGTCAAGGTGCCGCCGGGTCCAGGTGCCGTTCTCATCCAGCCACCAGGACGCTGTGGTCTCGTCCATCGCAAGCTCGATCAGGGACGCCAGAGACTCGCGCATGGCCGGATCGCTGACCTGGACGAGCGTCTCCACCCGCCGGTCCAGGTTGCGATGCATCATGTCCGCGCTGCCCAGCCAGACATCCGGCGGCTCGTCATCGCCGACGGGTCCGAACGTGAACAACCGCGAATGCTCGAGAAAGCGGCCGAGAATGCTGCGTACCCTGATCGTTTCCGACAGGCCAGGGACGCCTGGGCGCAGTGCGCAAATACCGCGCACCCACAGGTCGATGGGCACGCCGGCCCGTGAGGCGTTGTAGAGCGCGTCGATGACAAGCTCATCGACGAGGGCGTTGCATTTGATCCGGATTCGGGCCGGGTTACCGTCCACGAACCGTTCGCGCTCACGATTGATCCGGTCCACGATCCCTGAGCGCAGCGAGACGGGAGCGACGAGGAACCTGTGATAGGAGTCTCTCCTGCTGTAGCCGGTGAGGTGATTGAACAGGTCCGTGACGTCCTCGCCGACCACGGATTCGGCGGTGAGCAGGCCGAAGTCCTCGTACAGGCGTGCGGTCTTCGGGTGGTAGTTGCCGGTGCCCACGTGGCAATAACGGCGCAGCGAACCGTCCTTCTCCTCCCGGACGACCAGGCACAATTTGCAATGCGTCTTGAGGCCGACGATGCCGTAGACCACATGGCAGCCAGCTTCTTCAAGCTTCCTCGCCCAGGTGATGTTGGCCCGCTCGTCGAACCTGGCCTTGATCTCAACGACGACGACTACCTGCTTGCCCGCGTCGGCGGCGTCGATGAGCGCGTCGACGATGGGGGAATCGCCGCTGGTGCGGTACAAGGTCTGTTTGATCGCGAGTACCTGAGGGTCGACCGCGGCTTCCTCCACGAGACGTTCCACCGTGGTGGTGAACGAGTCGTAAGGATGGTGGACGAGCACGTCGCGCTCGCGCAGCGTGCCGAAAACACCCTTTTCCCCGCTCAGCGCCGTCTCCGCGGGAACGAATATGGGGTACTTCAGCTCCTGCAGGTCCAGATCCGCGATGGCGTGCAGGCCGGCCAGGTCCAGCGGGCCCGGCAGCCGGTACACCGCCCGCTCACCCACACCGATCTCCGTCACCAGCCGCTCGAGCACCACCTCGGAGATCGAGTCCTCGACCTCGAGCCGCACCGCCGGCCCGAACCTGCGGCGGAGCAGTTCGCGCTCGAGCGCCTGCATCAGGTCCTCTGTGACGTCTTCGTCTACCTCCAGGTCCTGGTTGCGGGTCACCCGGAAGGCGTGGTGCTCGAGAATCCGCATGCCCTCGAACAGCTGACCAAGGTGGGCAGCGATCACGTCTTCGAGCGGGACGAACCGTTGCGGCGACACTTCCAGGAAACGTGGCAGCAGCGGCGGTACCTTGACCCGCGCGAACATCTCGAGGCCCGACCGGGGATCTGCCACGACGACGGCGAGGTTGAGCGACAGGCCAGAAATGTAGGGGAACGGATGAGCGGGGTCGACCACCAGCGGCGTGAGCACCGGGTAGATGCGCTCTCGGAACAGGCGGTGCAGGCTCTGCTGTTCCGTGTCGGAAAGCTCGGCCCAGCGCAGGATCTCGATTCCCTGCGCGGTGAGGGCAGGCTGTACCGCGTCGTGGAAGCAGGTCGCGTGCCGCAGCATGAGCTCGCCGGTGAGCTCGAGAATGCGCCCCAGAACCCGGCGCGCCGGCTGCTTGGTCGCTGTCGTCACCGGCAGGCCGGTGGCAAGGCGCCTGGTAAGCCCGGCGACGCGAACCATGAAGAACTCATCTAGGTTGCTCGCGAAGATCGCAAGGAACCTGACCCGCTCGAGCAACGGGACTGCCTCGTCCTCGGCGAGTTCGAGCACGCGCTGATTGAAGCGCAGCCAGCTTTCCTCGCGGTCGAGGTAACGGCCCTGTGGAAGATCATCCACACCCGGGAGCTCGCTGACCTCGCTTACGCTCATGCCCCGATTCTCCCGACTATCGACTATCGCCAACGTGTCCGCAGCAGCCCGCTACCAAGTATCGCGCCTGCTCAACAAAATGAGCCACCCGCCGAGGGTGAGAGCAAGCGCGGCCTGACCAAATCAGCAGGCGGCGGTGGTTACCTACCGACATTACCCCGGATGGCGGATCTCGGGACCAAGGGCTCTGGGCGATGCCTGGGCCGGCGCCGCAGGCTTGACTGCCTGAGGTGGGACCTATGAGCGAGGTGGGACCTATGGGCGCAGCCGAGCCCGCCCGTGACCTGGCCCACCGGATCGCGGTCGCACGCGGGGACGAGCCCGCCGACCTGGTGCTGACCGGCGGCAGGGTGCTGAGTGTCTTCACTGGTGAACTGCTCGACGTGGACGTCGCAATCGCCGGTGAGCACGTCGCGGGGCTTGGCCGTTACACCGGCCGTGAGGTCGCCGACGTCTCCGGGCACGTGCTGCTGCCCGGCTTCATAGACGGGCACATGCACCTGGAGTCGACCAAGCTCATGGTCGACAGTTTCGCGGCCGCGGTGCTGCCGTGCGGCACCACCGCCGCGGTCATCGACCCGCACGAGATCGCCAACGTGTTCGGTGGCCGGGGTGTGCACGCCCTGCTCGGCGCCGCCGGCGGCGTTCCGTTTGACTACTTCCTCATGGTGCCGTCGTGCGTGCCAGCCGGCCCGTTCGAGTCGAGCGGCGCCACCCTTGACGCCGCCGACGTGTCCGCGCTGCTCGCCAGCGAGCCACGCGCGATCGGGCTTGCCGAGGTGATGGACTTTCCTGGCGTGGTCGGCGCGGACGGCGCTGTCCTTGAAAAGATCCTCGCCACCCGGCGGGCCGGCCTGCACGCTGATGGGCACGCGCCAGGGCTCTGCGGGCCCGCGCTCAACGCCTATCTGGCCGCGGGCATCAGGTCCGACCACGAATGCACCCGCTACGAGGAAGCGCTCGAGAAGCGCCGCCTCGGAATGTGGATCATGATCAGGGAGGGATCGGCGGCGCAAAACCTGGCGGCGCTGCTCCCGCTCGTCCGCAACTTCGGGCCTGCCAACTGCCTGCTGTGCACCGACGACAGGGAACCGGACGAGTTGCTTGAGTCCGGGCACGTTAACGCGATCCTGCGCAAGGCGGTAGCCCTCGGCTGCCCGCCCGCGGACGCGGTCGTCATGGCCACCCTGCACCCAGCCCGTTACCACGGGCTGACCGAGCTCGGCGCGATCGCGCCCGGTTACCTGGCGGACATCGTCGCAGTGCCCGACCTGACCGGCTTCCGCCCTGCCCTTGTCTACAAGCGAGGACGGCTCGTCGCGGCCGACGGGGTGGCGAAAGCAATCACGCGGGTGGCGGCGCCTGACTGGATGCGCGGTAGCGTGCACGTGCGTGCGATCAGCGCCGCCGATCTGCGCATCCCCGCACCCGGCGGGGCGGTCAGGGTGATCGAGGTCCGGCCGGGTGAGCTCGTGACCCGGATGCGCGTGGTGCCGCCGCCTGAGCGCGCAGGCCAGCTTGCCGCGGACCCCTCGCGTGACCTGCTCAAGGCCGCGGTGCTTGAACGCCACCATGGGACCGGCCGGATCGGGCTCGGCCTGGTCAGCGGTTTCGGCCTGCGCCGAGGTGCGCTGGCTTCCACCGTCGCGCACGACGCGCACAACGTGGTCGTCGTCGGCGCGGACGACTTCGACATGGCGGCCGCGATCGGTCGTCTGGCGGAGCTTGGCGGCGGCCAGGTGGCGGTGGCGGACGGCCGGGTTCTGGCCGAGGTTCCGCTGCCGCTCGCCGGGCTGCTTTCCGACCAGCCTGCCGGCGAGGTAGCGGCGCAGGTGCGGCGGCTGCGCGCGGCGGCGGCCGGCCTCGGCAGCACATTGCCCGCGCCCTTTATGACAATGTCGTTCCTCGCGCTTTCCGTTATCCCCGACGCCAGGCTGACCGATCGGGGGCTGCTGGATACGGTCAGCTTCGCTCTGGTCACGCTCGCAGCGGACAGGCCCGCAGGCCAGGCCGGCCTTCGCGGCGGAATGGATCGGACGGCGCCGTAATCAGTCCTGGTGCGAGCCAGGCCGTGCGCCTACCAATCCAATATCGGTGCGCATGCGCACGGTGTGCCGCGCCGAACCTGCTCACCGTCAGGTGGCTCCTACCGGCGTTGCCTCCCCCTTCGGGGTCGCGTCGCCCTCGGCGCGGACAGATCTCCGTGCGAGCACGAAGTACACAACGCCGCCCACGAACAGGCCGAGGAACACGCTGAGGTCTGACCCGCCGACCCTGCTCGACAATGGCGACACGTAGGGCGAGTAGGCGTTCAGCCAAAGCGCGGCGGCAACCATCCCGGCTACTTGGGCGGTGATCGCCGGCCAGTAAACGCCGCCGTTGCGGAAGTACCGCCCTCGCTCGTTCAGCAGGCCCTGGGTGTCGTAGCGGTTTTTCCGCAGCCACGAGTCGACAAGGTAGATCGCGCACCACGGGCCCAGCCAGACGATGATGAACAGGAGAAAGTTGGACAGCAGAGTGAAGAACCGCGAGGAGAAGATCGCGTAGGCGGCGAGTACCCCGCACACAACCGTGTCGATGGCTACGCACTGAATGCGCTTGAGGCGGGGCACCAGGCTCTGCAGGGTCACGCCGGACGAGTAGAGGTCGATCGTGTTGATCGCAAATAGCTGGACAATCGCGATAAGCAGGAAAGGAACGATGAACCAGCCGGGGAAGCCCGAGGTCAGGCCGGCGATGCTGGTCGCGCTCCGCACTCCGGTCGCGATCGCCGCGCCCAGTATCTCAAGCTACCCGCCCGCCGCGCTACCGCAGCGCCTGTTCGCATGAGCAGGGATGAGCGCGCGGCGGGCCGGGACTTTGGACTCGTGACGAAGCGGGCCAGGCAGCCTTACTGTGACGGCGCGCCCGCGAAGGTGATGGTGACCGGCATCGACACGGAAAGATGACGACAATGCCCGCACTCGGTAGTCAAGCACTGGGCCTTGAAGATCACATCGTCGATCAGGACGCCTACGACAGGACGGTGAGCAGGTTCCGCGAGGCCCGGATCCTGATGCCCACATTCGCCGAACTCGCCAACCCGCAGCGGATCCCCCGGCCGGTCAAGTCAGCGCTGGCCGGAGTCAAGCCCGACGAGCCGCACCCGCTGAACCTGTTCCGCGTGCACTGGTTCAACGGCCCAAACCGAGTCGATCAGGTGCGGGTGCCCGTTCATCTGGTGCTGCCGCCGGAACTCACCGGCGTGCCCGCGAAGATCGTGGTGGCGACGGCGGACCGGTTTCCGATGATCCGCGCACACAAGGTGCTCGCCGCGTATGGCTGCCTGGCGCCGCGCATCGTCACCGGGCAGTTCGACCCGACCGTGCATCGCGCCATCTGGCCGTCCACAGGCAACTATTGCCGCGGCGGAGTCGCGATCTCCCGGCTTTTCGGCGGTCACGGGGTAGCGGTGCTGCCCGAGGGGATGAGCCGCGAGCGGTTCGCCTGGCTCGAGGACTGGGTCACCAGCCCGTCGGACATCATCCGCACCCCGGGGACCGAGAGCAACGTCAAGGAGATCTACGACAAGTGCGCCGAGCTTGCGCTCGACCCGGCGAACGTGATCTTCAACCAGTTCTGCGAGTTCGGCAACCACCTGGCGCATTACCAGTGCACCGGCACCGCACTCGCGGGACTGTTCGAGGATCTCAAGCGCGCCGATCCCGGACTGCGCCTGCGGGCGTTCGTATCCGCTTCGGGTTCCGCGGGCACGCTCGGCGCCGGAGATTACCTCAAGGACAGCTACGGCGCCGCGATAGTGGCCGTCGAGGCGCTGGAGTGCGCGACCATGCTCGCGAACGGTTTCGGTGAGCACAACATCCAGGGCATCGGCGACAAGCACATCCCGCTGATCCACAACGTGATGAACACCGACATCGTCATCGCGGTCTCCGACCGGGCCACCGACCAGTTGGGTGTGCTATTCAGCTCCCCGGCCGGCCTCGACTACCTGCGCCACCTCCAGCGTGTCCCTGCCGAGACGCTCGCCGGGCTCGGCAGCCTCGGCCTGTCCAGCATCTGCAACGTGATCGCCGCGGTGAAGGCCGCGAAATACCTGGATCTCGGGCCACACGACGTCGTGGTCACCGTGGCCACCGATGGGGCGGAGATGTACGAAACCGAGCGGGTGCGCGTCACCGGCCGCGACTTCGCCGCGGGATTCGGCGAGCCGGCGGCGGCGGAAACCTTCGGCCGCTGGATGCTAGGTGCCGGTACGAACCACCTGCTTGAAGCCACCCGCGCGGACCGCGAGCGCATCTTCAACCTCGGCTATTACACCTGGGTCGAGCAGCAGGGCGTGCCGGTCGAGGACTTCAGCGCCAGGCGGGCCCAGCAGTTCTGGACTGGGCTGCGCGCCAAGCTGGCCGGGTGGGACGAAATGATCAGGGAGTTCAACGCGCGGACCGACGTGGCCGGGCAGCTGTGACCGCCCTCGCCAGCCGGATCGTCTGCTCCGGCTGCGGCGCGGCGATCCAGCCGCACGAGGCGTACCCGTTCCGCTGTCCGAACGCGGGCGGCGACGGCATCGACCATGTGCTTGTCCGTGTGCTCGACCCGGCACAGGTGCGGTTCCCCGGCAGGAACCAGCTCGACCGAGAGCCCGACCAGCCGTTCCTGCGCTATCGAGGGCTGCTGCACGCCTACCACCTGGCCATGGCGCGGGGCCTGGCGGACGCGGAGTTCTGTGCCCTGGTCACCCGGCTTGACCAGGCGGTGAGCCGGGTCGACGGGCATGGGTTCATGGTGACGCCGCTGCGGCCGAGCCCCGAGCTCAGCTCGCGGCTCGGCTTCACCGCGCCCGGCGGCGTGTGGGTGAAGGATGAGACGGGCAACGTGGCTGGCTCGCACAAGGGCCGCCACCTGATGGGGTTGCTGCTGCACCTTGAGGTCGCGGAACGGCTCGGGTTCGCCGACCCCGCCGACCGCCGCGACCTCGCCATCGCCAGCTGCGGCAACGCAGCGCTCGCCGCCGCGGTCGTGGCGCGCGCGGGCGGGCGGCGGCTGCGGGTGTTCGTGCCCACAGACGCGGAGCCGGACGTGGTGGCGAGGCTGTGGGAGCTGCAGGCCGACGTCGTCGTGTGCCCGCGCGATGAAGGCATCCACGGCGATCCCGCTTACCTGCGGCTGCGCGAGGAACTCGACCACGGCGCGGTCCCGTTCACTTGCCAGGGCAACGAGAACGGGCTCGCGATCGAAGGCGGTGAGACGCTCGGCTACGAGATCGTCTCGGCACTGGGCGGCGGCGGCCACCCGCACGCCGACGTGCTCGACCACATCGTGGTGCAGGTGGGCGGCGGCGCCCTCGCGAGCGCCTGCGCCCAGGCACTACGGGAGGCCACCGAGCTTGGTGCTCTCCCCCGGCTGCCGCGGATCCACACCGTGCAGACCGCGGGCGCCCATCCGCTCGAACGGGCCTATTGGAGGGTTCGCGCGATGCTGCCGGCCGGGCCGCGCCCCGAGGACATCGACAGGGCCCTGCGGCGGGCCGCGGCCAACAGGCAGGCGTACATGTGGCCGTGGGAGCCGGCGCCGCACAGCATCGCGTCCGGCATCCTCGACGACGAGACCTACGACTGGCGGGCCGTCGTCGGCGCGATGCTGTCGACCGGCGGTCAGGCCCTGGTCGTCACCGAGGAACGGCTCGCGGAGGCCAACAAGCTCGGCCAGGCGGCAGGGTACCCGGTGGATCCGACCGGTTCCTCCGGACTGGCGGGCCTGCTCGACCTGCGCGAGTCCGGGCTCGTCGCCGCCAGCGACAAGGTCGGCGTCCTGTTCACAGGCGTCCAGCGTCAGGGGCCGCCGTAGGTCAGCCTTGACGGACCCGCCCTAGCAGCCTTGACGAACCACCAGCTCACCCCAACCAGATACCACGCCGAGGGCGGAGCGCCACCAGCCCACAGGACTTTCGACCCTTACCTGAAGGCAAGGGCCGGGTCAGCGTGGAGATCACCGGCATGGCGCGCTCGATCAAGGATCCCGCAGATGGAATTCACGCTCAACGGAGAGCCGACGACGGCTGAGGTCCGTGATACGGACATGCACCTGCTCGACCTGCTGCGCGATCACTGCGGAATCACGTCGGTGAAGGACGGCTGCGCTCCAGAGGGCTCGTGCGGCGCGTGTACGGTCCTAGTCAACGGCCGTGCCCAGGTCTCCTGCGCGGTAAAGGCCACGCGGGTCGCGGGCAAGGAAGTGACCACCCAGGAGGGCCTGCCAGGGGCCGAGCGCACGCTGTGGGCGGAGAGTTTCGTCGCGGCAGGAGCATCCCAATGCGGCTTCTGTTCGCCCGGCATCGTCATGAAGGCGCAGGCCCTGCTGCACAAGACCCCGGCCCCCAGCCGTCCGCAGGTGGCCGCGGCCCTGGCGGGTAACCTCTGCCGCTGCACCGGTTACATCAAGATCATCGACGCGGTGCTGCTCGCCGCTGGCGCGAAGGTCGGCAGGCCGCTGCCCGAGATCGACCGCAGCGGGCGCGTCGGCTCACGCAGCGCCCGTTACCAGGGTGTAGAGCTAGCGCTCGGCGACAAGGCATATGTCAACGATCTCAGCATGCCAGGGATGCTGCACGGCGCGATCAGGTTCACCGACCATCCGCGGGCGACGATCCTGTCGATCGACACCACGCGCGCCTGCGCGCACCCCGGTGTGGTCGCCGTGCTCACCGCCGACGACGTCGCCGGCGAGCGGACACAGGGCGAGCTGACCCAGGACTGGCGGCAGATCTACGCGGTGGGCGAGACGACCCGCTACATCGGCGACGTCGTCGCCCTCGTCGCGGCGCAGACCAGGGCGGCGGCCAGCGCGGCCGCCGCGCTCGTCGATGTCGAGTACCAGGTCCTCGAGCCGCTGACCGACCCGGAGGCCGCGATGGCGCGCGGCGCTCCGCAACTGCACCGCGGCGCGCCAGGCAACGTGCTTTCGACGTCGGAGGTCAGGCGCGGCGACGCCGACGCGCTACTCGCTCAGGCCGCCTTCGTGCACACGGAGACGTTCCAGACCCAGCACATCGAGCACGCTTTTCTCGAGCCCGAGTCCTCGCTCGCTTACCCGGACACCGACGGCGGCGTCCATTTCTACACTCAGGGCCAGGGCATCTGGAGCGACCGGCGGCAGGTGGCCGGCCTGCTCGGGCTGCCACGCGAGAAGGTCCGCGCGACCCTGGTCTCAAGCGGCGGCGCCTTCGGCGCGAAGGAAGACCTGGGCGTCCAGGGTCACGCCGCCTTACTGGCCAGCCACACCCGCTGCCCGGTCAAGCTCACCCTGAGCCGCGCGCAGAGCATGCGCTTCCACGTCAAACGCCACCCGCTGACCATGACGTACACCGTCGGGTGCGATCCGACCGGCCGACTCCTCGCCGTCCGTGCCCGCATCGTCGGCGACACCGGCGCCTACGCCAGCGTCGGCGACAAGGTCCTCGAGCGCGCCGCGGGGCACGCCTGCGGCGTGTACAAGTTCGACGCCGTCGACATCGAGGCCCGGGCCATCTACACGAACAACGTGCCGTGCGGCGCGATGCGCGGTTTCGGCGCCAACCAGGCCAATTTCGCGATCGAGGGGATGATCGACCGGCTGGCGGAGCGGGTCGGCCTCGACGGCTGGGACATGCGCTGGCGTAACGCGGTGGAGATTGGCGACCGGTTCGGCACCGGGCAGAAGCTCGGGCCGGGGGTAGGTCTCAAGAAGACCCTGCTCGCGGTGCGGGACGCCTACAAATCCGCCCGCTACGCGGGCCTCGGATGCGCGGTCAAGAACACCGGGGTGGGCAACGGCCTCACCGAGTACGGCAAGGTGATCTTGCGGCCGGAATCCGACGGCACGGTCACGCTCTACCACTCGTGGACCGAAATGGGCCAGGGCGTGCATACGGTCCTGTCACAGATCCTCTGCGAGGAGCTTGGCGTCAGGCCCGCCCAGGTCACCGTCCGGGTGGACACCGAGCGTGAACTCGAATGCGGTCAGACCACCGCTTCGCGGGCCACCGTGCTCGGCGGGCGCGCGGTGATCGATGCCGCCGCGAAGCTCACGGCCGAACTTGGCGGCCGCCCGCTTGGCGAACTGGCCGGTCAGGAGTTCTACGGCGAGGTGTCGGTCAACTGGACGACCAAACCGGGCGCGGCGACCAGCGAGCCGGTCACCCACTTCGCATACGGCTGGGCCACCCAGGTTGTCATCCTCGACGACGAGGGCAGGATCGAGAAGGTGATCGCCGCGCACGACGTCGGCAAGGTCATCAACCCGACACTGCTCGAGGGCCAGGTCGAAGGCGCGGTGCATATGGGCCTCGGCCATGCCCTGTCTGAGGAGTATGTCGTCAAGGACGCTCTGCCGGTGACGACCACGCTGAAGTCCCTCAACATCATCCCGCCTCGCGGCATGCCGCCGGTCGAGTGTGTCTTCATCGAGGAGTACCAGCCCGAGGGCCCGTACGGAGCCAAGGGCATCGGTGAGATCGGGCTAGTGCCCACGGCATCGGCGGCGGCCGGTGCGCTCTACGCGTTCGACGGCGTGCGCAGAACCCGGTTGCCAATGAAGGATTCCGCCGCAGCCCGCGCAGCCGTGCCCAAATTGGCCCGCTCATGATCCCTAACGGCGGCCGCGGGGTGGCGCCAGCCGACACGGTGACGCTGGCGGGCGGTACGGTCGTGGTTGCGCTCGACCCACCTGAACTGGTCCGCGCTGACGTGGTCATCGCGGGCGGCCGGATCGCCGCGGTGGGCACAGCCCCGCCGGGCCCGGTGCGGCGTGACTGCTCGGGCACGCTCATCATTCCCGGCAACGTCTGCGCCCACCATCACCTCTACTCCGCGCTGGCCCGCGGCATGCCCTACGAGCTCGAAACGCCGACGAGCTTCTTGCAGATCCTCCAGCGGGTCTGGTGGCGCCTCGACCGCGCGCTGGACGAACCCGCCATCCGCCTGTCCGCGCTGCGCGGCGGCCTCGACGCGGTGCTCGCAGGTACGACCACGATCGTCGATCACCACGCCTCGCCCAACGCCATCGACGGGTCGCTTGACATCGTCGCGGCCGCGCTCGAGGAACTCGGGCTTCGCTCCGTCCTCTGCTATGAGGTGACCGACAGGGACGGGCCGTGGCGAGCGGCGGCAGGGATCGCCGAGAACATGCGCTTCCTGCGCGCCGCGCGGCCACTGGCCAGGGGGATGATGGGCGCCCACGCCTCGTTCACCCTGTCCGACGAAACGCTCGCCGGCTGCGTCGAAGGCGCGGTAGGAGGGGGGGTTGGCCTGCACATCCATGTGGCCGAGGACGCGGCCGACGAACGGGACGCGCTCGCCAGGTCCGGCATGCGGGTCGTGCAGCGGCTGGCGGCCGCGGGCGCGCTCACCGGCCCCTCGCTGCTCGCGCACTGCGTCCACGTGGACCAGGCCGAAATGGCAGTGATCGGCGCGGCAGGCGCGACCGTCGTGACCAACCCGCGCAGCAACATGAACAACGCCGTGGGCCATTCGCCGCTCGCCGAGGACGGCCGCAGATCCGCACTGGGCACCGACGGGATCGACGGTGACATGTTCACCGAGTCGCAGGCCGGATTCTTCCGTGCCAGGGAGGCGGACCTGTCGGCCAGCCCGGACTGGCCGCTTTCCAGGCTCGCCGAGAGCGCAAGGTTCGCCGGCCTTGCCTACGGCGAGCCGCTGCTCGGCACGCTGGCGGCGGGAGCTCCCGCCGATATCACCGTTCTCGAGTATCCCGCACCGACGCCGCTGACCGCGGCGAACCTCGCGGGCCACTGGGTGTTCGGGCTGTCGCCGCGCCAGGTACGCGACGTGTACGTCGGCGGCGAGCTTGTCGTCGCCGACCGCAGGTCCACCCGGGTTGACGAATCGAAGCTCGCCGCGGAAACCGCGGCCGGGGCCTGGCGGCTGTGGGACCGGCTGCAGGCCACCGCGGCGCACGCATTCGAGCCGAAGGGAGACGACAACCGATGACGGTCCGTGCCACCCGCAGGATGGCACTCTACCTGCAGGACAAGCATCCGATCAGGGAGGGAATGGAGTACGCGCGCTACGCCGAGCAGCGCGGATTCGAAGCCGTCTGGCAGGCGGAGAGCCGGCTGGTGCGGGAAGCGACTGTACCGATGGCCGCGTACGCGGCGGTTACCAGCCGGATCAAGGTCGGCTCTGGTGTGATCCCGATCTGGACCCGCAACGTCGGCCTCCTCGCCGCCACCTTCGCCACCCTGGACGACCTGGCGCCCGGGCGGATCATCCTCGGCCTCGGTGCCTGGTGGGAGCCGCTCGCCGCCAAGGTCGGCGTCAACAGGCGCCGGCCGCTGCAGGCCATGCGGGAGACCGTCGAGGCCACCCGCGAGCTGCTCGCCATGCAACGGGTCACCTACCACGGCGAGTTCGTGCATCTGGACGACGTGGAGATCGACGTGGTGCACGGCGACCGGTCCGCGCGGCGGGTACCGATCTTCGTGGGGGCGACCGGGATGCGGATGATGGAGCTGGCCGGTGAGGTCGCTGATGGCGTGGTGCTGAACTACATGGTCGGCCCCGACTACAACAAGCGGGCAATGGCTGCGCTCGCCGAAGGCGCTGCTCGCGCAGGCCGCTCAGTCGACGACGTCGACCGGCCGCAGCTTGTCGTCTGCTCGGTCGACGAGAACCGTGACCTCGCCCTGGACCGGGCACGTGAACTGCTCACCCAGTACCTCGGCCAGCAGCCGCACATCATGAAGGCAAGTGGCGTGGATCCGCGGCTGATCGAGCAGATCGGAAGGATTCTGACCTGGCCGGCCGGGCCGGAGGAGATCCACCGGGCGATGCGCCTGGTCCCGGACGAGGCGGTGCAGATGATCTCCGCGGCTGGCACGCCGGCGGAGTGCGTGGCAAAGGTTGACGAGTACATCAGCAGCGGCGCGACCTGTCCGATCCTCTACCCGCTCGGCGACGACGTGCGGCTGATGATCGACACCTTCGCGCCCGACCGCCGCGGCCGGCAGAGGAGACACACCACATGAGGAGCTTTCTCGGCAGGGACATCCTGTCGCTGAAGGACCTGGAGCGCGACGAGTACTTCCAGATCTTCGACGCGGCCGACGGGCTCGCGCCGTACGCGGCCCAGCGGCGCAATGGCGACCTGCTGAAGCACAAGACCTTGCTCACGGCGTTCTACCAGCCGAGTACCCGTACCAGGCTCGCGACAGAGGCGGCGATGCACCGGCTCGGCGGGCACGTGCTTGGCTTCGCCGATGCCAAGATGACCAGGGCGGGCGACTTCTACCAGGAGACGATGAAGGACACCATTCACATGCTGGAGTACTACGGCGACATCATCGCGATGCGCCACTTCCAGCAGGGCGCACCGCACGAGGCGGCCCGTTGGGCATCGGTGCCCATCATCAACTGTGGTGACGGCTGGGGTGAGCATCCGACTCAGGTTCTCACCGACCTGTACACGATCTGGAAGTCCAAGGGCACGCTCGACGGCCTCAAGGTGCTGTGCGTGGGCGACATGCGCATGCGCACCATGCATTCGATCCTGTACGCGGCGTCCCAGTTCGACATGGAGGCATTCGTCGTCTCGCCGCCTGAGATGTCGCTGCTGGACGAGTTCAAGGCCGAACTCGATGGGCGCGACGTCATGTACCGCGAGATCGAGAGCGTGGAGAACTGCATCGCGGACGCGGACGTCATCTACATGGAGCCCGTCGTCCAGGCGGACTACGAGGAATCCCGCGTCGAGGCGACCGGCGAGCGCGGTGTGACGCCCGCCGCCTACCGTGTGACACGCGAACTCCTGCGGAACAAGGCGAAGAGCAACGCGATCATCCTGCACTCGCTCCCGCGGATGGACGAACTGCCACCCGACGTGGACAGCACGCGGCACAACAGGTACTGGTTCGAGGCGTACAACGGCGTGCTGATGCGGATGGCGCTGATCGCGCTCGTCCTCGGCGCGGTCGAGTAGGCGCGCCGACATGCAGACCAACCTGCGCGGCCGTGATCTCATCGACCTTTCTGAATGGACCAAGGACGAAGTTGACACTCTCCTGGACGTCGCCTTCCAGCTGAAGCGGGACCGTGCGCTCGGCAGGCGGCATCCGTACCTGCGCGACAAGGTGCTCGCGATGCTGTTCTTCTATGCGAGCACACGGACCAGGGCCTCGTTCGAGGCGGGCATGGCGCAACTCGGCGGCCACGCCCAGTTCATCGAGAGCCGGACGACGCAGATCGCCCATGGCGACACCGCCAAGGAAATCGGCGAGATCCTCGGCCGCTACAACGACGGGATCGCCATCCGCATGATCGACTGGGGGGTCGGCAATGGCTACATCCGTGACGTCGCGGCGGCCAGCCGGGTTCCGGTGCTCAACATGCAGTGCGACGTCTTCCACCCGCACCAGGCGCTCGGCGACCTGATGACGATCATCGAGCGGTTCGGCGACCCGCGAGGCCGAACGGCCACGGTGAGCTGGGCGTATGCCACCAGCTATCAGAAGCCGATCAGCGCCCCGCAGAGCCTGGCCTTGCTGCTCCCCCGGTTCGGGATGAACGTCAGGCTGGTGCATCCGCCCGAGTTCCGGCTGATGCCGGAGATCGTGGCGGAGTGCAAGGAGAATGCCAGGCGGACGCACGCCGACTTCGAGATCCTGCACGACTTCGACGAAGGTTTCCGCGACTCCGACGTGATCTACGCCAAGAGCTGGGGCGGCCTGCTCACCACGACCGATGAGGCCGAGGGGACGCGGCTTATCCGCAACTACGAGTCGTGGATCACCGACGAGCGGCGCATGTCGACCGCGCGTGAAGACGCGCTCTACATGCACCCGCTACCAGCGGACCGCAATGTCGAGGTCACCGACGGGGTGATCGACGGCCCACAGTCGGCCGTGTATGACCAGGCCGAGAACCGCCTGCACGGCCAGAAGGCCGTGATGGCGCTCACCATGAGCTGAGGGAGCGAGAATCTGATGCCGGGCCGGACGGCTGTCGTCGCCATTGGCGGCAACTCGTTGATTAAGGACAAGAGGCACCAGACGGTCCGCGACCAGTACATAGCGGCGAAGGAAACCTGCCGCCACATTGTGACAATGATCAAGGACGGCTGGACCGTGGTGATCACCCACGGCAACGGGCCACAGGTCGGCTTCGTGCTGCGCCGGTCCGAACTGGCCGCCCACGAACTGCACGAGGTGCCGCTCGACGTCTGCGGCGCCGACACCCAGGGCGCGATCGGGTATGCGCTGCAGCAGAACCTCACCAACGAGTTCAGGCGCTACGGCGTGGAAAGGGACGCGGTAACGCTGATCTGCCAGACCGAGGTGGCCGCGGACGACCCTGCCTTCGAGAACCCGACAAAGCCGATCGGCTCGTTCATGGATGCCAAGCAGGCGCAGCGGCGGCGCCGGGAGGGCTGGACCCTCATCGAGGACGCGCACCGCGGCTACCGGCGGGTCGTCGCCTCACCCCGGCCGCTGCGCATCGTGGAACTGCCTGCGATACGCAGCCTGGTCGCCGCAGGCACGATTGTCATCACCGCGGGCGGCGGCGGCGTACCCGTCGTCGCCGATGCGGGCGGCGACCTGGCCGGCGTATCCGCGGTGATCGACAAAGATCTCGCGTCCTCGCTGCTTGCCAGCGATCTCGGCGCCGATCTGCTGCTCATCACGACCGCGGTGGAGAAGGTGGCGCTGAATTTCGGCGCGCCGCAGCAGCGCTGGGTCGACGCCCTCACGCTCGCGGAGGCGAAGGCCTACCTGGCCGCGGGCACCCACTTCGCGGAGGGCAGCATGGCACCGAAGATCAAGGCCATGATCCAGTACCTGGAGCGGGGTGGCACCGAAGGGATCATCACCGACACCCCGAACGTCGACCGCGCCCTCAGCGGCGAGACGGGAACCCGCATCACCAGGGACTGAGCAGAAGCTTTGCGGTGCGTGATTCAGGGATTCAGAAGCGTCGTTAGTGATGATGTGGCGGGTAGCTTGTTGGGTGATGACAGCGGCCCGGTTTCATGATCGCGGTAACTTTCGGCGTCAAATCACCTAGCGGCGAGTTTAAGACAGTGGAAAGCGCCTTGATGTCGACGGCGAGCTGAGGTCAATCTCTCCGGGGACGGACTGCGAGCACGGGCCGGGGTCATTCGAACCAGTAATCCAGGTGGACCTGGGCGCTTTCGCCCAGGTTCGCGCGGAAGCCGCCAGCACCGCGCAACCCGGACAGCTGCCCGGTGCCCGACCCCGGCACCACGAACCAGTCCCCGCTGACGATGTTGTCCTCGACGGCGCCGGCGTCCTGCAAAAGGAAGCTGCCCGCCCGGCCGCCGATCCTGCCCGTGACTTTCTCGATCCCGACGAAACTCGCCGAGCCATCCGGGGCGGCAGCCTGCAAGAACTCAACCACGCCCGCGCCCTCGATGTCCCCGCCGAATGTCTCCTCCACGTGGATACGGGTCAAGCGCGGCCCCTCGGCAGGCTCGTCATAAACCGACGGCTCGTACTTCTGCACGGTGATGACTGCGCTCGCGCGCGTTTTCTCCTTCATGGACTCGCCCATCTGCCTGTGTCTCCTTCTACCAATGTCTGCAGGGCCTCACGATAACGCTGATCGCAGTGGTCAGCCGTGGCAAACCGCTATCTTTCGGCCGACTCCTACTGATTTAGGTACGGGCAAATATCGGGCGCAATCGCCAGATTTTAGAACATGCTGGCGCTGGTGCACCCGTCGCCGAGGCGGTGCTGTGACCCAACTGGAGTGCCCGAAGTGATCGACAATGACGTAAGGTTCCCGCGGGGGCAACGACTGATTTGAGCCGAATTCGGGAAGGAATTCACCTGTAGTACGCTTGGCGGCAGTCTCCAGATCTCCAGCGCGCCACATGCGGCTGCGTAACCTCGCGCCATGAGCGAACTGGTTGCGCCTGGACCGGCGCCTAGCAATCTCGCGGCGCTCGACGACTCCAAGATCACCCGGTTCCAGTGGAAGATCATGTTCGTCTCGGGCATGGGCTTTTTCACCGATGCGTACGACCTGTTCGTGATCGGCATCGTGGTGGCGCTGCTGAAGCCCGAGTGGCACCTGTCCACGTCCCAGGTCTCACTTATCAACTCCATCACGCTGCTCGCCTCCGCGGTCGGCGCGCTGGTCTTCGGCCGGATCGCCGACATCCTGGGGCGTAAGCGCATCTACGGCTACGAGGTCCTCATCCTTGCCTTCGGGGCGCTCGCGTCAGCCTTCGCGCCCGGCTTCACCTTCCTCCTCGTCTGCCGGGTGATCTTGGGGATCGGCATCGGCGGTGACTACCCGGTGTCAGCGACGATCATGAGCGAGTACGCGGGCAAGCGGTCCCGTGGGCGGATGGTCGGGCTGGTGTTCGCGATGCAGGGGGCCGGCCTGGTCGTCGGCCCGCTGGTGGCCTCGATCCTGCTGGCCTCGGGCATCTCGGACGACTTCGTCTGGCGGATCCTGCTCGCTTTGGGCGCGATCCCGGGGCTGGCGGTGTTCTACCTGCGACGGCAGATCCACGAGACGCCGCGGTTCGCGATGGCCGGCGGCGCGACCGAGGAGGCGCAGACCGCGATCGCCGCCGCGACCGGCGCCAAGGCGGCCACGGGCCCGATCGCCGAATCGAAGGCCAGGAACCCGCAGGGCGCGCTGGAGGGCTTCAAGACGATCGCCCGCAGCCGCCGGATGCTGCTGTGGATCATCGGCACCGCGGGTTGCTGGTTCCTGCTCGACTTCTGCTACTACGGCAACACCATCTCCTCCCCGGAGATCCTCAAGCTGATCAACCCGCACGGCACCATCCTGGACAACACGCTGGTCCAGCTAGCGATCTTCGCCGTGTTCGCGCTGCCCGGGTACGCCGTCGCGATCCTGCTGATGGACAAGACCGGGCGCAAAAGCATCCAGATCCTCGGCTTCGCCATGATGTCGCTGGCGTTCCTGCTCATCGGCCTGATCCCGGGCGTTACCGCGAACGTGGCGCCGTTCGTCCTCCTGTACGGCGTCAGCTACTTCTTCACCGAGTTCGGGCCGAACACCACGACGTTCATCTACCCCGCGGAGATCTTCCCGACCGAGGTGCGCACCACCGGGCACGGCATCTCGGCCGCCGCGGGCAAGCTGGGCGCGTTCGCCGGCGCCTACCTGTTCCCCGATATGCTCGCCGCCTCGATGGGCCTGCGCGGAGCGATGATCGTCTCCGGTGTGGTGGCGGCCCTCGGGCTGCTGCTGACCATCGCGGTGCTGCCCGAGCCGAAGGGCAAGAGCCTGGAACAACTCGAAAAAGAGGCCCTTGCGGCCCCGCAGAAGCTGAGGCTGGAGCACGCATGAGCTACCGCATCGTGGTCGGGGTGGACGGCTCGCCGCACGGCAACGCCGCGCTGCGGTGGGCACTCGACGACGCGCGAGCCCGCGGCGGCGAGGTGAACGCTGTGTTCAGCTGGCAGATGCCCTTCCTTTCCATCCCCGGCGCCTACGACCGCGAAGAACTGGAAAAGGCCGCCAAGGATTTTCTCATCGAGACGGTCAGCGCGGTCACCCCGTCACCCAAGGTCACGCTCCGCACGCTGGTCGCCGAGGGGGACCCGGCCGAGTCCCTGATCGCGGCATCCGCGCACGCCGACCTGCTGGTGGTCGGCACCCGCGGCCGGTCACCGTTCGCCGGGCTGCTGCTCGGCGCCGTCAGCCAGCGCTGCGCGGCGGGCGCATCGTGCCCCGTCGTCCTGGTCAAACTCCATGGCGAGAAGGCGACACGGTCCGGCGGAGGCTCAAGATAATGAACGCTTACGTGCCGATCCTGCGGTCCAGCGGGCGTGCTGGTGGGCGTCGCTGGCTCCTGCGGGCCACCCCGCACGGGATGGATGACCGGATCAGCTTGCTTCACTCACTGATCCGGCGGTGAACGGGTTCCCGTCCTGGCGGCTGGCTGGGTCGAGGACGCGCCGGTTGCAGCCGGACCGGACGCTCCTACGGCTTCCCGGCCGAGAGGTTTACCCTCTCGCCGTGGTGCAGGATCTCAAGCGGCTCGCCGTCCGCCAGGAGGTAGCTGGCACCGGCGTGAGTCACCTCGATGTGCAGGTGCCTTCCCCGGATCGGGAGATTGAATGCAAGCCTGGTCAGTTCCTCGGGGAGCTGCGGCGCGAAACTGACGTTCCCGTCCCGGTGACGCAGGCCGCCGAAACCGCTGACGAGGGCAACCAAGGTGCCGGTCAGCGAGGCGATGTGCACGCCGTCGCAGGTATTGTTCTCGAGGTCAGGCAAATCCATGAGTGCGGCCTCGCCGAGGTAATCGACAGCAAGCCCCAGATACCCGACCTCGGCGGCCATGACCGCGTGCGTGGGTGTAGTGGAAGGCGGCGGTGCTGGCGGGCCAGTAGCCCGGGCGCTCCTGGCCGGTGATCGTACCCACGGGAAGGTCGCGCCCTGAAGCCCGAGCTGGGTTGCCCGCTCGATGGCCGCTGGAAGCGTCCCAAGCCGCCATCGCAACGCGCTCGCGGCCGCATCCGGGACCGTAAAGGTGAGACATCGAAAGGCTCGTCGTCGACGAACAGGCGGATCAACTTGCCGTTGGTCACATTGATAACTGTCTGCCCGGACTCAGGAAAGCCGTACGCGGTCTCCGCGTTTGTATCCGCGTAAGGCAGTTGCCGCGCCTCGTAGACCCCGTTGAGGTAGCTTCCCGGCATGCCGTGCGGCTCGCCTTCGTCCAAGTTGGCACGCCATCCCAGGTTAACGTTGGCCAGCGCGAACACCGACTCTGTCTGGGCCAATATGTTCAGGTCCAGGTGAGTCGTGAGTTTCCCGCAGGGCCCACGGCTCTACTGTGAACGAATTCTTGCCGTATCACGGACGATCCGTCAGCTCGGCGAGATCCGCCACAACAATATCCGCGCCATGCTCTCGCAGCGCCTCCGCCTGACCAGCGCGATCTCCTCCCACCACATAGCCAAACCCGCCGACCCGCCCGCCGCCACGCCAGCCAGCGCGTCCTCGAAGACCGCCACAGTGGCGGCGGCAAGCCGAGGGCCCGCGCCCTTGCCAGGAAGGTGTGCGGAGCCGGCTTCCCCGCAGTTGCTCCCGCTCAGCCACCACGCCGTCGATCGGTGGGTCGAACAGGTCGTCGACACCCGCCGCAATCGGTACGTCTCTGCAGTTGGCGCCGTTCTGCGAGTCGGGAGGGTCGTCCTCATGGCCATCGGGCAACTCGATCCCGCGCGACACCAGAAACGACAGTGTTCCCTCGTAATCCGGGGTCATTCTCAGTAGCCCGCGACAAAGGGCGACGGCACCGTTTGTCCGCTTTCCCTTTTGTCGCGGACGGGGTTATCCGGGGAGCGTCCGCTACGCGGATAGCTGACGGCAGAGGTCATACCGCTGTGGCCCTTCCTCGATGCCGCTTTTGACCTTCCAATCACGGACGCGTCCGCCGCGAGACGGTGACTCCAGCGCCGCTCGCGGCGCGGGCGGTCATGCTGCCGGCGGCGGTTTCGTTGGCGGTGTTCGCTGTCATCGGGACTCTCCACGATCTCTGGGGACAGGGACGACAGAGAACTGCGGACCTGGTGCCATCTGCGCTCGCCGGCCTCCGATCGTTGCGATCGCCAGCAGGAAGATCCACGTCA
>Ga0335078_10001795_pt1 | contig 32411 bp, 23 predicted proteins | sample Lox_Sample_32_FD_206711 | JGI IMG/M metagenome (GOLD analysis project Ga0335078, IMG submission 206711) | Soil microbial communities from Loxahatchee National Wildlife Refuge, Florida, United States - Lox_Sample_3.2 | ecosystem: Environmental > Terrestrial > Soil > Wetlands | place: USA... | reverse complement strand
TCGCCGCCTTCGCCGCCTTCGCCGCCGGGCGTGTCGCGGACCATCCCGATGACGTCTCCTGGCTGCCGGAGCTTCGGGAACAGGCCAGGCGGGATTCCCGCGCGTTCCATGAGCCCGGTCGCCCAGGTCCGTTCTGCCACGTTCAGCAGCGCGGTGGTTGACGCGTTGGTGAGCTCGGCGCCTACCTCTCCGGTCAGCCAGTATCCGAGCAGGTCAGGGATCATGAGCAGCGTCCGCGCGGCCCTGAGTGCCGGGGTCTTCGCCGCGGCGGCGAGCTGATAGATCGTGTTGAACGGCAGGTGCTGTATGCCGGTGACTTTGTACAGCTCGCTTGGCGGCACCGGGATGGTGACGCCGTCCGTCCGCCGGTCCCGGTAGTGTACCGGGTTGCCGATCAGCGCCCCGGACTCGTCGAGCAGCCCGTAGTCGCAGCCCCAGGAGTCGATCCCGGCGCTGGCCAGCGGAAACCGTGCCGCCGCCTGCCTGAGCCCGTCAAGCACGTCAGCGTAGAGCCGCAGGATGTCCCAGTGCAGCGTCCCCCCGGCCAGCACGGGCTCATTCGGGAAGCGGCTCACCTCATGCAGCTCGATGCTGTCTTTGGCGAGCTGGGCGGCGATCACCCGGCCGCTTGACGCGCCGAGGTCGACTCCGGCGACAGTGACGGGTCTCATCCGCGACCTCGCCGTGACGACTGTGACAGCAGGGGCGGCCGAGACGGCGCGCGCACCCGCTCAGCGCCGCGCGCCACCACCTGCCCATGATCATGAAGCCTTTTACGTGAGATCACGCCAAAAACCCTTCACAACCACAAAACTCTTCATGATCATGCCGCTCGTGGGCGCGGGTGGCTTCTCTCAGGCGGCTCACAGCTCTCACCAACGACATGAGACACGGGTTTCGCTGTGGCATCCGGCGAACGCGAGGAACGGGTGCGCTGAGGGTGCGAACGGGAAGGGCCGTGGGGACTGGGGGTGCGAACGGGAGGAGCGGGGGCGCTGGGAGTGTGACCGCGGGGCTTCGGCGCACCGATCGGGTTTCATCGGGGCACCGACTCGCGCGCGGGCGCACCTCTCGCACGCGCTCCGCAGACCCATGGGCCTGCACCCACCGCCCGCGCTCCGCCAGCCACCAGCGCGGACGCACCAACCGCTTCCGGCTCCCCCGCGACCGCCCCGCCGCGCGGTGCGGCATCACCGGAGGAACGCGGCGGCGACGCCGGCGTCGACCGGGATGAGCAGGCCGGTGGTGAGCGGGAGGTCGCCGCCGGCGAGGGCGAAGACGGCGGCGGCGATGTGCTCGGGTAGCACCTCTTTCTTCAGCAGGGTGCGCTGTGCGTAATAGGCGCCGAGTTCCTCCTCTGGGACGCCGTAGACGGCGGCGCGCTTGGCGCCCCAGCCGCCGGCGAAGATGCCGCTGCCGCGGACCACGCCGTCGGGGTTGATGCCGTTGACGCGGACGCCGATGGCGCCGAGTTCGGCGGCGAGCAGCCGGACCTGGTGGGCCTGGTCGGCCTTGGCGGCGCCGTACGCGACGTTGGACGGGCCGGCGAACACGCCGTTCTTGGAGACGATGTAGATGATGTCGCCGCCCGTGCCCTGGGCCTCCATGACCTTGGCGGCCTCACGGGAGACGAGGAAGGAGCCGCGGGCCATCACGTCGTGCAGTATGTCCCAGTCGGCGAGGGTGGTCTCGGTGAGCGGCTTGGAGATGGACAGGCCCGCGTTGTTGACCACGAGGTCGACGCCGCCGAAGGCGAGTACGGCACTCGCGAGCGCCGCGGTGACGTCGTCCTCGCTGGTCACGTCGGCGCTGACGGCGACGGCCGTGTCCGCGGAGCCGATCACGTCCGCCACCGCCTTGGCGGCGGCCGCGTCCCGGTCGGCGACGACGACGCAGGCCCCCTCGGCGGCCAGCCGCCGCGCGGTGGCCCGGCCGATCCCCGAGCCGCCGCCGGTGACCAGGGCGATCCGGCCGGCCAGCGGCCTTGGCTTGGGGCGGCGGCGCAGCTTGGCCTCCTCCAGCTCCCAGTACTCGATGCGGAACTTCTCGCTCTCCGGGATGGGGGCGTAGGCGGAGACCGCCTCGGCGCCGCGCATCACGTTGATCGCGTTCAGGTAGAACTCGCCAGCGACCCGGGCGGTCTGCTTGTCGGCGCCGTAGCTGAACATCCCGACGCCGGGCACAAGCACGATCGCCGGGTCCGCGCCGCGCATCGGCGGCGAGTCCGCGGTGGCGTACCGCTCGTAGTAGGCCAGGTAGTCCGCACGGTAGGCGGCGTGCAGTTCCCGCAGCCGCGCGACGGCGTCCGCGAGCGGGGCGTCCGGCGCCACGTCGAGCACCAGGGGGCGGACCTTGGTGCGCAGGAAATGGTCGGGGCAGGAGGTGCCGAGCGCGGCGAGCGCGGCGAGCTTCTCGCTGCCGGTGAACTCGAGCACCGCCGGATGGTCGCTGTAGTGGCCGAGCTGCGGCTTGTCCGTGGCGGCGAGACCGCGGACGTATGGGGCGAGCGCCGCGGCGCGGGCGCGGCGCTCGGCCTCGGGCAGCGGCTCGGTGACCATGTTACCGAACGGGCGCGGCCTGCCACGTTCATCGATGAACCGCTGCGCGGCCGCGATGATCTCAAGCGACCGGGCCTCGCACTCCTCGCTCGTGTCTCCCCAGGCGGTGATGCCGTGGCCGCCGAGTACCACGCCGATCGCGCCCGGGTTCGCCTCCTTGACCGCCGCGATGTCCAGGCCGAGCTGGAAGCCCGGGCGCCGCCAGGGCACCCAGCCGACCCGGCCGCCGAAGCACCGCTCGGTCAGCTGCTCGCCGTCGGCCGCGGTCGCGAACGCGATGCCCGCGTCTGGGTGCAGGTGGTCGACGTGCGCGGCCTCGACAAGGCCGTGCATGGCGGTATCGATGGACGGCGCGGCACCCCGCTCTCCTTGCCCGCCGAGGCCCCAGCTACCCAGGCCGAACGCGCAGAAGTCGAACGCGGCGACCATCTCGTCCTCGCGGTCGGCCCCCGGGTAGACGCCTCTCAGTGCGCGCAGCGCGTCGAGCCGCAGCACGGCAAGGCCCGCCGCCGTCAGCGTGCCGAGGTCGCCGCCGGAACCCTTCACCCACAGCAGCTCGGCCGGCCGCCCGGTCACCGGGTCGGTCGCCGTGCCCTTGGCGGAGGCGTTGCCGCCCGCGTAGTTCGTGTTCCTCGGGTCGGACCCGAGCCGGTTGCTGCGGCCGATCAGCGCGGCGACCGCCTCATCAGCGGTGGTCTGGTAGCCGTTGTCCGTCATGTCCCCTCAGGCTCCCCAGCCCGCCGCGTCCCCGCCCACTCGCTCGGCAATGATCTTCTCACCGTACCCGGAGGCCAGGTACGCCTTGTACGGGTCGGGCGCCAGGCCAAGCTCCTCGCGAAGCCCGGCGAGCAGCGGGCGGACGTCGGTGTTGTACGCGTCCATCAGCGCGCCGTTCGCGGCGAGCACGTCGCCCGCGAGCTGCGCGGCCGTCAGCGCCTCGGCATCGACGAGGAGCGCCTTGGCGACGGCTTCCTGTACGTTCATGACGGAGCGGATCTGGGCGGGGATCTTGGGCTCGATGTTGTGGCACTGGTCGAGCATGAACGCGACGGGCCAGTTGACGGGCGCTGGCGCGCTTCTTGCTGTTATCCCCGCGAGCTGGCCTGGGTACAGCGCGCCTGCCTTGACCACCTCGTGCATGATGCGGAACAGCTGGAACGGGTCGGCGGCGCCGACCATCAGGTCGTCGTCGGCGTAGAAGCGGCTGTTGAAGTCGAAGCCGCCGAGCTTGCCCGACTTGAGCAGCAGCGCGACGATGAACTCGATGTTCACGCCGGGCGCGTGGTGACCGGTGTCCACCACGACCTGCGCCTTGCCGCCCAGGGCCTGGCAGTGCAGCAGTGCGGTGCCCCAGTCGGGCACGTCGGTGGTGTAGAACGACGGCTCGAACAGCTTGTACTCGAGCAGCATCCGCTGCCCGGGCCCAAGGCGGGCGTAGACGGCGGCGAGTGCCTCGGCCATCCGGTCCTGGCGGGCGGCGATGTCGTCCTGGCCCGGGTAGTTGGTGCCGTCGGCGAACCAGAGCTTGAGGTCCCTGCTGCCGGTGGCGTCCATGATGTCGACGCAGTCGAGCAGGTGCGCCAGGGCCTTCTTGCGTACCCGCGGGTCCGGGTTGCAGACGGAGCCGAGCTTGTAGTCGTTGTCCTGGAAGACGTTGGCGTTGACCGCGCCGATGCGGATGCCGTTGGCCGCCGCGTGCGCGGACAGCGCCGCGTAGTCGTCGGTCTTGTCCCAGGGGATGTGCACGGCCATGACCGGCGCGACGCCGGTGTACTTGTGCACCTGGGCGGCGTCGTCGGCCTTCTCGTACGGGTTGCGGGGCACGCCAGGCTGGCCGAACACCTTGAACCGGGTCCCGCTGTTGCCGAACGCCCAGGACGGCAGCTCGATCTGGTGATTCTTGAGGGCGTCCTTGACCGCGGTCAGGTCACGCATTCGGGGTCATCTCCTATGTATCCAGGTGGCGGTGCCAGCCCCGGGCTCTCCCGTGGAATGGCGCCGCTAGTCCAGGTGAAAGATCTCCTCAAGCCGCACGAACGACTGGTCCGGCGGCCCGTCGGCGACGAAGAAGTCGGACATCTCGGCCTGCCATCTCCGGTTGACGTCGGTTTCCGCCATGGCGTCGAGCGCGGCCCGGTAGCCGGCGGTCTCCAGGTAACCGACGAGCAGGCCGTCCTCGGCCAGGAAGATCGAGTAGTTGCCCCAGCCCGCCTTGGCGAGGGCGCTGCGCATCTCCGGCCAGACGTGCTCGTGCCGCGCGCGGTACTCATCGAGCCGGTCGGGCCTGACCCGCGCGAGGAAGCAGACGCGTTCCACTCGAAGCTCCCCTCTATTTCTTGCTGTTATCGGAATGGCGGGATTATTGGGGGTACTTAGCACCCAAATTTGGGCCCTAAGTACCCCCAATCTTTGACTCACCCGCGCTTCTTGCTGTTATCTCGCCGCGGCGGGGGTGGTTGTGGCTTTGGGTTAGGAAGTGGCTTTGGGTTAGGAAGTGGCTTTGGGTTAGGAAGTGGCTTTGGGTTAGGAAGTGGCTTTGGGTTAGAAGTTGAAGTTGTTGACGTTGCTTGAGTCGAAGACGGTGGGCGGGCCGAGCAGCACGGTGTTGTCCGCGCCGATGGTGTAGCTGCCGAGCTTGCCGGCGGTGAAGGTCTGGCCGGAGGCGCCGGTGATCGCGCCTGAGGCGATCTCGACCGCGGCGTAGGCGGCGAGGTAACCGAGGTTGGCGGGGTTCCACAGCACGAACTCCTTGACCGTGCCGTCGGCGACGTACTTCTTCATCTCGTCCGGGGTGCCCAGGCCGGTCAGCGCGATCTTGCCGCGGTACTTGGCGGTGTCGAGGACGGCGGCGGCCGCCGCGATGCCGACCGTGGTCGGCGAGATGATGCCCTTCAGGTTCGGGTACTGCTGCAGCAGGCCCTGGGTCACCTGGGTGGCGGTGGTCGGGTCGTCGTTGCCGTAGACGACGCCGGCAAGCGACATCTTCGGGTACTTCTTGAGCTCGGTCTTCATGTAACCGATCCAGGCGTTCTGGTTGGTCGCGCTGGCCGCGGCGGACACGATGGCGATCTGGCCGGTGTCACCCAGTTCCTTGGCGAGCACGTCGACCTCGCTGGTGCCGATCTGCGCGGTGGACGCCTGGTTGATGAACGCGTCCCGGCAGGTCGGGGCGTCGGAGTCGTAGGTGACGACGGTGATGCCGCGGCTCATCGCCGACTTGAGCGTCGGGCAAAGCGCGGTCGGGTCGGTGGCGGACACGATCAGCACGTTGGCGCCCTTGGAGATCGCGGCCTGGATGGCCGGGATCTGGCTCGCCGGGGTGGCGGCGGTGCCGCTTGTCTCGGTGCCGGTCTCGCCGAGCGCCTGCAGCGCGGCGATCGCGCCGCCGGAGTTGGCGCTGTCGGCGGTGGTGAAGTAGCTGTTGCCGAGGTTCTTGGGTATGACGAAGACCTTCAGGCCCGTCTTGAGGCTGCTCGACGACGCGGCGGACGCGGCGGCCTGGCTCGACGCGGCGGCCGACGTCGCCGCCGAGCTTGACGAGCTCGACGGACTCGAGCTGCAGGCGGCTGCGAGGCCGACGGTGGCGATAACAGGAAGCGCGAGCGCGAGCTTCCTTGCCCGTCTCAGGTTCATATCCTTGAATCCTTTCAATTCGGTGGCGGATCGCTGTTGTCGTGCGTTGGACTCGTGTGGCGGGCTAGCCGTTGGGCGGCTGGTCGGTGCGGCTGGTTGTTGAGCTGGCTAGGAGTGGGAGAGCCGGCGCAGCAGGCGGCCGGCCCAGGGAAGGAAGACACTGGGCAGGAAGACGCTGGCGAGCAGCAGCGCGCCGGTGACGATGCCGGTGGCTTCCTGGTTGAAGTTGGTGAGCAGCAGGGCGTTCTGTATGCCGGCGAAGGCGAGCACGGCGAGCACGACGCCGATGAGCGAGCCCTTGCCGCCGAAGATGGACACCCCGGCGAGCAGCACGATCGCCACGACGGACAGCTCGAGGCCGAGGCCGTTGTTCTGCACGGCGGTGTTCAGCCGGAACGTCCACAGCACTCCGGCCAGCGCGCAGACGAACCCGGAGACCATGAACAGGATGGTCTTGATCCGCTTGACCCGGATGCCGGCGAACTGCGCGGCCTCGGCGCTCGCGCCCATCGCGTAGACGGACCGGCCGAACGGTGTGGCGTGCAGCACCACGCCGAAGACGATCGCACCCGCGATGAAGATCAGCGTCGAGTAGGTCAGGTCGTTGCCGGTGAACGGCACCGCGTTGACGCCGAGGTTGGTGTAGGCGTTCGGGAAGTCGGAGACGGTGTTCGGGCCGAGCAGGATCAGGGCGACGCCGCGGTACAGGGCGAGGGTGCCGATCGTCACCGCCAGCGACGGCAGCCGCAGCCGGGTGACGAGCAGGCCGTTGACCGCGCCCGCGGCCACGCCCACCACGGCGAGCGTGACGAAGATGGCGGGCATCGGCCAGCCGCGCGCCCACAGGAAGCCGAGCAGCGCGCTGCTCATGCCGAGGATCGACGCGACCGACAGGTCGATTTCGCCGCTGATGATGATCAGCGTCATCGGCAGCGTCATGATCGCGATCTCGCCGTTGGACAGGCCAAGGCTGAACAGGTTGTTGCCGGTGAGGAAGTCGGGCGAGGCGGCGGAGCCGATGGCGAAGATGAGGATGACGACGACGGCGAGGCCCGTCTCCCAGCGCAGCGCGGACTGGATCTGGAGTGCCCGCATCCGTTCGGTGCGATTACTCATGGCGCGTCCTCCGCCTGCCGGCTCTTCTCGTGCTGAGCGCGCTGGTGAGGCGCTCGGTGATGGTCTGGTCGAGTGTGATGGCGACGAGCAGCAGGAAGCCCCAGATCGCCTGGTCCCAGAACGAGGAGATGCCGAGCACGTACAGCGCGGAGCTGATCGTGGTCAGCAGCAGCGCGCCGATGGCGGCGCCGGTGACGCTGCCGCTGCCGCCGAAGATCGCCACGCCGCCGACCACCACCGCCGACACGACCTGCAGTTCGTAGCCGGTGCCCGCGGTGGAGTTGATCGTGCCGTACTGCGCCGCCCACAGCACGCCGGCGACGCCCGCGATGGCGCCGCTGACGGCGAAGGCAGTGAACACCCGCCTGCCGACGGTCAGGCCCGCGAGGCGCGCCGCGTCCGGGTTGGAGCCGATCGCGTACAGGTCCCGTCCGGAGCGGTAGCTGCGCAGGTAGTAGGCGCCGATCGCGATGACCACGGCGACCGCGATGGCGATGTCTGGTATGCCGCCGACGGTGTCCTTGGGGATGTCGAGGAAGGCGTTGGGCAACTGGTTGGCGTCCACCTCGTTGCCGCCGACGACCAGGATGTCGATGCCGCGGATGATGTAGAGCGTCGCGAGCGTCACCACCAGGCTCGGCACCCGCCCGGCGGCGACCATCACCCCGTTGGCTATGCCGCAGGCCAGGCCGATGCCGAGGCCGGCCAGGAAGATGACGGGGATCGGCAGGCCCGGGTGGCTGGCGAACAGGCTGGCCGACAGGTAGGCGGAAAGGCCGACGACCGAGCCCACCGACAGGTCCACGTTCCTGCTGATCACCACCATCGTCTCGCCGAGTGCGAGCAGCGCGAAGGTGGCGGTGTCGACAAGCACGAACTGGATGTTCGACGCGTCGAGGAAGCGGTGCTGCACGCCCGTGGTGACCGCGACGAAGACCACGAGGACGACGAGGATGCCGGACTCGCGGATACGGAACACCCTCATCGCGAGTCCCGACTGCCGGACGCGGTCTGGCTGCTGCTGGCGGCTCGCCGCGATGGCGGCCCTCACCGCGATGCTCCGTTCTGCGCGTCGTTCGCGTCGCTGTGGACGGCCTCGCTCACGGGGCCGTGCTGGCCCATGGCGGCCGACATGAGGGCCTCTTCCGACGCGGCGGCGTGGCTGAACTCGGCGACCAGGGACCCCTCGCGCATCACCAGGATGCGGTCGCTGACGCCGAGCACCTCGGGCAGCTCCGAGGAGATCATCAAGATCCCGACGCCGCTCCTGGCCAGGTCGGTGAGCAGGTGGTGCACCTCCGCCTTGGTCCCCACGTCGATGCCTCTGGTGGGCTCGTCCACGATCAGCAGGCTCGGCTTGCGCCCGAGCCACTTGGCGAGCACCACCTTCTGCTGGTTGCCGCCGGACAGCATCGACACCGGGTCGGTGAGCCGTCCGTACTTGATCTTCAGCCTGGCCGCCCAGTCGCTGGCCATCGCGCGCTCGGCGCTGGCCCGGATCAGGCCGCCCCGCTCCAGGTTGCGCAGGGACGCGAGCGCCACGTTCTGCTGCACGGACATGTCCATGACCAGGCCCTGCTGCCGCCGGTCCTCCGGCACGAAGCCAATGCCCGCGGCCATCGCGCTCGTCGGCGAGGCCTTCTTCAGCGGCTTGCCGTGCACGGTGACCTGGCCGGCGTCGTAGCGGTCGATGCCGAAGATGGCGCGGGCCACCTCGCTGCGGCCAGAACCGACCAGGCCGCCCAGGGTGACGATCTCGCCTGACCGCACGGTGAGCGAGATGTCGGTGAAGACGCCCTCGCGGGTGAGCCGCTCGACGGTCAGTACCGGCTCGCCCGGCTGCTGGTTCGCCGCCTGCGGCGGGCGCTCGGCGAGTTCCCTGCCGACCATGGCCCGCACCAGGTCGTTCGCGGTCAGCCCGGCCAGGTCGCTGGTCAGCACGTGGCTGCCGTCGCGCATCACGGTGACCGTCTGGCAGATGGCGAAGACCTCCTCCAGGCGGTGCGAGATGAACAGCACGGCCGCGCCCTGCGACTTGAGCGTGCGGATCACCTCGAAGAGCCGGTCGACCTCGGCCGCGGACAGCGCCGCGGTCGGCTCGTCCATCACGATCACCGTGGCGTCGAGTGACAGCGCCTTGCCGATCTCCACCACCTGCTGGTCGGCGATGGACAGGCCGCGGGCGATCCGCGCTGGGTCGAGCGGCACGCCGAGGCGGCTGAATGTCGCGGCGGCCTCGTGCTGCATCGCCCGGCGGTCGATCCTGCGGCCCCCCCTGATCCAGCTAGCGGAGCCGAGTGGCTGGCGGCCGACGAACATGTTCTCCGCGACGGTCAGGTCGGGGAACAGCGTGGGCTCCTGGTAGATCACCGCGATGCCCGCCGCCCGCGCGGCGGCCGGGCCGTGCAGCGTGACCTCCTGCCCGTTGACCTTGAGCGTCCCGCCGTCCGGCTGGTGCACCCCGGCGAGGATCTTCACCAGGGTGGACTTGCCCGCCCCGTTCTCGCCGACCAGCGCGTGCACCTCGCCGCCGCGCAGCTCCACCGACCCGTCGACCAGGGCCCTTACCGCGCCGAAGGACTTCACGGCGTGCCGCAGCGCTAGCACCGGAAGCGCGCCGGCGGGCCCCGGCTGAGCCTGCGGCTCGCTCCCTGCAACCTCCACCGGGCGCACCTCCGCGTGCGATGAGTTAGCGATGAGTTCCGGTTATCTTGTGGAACGTTTCAAACTTCCCTGTAGTCTCAGCGCGGCCCCGGGAGGTGTCAATACGGGGTCCGGGTGCCGAATCTGAATCGTTATAAGAGGCGTCCCGCACCTGAGCGCGGGCGCCTCGCGGCACCTGGCGGCACCTGGCGGCACCTGGCGGCATCTGGCGGCACCTGGCGAACCGACCGTGCTCGGGGAGCCAGCACCGTGCGCCCGCCGGGGAGTCTGCCCTGTTCCCGGCCCCTTGCGCTCTCGAAGATCAAATTCACCAAATATCCGGGATGGTTTGCGCTTCGCTGCAGCTACCAATTTTCACCGACGGAAGAGGAAACGGGAAACCCTTGATCCTGCTTGCCCGATCGAGAGGTACAAGAGATCCTTATAGGCGTTGACGGGAAACTCCGGACAACAGCGCGGAGGGCCTAGTGAATCAGAAATCTCCTGTATTCGGCGAGGAACTCAGGAGGAGGCGCCTTACCGTCGGTCTCAGCCTTGCCCAACTCGCACGAATGGTGCACTACAGCAAGGGACAGCTCAGCAAGGTCGAGCGCGGGCTCAAGGCACCTAGCCGTGACCTAGCACGGCTGTGCGACGCCGCCCTAGGAGCTGACGGCGAACTCGCATCGTTGGTCAGCGCTGGACCCGCAAGTCGCCGACAGGTACTAACAGCGGGCGCGCTGGCGGTTCCTGCCCTCTACCTCGGCGGCGGCGAGGGTTCAGTAAACGCTGAGCACGCAGAGCTGGCAGATATCTTTTGTTCCCTATTCGATCACTACCGGCAACTCGGCCAAGCCAATGACCCTGACATCCTGATCCCCGTACTCACCGGGCAAGCCAACATGATCCAGGAAATTGCCAGGAATACCAGAGGCCACACTTATCGCATCCTATTAACCATCGCCTCACGCTACGCCGAATATACCGGGTGGCTCCTGCAAGAAGCAGGAACCGACTCCGAAGCTCTGCGCTGGACACTGCATGCGGTCGCCCTCGCAAATGCGGCGGGCGACTCCCACTTTGCCGCCTATGGCCTCGTCCGGCATGCGCTGGTGGCCATGTACCGCGGTGACGCGGCGCAGACCGTACAACTCGCTACCGGGGCTCAGGCGCCCGCTTTGCCACCCCGGATTCGCGGCCTGGCCGCCGTCCGTGAAGCGCAAGGACATGCCATCGCGGCGGACTACGACTCGGCGATGCGAGCCATCGATCGTGCTGGCTCCCTGCTCAGCGCGGCGACCGTCGACCCGGTCGGGCCTGTCATCGGCACCGGAAACCTGGCCAACCCGGCGGAAATGATCAGGGGCTGGTGTCTGTACGACCTTGGCCGGCCAGGCGACGCCGCGCAGATCATCGACCAGCAGCTGGCCTCGATCCCTGAGACGCATCGAACCGCCACCGCTACCGGAGACGTTCCGCTACCTGCTGCGCGCCGACAACCTGCTCTCCGCCGATGTGCACGTGGAACCGCCAGCATTCCTGGCGGGCACGCGCTCGATGGCAGACATCCGGCAGTTCATCAATGATGCTGTGGACGCCAGAGACCAGTCCGGCGGGCGTGGCGGCGTCGCGGACTGGATCGCGGCGGCCGACAAGCCCACGGCACCCCGGGAAACGCGCGTAGCAGAAGCGCTGAAGAAGCTGCCGCGAACGCCGCAGCGGGCGCTGCTGCTTTGCACGGCCATGTTGCACGGCGCGCACGCCGATGTCATCGACTGGGGGACCGCCACGCTGCTGGCCAGCCTGTCGGACGGATCCGGCACCACGCTCAGTGATCTCCCGCTCGACGAGCGGCTCCAGGAAATCGAGGCCAAGCCGGACGCGGCCAGGCACGTTCGCTTCGTCAGCCCCGGCTATGAAGCAGCCGTCCGCGCCTACTTCTGGCGGCATTTCCCGGAACTGCACGGCACCGTAGCGGATTGGGTTCGCATGACTCTGGACTCGAAGGGCCTTAGTGACGACGACCGAGAGACACTGGCCCGAGGATTCACCGAACTGTGCGTTGAGCAGCGCTATCAGCCCCTCTGGAGGGACTTGGTCCGCCATCTGACGTCGAGACCAGCGAAACTGACGAAGATGGTGGCGGCCGCCACCATCCTTGAGCACGGTTTGCTCGATGAGAAGAACAGCCGGACGTTCCGCCGCCAGGTATACGAGTGGTCATTGGATGATGGCACGTCGGACATCCTGGCCGAGGTGCTCGTCGCAGCGTGTGACATGATGGCCGGCACCCATGCCTCCGAGGCCCTCGTCCGCCTGCACCACTTGGCTCGACGCCATCCGCGGCGAGTCGGCGCGCGGGATGCGCTGGCCGCACTCGCCCGCGGTGATCACTGGCTGATGAGCCTGCTGCTGTCTCGTCTGACCCGCAGGAGCCCGGAGGCTGGATTGACGACAGATGCCGAAATCTTCCTCACCATCGCCGATGCCTCCCACTTCACTCGCCGCCCGTCAACTGGGCAGCCGCTGATCAGGCAAAGCCAGGTTGCTTCCCAGCTGACGGCCGGCTGGGCGCTCGCATTCACCCGACTGCCTAGCGAGCAGTGGGCTTCCCAGGCCACTGACTGGCTCCACTGTGCCGCTGAGGATAACGCCAACCGGCACGTGCTCGTAGACGTGCTCGTGGAGGGCGCGCGGGAGATCACTGCCGTGCTGCCGAAGCTATACGCGCTCGCGCACCGCGGTGCGTTCCGCGACGTGATCACCGGTCTCGTCCTCACCAAGATTTCCGCCATCCAGGGGATCGAACTCCCCTGATGGTCCCCGTCGACTACCAGCGTCAACCGAGGTGCCGCCATGTCTAACCACCGCAATGCCTTGCTGGCCGGCCTCGCCGCCGCCTGCCTGCTCCTTGTCGTCCTGCCACTTGCCACCCACTTGCCAACCACGGTCGCGGTCGCGCTCGCGCTCGCCGGCGGCGGGGCTGTCCTAGCCACCGTCGGCACACGACGGCCACCATTGTCCGCTAACCCCGCCCCCGTCACGATAAGCCCACCCGCTCCGCCCCCCGTCTCGTTCCAGGCCGCTCCCATCACGGGAATCCAGCTGCCCAGTGCCCTCGCTGACTACAGCTTCGCTTTCGCCGCCAACGTCATCTGGCTGCCAGCAAGCGACACTGTGATCGGCGCGGGCGAGGTCGCTGTCAACGAGATCGTCCGCCGTGCCCGCGAGATCACAGAGCGGCACGATCCCGGCCAGGTCACGCTGCTGGAGCCCCGTCTCGCTGTGGCCCTCGGCGTCTTTCAAGCTGACTCCGACGGGCAGGTGCGGGTCAGGGCCGAGGCCGTGCATCTCCAACTTGCGCCCGAGGACCAGGAACGGCTAGATGAATTCGCCAGGCTGCGTAAGCAGGACGAGCTTTGGGACTACCAGCGGCGACAGCAGCAGAGTAAGCGTCGCTACCTGAGCTCGGACGTACTCAAGGATGCCGGCAGCGCCGTTGTGTGGTGGCTGGCGAAGCACGAGGACCACCCTGAGAAGGTCGCCGAGAGCATTGACGTACTCACGCGGCTCGCACGCGCGGCGAACAACGCGGACAATGCCGCGGACGGTGCACCCGCCGTACCGCGAACGCCGGCAGAGCACTTCGATGCGTTCCTTGACTCACTTAATCCGGCGCCGGGCGATGATGCCCGGCTGATGATGACCAATCAGGTGGCTCGCCTCGTCGACGGTCACGACCAGAAGGCCGCGGACGAGATGCGCCGATGGTACAGCGAGCCCGATAGCAGCGGCACTGCCGAAGGTTACTGGGACTATCCCGGCGAGCCGGACGGCACATTCCACGGCTGAGCGCCGCGGGTGGAGTCTGCGCTCGCCCGGCTGAAACCGAGCTAGGCGGGGATGATGGTGCCGGCGTCGCCTGGCAGGAGTTGCTGGGGAAGCTGGGAGAAGGCGTACCGGGGCAAGGCCGGCCCGGGTTGCGCCGGCCCGGGCTCTAGGGTGAGGGCCCAGATAACGTCGAAGCGGTGACCTGGCCACTTGCCGGGAATGTCGGTGCCAGGCGCGGCAGGGAAGGCGGCGGCGAGCGGCGGTATGTGGTCGTGTTCCCAGCAGATGAGGACCACGCCGGAGCAGGCGTGCAGCACGCTGGCGGCCAGCAGGGGCTCATGCCCCACCTCGTACGGGGTGGCGATCGACAGCCCAAGGAGGTCGGCGAGGCCCTGGATGGTCTGGCAGGTCCGGTGCCCGGTGGTCTTCTCCGGGTCGCCGTAGGAGGGGGCCATCAGCGTGCCCGGGGTGCGCAGTCCGGCACGCGGCGCCCCGGCGGCGGGGCCGAACAGGGCGGCGAGCGCACCGGAGCGCTGCCAGCCGCGCGGCAGCAGGCTGTGCTCGTCCTTGCGGCCGTGGAAGTCGATGCCGTGCGGCGGGCCGGGGTCGGGCTGGTGCCTGCCGTGGCCGTCGGATGGTTCTGCGGGCTTCTCGCCGTGGCGGATGATGTAGACGACCTCGGGCGGGCCGCCGTCGCCGTCCGCGGGCTGCCTGCTCATCAGCGCTCCTCCCCTGCCGCCGCGGCCCGTGGACTGCCGCGGCCCTCCCACGCTACTCCGCGCCGCCCGCGTGCCGGGAGGAACCGGCGCGCTCAGGGGGCGCTCAGGGGACCAGGACGGTGCGTTCGCCGGGGGTTTCGTCGCTGGTCCAGGCCTGCTCGACCGCCGCGAGCGGCACCGGGTGCGGGCGGACCACGATCGTGCCCGCGCTAATCTCCGCCACAAGCGACGGCAGTTCGGCCAGGTAGCCGCGCGGCGAGACGGAGCCCTGGCCGCAACCCTGGAGGCGGAAGTTGGCCGAGCGCAGCGCCGCCGACGGCAGCTCGATCGTCGGGCCGGCGACCGCGCCGATCTGGATCCAGTCGAGCGCGCGGCCGCGGTCGGCACGGGCGGTGAGCAGCGCGGTGATCGCCAGCTGCGCGGGCGCGCCGCACAGGTAATCGAGGACGATGTCGGTCTCGGCGGCCGCGACGGCCAGCGCCTGCTTGGTCGCATCCGCGTCATCGGTCAGCTGGACCACGTCGTCGGCGCCCGCCCGGGCGAGCGCGCGCAGGCGGCTGGGGTCGCGGCCCGCGCCGACGACGCGGCCGGCGCCGAGCCGCCTGGCCACCTGCACGGCCATCGCGCCCGCGTTGCCTGTCGCGCCGAGGACGAGCACTCCTTGCCCTGGCTGGACGGGGACGCGGCGGCGCAGCGCCACCCATGAGGACATCGCCGGGTTCATCGCGGCGGCGACCTTGGCGACGTCCGCGGTGTCTGGCAGTACGACCGAGCGCCCTGGGTCGACGAGCGCCTTGTCCGCCATCGTGCCGGAGACGTCGTCGCCGGCCGCGAAGTAGACGAGCCTGCCATCAGGCAGCCGTGCCACGCCGTCGATTCCCGGGATCATTGGCAGCGTGCCGCTGCTTGTGTAGTGCCGCCCCGCGGCGCCGGTGCGCACGCGCGGGTGCAGTCCGGCGGCCAGCACGTCGGCGAGCACCTCACCGTCGGCCGGCACCGGCACCGGGAACCGCTGGTAGTGCGGCGGTTCGTCGAACGATGTCACGACGGCCGCGTTCATCATGGTCATGGCCGCTTCCCCTCCTGCCGCGTTACCAGTATTAGTTTGTGTCACATACTAATTTAGTTGGTACCACCGACTAAATCAACTAGGATGGCGGCATGCCTTCCCGACCGGGAGCCCCGCGCGCCGCGGCGGCCGCGGCTACGCCCACGGCGCCAGTCGCGCGTGTCGAGGCGGCGGCGGCCGGGGAGGCCGGCCCGGTGGGGCGGCTCGGCCCTGTCGACGGGCTGGCGCAGCTCTCGTTCTTGGTCATGACCATGCTGGAGCGCCGGGCAGCCGAGCATGACCTGTCGATCGCGGCCACGCGGCTGCTCGGCGTGCTGCGGGACCGTGAGCCGACCATGAACGAGCTGGCGCGACTGCTCGACCTCGACAAGTCGAGCGTCACCGGGCTGGTGGACCGCGCGGAGCGGCGTGGCCTTGTCGCCCGCGTGCCATCGCCGGCGGACCGGCGGTCCGTCCACGTTAAGCTCACCGCGGACGGGCGGTCGCTGGTGTCCGCGGCCGCGGCCGACTTCGCCACGGATGTCTCGGCCGTGCTCGGCCGGCTGCCTGACCGCGACCGCGCCGCGCTCGACAGGATCCTCAGCCGGCTGCTTGTCGCGCACGCGGCCAGCCAGGGGATCGACCTGTTCGCTGGCACGCGCGGCATGCCCGCGCAGCGCTCCTAGACTTCAACCGTGACGGAACTGCCGGCGCGCCGGTTCGCGCGACCCGACGGTGGTGCTCGCCCGCGGCGCGTCGGCGGGCGAACTCGCCGCGCCGCTGCCTGACGCGCGGTTTACCCGGGTGCCCGGCGATCACCTCACGGCGCTTGAGGCGCAGGAATTCACCGGCGCGGTGGTTGACTTCCTCGCGGCGTGACGACCGCGTGCGTTCTCGGCCGGACTGGGCAGCCACCGGCCAGGCAATCAGTTGGAGAAGTCCTGGGTGAGCCAGACGGTGCCCGAGCTGTCGCGGTAGACCGCGATGCCGATGTGGGTGAACGTGCTGCTCAGGATGTTCATCCGGTGACCGTCATCCGGCGGCTGCTCGTTGAGCATGGACTGGGTGAGGCCGACCGCCATCTGCGCGATGGCCGCGTCGGTGTCGGCCACCGGGCCGCCCTCGCCGATGTTCTCGCCGGCGGCGGTCCAGATGACGCCGGCGGCGGTCTCCCGTGGGCCGAGCGACGCCTCGCCCGGGCACTGGTGAGAGAGGCCGCAGCCGCCGGCCATCAGCATGTTGTGCCCGGCCGAGCTGGCCTGGAGGCCCGCGCTGACCGTCAGCGCGGGCAGCCCGGCCGCGGCGCGTGCCTTGTTGACCAGCGCGAGCACCTGGGCGGCGGCCGTGCCTGCCTGAGCGGCCGCAGCGGCGGACGGGCTTGCCGAGGCAGTGGCGGACGTTACGGCTGAGACGCTCGCGCTTCCCGTGGCAGGCCCGGTTGCCCGCGATGACGCCGAGCGTGTGGACGCGGGCGCCGACGCCGACCGGCCGACGGCCAGCTCGCGCGGCGGGATCGTCACCACCGCGGGTGGCACGGCGACCGCGACGCCGACCGGGCTCGCAGGCGACCCAGACACCGGAGCGGTGAGCACGCCGCGGGCCAGGTAGAGGCTCCCGCCGGCCAGCACGGCGAGCACGGCCACCCCGGAAAACATGAGCCTTGTCCGGCGGGCCGGCGCAGCTGGCGTCCGTGCGCCACGATCCATGTGATCATCACCTACCGGCGTTGACATTAGGGCACCGGCCCGGCTCCCGTACCGGCTTACGTGAATGTCACCGATCCGTCAGGAATGACACGTGGGGCGCCGGTGGCCCTCGTGCCTGCCAAGCGGGCCTTCGCGAGCGGGCGACCGCAGGCGCGAGGGTCATCTTTGCATAGCCCAGGACCATGGATCCTCGCCTTTGCATAGCCGGTGGTTGGACATTTGCCGCAAATCGGCCGTGACCATGGGCGCCCGCTATGCAAAGGTGGCCGATCGTGGTCCTCAGCTATGCAAACAGGGACTGACGTGGGGCGCCGGGCAGCCAGAGGGAGAGCAGGACGGCGAGCACGGAGAAGCCGGCGGCCCACGACGGTGAATTAGCGAAGCGGTGGAAGGATAGCCCGGTGGATAAGAAATGGTGGACCCTGGTCGCGGTGTGCGCGGGGGTGTTCATGCTGCTGCTCGACGTGACCATCGTCATCGTGGCGCAGCCGTCGATCCAGGCGGGGCTGCACGCCGGGTTCAGCGACGTGCAGTGGACGCTTGACGCCTACGCGCTGACCCTCGCGTCGCTGCTGCTGACCTCGGGGGTGCTCGCCGACAGGTACGGCCGCAAGCTGCTGTTCACCACCGGGCTCGCGATCTTCACGGTCGGCTCGCTGCTGTGCGGCCTCGCGGTCAGCCCGCTGATGCTGATCGTGTCGCGCTGCGGCCAGGGCGTCGGCGGGGCGATGGTGTTCGCGACGTCGCTCGCGCTGCTCGGGCAGACGTACCGCGGCAGGGACCGCGGCGTCGCGTTCGGCGTGTGGGGGGCGATCATCGGCATCTCCACGGCGCTCGGCCCGGTGCTCGGCGGTATCATCACGACCGGGTGGGACTGGCGGGGCATCTTCCTGGTCAACGTGCCGGTCGGCGTGTTCGCGGTGATCGTGACGATCTTGCGGGTCGCCGAGTCCCGTTCGCCGCACCCCGCGCCGCCGGACTGGGCCGGCTTCGCGCTGTTCACCGCCGCGCTCGTCAGCCTGATCTACGGGCTAATCAGGGCCGGGGAGAACTCCTGGTCCGACGCCGGGGTGATCGGCTGGCTGGCCGCCGGCGCGGCACTGCTCGCCGCGTTCGGCGTGACGGAGCGCTTGGTTGCGCACCCCATGTTCGACCTGTCGCTGCTGCGCGTGCCGACGTTCAGCGGCGGCGCCATCGCCGCGTTCGCGATGAACGGCTCGCTGTACGCGATGCTGCTGTACTTCGTGATCTACCTGCAGGACGTCCTCGGCTACTCGGCGCTCGGGGCCGGGCTGCGGATCGCCGTCATCAGCCTCGCGCAGCTCGTCACCTCGGTGATCGCCGGGCGGCTCACCGAGAAGGTGCCGGCCCGCTGGCTGATCGGGCCCGGCCTGGTGCTCGTCGGCATCGGACTGCTGGTGATGAGCGGGATAAGCGGCACCTCTGACTGGACGCACCTGATTCCCGGGTTCATCGTCGCCGGACTCGGCGCGGGGCTCGTCAACCCGCCGCTCGCGTCCACCGCGATCGGCGTCGTGCCGCCGCACCAGGCAGGGATGGCGTCGGGCATCAACAGCACCTTCCGGCAAGTGGGCGTCGCCACCGGCATCGCCGCGCTCGGCTCGATGTTCACCGCGGCGATCTCCGGCCACCTGGCCGGGGCGCTGCCGCCGTCGCTGGCCGGGTCGGCGGGCAGCATGGTGCACGCGATCCGCCAGGGCTCGGTCGCGCGGCTGATCGCCTCGGTGCCCGCGGCCGACCGCGGCGCCGTGGGCCTGGCGCTGCGGTCGAGCTTCGGCTACGCGCTCAGCGAGCTGCTCTACGTCACCGCGGGCCTCGCCCTGGTCGGCGCGGCGTGCGCGATGGTGCTGATCCGGCGCAAGGACTTCCACCCGCACAGCGGCGGCGCGCCGGAGCCGGCCGGGCGGGCGGGCGGGCGACGGCGCAGGAGACGGTCTGAGGCGGCTGCCCGCTGAACAGAGATAGTGGACCATCCTGGGGTCAGGCGCCCGTCCGGAGTCATGGTGAACGTGACCGCCGCCGACACGGCAGAAGCGGCCCGGGCGCGGTACGAGGCGGTGCGGCGGGCGCGGTACGAGGCGGTGCGGCGGGCGCGCATTACCAGTACGCCACCATTCACCCGTGCTACCGGCCGGGGCAGGCGAGCGGAGCGGAAGCCCGCCTTCGTTCCGGATGACGGGGGCTGTGGCGGGCGGGCCCGCGGCTACCGTTCGCCGAGGAAGGCGAGGACGGCGAGTACGCGGCGGTGGTCGGAGTCGGACGGTGGCAGGCCGAGCTTGGCGAAGATGTTGCCGACGTGCTTCTCGACGGCGCGCTCCGAGACGGCGAACCGGCCGGCGATCGCGGCGTTGGAGCGGCCCTCTGCCATCAGCGCGAGCACGTCGTGCTCGCGGGCGGTGAGCGCGTCGAGCACGGCCGCGTGACGGGTGGCGCGGAGCAGGCCGGTGACCACCTCGGGGTCGAGGGCGGTGCCGCCCGCCGCGACCCGGGTGATCGCGTCGGTGAACTCGGTGACGTCGGCGACCCGGTCCTTGAGCAGGTAGCCGACGCCTCCGGAGCGCATGCTCAGCAGGTCGGACGCGTACCTGGTCTCGATGTACTGCGAGAACACCAGGATGCCGGTACCTGGGTGCGCGCGGCGGATCGCGATCGCGGCGCGCAGGCCCTCGTCGGTGTGCCGCGGCGGCATCCGGACGTCGATGATCGCGACGTCGGGTACGTGCTCTTCGACCGCCTTGAGCAGGGCGTCGGCGTCGCCGACCGCGGCCACTACGTCGTGGCCGCGGTCGTTGAGTATCTCGGTGAGGCCCGCCCTGATCACGGCGGCGTCCTCGGCGATGACGATGCGCATGGCTTCCGCTTTGCTTCCTGACGCTTCAGGCGTGGGACGGTAGTTCGACGGTGACGGTGGTGGGGCCGCCCTGCGGGCTGCTGATCTCGATGCGGCCGTCCACGGTGCGGACGCGCTCGGCCAGGCCGCGCAGGCCGCCGTTCGCTGCCGGCCGTGCACCGCCTGCGCCGTCGTCGGTGACGCGGACCCGCAGCAGGCCGGGGACGTGCACGGCCTCGAGGGTAGCGTGCCTTGCGCCGCTGTGCCGTGCCACGTTGGCGAGCAGCTCGGCGGCGGAGAAGTAGGCGATGGTCTCGATCGCGGCCGAGGGCCGCTCCGGGATGTCGGTGATCAGCTCGACGGGGACCGCGCTGCGGTCCGCGAGCGTGGCGAGCGCGTCGGCCAGGCCGTTGTCGAGCACCGGCGGGTGGATGCCGCGGGCCAGCGTGCGCAGGTCCGCGATCGCCTCGAGGGCACCGCGGTGCGCGTCCTCGACCAGCTGGGTGACCCGGGCCAGGTCGATGCCGTTCACGTCGTAGAGCTTGTCCTTGGCAAGGCCAAGCTTCATGGCCACGGCGACCAGCTGTGCCTGGGTGCCGTCGTGCAGGTCCCGCTCGATGCCGCGCAGCCGTGCCGCCGAGTCGTCCACGACCCGGGCCCGGCTCTGCTCGAGCACCTGGATCCGCTGGGCGGACGAGCCGGGCCCGAGCAGGGCACGCATCAGCCAGCGGTCGGCCTCGGTAAGGCCGTGCGTCGCCCAGGGGGCGGCGAGCAGCAGCACGACGCCGAGCGGCAGGAAGGCGAACGAGCCCGCCGTGACCGGGCCGAGGCCGAGCGCCTGCCAGGCCGGGAAGGTCAGGCAGAACAGGCCGCCGAGCCAGCAGGCGGTGATCACGGCGAGGCTCGTCGCGGCGAGCGGGAGCTTCACCAGGAAGTAGCCGCGTGCCCGCCAGGACACCGAGTCCCGGATCCGGGTGCCGAACCAGTTGGTCCACTCGTTTTGCGGGCGCACGCCGGCCGGCGGGATGCCTGCCTGCGCGGCCAGTTCCGCGAGCCGCGGCGGCGGCAGCCACCGGGTGGTGAGGCCGGGCCTGGTCTCCCACTCCCTGGCCTTCCCGCCGGCCTCGGCGACCGCCTTGGCGAGGCTGGCGGCGGTCGCGGCGTCCGGCGTCGTTACCTTCATGAAGTGCGTGGGGCGCAGCGGGGGCGGTGCGGGTATGTCCTCGCCGAGCTGCACTCTGGCCAGGTAGCGGGCGGCGCCGCCGAGCTTCCGCACGGGGGTGGCGGACATCGCCAAGAAGATGCCGTTCTCCAGCATCGGCACGATGAAGGCGACGGCGGCGACGGCGAGCAGGAGGCTGGTGACGGAGTGGCCGAGCTGGTTCCATGCGCGCCTGGTGAACGGCGCCTCGATCGCGCGCCGCACGGGGGGCGCGGCGGGCGTCCCGGCCGTCCGGGCGGTCTGGGCCGTCTCGGTCATGAGGTGATTGTCGTACGGGATGGCGGTGATGTGACCGCCTGCTTGGGAAGTTCGTGTACTCATGGCTTGATGCTGCGGCTTCGGCCCGGTGGCGGGCGATCGTGGCAGCCGAGGCGGTTTGGTACGGGTAGCACGACCGGGGAGGCCGTCAGCGCAGGAACCGCGCGCTACTCGTAAATCTTTTCCGTATTAGCAGCACGATCTCCGCTTGAGAATCATCCTCGGCCCCCGCTGAAAGCACGTAATTTACCTGATCGGCTGGAATCTTCCTTAGCTTTTCAGGCGCCAGTGAGACCAGAGTAGCAATTCCAGTGATCGATGCCCATTCTTTCAGGTTCCGCTCTTGGGCAAATCTGATAGTTTGCGATATAAACGCTGCAGACGATTTTGCTAGTTGCACCGGGTTAATCTCAGAGTAGACCTTTTCCACGCTCGGCAATTCTGGGAGCGAGAAACGGCCCTGCGCATCATCGCCGTAGGTGAGATACAGTTGAAGGAGAGGGAAAGCCGCTCCCTCCTTCCTAATTTCTTGTGCCACCTCTTCGAATGGATAAGGAATGGTAGAAATCGGGGGCGGGGGGCTGTGGACTGCTCCGATTATTCCGATCGTGCGCCAATCAGACAGGGTATTCTTAGTCGGCTCCGGCCAGCGCAGGCTCTCCGGCCAATAGAATCCCGCAAGAAGACTCGCGTCATAACCGTGGATGCCAACGCGTGTTTTGCTGCCACCGCCGACACGGGTTCGGAGATAATCTATCAGCATCTTGCGGTTGTCACTCTTGTCGGGCACGTCAGCACTGTCCACTAGGGTGGCCAAGATCTGGTGCATAAGAGATCTTGCCTCACCGTCGGAATCTTCCGTCAAAAGCCCGAAGGCATCGGGGATTCGCCGAAGAAGCGGCTGGAGTCCGTGCAGCAACAGCTCAAGCTCAGGAACACATTGAAACGCTATTTGAGCGGCGGTCTTAGACGCGCTTATACCAGGGGTCTCTGTTATCTCGCCCTCGTCCTCCCCCGTCATCCTCGCTTTGGGCCGGTGCGCGGTCCGGAATAGCTCGAAGGGCGGAACGCGCGCCTCTCTTGGCCGTCGAATGATGAGATCGCGTCTGGATCGGTCTTGAATATGAACAACTTCAAGAAGGTTTACCAATGCGTCCCAGCCGGCCGGGTCCAGTTGCGACCGCCATAGAAGGGCAAAGGACCGCCATTGATCGATTACTTCTTCTTTATCTTCAAAAAGCGCGCTGGCGCGCAACTCGCCGACAGCGAGCACGTTAAGCACAAGGAGATTAGCACTATATGCGGCATGACGTGCGGGTGTGTTCAAGCGACGAGGCTCATAGGTTCCGTATCCCTGTTGACGTATCCGTACCGAATTGATGAATAGCAGCTGAAGCACTTCACGGAGCCGACGCACTTGGCCCTTGTTGAATCTGTGGATTAGCTCTGCCAAGAAGACGACAGCTTGAGAGTCGTCAGAAAGAGGAGTAAACGAAAGCAGGTCCCATATTTCGTCATCAGCCAATTCCGATCTCGACCTAAGCGAGAGGCCGGGCTTATCAGCCTCGTTCATTTTGACTAGGCGAGTGAGAGAATTGGACACGAGACGGGCGACCAAGTATTCACCGAATGTACTGTGCAAAAATTCGTACTCGCTTAGCCGTGATTCATCAATAAATGCCTGAGATTGATGAATGAAGAAAAACCGGGCTACAACGAGTTGCGCACGGCTAAGGCGACGAGCCATCCTTGTCGTGGAACTGGAATCGCGGTTACCCACGGGAAGCAACTCGCTGATATCAGCATCGAGATCACGTTCTGTCACCGATCTTTTACCGCGATTGAACATCGCGAGCGCTACGATAGAGAGCTGTTGCAATTCGATGTCGCGCTCACGACGTCTTTCGTGTTCATCCAGGAAAGGAAACAGCCTCTCGATCTCTCGGTCTACAAACTTTGTCAGCAGGCCCTCGTAAAGGTCAGTCCGGCCCAGTTGGGTGGAACGACGCTGCAGGGCGTTACCATCGGCGTCGTAGAATGAAAGCATCAATAGCAAGAGCGGCTGCTCCGCGAGTTCACGATGAGGAAGCACGTATTCGATAGTCAGCGGACTGACGGATTCCGCGAAGTACTCCTCGTTGGTCTCGTTCCAGACTTTCAGCCACTGGTTGACTTGATGGTCGCTGAAAGGGACAAGTTTCGCTATAACCGTACCAGGAACGAATCGAACTCGGTTGGCGACCACGGTTCTGCTTGTGACAATGAAAGCCGCGCGACGCCCCTGCTCAGCTTCACGCCTCTGAAAGTCACGAACTTGCAATAGGTAATTTGATTGACTCATGCCAGCCTGCAACAGTTCATCGAAACCGTCGAGCATGATAACTGGCAATGCCTCAGGTGCCTCTCGGACGAGATCGGGCCATTCCATATGCTCGGTCGTACTGCGGCGCAGCGCCGATTCAATTTGATCAAGCAAGGGCGCTTCTGCGCTGACATGGCGCAACTCAACACGAATCGGCAAGTAGTCTTCCGGTGGAAGGCTCGCGGCCAGCACTTTCGTAAGAAGTGACTTGCCTGATCCGGGTTGGCCCAGTATCACCATTGGTACTTCAGATGCTACCGGTGCCGTGAGATACCCTGCTATTACCTTCGAGATATCATCCCTTTCATCCTTACCGTCCCACCAGCTCTCTTCCGATGGACGTGCCTCTGCCATGTACTCAGTGACTTGAAACCGGGGAGTGACATAGCCGGCGCTGAGAGTTGGAATTGTGAGCCCGGCAAGCGCTTCACCCGGCGAGGTCTCCGCGATCGGTTGCTGCAACTGCGCCCGGTAGGCTCGGACAAGTGTCTCGGGCCATCGGGCGGGCGGATGGTTCGCTTTAAGATCGTCAAGAAGCTGCCGCAGGCCAACCAGGCCGGTTTCAAGCTTAGCGTCAATCTCGGAAATGATGACCCTATTGGCAGCGTTTTCCTTAAGGTAGATCCATAGATAAAATTCCGGGCAGTCTGTCGCTAGCTGGCGGAATTTTTCATCATAACTCTCAATAGCGTTATCAGGGAGTTGCCGCAGGAGCGTGACACGTAGCGCGTGCCGCTTCGTCTCGTCCAGAGTGTCCCAGAGGGCTAGACCTTCAACGAATTTAATCAGACGCTCAGATATTTGAGTATATGAGACTCTCATGTCGAGTACGGTTTGCTCGTAAGGACGATAAGATGTCGGCAAAGGCAAGGGTGTACGCAGGAGAGCATCCACCAGTTTGCCTGACTCAGCCCTCCTGGGCCCGCCCGCGAGTGCCAGCTCGTCTTCTGGCGTCAACTTCAGCGCAGACGACTCGAAAGGAAGTCGGATGCGACTTAGTGCTCCAAAGTAAGCGTTCATAGCGACCACTGCGTGAGCGGCCGCCAGAAGGTCGCTACGGTTCTTGCCAGATGCGCCCCTTACCCGTTGCCCAAGACCACTAAGTAGTGGCTGGCTCAACGAGACAAGTTCATCGCGGACACTTAGTAGTGCCAGTACCCCGGGCTGCCCCACCGCAGCCACTGCCAGAATTCCCGCGCCAAGCAGCCGATCGATCACGCCTAGCGTTTTCTTGTTGCCTACTCCTAGGATTTTCAGCGCATCGATGTAGGTGATACGTCCCCTCATCGGCAGTCCCCTCTATCTTCTGCCATTTCAGCGGATCGGCGTGTCTATCGTATGCGACTCTTCTGCGCCATGTGCCGTTATGCACAGGGCCGGCTAGCCAAGCTCAGGGACGCGACGCGGCGGCATCGACTACCGCCACCCACTGTCGCTGGCATTGAGGGCCGCGAGTTGCCTGGTAAGCGCCACCGAGTGCCGGAGACAGCTGAGTGATCAGGAAGGTTTTTCGTGTTAGGAAGAGTTTTTAGCGCGGGAGTACTAAAAACTCTTCATGATCATGCCCTTCGGCTTCGGTGATGAGACTTGTGAGGCCCGTGGTGAACGGGATGCTCGGTAAGCGACGCCGGCGCTCGGCAGGCGACGCCGGCGCTCGGCAGGAGACGCCGGCGCTCGGCAGGCGACGTTTCGGCGGCGCTGCCGCGCCGCGGGAGGGGGTGCGGTGACAGCACCACGTCAGCTCTTCCCGGCGGATTCGGAGGCTTCATGCATTGCTCCGCGGAGCGTGCAGAGTGTTATGCTACCCGTGCCCGGGCGGGGCGACGTATTCCCAAACAAGCTTTACGTCTGCGGTCTAGCGACTGAGCGGGATGACTTTCGGGGGGAGGGCGGTTCTCATGACCCCACGGCAGGTCGGAAACTATCGCCTTGATAGTTTGTTGGGTTCTGGCGGAATGGGGGAAGTTTATCAGGCGTACGACACATACCGCGACAGGTACGTCGCACTCAAGCTTCTGCCAGCGGGTTTCTCCGGCGACCCGGAGTACCTCAAGCGATTCCAGCGTGAATCGCACGTCGCCGCGCGACTGAGGGAACCGCACGTCATCCCCATTCACGACTTTGGCGAGATCGATGGCCAGCTCTTCATCGATATGCGCCTGGTGGACGGCAGCGATATCGGCGCGCTGCTGGACACGAACGACCGGATCGAGCCGGAGCGGGCGGTGCACCTTATCGATCAGGTCGCCCAGGCCTTGGATGCCGCGCATGCCGACGACCTCGTTCACCGCGACATCAAGCCCTCGAACATCCTGGTCACGTCGAACGACTTCGTTTACGTGGTCGACTTCGGCATAGCCCGGTCGATCGGCGGCCGGCAGACGGCGCTGACCATCACCGGGGCAACGATCGGAACGCTGCACTACATGGCGCCCGAGCGGTTCGTCGGCCAGGACGTTGACGGGCGGGCCGATGTCTACTCCCTGGCTTGCGTGCTGCACGAGTGCCTGACGGGCGCACCGCCCTTCACCGGCAAGGACCTGCCCGCGCTCATGTATGCGCAGCTCTACTCCGGTCCGCCGCCGGCCAGCGGCCTCGTCGATGGCGTGCCGCCGGCGCTGGACGCCGTGATAGCCCGCGGCATGGCCAAGAACCCGGATGACCGCTTCCCGACCGCCGGCGCGCTGGCGGCGGCGGCCAGCGAAGCCTTGCTCACCGAGGCACCCGCGCCGGCCGGGTCGCCGGCGCTCACCGGGACGCCGCCGCTCACCGCGACGCCGCCGCTCACCGCGACGTCGGCGCCGCCGCCGATGACGGAGTTGCCGGCTCCGGCATGGGCCGAGATGCCGGCCCCGGCGTGGCAGCCCGCGCCCGCCATGAGGCACGCATCTGACGGCCCGACGCAAACGGTGATCGCGGCCGACGTCGGCGGCTGGGGCGGCGTCCAGCCGCCGCGGAACGTGCCGCAGGTCGCGAGTCCCGAGCCGGACGGCGGTCGCCGGACGGCCGGCGAAGCACAAGGCGGGCCTGGCGGGCCGGCCCGCCGGCCTTCCAGGCGCCGCCTCGGCGTGCTGCTTCTTGTCGTGGCCGCGGCGGTGGCGATTCCGGTTGTGATCGTCCTCATGGCCTCAGCCAAGCCGAGTTCGAGCGCTTCCGGCACGCTGAGCGCCGGCGGCGCCGGGGCGACGGTGACCGGCACCGCCGGGGCGACAGCGACCGGCACCGCCGCGGCGGCCGGCGCTGCGGGCGCTACAGGCGCTGGCCTGCCCACGGTCGCGGAGCAGGTAGCGGCCGGGCAGGACCCCAGCTACGTCGAGGTCGCGCCGAACGGCCAGTTCGCCTACGTCACCAATCCGGGTGCGGGCGTGATCACCGTGCTCAACACGGCGACCGACCTGGCGGCCGGGACCGTGAAGATCCCGCAGGGGCCGCCCCAGTTCGTCTCGTTCTCGCCCGACAGCCGCACCGCCTACGTCAGCGTCTACAACCCGAGCACCAAGGGGTTGCAGGTGCACCTCATCGCGTTCGTCGACACCGCGACGGGCAAGGTGACGTCCACCGTGCAGGTGGACAACTTCACGCCTGGCCCGTCGACGACAAGCCCGGACGGGCGGCTGCTCTACGTGCCGAACCACAACACGGTGCTGAGCGGCACCGACGAGAACGTCGTCGACGTGATCAGCACGACGACAAGGAAGCTGGTCGGCCACATCACCGTCCCGGCGAACCCGCACTGGGTCGCCTACGCCAAGAACGGGCTGATCTACACCACCGACCACCTGTCCGCCAAGGTCACCGTGGTCAATGCCGCCACCGACAGCATCGTCACTGAGATCGGGGTCGGCGAGACCCCGCACAGCGAAGCCCTCTCGCCCGACGGCAGCCGGCTGGCGGTCACCAGCTTCAACGGTAACGAGGTCTTCCTGATCGACACCGCGACCGACCGGATGATCAAGCAGATCCCGGTCGGGACGAACCCGGTCGACATCGCGTACTCGCCGGACGGGAAATACCTCTACACGGTGAACAACGCGGCGAGCACGGTCACGGTGATCGACACCGCGGACAACCGCGTCATCGGCACGATCAGGACGGGGAAGTCACCGACGAGCATCTCCGTGCTGCCCAACGGGCGCCAGGCATACGTCAGCGACGAGAACGACGGCACCGTCGAGGTGCTGAACCTTCCGTCTTAGGTCGGCTCAGTGCCGCCTGAAGCTCAGTGCCGCCTGAAGCTCAGTGCCGCCTGAAGCTCAGTGCCACCTGAAGCGCCAGGCGGCGAAGGCGCAGGCGGCCGCGGTCCAGCCGAGCAGCACGAGCAGGTCGGTGGCCGGGGCGTGGGCGACCGGGGTGTAGCCCTGCTGCAGCAGCTGGGCGAGCGCGCGGACCGGGAACAGGCCCACGGCCGCCGACAGCCAGTGCGGGACGGGGAACGTCGGGTCGAAGATGCCGGACATGATGGCGAGCGGCAGGTAGCTGGCGTTGGCGATCGGCGACGCCGATTCCGCGCTGCCCGCGACCGCGCTGAGCACCAGGCCGAGGGAGCCGAAGCAGGCCACCCCGAGTACGAGGCCGCCGGCGAGCTCCGGCAGGCCGCCCGCGCGCGGCACCGCGCCGAAGACCGCGGCGCCGAGTGCCATGATGCACGCGGTGATCGCGAGCGTGGTGGCGGCCGTGCTGCCGAGGACGCCGGACAGGTACGCGGCGGCGGGCAGCGGCGTGGTCCTGATCCGCTTGAGCACGCCGTCGTGCCTGAGCGTGGCGAGCTTCGCGCCGAGGTTCACGTACGCGGCGACGATCACGCCGAAGGCGATGATCGACGGCACGAAGATCATCTGGCCTTCGACGTGGGTGCCTGGCAGGTCGCCCGCGGCGGTCGTCGACCCGATGAGCAGCAGCAGCGCGAGCGGCAGCGCGAAGGTGAACAGCGCGTACTCGGCGCTGCGCCAGAAGGAGCGCTGCTCGAGCAGCGCCTGGCGGAAGGCGAGCGACACGGCACGGCTCACCGGGCACCTCCGGAATCGCTGACCAGGCGCAGGTAGGCGTCCTCGAGCGTGGGTGTTTCCACGGACAGGTCGGCGAGGTCGCCTAGGTCGTGGCTGGCGGCCCAGCGCAGCAGCTCACGGAGCGCCGTCGCTGCGTGCTCCGCGTGACAGGTCGCGACGTCGCCGCGCACCTGGACGCCGAGAGACTCCGGTGGCGGGACGGAGCCGGCAAGCACTCGTTCGGGAGCCGTGAACTTGATCTTCGTGGGCACGCCGGCCTGCCTGGCGACCTGCCGCACCGTGCCGGCCACCTGGATCCGCCCGGCGGCGAGGATCGCGACCCGGTCGGCGAGGCGCTCCGCCTCGTCGAGGTAGTGCGTGGTGAGCACGATCGTCTTGCCGAGCGCGCGCAGGTTCTCGATGGCCGCCTGGCAGCGCTGCCGCGACTCCGGGTCGAACCCGGTGGTCGGCTCGTCGAGGAAGATCAGGTCCGGGTCGCCCGCGAGCGCGAGCGCCAGGTCGAGGCGGCGGCGCTGGCCGCCGGACAGCCGCCGCACCTGCGTGTTCCTCTCCTTGGTCAGCTCCACGACCTTCAGCAGGTCTGCCAGGTCCCGTGGGTTGCGGTAATAGCCGCGCCAGCTGTCGATCAGCTCCGCCACCCGCGCCTGGCGCGGGAAGCCGCACTCCTGCAGCACGATGCCGACCCGCTCGCGGAGCCTGGCCGGCTGCGCCTGCGGGTCCATGCCGAGCACGCTGACGGTGCCGCCGGTGCGCCGCCTGAACCCCTCGAGGATCTCGACCGTGGTGGTCTTGCCCGCGCCGTTGGGTCCGAGTAGGCAGAACACCTCACCGGGGCGGACCTCGAAGTCGATGCCGAGCAGTACCTGGCGGTCGGCGTAGCTCATGGTGAGGCCGGAGACCTCGATCGCGGTGGTCACTGGCGGTCGCCTTCCTCGGCTTTCAGGTACCTCGGTGGCACCAGGGCGTGCAGCAGCGCGTCGACCGCCGTCTCCTGCGCAAGGCCGGGCGGGATCGCCGCGCCGCCCGGATCGGAATGGCGGTGCCTGGCGAACCAGGTAAGCGTCTCGAGTACCAGGCGGGCGGTCGCGGCGGTGTCCGGCGTGCGGCGCAGCTTCCCCGTCTTGGCGCGGCCGTCCAGGTACCGGGTGAGCGCGTCGAGCACCGGGCGGCGCAGGCCGGAGTTGAGCAGGTCGGCAAGCTCGGGCAGCTCGCGCGCCGATCGCTCGATCATGTCCGCGGCCGCGGCGGTCAGCTCCTCCAGGGTGAACAGCTCGCGCATGATCCGCTCGAGTTCGCCCGCCGGGTCCTCGGGGCCGGCGGTGCGCAGTGCCTCCGCGAGCGCGCCGAACGGGACCTCGGCGGCCACGAACTCGCGCGCCCGCACGATCATCTCCGCCAGGGACGGCGCGGCGAGCGGGAAGTCGGCGGCCTGGCCGTTCGCGGCGTTCGCGGCGTTCGCGGCGTTCGCGCCTGGCAGCGGCTCGAGCAGCAGCGCGTGCCTGATGGCCAGCACGAACAGGCCTTCCTTGCTGTCCACGTAGCGGTAGAGCGCCGCCTCGGAAAGGCCCGCCTCCCGCGCGACGTCGCTCATGTGCGCCGCGCGGTAGCCGTCCCTGGCGAACACCCGCACCGCGGCGGCGATCACCTCGGGGAACCGCTCGTGGGTGCTCCGCTTGCCTGTCATCACGAGCGAGTGTACATGTAAGTGAGCCGATCACTTACCAAATAGCGGCAGTTCGCCCGTTAAGATCGCCCGTTAAGAAGCGGAGTAGCTGTCCGCATCGCCGGAAACCGTTGCCGCGGCCGGGCGCGAAAGGGCGCCGAGCGGCCTGCGGCCGCCGCGGCCGGTGCCGTCCCTGTTCGGCTTGATCAGCAGCGTGGCGGCGGTCAGCCAGAGCGCGGCGAACAGCACGCTGGCCAGGATGTCGGTGGGGTGATGCTCGCCCCGGTACATGCGTGCGACGGCGATCAGCGCCGGCATGACGACCGCGGGGACCAGGAACAGGTAGCGCCACCAGCCGCGGGCGTGGCCGATGACCAAGATGGCGATGGCGACGTACAGGCACGTGGTGGCGGCCATGTGGCCAGAAGGAAACGCCGAGGTGGGCAGGTTGGAGTCCAGGTGCGGCACGTCCGGCCGTGGCCGCTTGACCATGGCGGCGATAACCAGGAACGCGGCCAGCTCGCCGAGCATGACCACGGCGAGGAAGATCACCGGGCGCCAGTGCCTGGTGACGGCGATGAACACCACGCAGGCGGCGACGCTCACGATGAGAATGTCCTGGGTTGCCCCGAGGTTGCTGGCAATCAGGCTCCAGTGATTCAGCGTGACCGTGCGCTGTGCGGCGAACCAGTGCGGAATCGCATGGTCGCCGAGCAGGTTCCCGTTCCCGTTGTGAGTGATCATGATCAGCTTGCCGATGCCGGTGAGGGCGCCAACGATCAGCACCCAGGTCACGAGTACTCCGGCGGCGGTACGGCCGTAGCCGCGAGCGCGGTCACGGTGCACGGTTGTCTCCGGTTCACTCAGCTGGAGGTCGGGGCGGGCCTCTGGCTCAAGGCCCTCCGTCACCGGCTCGGTCACCGGCTCGCCGGTGACCTGGCGGGATATCTCGAAGGCGAAGGCGGTGACGCCCAGCCAGGTGATGCCGAGCGCCCAGCCGCCAAGCACGTCAGAGACGTAGTGCACGCCGAGCAGTAGCCTGCTGACGCCGATGGCGGCGATCACCGTGACGACCACGGCGGTGAGCACGCGGCGCCAGGTCCCGCGGGCCGCGGGCAGGAAGACAAGGAACAGCGCGCCGTAGCAGACGATCGAGCCGAGCGCGTGCCCGCTGGGAAAGCTGTTGCCGTTGCCGTGCGCGATCGGGTGCGCCACCACCGGCCGCAGCCGGCCGACGAGTGCCTTGAGCACCGGGTCGAGCACCAGCGCGCCCGCGCCGGTGACCAGGAGGTAGGCCGTCAGCCGCCACCGCCGCCTGATGGCGAGCACGACGGCGGCCGCCCCGATCAGCGTCCACAGCACGCCTCCGCTGCCCAGCCAGGTGACCGCCTTGACGATGCTGACGACCACGGGGTGCCCGGCGACCAGGCCGTTCAACTGGGCCGCGGCGCCGTGATCGGCGGATTCAAGCGGCCCCCAGCGCATCCGCACCAGCAGGAGCAGCAGCGCGAAAAGGAGGGCCGCCGCGGTGACGACGGCGAGCGGGACGAGCGTGCGCCGGGCAGCGGGCGGGGTAGCGGGCCGGGTAGCGGCGGGAACCGACATGGCCGCCCTACTGCCCGTCGCGGTCTATTTCACGCGTGTTCGCTGCGCATTTACCGTCGCCGGCCCGGCCCGGCGCGGCGGCGGCCGGCGGGCGTTTGCCTGCCCGCCTGCGAGGTAGTGACGGGTATGCATCGTGTATCGACGCCGGACGCAGTGCGGACCGCGAGGCGGGCTTCCAATAGCCGGACAG
>Ga0335078_10001794_pt1 | contig 32425 bp, 31 predicted proteins | sample Lox_Sample_32_FD_206711 | JGI IMG/M metagenome (GOLD analysis project Ga0335078, IMG submission 206711) | Soil microbial communities from Loxahatchee National Wildlife Refuge, Florida, United States - Lox_Sample_3.2 | ecosystem: Environmental > Terrestrial > Soil > Wetlands | place: USA... | reverse complement strand
GCGGACATCCGCGTGGTGCGCTGCTCGGGCGGCAGGTTGACGCCTTCCAGCGTGTTCTTGACGAACTCGCGGAACCGCGGCGCGTCTTGCGGTGGGAACCCGAGGATGCGGGCGATTACCCGCATCGGGATGTGCTGCGCGTAGTCGCGGGCGGCATCGACGACGTCCTGGCCGGCGAGCGCGTCGATGAGCGAGTGGCACAGTTCCGTCGTCGCGGGCTCCTGCTTGGCGACCGCCGTCTTGGTGAACGCGGGGAGCAGCAGCCTGCGTGCCTCAAGGTGGAACGGGGGATCGGAGGTGATCGGCGGCGAGCCGCCGGCCGGCGCCAGATCGAGCGGTGGCCGGAAGTTGCCCGCGATGACCGCCCGGGAGGAAAAGTGCTCGGTGTCGTGCGCGATGGCCTCGATGTCCGCATAGCGCGTGGGCAGCCAAGCGCCGCCGAACCGCTGCGTGTGCGCGATCGGGCAGCGCTGCCGCAGGTCGTCCTGAATCGGGTAGGGGTCGGCGGCCCACGCGGGATCGAGGTGAGAGAAGTCGGTCGCCCAGTCGCTGACGGGGCCGGTGACGATCTCGCTGCGGGTGCCCGCGGGCCTGCCGCGCCTGTTAAAACCGTCCTGGGCGAAGCGGTCATCGACGGTCATGTCACGCTTCCCCGATCAGTTCGATCGCCCGCTCGGGGCAGTTCGCCGCCGCAAGGCGAGCGTCGCCCTCCCGGCCCTGCGGCACGGTGCCGTCGCCCGCGACCGTCCCGTAGCCCTCGTCGTCCTCGCCGAACAGGTCGGCCGCGATGTCATAGCAGCGGCCGTGGCCCTGGCAGCTGCTAGCGTTGATTTGCACCCTCACCGGGACTATTACCTCTTCGCGTAGGTCGGTACAGGAGAAATCATGCCGATTGATCTGAAAGCTAGCGTATGGAGTAATACATTGGTTACCACATATCGGGTGCACGATGTCGGTTATCAGGCTTATTCTGCTTCAGCTCTGACATGGCGCTTGTACACCCCGGCCACCCCGCTGACCGGCCCTCATTTCAGCAATGACGACGTGAGGTCCTCGCTAGAGTCAACGGCCAGGCAAGAGATCGACCTCTGGCCATCGGTCCAGGCCTGCGGCTCCGGGTAGATCCACAGCAGGTTCATCGTCGAGGTCAGCTTCGACTGGTCAAGATCGGTCGCGGCGGCCTTGCAGCCCGTTAGCGCTTGCGCGCGGAACGCGGCCTGCCCTGGGTACGCCGAGCCGGGAACCGGCAGTTGCGCTATCACCTGAGCGTTGTGCGGGGTCGTGCACGGAACCGCTGTTACCTGCGTCAGCGCTGACGAGGGCTGGTTTCCCGACGGGTTCTGGAAGCAATCCCCGGCACGCAGCGAGAAGACATCGAGGTGCCCGCTCTTGGTGATCTGGCCCGTGGTGGCCGATCGCTGCGACGCGGTCTGGGCATTGACCGCGAGCACGGTGACGATGCCAAGCACCCAGACTCCGGACAGGCATAGTCCGGCAATCGCCAGTCCCTTGCCCCGTTGCGGCCGATTGCGGAGCTTGTTCAGCGCCACGACGCCGAAGATCACGCTCAGCAGGGCGCCGCCGACCAGCCCCAGGACGAACGACGCAATCGCGAAGCCATTGGTGCCCGACGCGGGCTGGTCCGCGGTGTAGTAATGGACGCCAGGAGTGAGCGGCGGGGCGGCAGGCCAGGCGCTCCTGTCCGCCGTGCCGTCCGGCACCCAGAGTTGCCACCCCGGAGGCACGGGCGGCCAGGCGGGGTCGGGTTGCCACCCCTGCGGCGGAACGAAGTCGGCCGGGGCGGGCGGCCAGCCAGGCGGAGGATTAAAGCGGTATGCCAACGGGGCCACCATTCCTATCGTGCTCGCGGGTGGGACCACGCTAGCCACGACCGAGCGCGTCGGTGATCATCAGCAATTCCGGTTAAATAACGGTTTGCGAGGTATGCGGGCGGACGGAATTACGTCCAGGCACACGTTGGTATACACGCTATTGACCCTGCGGCACGATCTCCCGCGCCGTCGCGGGTGCGACCCGGCGGCCAAGGCGTACGAGGCGGTGGCTTGGATCAGGTTCTCGCTCGCACCTTCTCGGGCACATCGGCGGCGAAGGCGGCCGCGAACTGGCCCCTGCGGGTGCACGCAAGCCGATTCCCCGTCGGAGGCGGCCCGCGAAGCAGCAGCCGGAGCGTGAAACGAGCCTTCCCTTCGCCCAAGACTGTGCCCATATACACGTTTGTCGCGCTAATGTCACTAGAGCACGGTGTTATCAGGGGAGGACGGTGCCGCGGTGGCGGACAAGTGGGGCAACGCAGTTGATCCCAGGCTCAATATCGGGGTGCCGCATATCGCCCGCGTCTACGACTACTGGCTGAACGGCAAAGACAACTTCACCGTCGACCGTGTCGCGGCCGAGGAGGCGATCGCCGCCTTCCCGGGCATCAGGGAATCCGCGCAGGCCAATCGGGCTTTCCTGCGCCGCACTGTCCGCTACCTGACGGCTGTCGAAGGCATCCGCCAGTTTCTCGACATCGGCACCGGGCTGCCCTCGGTGAGCAACACCCACGAGGTCTCCCAGGCCGCCGCGCCCGATTGCCGGGTCGTCTACGTCGATAACGACCCGCTGGTACTCGCCCACGCCCGGGCGCTGCTGACCAGCAGCCCGGAAGGCGCCACGGCCTACCTCGACGCCGACCTGCAGGACACGGAGACCATCCTCGAGGAGGCGGCGGGCACCCTCGACCTCACCCGTCCGGTCGGCATCATGCTGCTGGCGATCCTGCACTACATCCCGGACCTGGCCGAGGCCAGGCGCATCGTGGCGCGGCTGCTCGCGGCGGTTCCCGCGGGCAGCTTCCTCGTCATCTCGCACGCCGGCACCGACCTGCTGCCGGAACAGGTGGCTGCGTTCGAGAAGAGCCTCAACGCCCACCTGCCGGCTGAGCGGCATCACGTCGCCCGCCCGCGCGACCTGGTAGCCAGCTTCTTCGACGGCATTGACCTAGTGGAGCCGGGCGTTGTCCGGGTCAGCGACTGGCATCCGGACTCGCCAGAGGAGTCCGCCACGCCGACGATCCTCTGGGGGGGCGCGGCGCGCAAGCCCTGATGCGCCACGGGCCGGTCGAAGGTCAGAGCCCGCGAAGACGGAGACAAGGCAGGTAAACAAGATAAGAGCCGCATGCCTGGCGATTGCTTGCGTATCCATCCTGCTAATAGGAGCAGCCACCGGGTGCGACGGGTCGTCGTCGGCGCCGCACGAGCCAGCGGCAAGCTCCGCTACGGACGCGGCATGGGGAGCAGCGGCACACCTCGACCACAGTCAGGGCGCCGAAGACCTGACGTCGGTGTCGTGCCCGTCCGCGAGCTTCTGCATGGCCGTGCTCGGGTCAGGCTACGCGGCCATGTACAACGGAGCCACGTGGAGCCGTGCTACGGGGCTGTCTTCCTCCGCCGGCCAGCCCGATTCCGTGTCATGCCCCACCGTCAGCTTCTGCGTGGCCGTGGACGCGGAAGACTCATCCGCCTTTCTGTTCAACGGCAGCACGTGGCGTGCTGCCCCTAGCATCAGCGACCCTGTCTCGAGCACTCAACGGGGCATGGCATCGGTATCGTGCTCGTCACCGGTCTTCTGTGCCGCCGTTGACAATGGCTCCAACGCGTTCACGTTCAACGGGACCTCCTGGAGCTCCGCCACGGCCATAGATCCTGGCAACGAACTGAGCACGGTGTCTTGCCCGAGCGCCGGCTTCTGTGCCGCCGTCGACTACGGCCCGAACGTGGTCACCTTCGATGGCACCTCCTGGAGTAAACCGTCCGCCATCGACCAGGGCAGCTTCCTGCAGGCAGTGTCGTGCGCATCGGCCAGCTTCTGCGTTGCCATTGATCGCAGGGGGAATGCGTTCACGTTCAACGGCAGCGCCTGGAGCGCGCCAGTCAACGCCGATCCGAACGGTCTCAGCATGGGAGAGGGCGGTATCTCCTGGCCCGTTGTGTCCTGCCCGACCAGCAAGTTTTGCGCCGCCGTCGACGGCGGTGGCGGCAACGTGGTCACGTTCAACGGCAGCACCTGGAGCGCGCCCGTCAATATCGACTCGAAGGCCGCTGACTCTGTGAACGGGCCAGTCCTCATCTTCCTTATGTCGGTGTCCTGTTCTTCCGCCACGTTCTGCGTGGCCGGCGACTCCATCGGGCATGCGTTCGTCCGAAGCGCGTAGCCGTGCGGCTAGCGTCTCCCCGCTGCAGTTGCGGCCCGTGGCCGCGGGTGACCGGTTGTCCGGGACCTCAGATGGGCCGGACGCTCTCTGCCTGGGGGCCCTTGGCGCCGCGAACGGCGGTGTACTCGACCCGCTGGTTCTCTTGCAGGCTTCGGTAGCCGTCAGTCTCAATCGCGGAATGGTGGACGAAGACATCCGGCGTGGCGTCGTCGGGAGCGATGAAGCCATACCCCTTGTCCGCGTTGAACCACTTCACTGTTCCCTGAGCCACTGCGTTCTCCTTTGGAATGATCATCATCCGCGGGCGCCGTTACGCACGCGAACTGCGACTACAGCCAGTTCTCATCTAACACCACCGCGTGACCCGATCCGCCATTTTGAGTACACGGCACGGAGTCAGGCACGTGACGGTCAGCGGAACCACGGTGCGTGCACGCTGGGCCGTCAGTGCCAGTTACAGCTTGGTCATCCTGGCGAACGGCGTTGTGATCCGCACTTTCCTGGGAGCGAAGTCGACCACGACGGCGGTGTCACCCTCGACGAGGATGACTCGGCCAAGGCCGTATTTGTCATGCGTAACCAGGTCATGCAGCTCGTACCGTTCGACGGGAGGAGCCTCCGGCGGAGGCTTGAATGGGCTGGAAGGCAAGTGCCGCCGATTCCCGGTGCTGCCGCTGCTGACCACGACTAGTAACCCACCTTGATCCCGATCGTGATGGCGTTGTACCCAGGCTAACCCGCGCCGTCGCGTCTCGTCGGTAGAAGCTACCGCGCACGGTAGCGTTCGCGGCGAACGGTTGTCTTCTGGCCCTTGATGCTTACCTGCCGTAGCGCCGCGACCACGTCGTCGGCGGCCGTCTCTGGGACCTCGACGAGCGAGAAGCGGTCGGCGATCTCGATCGCGCCGATGTCCCGGCCGGACAGGTACGACCTGCGGGCGATGACACCGACGAGATCCTGCGGCCGGACTCCGGAGGACCGGCCGGTCCCCACGAACAGCCGCGTCGTGCCCTTGGCCGCCGGGCGGCCGCGCCGCTGGTCACGGCCGGCGACCTTGCTGCGCCCGCCGTGGTCGTCCAGCAGGGCAGGGTCAACCTCGGGCAGTTCTTCTTCGTCGCGCGGCGTTCCGCTCGCGTCGCTTGCCAGCTTGACCGCTGCCAGCGCCACTTCGTAAATGCCGAACTCGTCGCCGAGCGGCTCCAAGATGGCACGGAAGGCGTCAAGGTCGTCTTCGAGCACGATCTGCCGGATGGCGGCGCGCGCCAGCTCCAGGCGCCTGGCCCGCAAGTCGGCGACGGTCGGCAGCTTCTCGATGGCGATCGTCTGCCCCGTCGCCCGCTCGATAGCCTTGAGCATCTTGTGCTCGCGCGGCTCGGCCAGCGTGATGGCGGTGCCTTCGCGGCCCGCCCGGCCGACGCGTCCGATGCGGTGCACGTAGGACTCCGGCGCGCTCGGCACGTCGTAGTTCACCACGTGCGTGAGCTGCTCTACGTCGAGGCCGCGGGCTGCGACATCGGTTGCCACCAGGAGATCGAGGCTGCCACCGCGCAGCCGCCCCATGACCCGGTCGCGCTGCTGCTGGTCCATGCCGCCGTGCAGCGCCTCGGCCCGATAGTCCCTGCCGTTCAGTATCTCGGTAAGCTGGTCCACTTCGTCCCTGGTCCGGCAGAAGACGACCGTGGCCGTCGGCGTCTCCATGTCGAGCACGCGGACGAGGGCGGCGGGCTTGTGACCGCGTGGCGCCAGGTAGGCGGTCTGCCGCACCAGCAGCCCGGCGGAAGAGGCCGACGCATTGCGGCCGAGTTCGACCCGCGCGGGGTCGCTCAGGTACCGGCGCACCATGCCGTTGATCCGCGGCGGCATGGTCGCAGAGAACAGCGCGGTCTGCCGGTTCGACGGGGTCTTGCCGAGTATCGCCTCGATGTCCTCGGCGAAGCCCATGTCGAGCATCTCGTCGGCCTCGTCGAGCACGACCATCTCGAGGCCGCTCAGGTCCAGCGTGCCCCTGGCGATGTGGTCGAGCGCACGCCCGGGCGTCGCCACCACGACGTCGATACCACCGTCAAGCGCACGCAACTGCCGCCCAATCGGCTGCCCGCCGTAAACAGGCAGCGTGCGCACGCCCATGTCGCGGCCGTAGCTGTCCATCGCCTTGGAGACCTGAATCGCCAGCTCGCGCGTTGGCACGAGGATCAGGGCGAACACTCCCGCCTGCCCGCTCCTGCGGAAGATGCGCTGAAGTACGGGCAACGCGAAGGCGGCCGTCTTGCCCGTCCCTGTCGCGGCCTGCCCCACCAGGTCACGGCCGGCGAGCAGGGGCGGGATGGCAGCTCGCTGTATCGGCGTCGGCTCCTCATAACCGAGGCCAGACAGCGCCAGGCACAGTTCAGGTACCAGCGCTAGCTCGGCGAAGCCGCCCGCATCCGCGCCGTTGTCTTCACTCAACGATCGACCGCCTTGCTTGAAGGGACATCCGGGCCGTCAGCAGTTCGCGACGCGACTTCTCCAGGTCCCCGAAGGGCGCTCGCAACGTTCTCCGCGAGCGCGCAACTGACACGAACACACAAGACAACTGCAACCAGACCTACAGCCGATCGGGCGGCCGATTCATTCCCCGCCGACCGACGCCGTCTACCTGCGCGGACCCGTTCCGCGCTGCGCCGCGGCGCAGCGCCACCCTGCGTCGCGGGCTGGGGCCCGCGGAGGTTAAGACCGCAGTGTGCCCGGAAGGCGGGTAGCCACAACCCGCAACAGGAAAGGACGTAAGGAAGGACTTAAGTCCAGACTAACGTCACTTCGCCCCACTCTAATACGGCGGTAAAGAAGAAAGAGGGGAAACGGAAGGGGAAGCGGCAGGCTTGCCCCGGTCCCCGCACACAGGAGAGATGAGGATCATGTACGACAAGATCCTGGTCGCGGTCGACCAGTCACCGGTTTCCGACCGCGCCGTCCTAGCGGCCCGGGATTTGGCCCAGCTGTCCAAGGGTGAAGTGTGGGTGCTGCACCTTCGCGAGTTCGGGTTGGGCGGCAAGGCCGGCGCGCTGCCTCCCGTCGAGACGCCGGGTGAGGCCGACGCTGAGGTCGCCGCCTCGGTCGAGGTCTTGACCCAGGCAGGAGTCAAGGCGCACGGCATGGTGAAGAACACCATGTACGGCCATGCTGCCCGCGAGATCGTCGCTGACGCCATCGAGCTTGGCTGCGGCGTTATCGTCATGGGCTCGCGTGGCCGCGGCGACCTGGCCGGGCTGGTCGTCGGCAGCACCGCGCACAAGGTCATCCACCTGACCGACCGGCCCGTCCTGATCGTCCGCTAGCCAACCGCAGCGAAGCTCCCGCTGCTCAGGTCGCCTGGTAAGGAACCTGAGTCAATACGGGAGCTTCGGAGCCCGCCTTGTCCACCCTGGCAGGGCGTTTTTATGAAGGGTTTTGTTGTTAGTGCTACAGCCGTACTTCGTGCCGACCCGTCGCCGCCGCGGTCTGGCGCACCCGCGATGACCGCTTTGCATAGCTGGTGACCACGGAAAACGCTCTTTGCATAGCGGGTGACCATAATCACGTCCGGTTTGCGGCAAATGTCCAACCGTCGGCTATGTAAAGCTGCTCGCACGCGGTCACCAGCTATGTAAAGGTGGCTCATCCCGGGGGAAGATTGCGCTGCCGTAGAGATTTCTGTGATTGCTGTTGTCTACGGTAAATGTGAGGATCTCTACGGTCAGGCGGCTCATCCCGGGGGACGGCCGTGCTGCCCGGAGAGGCGCTAGCGCCTTTGAAGCCAGTGGTGTTCAAGAGGTTCGGTGGATGGGCTTTCCCGGCAGATGAGCTTTCCTGGTGCCAGCGCCGCGGTGCCCGTGCCGCGGTGCCCGTGCCGCGGTGCCCGTGCCGCCCTTGGGATCTTCCGGTCAGGCGTCCTCGAGGACTTCCGCGAATGCGATCACCACGCCTCCGGTGGCGTGCTCGACGGTAGCGGCGACGAGGGGGCCCGCCTCCGCGGCGGCGGCGCTGGCCGCAGCGTAGTCGGTGAAGTACAGGTCAAGCAGCCGGTACGCCGGAGTCGGGCTCCCGTCCTGCTTGGGCCAGACCTTCGACGCCTGCAGCCGGGTCAGGCCGGGAAGCTTGCGTGCCAGCGCGACCTGCTCGGGATAAGCAGCCTCGAAGGCGTCCGGGTCGGTGGGATTGGAATAGACGAAGCTGATCTTGGTCGGCTTGCCTTGTTCCGTCATGGATGACCTCCTGGCCGTTAGTCTCTGTTGATACAAACGAGCGAACCCATTTGGTGCTCCTTTTTACTATTTGCCGATCGTAGTCAGAGGAATGGGCAGCGACCATGACCGCTCCGCCGGAAAATCTTGCCGATCGTCCAGCGATGCCAGCCGATTTGCTCCGATCGCCGCAAGAGTTTGCCGATCCGCCAGTGCCTGAGGACGCCGCGCTCGGCCTCGACGGAGATGGTCAGCCGCACGATTTGCTTTCTGAGTTGCTCCGGAGCGTCCGGCTGAGCGGAGAACGGATCGTCGCGTACGCTCCGCCGCGGGATTTCTCGATCGGCTTCGCGGGCATCGGCTGCCTGCACATCATCGAAGAGGGCGAACTCGTGCTTCGGATCGACGCAGACCCGCACGCCGAGCGGGTAAGCCGCGGCGATGTCGTCCTGCTCCCGCGCGGCGACCCGCACCACATAGGCGACGCAGGCAGGCGAGCGCAAGCGATCGTGCGGGCCGACGCGGCCGAGAACGGCGCACCCGGGCCGGCGCGCTGGCTGTGCGGAACATTCACGATCGGCGACCCGCAGGCGGGGCACCTGCTCGGGAGCCTCCCGGCCATGATCATCCTGCGCGGCGCCCGCGGCCCAGCGCTGGAAGGGCTCGAAGTCGCCCGCAGGATGCTCGTATACGAGATGGAGTCGCCCTCTCAAGGATCGGCGGTGATGGTGGCCCGCATCCTCGATCTGATCTTCATCCAGGTTCTGCGCGCCTGGGCCGCTGGCGCGGACGTCGAACCGAACTGGCTGGCCGGCGCGTTCGACCCGCAGATCGGCCTGGCATTGAGCGCTATCCACCGCGACCCAGGCCACGGCTGGACAGTCGAGGAGCTTGCCCGAGCGTGCAACCTTTCCCGGTCGGCGTTCGCCGCGCGGTTCGCCGCTCGCGTTGGGAAGCCGCCAGCCACCTATCTCGCGCACGTGCGCCTGGACGCCGCCACCGACCGGCTGCGCGATACCCCCCTTCCGGTGTCGCGCATTGCCCAGAGCGTTGGCTACGCGTCGGAGGCGGCATTCAGCCGCGCGTTCAAGAACCGCTACGGCACGCCGCCAACTCGCTGGCGACGAGAGGTACGAGGTCGCTAGGTCAAGGCCGGAGCGCGGGACGAGGGGTTATCCCGCGCTCCGGCGTCCGAGGCGTGGTGCCACGGCGGCGGCTGGCCCCGGCGTTCTTCTGGCTAGAAGTTGTACTGCAGGTAGTTCGCCTTCGTGAACTCCAGCGGCTTGGAGAAGATGATCGTGCCGGGCGCCGGGCTGTCGCTCACCGTGAACGTGCCGAGGCTGCCCGCGGTGAAGCTGCCGCCGGCCGCGGGCATCTGCCCGTCCGCCACCATCCGGGCGACGTAGGCGATCAGCTCTCCCTCCTTGACCTCATCCCAGAGGAAGAGACCGGTCAGCGAGCCGTTGGCGAAGTACTTCTGGTTCGGGTTGGGGTCGCCGATGCCGAACACGCCGATCTTGCCGACCTTGCCGAGTGCCTGGACGGCGGCGAGCGCCCCTGGCACCGCGGCGCCGTCGATCGGGATGAGCGCAAGCAGGTCGGGGTTGGCGTTGATCAGGTTGGTGGCCTGTGTCTGTGATGTCGCCTGGTTGGACTGGCCGTAGCCGATCGGGCCGATCTTCAGGTTCGGGTACTTCTGCGCGATGTAGGTGCGCATGGCGCCGATCCACGCGTTCTGGATGGTGGCGTCCGGGGTCGAGGACAGGATGCCGATGGTGCCCTTGGAGCCGAACTTGGCCACCACCGCGTCGATGAGGCCCTGGGCCATCGCGGGGTACGCGGTGTCCTGGATGAAGTAGGAGCGGGCGCTCGCGGTCACGTCGGAGTCGAAGCCGATGACCTTGATGCCTGCCTTCGCGGCTGCCTCAAGCGCGGGGACCTCGGACGTGGGGTCGTTGGCGGAGTACGCGATCACCTGCGGCGGGTTGTTGCTGTGCACCAGCCCCATGATCACCGCGGCCTGGTCCGGGCCGCTTGCGTCCACCGAGGCCGTGTAGTCGATCGTCTCGTTGAGGCTCGGGGCCACTTCCTTGGCGCCCTTGACGTTCGCCTCGAACACGGAAAGGCCGAGCAGCTTCGGCACGATGGCCACGGTGATGTGAGTGCTCGCGGACGACGAGGACGACGCGGCACCGGACGGCGCGGCGCCTGACGACGCCGCCGGGGCGGAGCTGGCCGAACTGCTCGACGAGCCGTTGCTGACGGAGCAGCCCGCGAGCGCGAGCGCGGCGACGGCCGCCAGCGGCAGGGTGCGCCGTGAGCACCGTCTCGCGAATGACACCTTTTTGGACATCTCGTCCTCCTTTGGGGGCTAACTGACCATTTCTTCTGGCTAATTTGGGCGTGCTTGACTCACCAGCGGGCACCAGCGGGGTTCAGGGTTCCGCGGCAGGCGGTCAGGGAGTGCGGCTCACCCGCACGCGGGGCTACTCATGCGTGTCCCGGTCGACTAGGGTGCGCAGGCGCTGCATTCTCGCGCCGAGCCGCTGCCTGAGGTTCCGTTCGAATGCGAACTTGATGACCAGGGCGCCGATCAGCACCAGGCCCGTGACCATCGTGACGGACAGCGAGCTGTCCCCTTCGATCAGCATCCCCTGGCTCAGGAAGCCGAGCAGGAACACGGCAAGTACCACTTCTCCGATGCGGCCCGCGCCGCCGAAGATGTCCATCCCGCCGAGGATGACCGCGGTGATGGCCGGCAGCAGCAGGTCGGTGCCGATCTGGGGCTGCGCGGAGTTGTAGTAGGCAGCAAGCAGCACGCCCGCCACACCGGACATGAAGCCGCCCAGGGTGAACACGGCGGTCAGCGAGCCGCGGATGGCGATGCCCGAGTACAGCGCGGCCCTCGGGTTGTAGCCGATGAGCGTCAGTGAGCGGCCAAGGCTCGTGTAGCCGGCGGTCACGATCACGGCGAGCGCGATCACCAGGAAGATCAGCAGGGCGAACGGCACGTCGTCGACGCTCCCCTGGCCGATCAGCGTGAACGCGGACGGGAAACCGAACGGCGGCGACGCCCCGGCCACGGAGGTCGCGATGCTGGTGACGATGAACTGCGTGGCGAGCGTCACCAGCAGCGAGTCGATACCGACGAAGGCCACGATGAGGCCGTTGAACAGGCCGAACAGCGTTCCCACCGCGATCGCGGCCACGATGGCCAGGACCGGGCTGCCGCCCTTGGCGAGCACGGTTCCCGCGATGACCGCCGCGAGGCTGGCGCTGGCCCCGCAGGAGAGGTCGATGTTGCCGGTGAGGATCACCATGGCCAGGCCGAGCGCGAGGACGCCGGTCGGCGCGAACTGCTCGGTCAGGTCGAGCATGCCCGTGCCGTGCCCGGCGAACTGCCGCGTGGTCAGCGTGAAGTAGGCAAGCTCGGCGATGATGGCAAGTACCAGGCAGCTGCCCCAGGCTGGCACGCGGTAACGTCTGGGCAGGGCAAGGGTCGTCATCACGTGCCTCGCTGTCTCTTCGTCCTGCTCGTCCTGCGCCGTGTCCGGCCCGCGCGTGAGCGGCTGTCATAGACGACCGCGAGCAGCACGAGCACCCCGACGCCTGCCGGCTGCCACACGTCAGAGACGTGGGCGAAGCTCATCGCGGTGAGCGTCACGGTGAGGAACACGCTGCCCACAAGCGCGCCGAACGCGCCACCTACCCCGCCGGTCAGCGCGGTCCCGCCGATGATCGCCGCCGCGATGGCGGTGAGGTTGTCGTTGACGCCCGTGGTCGAGGAGGCGCCGCTGGTGTAGACGAGGAAGGCCACGCCGCCTAGGCCCGCGAACAGCCCAGAGATGACGTAGGTCAGGAACTGGACGCGCTGCACCGCGATGCCCGCCCGGTACGCGGCCTCCGCGTCGTCGCCGACCGCGTAGACCGAGCGGCCGAACGCGGTATACCGCAGGGCCCATGCCGAGATGAGCACGAACGGCAGGGTGAGCAGCAGGATCACCGGGACGCCCGGCAGCACCGTGTTGCTGCCGAGATTGGTGATCGAGCTGGGGATGGTGTCGACCTGGTTCCCGTTGGTTACGACGAACTCAAGGCCGGAGTAGACGCTGAGCGTGCCGAGGGTGGCGATGATCGGCGGGAGCCGTACCACGCCCACGAGCACGGCGTTGCCGACGCCGAACACGATGCCCACGGCCGCTCCGAGCAGGACGGCAGGAAGGAGCGTCATGCCGTCGTTCTGTATGCGGAAACCAACGACGATCGCGGACAGTCCCATGATCGCGCCGACCGACAGGTCGATGCCGCGGCCGATCATCACGAAGGACTCGCCGAGCGCCAGGAAGGTGATGACGACGGAGTCGGCGAAGATGAAGGCCAGGTTGCCCGACGACCAGAAGTACGGGTGCGCGGCGGTGCTCGCCGCCACGACGATGACGATGGCGGCGGTCACCAGGATCTCCCGGCGGCGCAGCAGCATGGCCCACCGGGGCGGCATGGACAGCTCGCGCCAGGCGGATGACGCGGTCGATGCGTTCCGTGCCGTCGTCATCACGCACCTACCGCCAGCTGTCCGAGTGCTTCGAGTGTGACCGCCTCGCCGGCCAGCTCGCCGGTGACGCGGCCTTCGTAAACGGAGTAGACGCGGTCGCAGATGCGAACAAGCTCCTCGAGCTCGGAAGAGATCACCAGGGCGGCAAGCCCGCTCGCGGCGAGTGACTCGATGGTGGCGTAGATGCTCTCCTTGGCGCCGATGTCCACGCCGCGGGTCGGCTCGTCGAAGATCGCCACCAGCGGCTTGGCAAGCATCCAGCGGGCAAGCAGCGCCTTCTGCTGGTTGCCGCCGGACAGGGTCTTCATCGCCGCGGCGACCGAGCTTGCCCGCACGTCCATCTCGAGCGCGGCGGTCCTGGCGAGCTGGAGTTCCTTCCGTGGCCGGATGAAGGAGCCCGCCGCCCTCGGCAGCTGCCGCACGATCGCCGAGGTGGCGTTGCGCGCGATGTCGACATCGGCGAATATACCGTTGCGGCCGCGGTCCTCGGCGAGGTAGATGAGGCCGGCGTCGATGCACTTGCGCGGGCTGGCGCCGGTGATGTTCCGGCCGTTCACCGTGACGGTGCCGCTCGCCGGGCGGTGGATGCCGAACAGCGCCTCGGCGAACTCGGTGCGCCCGCTGCCGACGAGCCCGGCAAGTCCGACGACCTCCCCCGCACGGACGCGCACGGACATCCCGCTGACCTCGGGCGGCGCGACAAGCTCGGCGACGTCGAGCATGACCGCGCCCGGCTCGGCGGTGCGCCTTGAGCGGCGGGAAATGGTAAGCGTCCGGCCGATCATCGCGGTGACCAGGTTCTCCCTGGTGTAGGTGCCGCGCTCCGCACGCGCGACGACGGAGCCGTCGCGAAGCACCGTGATCCGGTCGCTGACCGCCTCGATCTCATCGAGGCGGTGGCTGATGAAGCCGAGGGTCAGCCCCTGGTCGCGCATCTGCCACATGAGCTCGAACAGCCGCTCCGCGTCGCGCGCGGTCAGCGGCGAGGTCGGCTCATCGAAGAAGATCGTCCCGCAGCCGTGCGACAGCGCCCGCGCGCACTCGAGCAGCTGCTGCTGCGCCAGGGACAGCCGCCCGGCGGGCAGCCGCGGGTCGGCGCGCAGGCCGACGCTCGTGATGAGTTCCTCGGTGGTGCCGATCATCCGCCGCCACGCCACCGCACCGAGCCGGCGCCTGGGCAGCGCGCCCAGGTAAAGGTTCTCCGCGACGGACAGGTCGGGCATGAGGCGGGGCTCCTGCGGCACGAGGTAGATACCGTGCCGCTGCGCGTCCCTCGGGGTGAGCGCCGGCAGGACCTTCCCGTTAAGCACAAGCTCGCCTTGGCTGGCGGGGAACATCCCGGCAAGGATCCTGAGCAGGGTCGACTTGCCCGCGCCGTTCTCGCCGATGACTGAGTGAATTTCAGCCCGGTGAAAGTGAACGGTCACATCGTGAAGTACAGTGACGTTGGCGAAGCTCTTGCTGACGCCACGAGCCTCGTAGTCGGCGCCCGTGAGCGCCTGCAGTCCCTGTTCGCGCTGGACAGCGGGCCCCGCCCGCCCAGCGTGACCAGTCACCATCGACCTCCCTGGCATTGGAGATGTTAACGGTCACATTTCGCGCTAGGAGACTGCCGCAGTAACACTAATGTGACCGTTAACATCTCCGCTGATAGTGAACCTGTGCCCCGCTCCCCGTCAACAGCCCGGAGTTACAACATCATTACGTTCGCCGTCGCCGCCCCGTCGCCGCCCGCCGTACCGCACGGCGAGCCTGGGTACCGAGTTCTCCAGCAAGCTCCCGCGATATGCGATGCTCGATGCGTGCAGCCATCTTCCGGGGGAAGTGCCCTCCCGGGTCCCCAGGCGTGTTCCGGAAGGGCGAGTTACCGGACATGACGGTGACCGAGCCCAGCGGCGGGCAGGCGTGGCCTCGTCGGCGGCCATCGAGCATCCGCGATGTCGCGCGCCTGGCCGGCGTCTCGCACCAGACAGTCTCGCGCGTACTGAACGGGCATCCGAGCATCCGCGACGTGACGAAGTCCCGGGTGCTCGCCGCCATGGACGAGCTTCAGTTCCGGCCAAGCCGTGCCGCCCGGATCCTGTCGCGGCAGCGGTCGCAGACGATCGGGATACTCGCCGCCGCGGTCGGGGCGCACTACGGCCCCGCGAGGTGCGTGAACGCGATCGAGGACGCCGCGCGTGAGCGAGGCTACTACGCGAGCATCGCCCGCATCGCATCCGTCGCACCGCACGCGATCTCGGCGGCGATCGAGGACCTGCTGAGTCAGGATGTCGAGGGAATCGTCATCGTCGCGCCGCGCACCACCGTCCTGTCGCTGCTTGCCGAGCTGCCGATGAACGTGCCGATCGTGGCCGCCCAGGGCGACCCGCGCAGTGCCAGCGGCATCCCGGTCGCCTCCGTCAACCAGGAGGCGGGCGCCCGGATGGTGCTCGAGCACCTCATCAGGCGGGGGCACGAGCGGATACTGCACGTGGCGGGCCCGCCGGACTGGAACGACGCGCAGCTGCGGCTGCGCGCGTACCAGGCGCAGCTCAAGGAGGCGGAGCTGCCCTCGTCGCCGCCGCTGTTCGGTGACTGGACCTCCGACTCGGGCTTCGAGATCGGCCGCTCGCTGACTCGCGCCACGGCGGGCTGCTCCCGGGCGGAGCTGCCGTTCACCGCGGTGTTCTCCGCGAACGACCAGATGGGACTCGGGCTCATTCACGCCTTCCGTGTGGCGGGCCTCGACGTGCCGCGTGACATCAGTGTCGTCGGGTTCGACGACATACCGGAATCGGCGCACTTCTGGCCGCCGCTGACCACGGTGCGCCAGGACTTCGGCAGCCTCGGCGCGCTATGCGTCGCCATGCTGCTCGACGCCATCGGCAGGGGAGAGGAACCCGCCGCGCCGGAGGCAGGCATCACACCGGTAGTGGAACCGCAGCTCATCATCAGGGACTCGGTGGCCTCCGTCTGAATACCCAGGGCGCTGAGCTCGCGGATGACCCGTTGCGGATGACCCGTTGCGGGTGAGGCGTGCCGCCACGAGGCGCGGGATGCTCTACGTGATCCGCATCCGAGAAGGGGAGTGCCGTGACCACCAAGGCCGCGTTTTCACCCAGCGAATGGCAGCTAGTGCTCGAGGGGCCGCCGGCCGCGGGCTTGCTCGTCATCACAGCGTCGCACGGAGGGATGTTCCGGGAGACGATGGCGATGTCGAAGGCCTACACCGAGGCTCGCGCCCAGCACGGGGAGAGCGAGCTTCTCGATGAGATCGTCGCGGAGAAGCCGCGCATTGAGCGCGGCGGGAAGGTTCACAACCCCGAGGAGCTCAGGGATCAGGCGCTCGACTGCCTGACCGACGCGACCGCGTTGCTCGCAGATAAGGCGACGGCCGAGGAGCGCGATGACTACCGGCGCTTCGTGCTCACCGTGGCCAGCAAGGTCGCGGCGGCCCACCGGGAGGGAGGGAAGCAGGTAAGCCCGGCGGAGGAACAAGCGATCCAGGACATCACGACGGCGCTTGGCATGGACAGTACCTGAACCGGACATCGCACCAGGATGTTCGTTGCTGCCGCCTCTCACCGCGTCGATACCGGGTTGTAGCCAGACAGGGTGAGGTGGCCTGCATCGACCGGGATGGTCGCGCCGTACGGTCATCACTTTCCTTTGGGATAAGAAGGCGAGGGCCGGGTAGCCGGAGGGCCTCAACCGAGGTCGCAAGGCCGTCCCGGTGACCGGAAGGAACTATCTCATGGGGATCATCCTGCTCGTTCTCCTCCTCGCTATCATCCTCGGCGGGCTGGGCTTCGCCCTGCATGTCCTGTGGTGGATCGCGCTCGTGGTCCTGGTGATCTGGCTGATCGGCTTCCTTGTCCGCGTCGGCGAGGGCAGTGCGCGCAGCCGCTGGTACAGATGGTGACTTCCTGTCCGTCCGCCGTGGCCGGCCCAGCTGGCCGTTCTTAGCCACGGTCACCCTCTGCCTGTCCGCCAAACGCCGGCAGGCCGCCCGTGCAGGCTGTCGGGTAGCCGGGGCGAGCACCGTCGCCGACGGCCCTGGTTTACCAGTGGCGCCCCGGTGGCGACACTGGGATCATGAACGAGACGCGGGCTGACACCCGAATCGCCGAAGCCAGCGGCCTGGCCCTAGGCGGCCGTAGATTGGCGTTTCTTGACCATGCGCGGATCTACGTGTGCGGGATCACGCCGTACGATGTCACGCACCTGGGGCACGCGGCCACCTTCGTCTGGGTGGATGCGCTGGCCCGGACGCTGCGCCTGCTCGGCGTCGAACCCGAGATATGCCGGAACGTCACCGACGTCGATGACGTGCTTGACGCGGCGGCGCACCGTGCTGGAGAGCCGTATGACGCGTTCGCTGCCGTTCAGCAGTACTACTTCGAGCGGGACATGGCCGCGCTGAACGTGCGGGACGTTCAGCATGAACCTCGGGCGCACCGTTACGTCGACCAGGTCATCCGCCTGGCCGGCGGCCTGCTGGCAGCCGGCGCCGCCTATGCCCGCCAGGGCAGCGTGTACTTCCGCGGTGACCCCGCCGTCCGCGGGTCAGGGCTGGACAGAGACGCGGCGTTGCGCCTGTCGGCGGAGTACGGCGGCCGGCCGGACGACCCCGCCAAGGATGACCCGCTGGACGTGGCGGTCTGGCAGGCCGGAGAGCCGGGTCATCCGGCGTGGGATTCGCCGTGGGGACAGGGGCGGCCCGGGTGGCACGCGGAGTGCGCGGCCATGGCCCTGTCGGTTTTCGGTGCCGGCGTCGACGTCCACGCGGGCGGCGCCGACCTGCGTTTCCCGCATCATGCCTACCATGCGGCGATGGCCGAGGCGTTCACCGGTGTCCGCCCTTACGCGCGAGCATGGCTGCATGCGGGCACGGTCCGGGTCGGAGGAGCGAAGATGGCCAAGTCCACGGGAAACCTGGTGCTCGTCCGCGACCTTGTCGACGGCCATCCCGCCGCGGCGGTGCGGCTGATGATCCTGGACCGGCCCTGGAACGAGGACTGGGACTACTCTCCCGCCCTGCTCGGCCGGGCAGGCAAGCGCCTGGAAGAGCTGTACAGGGCGGCCGGGCGCACCAGTACGGCCCCGGCGGCGGTAGCGGAGACTGCCCGGCTCCTGGCGGCCGACCTCAACGCGCCCGCAGCTATCGATGTGGCCATCGAGGAAGGCGGGGCCGCCGCGCGGAACGTAACCGCAGTGCTGGGATTCAGCTAGATCCCCGATCATTAGTAGAGGAACATGTGGTCGCCGCCGCGGCGACGGTGACCCAAGGGAAAAGGAGCGGGCAATGTCCGGAATCGTTGTGGGCATAGATGGCTCACCCAACTCTGAGCGCGCGCTTGACTGGGCGATGCGGCAGGCAGCGGCAGTGCGGGTGCCGTTGACCGTCATCACGGTGCACGAGGTCCCGAAGAGCTACTGGGGCGGCATCCCGGTGATAGGCCCGGCGGACGAGTCGCTGCTTGAGAGCCTGCGCCAGGCGGCCGAGGAGATGACGCAGAAGATAGCCGGGCGGCTGGGCGATGCCGGGCCCGCCTCGGTCACTGTCCATGCTGTGAGCGGCTTCGTGGTGAAGGAACTGGTCGATGCTTCCCAAGACGCGGACCTGGTAGTTCTCGGCGCACGCGGTGCCAGCGGTTTCACCCGGCTGCTCATGGGCTCGGTGAGCAGCGAGGTCGTCCAGCACTCGGCCTGCCCGGTCGTGATTGTCCCGCACAAGCGGTGAAGAGGTCTCGCGGCAGGCACCGCCATGCTCGGTTCAAGGAGAAGGGCGACCAAAGTTTGCGTCCGGCCCGTACATAGCGTTCCTCACTGTCCAGATAGCCGAGGTGAGCGTCTCGAAATGGCGGAGATGAGCGCGCAGCGCGGGGAGATCCCCGCTGCGCGCTGCGTTAAACGCCTCGTCGGCTGCTAGTGCGAGACGGGCTACCCGCACCCAGAGGAACGTCTCGGTGCCCGGTTCGTGCTGTTCGACATCGAGCACGACCCGGCTTGCGGCTTCAACATAGGCGATAACCGCGTTCGTGGCTTCCCGTACCTCAATGGCGAACTGCCCGGACGGCACCAGGCTGTCTTCGCTCATGGCGAGCACGCGCAGCCTGGACATCTGCTGCTGGCAGCGTGAGTGGCGAAGGTCGGCCCGCTCGGCAATGGTCATGAGTGAATCCACTCCCCTCCGGTGGAGGATTCATATACAACCGCTTCTGCGCGCCGTGAACCAGGGACGAAGGTCCCCGGGAGCGGCGAGGGGACGGGCGCGCTTGCGGCCGTCGGCATTCAACCCGGTGGCCGACACGGTCAGGAAAGGAAGACGGGCCGCGCACGGTAGCCCGTGCGCGGCCCGCCTTAGCGGCCCGTCAGATCCCGAGGTCGCTCAGGAACCTGTCGGTGTACTCCAGTGCTGTCGTGCCGGAAACCGAGTTGCAGGTGGGGGACGCGTACGTCGTGGTCGTGGCACAGGGCGTGTCCCGGTCCAGCGACCAGAAGTGCAGCCCGGCCAGGCCGTTGCCTGCCGCGTACGCCGTCAGCGTGTCCACGTCGGCGGCCGTGAAGGTCTCGGCAGTGTTGTCGTTCAGGCCGATCATCGGGGTGACGGCGATCTTGCTCGCCGGGATTCCGTAGCTGTGCTCGAGGTTCTTCACCGCCTGGATCGCCGACTGCGCCATCTCGCAGCTACCGGAGACGACGACGCAGACGCTGCTTGACGCGCTGCCGTAGTCCATGGTCATCAGGTTGATGACGTAGTTCCGCAGGCTGGAGCCGAACACCGACTCGACGACCTCGCTGCCGAGCGAGTTCACCCCGCCGTAGCTGCCGTCGGATGCTGCCAGCGTGGCGAGCGTGAACGAGAACTGCAGGTTCGGGTACTGCGACTGTGCTCCCGCCGCCGCGTTGACCAGATTTTGAATGTCCGACGGGGTCTGGCCGCCTTCGATGTCGAAGTCGATGCCGACGAGGTGCGGGCTGGCGTAGCGAGCGATGAACGCTTCCATGGCAGCCGTCGAGTCGCAACTGAAGGTTCCGGCCTCCCCGCCGGTCGAGACAACGTAATTCAGGCCCGCACTCTGGAGTTGCGGGATGTTCTCTGCAGCCCAGCCGGCACCCGAGACACCGCCCCAGGTCTCGCTGCCGCAGGCTCCGGTAGCGAACGCGAGCGTGATCGCGGGCAGCTTCGGGACGTAATTCGACACGAGGCTGCCCGAGCCCACCACGGGCAGGTCGGTCCCTGTCACGGCCGACTGCATCTGGTCGGTGTTCCAGTTCATGTTGATGGTGACGTCCTTGTACGGGCTGAAGAGCAGGCCGCTCACCGAGCCCGTCGTGCCTGACCCTGACCCTGAGCCCGATCCCGACCCTGAGCCCGATCCCGATCCCGATCCCGACCCCGATCCTGACCCCGAGCCGCCGGCGCAGGAGCCGTCGGATGTCCACGGCTGTCCCGAGCCGCTGCCGCCGTTGTTGGTCGCAGGGTCGTTGCCCTGAGTCCACCAGTTAGCGGTGTAGTTGATCCCGTTCTCGCTGGCCTGCTGGCCGGCGGTGTACACGGCGGTGGAACTCCACGCCGCGGCGCATGCGGTGGATGCCTGCGCGGCAGGCCCGGAGGCCAGCGCGAGGACCGAGCCGCCGGCTGTCAGCCCGAGCGCCGAGCCGGCGATGAGAGCTGTGCGCAAAGTCCGTCTTCCGAGTTGCATGGACCCTCCAGGGGCGAGCGGAGCTGAGGCAATCTGATGCCTCGCAAGAGCGGTAATGCGGTGATGTGGTGACTTTGTATGCCTGGAGAGTCGGCCGTCAAGGCTTACTGTAAAGAATCTTTCCGGTTAATCTTCCGTTAAGTCGGCCTTCCGGTTGATTTAAGTTAAGCGGTTTGGCTGCGCCAGGGTGGTCTGCCTGTCGGCCGGGCGATCGCGCCGGCCAGGCAGCCCCGGGCGTGAATGGTCATGGATGGCGGCGACGCCGGGCTGGCCGGGCTGTGCCGCCGGATTTACCGGTAAACATTTCACAGCAGGTAAAAAAAAGACATCTGAGGCGTCTTTTGTTTACATCGGGTGAAAAGTTTACCCGCTGACAGAAATTTACCGGTAAAATCCGCGCACTAAGGGGCGTGTGGTGCTGCAGTGACCGCGTCCTGACGATCCGCCGTAGTCGAACCACCTACTGCTCGCTGATGGGTGTGCCGGGGCCTCGTTGCCCGGTCAATGGATCTTCGTGAATAATGTCGACCGTCATTCCCAAGCGAACTTTAATTGCTGCGACATCCTTCTGGAGCGCGGGGATGGCATCGATCTTCTCAAGGTAGGGCGCGAGTGCTTTCATCATCCCTTGGACTACCGGATCGGGTGTTTCTGAAGATGGCAGGTAGGTAGCTCTCACGAGATAATCTGGTGACCATTCAAGGGCCTCGGAAATAGGTTCCAGTACCTTGCGGCCGAATGTTCGCGGCTTTCTCGGATGCTCAATTTCCCGCAAAGTGGCTGCGCTGACTCCAGATTTTTCTGCAAGTGCTTTGCGGGTAACGTGCAGTTTCTTGATGCGAGCAGTGACGATCCGGGCGAGTGCAAGCCGGTCTTCAGTGATCGTCGGCTTCGCCTCGCCATCGTCGGCTTGGCCGCTCTTTGGCTCTCGTTTGCCTGCCAAGCAAAACCTCCTCCGCTCGCCGCCCGCGCGCTTCAGCAGATATCCGACATCCAGATTCATGCTAAGTCGTGTTTGACCGGATCGCTTGTAGGGCGCGGATACTGTGGCGCTTTTTTAGCGGCTATTTATAGGCGTTAAAAAAGCGCCACAGCGGTTACGGAAATGGGCGTCAAGCGATATGTGTAGTCGACTAGTCTCGCGTATTGATGTCTTCGGGTGTAGAAGGGAGCCGTAATGCCTCAACGTGCAGACGCGGGCCGGAAGTGTGCCAGCAGGCACCCGGTCCGCCTCAGAGTGGTATGACGCTCATCATCCTCGGCGTCGTCCTGCAGCTAGTGGCAGCGGCGATCCAGGGGATCCAGTGCTGGCTGGACATGCGCCGACGTAGTCCCTGCCCCGAGTGCTCCGGTCCACGTTCCGCGCTGCCGGCGAAAGGGCGAGCGCGCCAAGGGCGGCACCGGCGCTGCACCGCGTGACCGTGCGCGCAGGTGCGGATGGCGGGGGTTCCGCTAGAGACGTGGGGGAGTGCCACTCGCGCTAGGGGGTGGGCGTGGGCGGTGGTCGAAGCCGTGGCCTGCGCTGCCGCTGCCGCAGCCGCAGGGCGAGGGCAGCGGCGGACAGCAGGAACAGTGCTCCGGTGACGCCGAGCCAATGCCACAGGTACGGGTCGAGCGACAGGGTGGTCGTATCGGGGAAGCGCCGGGGCAGGCGAAAGATCAGCGGGAACCAGATCAGCAGCAGCATTACGGAAAGCGCGGCGGGTACGCGCAGGTAGTTGACCCACGGCAGGGTCACCTGCGCTGGCCGCCTGTGCCGCAGGACGGCCGTAACGGACCGGTCGGCCAGCGTGTACAGCGGCATCAGCAGCAGGTCGTGGCCGATGACCGCGCCGATGAACCATACCGGGATGCCGATAACGTTGTTCGGCAGCAGCTCGGCCGCCGCGTAGCCGGCGAGCGCGAAACAGGCGACCATGGCGAGCAGGTTCAGCGGGCCCGCACCGTACCAGCTCAGGAATCGGCGCACGGTCAGCTCCGGAACGTCAGGCTGGCGACCCACTTGGTGCAGTGCACCCCGGGACTGGCGGGCACGATCACCCGGGCCGGGTAACCGTGGTCGGGCGTGAGGTCCGCGCCGTTCACCAGCAGGGCAAGCAGCGAATCCGGATCCATCGCCTGCCCCGCCGACAGGACGACCTGGCTGAATGCACCGCCGCGTTCCATTGACTGCACCAGGACGCTGGCCGGCCGGCTCACCCCCGCCATCCGGGCGAGGTCACGCAGCCGTACGCCCGCCCATTCCTGGTCGTCGGTGGACCAGCCCTCGACGCACGCGATCGGCAAGCTGGCGGTGTGCTGCTCCAGGACGAGCAGGTCGGCCCGGCGCAGCATGACCGGAGGCTGGCCGGCCGGGCCGTCGCCACGGAGCGCGAGCCGCCAGGCCATGCCGGTTTCCGCGTCCTTGATCCCGGCGCTTGCGGCAGTCTGGTTGACCTGGAAGTCATCGGGGCGGCCGGGGTCCTGCCCGTGCGGCGCGAGCAGCGCCGCCCAGCGCAGCGGGCCGCCCACCGACTGCCCGACGGTCAGCAGCGCGACCAGGGCGGACCCCGCCCCGGCGAACGCGAGGACGCCGCGGCGGGAGATCGTGGGCGGGTCGGGCCTGGGAGCGACCAGGCTCCCGGCGTCCCGCGGTTCCTGCCGGGTCCTTGCCAGGCTGGTCCGCAGCTCCGTGATCAGGTTACGGCTGCGCAGCGCCTTGATCATGACCGGCAACTTGAGCGTCACGTGGACAACGAAGCCGGCGATGAACACCCAGGCGCCGTAGAAGTGCAGCGGGTAGAAGGAGCCGGGAAACTTGTAGTACGTCTGGATGTTGAGTATGCCGGTCACGAACTCGAACACGGCTCCGCCGACGAGCGCGAGCAGCGACAGGCGTTCCAGGGCGTGCGCGGGCGAGCGCAGCGGCGGCCACTCGAACAGCTTGGGCAGCACCGACCACAGCTTGAACAGCAGGACCGGGACGAGCACCAGGCCAAGGGTGACGTGGACGCCCTGGTTGAGCCGGTAGAGCCAGATCGGATGGGTGGGCCACGAGAACAGGTAGAAACCGAGCAGCCCCTTGCCCGGGGTCTCGTCGTTGACGGGGCTGAGGTCCGGGTCGTAAGCGGCATAGGACAGCAGGCCGGTCGCGAACAGCACCGGGATGCACGCCAGCAACAGCAGGCCGAAGACGGAAGTCAGCCAGGGGCCGCGAACCGGGCTGCGCCAGAACGTCGGGCGGAACGGCCCGGGCGGCGGCGGCCCTGACATCACCTTCGACGGCAGCCGGGTCAGCCGCGCGACGACCGGCCCCATGCTCGCAAGGGCAGACCTCAGCCGCGCAAGGGCAGACCTCAGCCGCGCAAGGACGGGCCCCGTGCGGGCCAGGACCGGCCTCATGAGCGACCCGTCTTCGCGCTTGTGCTTGCGGCGGTTCCGGTCAGCGCGCGGACGGCGGCCGGGCAGGAGCCGCTGCCGCGGGGAACCCAGACGAACGCAGGGCGGCCGGCTGTCCCGGCGACCGGCTCGAACACGGCGGGCTGAACGCCGGCAAGTAGCGGCTGCGGGCAGCGTTTGTAGTACCGGCCGAGCACGGCCGGGTAGCCGAGCGGCGGCCCGGCGGAGTCGGTGATGATGGCGCTGAACCGCTGCGCGGTAATCGCGGCGCTGACGCTGCGCTCGAAGCTCGCGATCGCGGTCCGGTTAGTGGCCCGCAGCACGTCGTAGGCCGCGTCCTGGTGCGCGACCGGCGACTGCCCCGCCAGCAGGCTCAGGCCGGGGTCGGCGGGTACCGCCACCGTTCCGCCGAGCTCGCGGATGCCGGCGACCAGTCGCTTGCCGACCGAGCGGTCGGCCGCGCTGGGGATCACCTGGGCCAAGTGCAGGGCGCTGAGCAGCAGCGCCGTTTGGGCCAGCACGAGCACGCCCGCCGCGGCGCCCCGCCAGGCCTGCCCGCTGCCGAGAGCCAGGCCGGCAAGCAGCGCCACCGCGAGGTAAGCGGGCAGCACGTCGTTGATGCTGCCGCCGCTGTGCACCAGGGCGGCGTAGCCCTCGACCGCAAGCGCGGCGCAGCCGGCAAGCAGCACCGGCGGCACCCGGCGCGCGGCGAGCACGGCGGCGGCCGCGGCCAGGCCGAGCGCCGTCGCCAGGGCGGTCCAGAACCAGCCGAAGCTGCTTCCGGTCAGCGGGTGCTCGCTCATCAGCAGGTAGACGTAGAACAGGTACCAGCCGCCGCTGGTCAGCGCGAGCACGAGCGTGCTGACTCCGAGCACCGCGACCTCGGCAAGCGCGGCGACCCAGCCGAGCCTCCGGTGCGGGCCGATCAGCAGCACCACGGTCACCGCCGCGCACTCGGCCAGCCCGGTCTGCTTGGTCAGCGCGGCCGCCGCGAGCAGCACTCCCGCGGTGACGGCGCCCCCGGTGCCGCGCATGTGCCGGGCGGCGTACAGGGCGCCGATGCTCAGCGCAAGGAACAGCGAGTCGACCCGGGCAACGTCGAACCAGGTATCGGTGACGTAGTAGGTCGCGGCGAGCAGGCCAGCCGCGGCGGTCCCGGCCGCGATGCTGGCCGTCTCCCGCTGGACCAGGCGGCCGAGCAGGGCGAAACAGGCGAGCGAGGAGATGAGGGAGACGAGCCGCAGCGTCAGGTACGAGGGGCCGAGCACCCGGGCGGCGGCGGCCGACACGGCGAAGTAAAGCGGCGGATAGCCGTCGGGAACGTACCCGGCGGTCGGCGCTGGGTACAGGTTCTGGCCGGCCAGGACGCGGTGCACCTCCGCGAGCGAGTTCCCTTCCAGCCACTCAAGTGCAAACGGGTAGTCCACCCGCCGCAGTGCGACGAACAGGTACGCGAGGATCGCGATCATCCCGGCAAGACCCGTGGCAAGCCGCACGGCCCGTGGCCCGCCACGGGCCCACGGCCCGCTGACCCGGGCCTGGGTCACGGCGCTTGGCGGGTGCGGCTGGATCTCCGGCCTGCTGGTCGTGGTCACGCTGTGCATTAGATGCGGTCGGCTCCGGTCGCAGCAAGGATTTAGCTCCTTACAAAGTGAGGAGAACGCGCTGCTCAGCGCCGGGCGCCGCGGACCCGGTCAGCGGCAGGCGGGCAGCCGCAGCTCGAAGCGGCAGCCGTTCCCGACGTTCAGCACGCGCACGCTGCCCCGGTGGGCCTCGGCGATGCCCCGGACGATCGCCAGGCCGAGCCCCGCGCCGCTGTCTGGCGCCGGGCTGCGCGCGTCGGTGCCGCGCCAGGCCAGGTCGAAGACGTGCGGCAGGTCGGCCTCTGGGATGCCGCCGCAGCCGTCGGCGACCGTCAGCAGCACGTTCGCGGACTCCGGCCTCGCCTCGACGTGGACGCTGCCCCCGGGCGGCGTGTGCCGGATGGCATTGGTCAGCAGGTTGGTGAGCGCCCTGGACAGCTCGCGGGGATCGGCGAGCACGGTGAGCTGCCGGGCGGCCCGGCCGTTCAGCTGGACGCCGTGGTCCTGCGCGAGTACGTCGGTGCTCGCGAGCACATCGCTGACCAGGTCATCCAGCGTGATCTGCAGGGCGGACAGGTTCAGCGTGCCCGACTGGATGCGGGACAGCTCGAACAGGTCGTCCACCATGGTCGCCAGCCGCTCCGACTCCGCCCGCATCTGCTTGTGATAGCGCGGCGGGTCCGCGGCCAGCCCGTCCTCGAGTGCCTCGGCCATCGCCCGCAGCCCGGCAAGCGGGGTGCGCAGGTCATGCGAGACCCAGGCCACGAGCTGCCGCCGTGATTGCTCGAGCGACCGCTCCCTGGCCCGTGACCTGGCCAGCTTCTGGCTGGTGTCCGCCAGTTCCCGCGACAGCTCGGCGAACTCGGCCGCCAGCGGCATCGTCGGCGGGCGGAACTGGCCGCCCTCGTCGCCCAGTGACCGGGCGGCCTGCCGCAGGGCAGTGCTGCCTGACTCCACCTGCCGCCCGAGCAGCCAGCTGAAGGCGAAGGCCACCGCGCCGGCGACGCCGCAGACCATGACGACGACCCCGAGGTCGTGCTGTGACAGGAACATGGCCTCGGCGCTGGCGAGCGTGCCTGCCACGATCGCGAGCACCGGCACGGCCCCGCTGGCCTGGATGGAACGGCGCAGCGGTGAGCGGCGCAGCAGGCGGATCACGCCCATGCCCGCCAGGCCCACGGCACTGGTAGTGCCCGCCGCGATCAGTACGATCTGAAGCTGCGCGTTCATGGCTGGCTCGCCTCCCAGCGGTAGCCGACTCCCCAGACCGTCTGAAGCTGGACCGGAGCGGTGGGCTCCTGCTCGACCTTCTCCCTCAGCCGGCGAACGTAGACCGTGATCGTCGACAGGTCGCCGACCGACCAGCCCCACACGTGCTCGAGCAGCTCGGCCCGGGTGAAGGCGCGGCCGGGGTGGCAGACGAGGAAGGCGAGCAGGTCGAACTCTCGCACCGTCAGCTCCAGTTCGCGGTCACCGAGGCGGGCGCGCCGCGCGGCCACGTCGATTTCCAGCCGCCCCGACCGCACAGGCGGCGGCGTGCCCGCCGCCCCCAGGCCGTCCGGCCCGGCGCTGGCCGCCCGGGCCCGGCGCAGCACGGCCTGCACTCGCAGGGTGAGCTCGCGCGGGCTGAACGGCTTGGTTACGTAGTCGTCGGCGCCGCTCTCCAGCCCCCGGACGCGGTCACTCTCCTCGCCGAGCGCGGTCAGCATGATCACCGGCAGCGGAGCCTGCGGGTCCCGTCGCGCGCGCAAGCTGCGGCAGACCTCGATGCCGTCAGCTCCCGGCAGCATGAGGTCGAGTATCACCAGGTCGGGCTGCCACGTCGCGGCCGTCTCGAGCGCGGTAAGCCCGTCCATCACGTGCCTCGGCTCAAGGCCGGCGTTGCGCAGGTAGTCCACGACGACCTCTGCCACGGTCGGGTCATCTTCCACCACGAGAATGCGTGCGTCCACGACCCGAGTGTAAGGACGTCCGGCGATCACCTGGCGGGTAGCTTGGCCCCGTTCGGGTACTTCGGCGTGGTCTTTCTCCGGATTGTCATATCCATTCCTGTCTATTCCTGGTGGCGCCGCGGCGGATACTCGCGCTGCCTTTGATCGTGGTTTCCCGCGATTTGTACGACGGGGCCCCGCGGTGCGCATCATGGGTAGATGCGCACCCTTTCCCGCTGGTGGACCGGGCTTAGCCCGCGGCGCCGTGTTCTCCTCTGCGCAGTCGCACTGCTCGTGACCGCGGTCGGGATCGTCGCCGGGGTGCGGGTGCCGCACGGTGAGCCGGAACCAGTGCCAGGCCGCCCGGGCGCGGTGCTGCTCGTTCCCGGGTACGGCGGGTCGACCACCTCGCTTGACCAGCTGGCCACGCGGATCCGGGCTACCGGCCGGACCGCCACCGTGGTGCCGCTTGCGGGCGACGGCACGGGTGACCTGACGGTGCAGGCCCGCGTGCTCGACGGGTACGTGAACCAGGCCATCGGCGCGGGCTCCGGGCCGGTCACCGTGATCGGCTACTCGGCGGGCGGCGTCGTGGCGTGGCTCTGGGACGTCGACTACGGCGGCCAGGGGCGGGCGGCCAGGATCATCACGCTGGGTTCCCCGCTGCACGGCGCGCGCATCGCGGCCGTGGGTGCCGCGTTCGACCCGGGCGAGTGCCCCGTCGCCTGCCAGCAGCTCGCGCCAGGCAGCGCCCTGCTGACCCGGCTGCGGCAATCGGCCACGGCGCGGCCGCCATGGCTGTCGCTGTGGAGCACCGACGACCAGACGGTGCAGCCGCCGGACTCGGCCCGGCTGCCTGGCGCGGTGAACGTGCCGCTGCAGTCGGTCTGCCCGGGGGCGGACATACAGCACAGCCAGCTGCCGACCGCGCCGCTCGTCGTCGGCCTCGTGCTGCGCGCCCTGGCCGGCCCCGGCGTCACCGCCCCGGCACCCGGTGGCTGCGCGTCGCTTGAGGCTCTTGGCGCCGGCTAGCAACAGACAGTGAGCCGGACGGTCGCGTCCTAGGTTGTGATGTCCCTGGTGGCGAAGTTCGCCCAGGCCGCACCGAGGAAGACGACCACGTACACCAGCTGGATGGCGAACCCGCGCTGGATGTCACGCCAGAAGATCGGCTGCCGGAAGAAGTCGATCCAGGCCAGCCAGTACCGCGTCGGCAGGTAGGGCTGCACGGCGCTCGCGGCATTGAGCGTGACCAGTACCTCGCTGCCGATCAGCGTGGCCAGCGCACCGAGCGCGGCGCCGAGGGCGGAGTCGGTGAGCGTGGACAGGAAGATCGCGATCGCGGCGACGCCGAGCATCGAGACCGTGATGAACGCCATGGCGCCGAGGACACGCTCGATCAGCTGCAGGGTGGTCAGCGGCGTCCCTGACAGCGACGTGATCGCCGCTCCCGCCTGGAGCCCGGCCGTGGGCGCGCCGCCCGCGCCCGGCGCGATCCCGCCGGAGCCCTGGCCGGGCGCGAAGCCCACCGCCGAGGCGCGGGACGGCCCAAGGATCAGCACGCCGATGGCGTAGGAGGTGACCGTCACGGCGATGACCGCGGCCAGCGTGAACGTGACCACCGCGACGAGCTTGGCGACAAGCAGCCTGGTCCGGCCGACGGGCCGCGCCAGCAGGTAGCGCAGCGTGCCCGCCGACGCCTCGCCCGCGATCGAGTCGCCCGCCACCACCGCGACGGCGACCGGCAGGAACACCGGCAGCACCAGGGCTAGCGCCGCCGCCGGGTAAAGCTGCCCGTTGTCAAGCACCGCGGAAAGAAACGCGCTGCCCTGCCCGGGCGGCGGCGCCAGGTGCGTGACCGCGATGAAGATGGCCACGACCAGCGGCAGCGCGCACATGAGGGCGATAGAGAACCACGTACGCACGCGCCGGACCAGCTTGAACAGCTCGACAGCGATCACGGCACGTCCCGGTCCGCGGGTGCTTGCGGCGGCTCGGGCGGCTGCGGCGAGTCCGGGGGCGCTGCGGGCTGAGGAGCCTGCCGGGCCTCGCGCGGTCTCTTGGCCGGCGCGCTGAACTGGTCGGAGCCCGTGCCCGTCACCTCAAGCACGATCTCCTCAAGGCTGCGCCGCTGCACAAGCAGCGACCTGACCGGCACGCCGGCCGTCACCAGGCGGGCGTTCAGCGCGGCCGGATCGGGGGACCGCACCACCAGGTCCGCCCCGTCCCTGCGTTCAACGAGGCCGTCCAGAGCCGCCACCGCCCGTTCCGGATCATCGGTAGACACCAGCACGCGGCCGGTCGGCTGCTGCAGCGACGCGAGCTGCTCTTGCAGCACCAGGGCGCCGGAGTCGAGCACCCCGATCCTGGTGCACAGCGCGGAAACCTCAGGGAGCAGGTGACTGGACAGGAAGATGGTCACCCCCGACTCGTTCAGCCCGGTCAGCAGGTCGCGGATGTCCCTGATGCCGCGCGGGTCGAGGCCGTTAGTCGGCTCGTCGAGTATCAGCAGCCGCGGGCGGCGGACGAGCGCGGCCGCAAGGCCGAGCCGCTGGCGCATGCCAAGCGAGTAGGCACGCACCGGGCGGCGGTCGATGCCGGCCAGGCCCACCTGCTCAAGGGCGTCGCCGACACGACGGCGCCTGGTCCGCCGCGACCCGTGCGGGCCGGCCGCGTCGAGCAGCAGCAAGTTGGCCCGCCCGGACAGGTGCGGGTAGGCCGCGGGCTCCTCGACAAGCGCGCCGATCTCCGGCAGGACGCGGCTCGCGTGCCGCGGCACCTGCTCCCCGAGCACGGTGATAGACCCGCTCGTCGCGTACACCAGGCCGAGCAGCATGCGGACGAGGGTGGACTTGCCGCTGCCGTTCGGGCCGAGCAGGCCGTAGCGGTCGCCCTCACGGACATCGAGGCTGACCTCACGGACGGCTGCTATCTTGCCGAAGCGCTTCGTCAGGTTCCGTGTGGTGATCATGAACCGGCCTCAGGTTTGGCGGCGAGTGTCCCTGCCGCCTGTTCAAGCGTGGCCTTGCTGACCAGCCCGACAAGCAGGAACGTGTCGGGTGAGCGGGCCGGGCGGACGAGGACGAGGTTAACGAGCGGCGCGCTCGCGACGGCGCCGGTGCCGTCAGGGTAGGTCAGCCGCGCCGCGCCCGCGTCAAGCGCGTCGCGCAGCAGCTGACAGCCGGTCTCGCGGCCGAAGGTGAGCACGGCGAACGCGGCCAGCCCGCTGCCGTACAGGCCGATCTGCGGAACCGGCGACGGCTGCCTGGCGAGCCCGGCGAGGCTGCCGGGTAGCAACGCGTCGTCCAGGTTCTTGAGCACGCCGGAGAAGTCATCCGGCGTGGTGGTGGTGAACCCGGTGCCCGCGCCGTGCTGCGGCGTCAGCACTCCTGCGTCGGGGGTCCAGAAGCCGACCTGGAGGAACCGCGTCTCCAGGGCCGGCTGGGTCGTGCCGCGGTCGAAGACCTCGACGAGCAGCGGCAGCCCGGACGTCGGCGACGCCCAGATGTCGGCCCGTGCGATCGTGGACTGCGGGGCGGCCGGCGTGATCTCGAGGCCGGCCGCGCTCTGCCCGGCGACCCGCTGCGGCGGCAGGGTGCCCACCTTAGCGCCCGTCCCCGCCTCATTGATGATCCGCACGGCCAGGGCGGCCGGCTGAAGGTCGGCTGCCCGGGGCAGCCGTACGGTCTGCGGGCCGTAGATCCCGGTGAGCAGCTGCTCTCCCGAGTCCCAGACGAAGGTGTTGACGCCGACCTGGTAGGTGTCGTTCTCGCCGGTGTCGGAGAGCGTGTCTACCCGCCAACGGTCCGGCGCGGCCTCCCAGACCCGCATCCGGCTCACCCCGTCGAGCAGCGGCGTCACGCTGGAAAAGGCAGGCAGTGCGGGGAGGCCGAAGTTCGCATCGCTCTCCGCGTAACCAGAGAACGTCAGCCGTTGCGAGCCGAGGATGCGGCTCTCGAGCTGTCGCGCCGTGAGTCCGGTGCCGCTGACCGGAAGGGCGCTGGCCAGTGCGGGCAGGCAGCAAAGCACGGCGACGCCGGCCATTACGACGATCCAGCGCCATCCGATATGTGAGCTGTGCCCGGATAGCACCACACAACGATACGATGACCGTCCGCATGCGGACAGGTTTGCGCGGCGCGCGAGGCCGGCTGTCCCCATGTTGTAATGGGCCCCGCGGCTGTGTTGCCTGCGGCGGGGCCCATTACAACGCCAAGCGCCACGTCACGGCTAGCCACGGGCACTTGCCGGTGCCGCGGACGTGCCGCGGCGGAACAGCAGGGCGGCGAGTACGGCTCCGGCGGCGAACATGGCGGCGGCCCACCAGAACGCGGTGATGTAGCTGTGCACCTGGGCGAGTGCTGCCAGTGCCAGTGCCTGGTGGCCGCCTGCCGTCAGCCGGGTGGTGGCGTGCCCGGCCAGGTAGGTAGCGGCGGCGCTGGCGGCCACGGTGTTGAGCAGCGAGGTGCCGATCGAGCCGCCGACCTGCTGGCCGGTGTTGACCATGGCCGACGCGACGCCCGCGTCCGGTTGCGCGACGCGGGCTGTGCCGGTGTTCATCGACGGGGACATGACGAAGCCGAGGCCCAGCGAGGTGAGCAGCAGCGGGGGCAGGACGTCGGCGGCGTAGCCGGAGTGGACGCCGATCCTGGTCAGCCAGGCCAGCCCGGCCGCGGCGGCGAGCATGCCAGGGGCGACGAGGAGCCTGGGGCCGACTCGGGGGAGCAGCACGATGTTGGCCAGGTTGGCGCCGACGACGATGGCGCCCGCCATGGGCAGGAAGGCAAGGCCGGCCGTGACCGGGCTGAAGCCGAGGGTCTCCTGCAGGTAGTAGGTGAGGAACAGGAAGATGCCGAACATGCCGGCGCCGGTGATGAG
>Ga0335078_10001793_pt1 | contig 32441 bp, 24 predicted proteins | sample Lox_Sample_32_FD_206711 | JGI IMG/M metagenome (GOLD analysis project Ga0335078, IMG submission 206711) | Soil microbial communities from Loxahatchee National Wildlife Refuge, Florida, United States - Lox_Sample_3.2 | ecosystem: Environmental > Terrestrial > Soil > Wetlands | place: USA... | reverse complement strand
TTCTGTCGATCGTCGGAGAGGTGGATGCGCTGCGCGAGGCGTTGGAAATTCGGGAGACCCTTTTCGTCGAACGCGACGACCTCGCCGTCGAGCACGACGCGCGCGGGGGCGAGCGTCTGCACCGCGCGCTCGACCTCCGGATACGCGAGCGTCGTGTCGCGGTTCGATCGGTACGTGAGGTGGACTTCTTGATCGCGTTTGTCCGCGATGACGCGCACGCCGTCGAGCTTGAGCTCGTAGGTGTAGCCCTCCTTGAGCCACGCGGGGAGCGTTTGCGTCGGCGCGTCGCCGCCGCGATCCTCGAGCGACGCGCACAGCATCGGCGACACGGCGCGTCCGTCGACTTCGCCGATCGCCGCGCCGAGACCTTTCGCGAGCGCCTCGGCTTCCGCCGCCATCGCGGGCGCGCGCTCGAGCTCGTCGACGGTGAGCCCGGAGAGCACGCTGCGCGTCTGCGTCTCTCGCGGATCTTGCGCCGCGCTCGCGAACGCGTCGGCCTTCTTGATGAGCAACCACTCGTTGCCTTTGACGGACTTCTCGAGCTTCACGAGCGCGTAGCGGCCCTTGAGCTTGTAGCCGGACAAAACGAAATCGATCTTGCCGCTGCGCAGACCTTCCTCCGCCGTGGACTCGAGGTAACGAATCATCCCGCGGTCCCAACAAATCATCGGGCCCGCGCCGTAGTTGCCTTCGGGGATCACCGCTTCGAAATCGACGTACTCGATCGGATGATCTTCGGTGCGAATCGCGAGCTGTTTGTCGTTGGGATCGTTTCCCGGGCCTTTCGGGATCGCAAAGCTCGAGAGGACTCCGCCGATCTCGATGCGCAGATCGTAGTGACGCCTCGTCGCGTCGTGCAGGTGAACGACGAACGCGCCCGTGCGCGTCGCCTTGCTCTCGTCGGCGAGCGCTTCTTCACCCGCGGGCTCGGGCGATTCACCCGCGTCGCGCTTCTCGCGATACGCGCTGAGCTTGTCTTTCTCTTCGGGCATTGGCGCTGACCGCGCGTGCAGTGTCTATCGAGATATTCGACAACCTCGATTTTGGATCGATACCATTTGCAACCATGGCAGCTCGCGCAATCGGATCCGGCACCATCTCGTTCGGGCTCGTGTCGATCCCCTTCAAAATCTACACGGCGGCTTCTTCGCAAAACATTTCGTTCAACCTCCTCCACAAGAAGTGCGGCGGGCGAATGAAGCAGCAATACTTTTGTCCCGTCGACAACTGCGTCGTCGAGCGCACGGACATGGTCAAAGGCTATGAGTTCGCCAAAGACCAATACGTGAACTTCACCGAAGAGGAGCTGAAGAAGCTCAACGCGGCGAAGACGGACGCGCTCGAGCTCGTCGAGTTCGTGCCGGAGTCGACGGTGGATCTCGTCTACATGGAGAAGAGCTATTACATCGGTCCGGACAAAGGCGGCGACCGCGCGTATCAGCTCCTCGCGCAGGCGATGAAGCGATCGAAGAAGATCGCGGTCGGCCGGTATTGCACGCACGGACGCGAGCAGCTCGTGCTCATTCGCCCGTATCACGAAAAAGGCCTCATCATGCATTATGTGTATTATGCAAATGAGGTCCGCAGCTTCGACGAAGTGGGCGTCGGTGGCGACGCGACGTTCAAGGAGGTCGAGCTCGATCTCGCGGACAAACTGATCGATCAGCTCGCCAGCGCCGAGTTCAAGGCCGACAAATATCGAGACGAATATCAGGACCGCGTGCGCGCGGCCGTGGATCAGAAGGTGGCGGGCAAGGAGATCACGGTCCCCGAAGAAGCGCCGCGCGCTCAGATCATCGATTTGTTCGAAGCGCTCAAGCGGAGCCTTGGTGCGACCGCGAAGCCGGGCGAAGAGAAGAAGGACGAGGAGCCGGCGAGCGCGAAGCCCGTGAAGAAGGCGGCGCCGCGCGAAGGCAAGAAGAAGGTCGAGACGGGTTGAGCGTCAGACCGCCGCGACCCACTTCATCAGCGAGCCGCACAGATCGCTCTGCGGGTTGCGGTCGCGTTCGAGCTTGAGGCCCGTGCGAAAAAGCTCCGCCGCGCGTTTCTCGTCGCCGGTGACGACGCAGCAGATCCCGAGCCACTGAAAATCCTCGGGTGTGCCGAGCGCGCCGAGGATCTCCGTCAGCGGGTCGATCGCCGCTTTGAAAGCGTCGATTTGCGCGGGCGTTGGACGCGACGGCGGCACTTTGATGTTCGCGACGAGCTTGAGCGCTTGGCGCTGCTCCTCCATCGGGTACGCGCGGAACTCCGCGCTGCGATAGAGCGCCGCATACCCTTTGTACGCGTCATCCACTTTGCCCGACTTCGCGAGCGCGAGAATCTGTTTCACTTGCGCCACGAGCGCTTCGGTCGCCATGACGACGGAGCTTACCCGCTTCCCTTTTGTTTGCGAAACGCGAAGTACCCGCCGATCGCGAAGAGGATGATGAACACGCCGCCGATGATCTTCCACAGCGGGATGCCGCGCCCTTGCGCCTCTTCCGCGGCTTCGAGCGCGCCGTTCTCGTTCTGATCGTTCGACGCCTTTCCGCCGCTCGCGCCGCTGCCGCCGCCGCCGCCGCCGGTTGCGCCGCCGCCGGCTCCGGCTCCCGCCGCGCCCCCGCTCGCGCCTTGTCCGTTGCCGCTTCCACCCGCGCCGCTCTTTCCATTCGCTCCGCCACCACCGCCGCCGCCGCTCGACGCCCCTTGCGCGGCGAACTGCTCTTCGGTCTTGTTGCCCGCGTGGCGCACGCGCCCGCCGAGGTATTTGTACGTGACGGCCGCGATGACGAGCACGATGAAGAGAAGCAGCGCGTACTCCGCGACACCGACGGCTCGGCGATCCCTCACGAGCCTGCGCAACATCGACGTGAATCTACCATGCTCCTGCAACGGCTACCCACGTCGATGATTTCGTGCGATGCCACATGCACGATGCGCCGCGGAAGTCTGATCGTGACGCTCGGGATCCTCTGCGTCGCATCGAGCGCGCGCGCCGGCACGTGGGATCCGAGCGGCAACTTCTCGTTCGATCCGAGCGCGGTCTTCATCCAGACGTTCGACGACGTCGCCGCGCAACCGCAGATGACGATCGTGCGCTCGGGTGACGCCGTGCAAGGCGCGACGTACATCGACGTGAACGTGTTGAACGGCACGCCGGTCTCTTTCGCGGTCACGCTCCCCGCGAAGGACGCGTCGTACGTCGCGCGCATGTACGCGCGTACGAACCGCGTCGTTGCGTCGATCAACGTGAGCTACCCGAACGACGGCGGCTCGCCGAGCTTCGGCGCGCTCTTTTATCCGAGCGGCCTCGTCACGACGGACGGATGGTACGAGGTCGTGACGAATCCATTCTCCGTGCAAGGCAGCCGCGCGCCGACCGAGACGCTCACCATCGACGCGAACCTCGCGGACGTCGACGCGCTCGAGATCGTGCCTTCGGGATCGTTCACCGCGTTCGCGCAGTGCGCGCCGCCGGCGCTGCTCCCCACGAGCGGATCGCTCCCGAGCGGTTCGACGTGCGGCGCCCATCAATATTGCGAGACCGGTTGGTGCCGCGACGGCAACGTCGGCGTCCCTCCGCTCCCGCCGCCCGACGAAATCGGCGACGTCCTCGCGTATCTTCACGAGCGCCTCGCGATCTTCTTCGGCGGCGTCTACTCGCGCGGAAATTATTTGCCGAACGCGCTCGCGACGATCGACGCGCTGCGCGCCGCGCCCGACGCGTGGACGTTCTGGAACGGCGTCGTCACGGCGATTCACCGCTTGCACGATTGGCACACCACGCTCGGCAGCCCCGTGAACATCGGAGGACACGGCTTGCTCCCGGTGTGCTTCGTCGAAGGCAACGGCGATCTCTCCGACGGCACGGTCGCGAAGGATCCGAGTTACTTCGACGTGCTCGTTTCGTACGTCGGGCCCGCGAGCACCATCTTGCAACCCGGCGATCGTCTCGTCGCGATCAACGGCATGCACCCGATCGCGTTCGTCGAGAGCCTCGACGCGATCGATTGGGGCATGTGGCGCGCCGACGATCCCGACACGCACGCCGAGGCCGTCGAGCGCATGGTCAGCGTCATCCGTCGCTTCGCGACGAACATCACGTACATCCACTGCGACGGCGCGCAGATGACGTGCGGCCAGCCGACGACCATCGCTGTCACCGATTTACCTTTTGACGATGGTACCGCGCTCTATCCGTATTGCGATCACCGGCCGCTCTATCACCTCGGCGCGAACGGCCCGGATCCCGTCGCGCACAACTCGTACAACGGTCCGTTCTACGGCGTCGCGATCGAGAGCCAACCGGGCGAAGAGATCTACAACATGGTGTGGAACGACGCGTACATCGACGGATCGACGAACAACTACGCGGCGGCGTACGGCGCGATTCAATCGAACGCGAAGGCGGTGATCCTCGATCATCGCCTCGGCAACGGCGGCGACGTGCAAGGCGCGCAGTACCTCACGTCGATCTTCCGACCCGATCAAACGATCGCGTCGTGGGCGGGCTTCAATCAAACCGTCGGCGAGTTCGATGCGTACACGACCAACTTCGGTCTCGAGCTCTATCAAATCTCGCTGCCGACGGGCGCGTACGAAGTCGGATCCACGAACGCGAACACGGCGCTCCCGACCGCGCTGCTCATCGCGCGCGACGGGAGCGCGAGCGATTGGTTTCCGCTCGGCATGCGAAACGGATCGCCGAACATTCGCGTCTTCGGTCGGCACACGGCGGGCGCGTTCTCGTCGTATTTCCTCTTCGACTACTTCGAGAACTTCAACTGGCGGATGGCGTCGGGTGATTTGATCAACCCGGACGGCTCGACGCACCTCGGGACCGGCGTGCGACCCGACGAAGAGATCGTCCCCGCGCAATCCGATCTGCTCGCCGGCATCGACACCGCGTACGCGCGCGCGCTCGATTGGGTGCGCACCTGCACGGAGTGTCGACAATGAGATCGCCCGCGCTCCTCGCGCCGATCGTGCTGGGCGCGTTGGCGATCGCGTGCAGCACGTCGCAATCGCCGAGCGAGCCGCTCCCGCCGGTGATCGCCGAAGCGGGCGCGCCGGGACCTGCCGCGGCGCCCACGCGCGCCGCGTTTCATCGCAATCCGTTCGGCGACGTCCTCCAATCGGACAACCTCTTCGTCGACGGCGATTTCGAAATCACCGGACGCACCGATCAAGCGCCGTGGATCGTGATCAGCAACCAAGCGCAAGGCACGCTCGACTACGACACCGGCGGGCGCTGTCGATCCGGCGTGCGCTGCGCGCTCATCGACACGACCGACGCGCTCGTCGGGAACATCGCGTCGCCGTCGGTCGACGACATCGAGATCAACCTCTACGTGCAACCGACGACGCAGCGTTGCGCGGACGCGTCGGTCATCGCGCTCGACATCGGGACCGGCGACGGATCGGGGACCCTCCAATCGATCACGACCGCGCCCGACGCCGACGGATGGTGTCACTTCGCGGGAAAAGTCACGAACATGGCGTACGAGGAGCCGGCGGTCTACGTCACGATCGCCGACAACGCGCAGAGCAAGACGCTTCACGTCGACCAAGCGAGCGCGCTCCCCGCATCCGAGACGCCCGTGCACGGCGCGCTGCCGCCCCTCGTTCCGCTGTCCGCCGCGGAGACCGCGCGCGCGAAATTCATCGCGGCGTGGCTCCGCGCGCACCGCAAGTTCGGGCGCAACGCGCCGAGGACGGATCCGCGATGAAGAAGCACGTCTCGTTGCTCGCGTTGCTCTTGCTCGCGTGCGGAGGGTCGGAAGAAACGACGGGAGACGGCGGCACGAACGACGCTGGACCGTCGAACGACGGCGCGCCGGACTCGAGCGCGTCGGACGCGACCACGCCGTTCGACGCGGGCCTCGGCCCGCCGATCACCGGCCTCACGCCCGGACAATGGACGTGGGTGGATTTTCCGAACGCGCAGTGTCGCGACGGCACGCCCACCGGCATCGGCGTCAGCCCGAGCCCGAACGGATCGACGAAGGTGATGATCTTCCTCGAAGGCGGCGGCGCGTGCTTCAACTCGTCGACCTGCGGCACGAACCCGTTCCACTTCGACGAGACCACGTTCGACGCGCAGTTCATCGCGGTCGAATCGAACGCGGGGATTTTCCTCCGCACGGACTCCGAGAACGCGGTCGCCGACTACAACATGGTCTACGTCCCCTACTGCACCGGCGACGTCCACGCGGGCAACGCGCCGAACACGACGGTGCCCGGCGTGATCGGCGCGCAGCAGTTCGTCGGCTACACGAACATGACGCAGTACCTCGCGCGCGTCGTGCCGACGTTCCCCGGCGCGACGCGCGTGCTGCTCACGGGGCAGAGCGCGGGCGGATTCGGCGCGGCGCTCCAATACGCGCAAACCGCACGCTTCTTTCAAGGCGTGCCGGTCGATCTCCTCGACGACTCCGGTCCGCTCATGGGCAACCCGTACCTCGCGTCGTGCCTCGAAGAGCAGATGGAGCAGCTCTGGAATCTGACGAGCACGTTCATCGCGCAAGACTGCGGGAGCGACTGCGACGATCCGGGAAACGATCTCTCGCTCTACTGGCAGCACTTGCCGAAGACGTATCCGAACGCGCGCTTCGGGTTCGTGGACTCGACGGGCGACTCCGTCATCTCGGCGTTCTTCGGGTTCGGCGCGAGCGACTGCACGGGCTTCGCGGCCCTGACGGCGTCGCAATACGAAGCGGCCTTGCTCGACATGCGCACGTCGGTCGCGTCGTACGCGAACGCGGGCCTCTTCTTGTTCGGCGGCGTCGATCACACGTCGATCGTCGCCGACTACGGACGCACGACGACGGGCGCCGACGGCGGCACCGTCAACCTCGAAGCGTGGACCGCCGCGCTCGTCACGTCGTCTGTGACGAACGAGGGACCGTAGCGCCGTAGCGGATCTGCTGCGCGCCGCTCATGTCGATGACGCCGACGAGGTCGAGCACGCGCATCACCTGATAGGTCGGATCGAGCTCGAACCAGCGCGCCGCGAAGTTCGGGCTCATCGCGAACTTGTGGTGGTTGTTCTGGAAGAGCTCGCCCGCCGTCACGAAGTCGAACGCGAGCGTGTTGCGCGAGACGTCGTCCAGATCGAAGTTGCGGTAGCCGTACTTGTGCCCGCACCAGTTCACGATCGCGCCGTGAATCGGACCCATCACGAAGTGGAACGGAATGAGCGCGAACATCCACGCGTGCGTCGCGAACTGCAAATAGAAGAGCACGTAGAGCGCGCCCCACGCGATGCGCGCGGGCCACGACTGGCTCAATCGATCGAGCGCGGGCCAATCGGGCACGTTGCCGTCGAAGCGCGGCTCGGGATCCTTTCGGCGGTACGCGAACGCGTCGTACTCGTGCTTCGTCGAGAGCATCATCGTCATCGCGTTCTTGTAGTTCGTCGGCGAGTGCGGGTCCTTCGGCGTGTCGCTGAAGGCGTGGTGCATGCGGTGCAAGATCGCGTACGCGCGCGCCGAGAGGAAGCTCGGACCTTGCACGAGGTACGTCATCAAATGAAACGCGCGCTCCCAGCGGCGGCTCATCGTGAACTGTTTGTGAGCGCCGTAGCGATGCAAGAAGAAGCTCTGGAAGAACACCGAGAGCTGCCAGTGCGCGACGAAGAAGACCGCGATGATCACAGCGTGTTTGTGCCCGATGCGCGCCCGCGCGTGCATCACGCTTCGGTCATTTCGCGGGCGGTTCGGCGTTTCGGCGTCCGAAATGGCGAACCGCCGCGGGCGGTCCGGCGCTCGGCGCGGCGAAGCGTGAAGCCGCCGCGGGCGGTCCGGCGCTCGGCGCGGCGGAGCGTGAAACCGCCGCGCGCGGTTCGGCGCTCGGCGCGGCGGAGCGTGAAACCGCCGCGCGCGTTACAGCATCGCGCCGGGAGCGAAACGGCGGCGCGCGTGCTCGTGCATCACGATCCCCGCTGCGACCGCGAGCGGGAGCGAGTGGTTCACGCCGTAGATCGGGATGCCGACGGTCTCGTTGCACTGGGCGACGATCTCGGGCGGGATGCCGAAGCGCTCGCTGCCGAAGAGGAAGATCACGTCGCGCGGAAACGCGTCGACCGCGGTGATCGCGCGCTTCGCCGCGTCCTTCTCGACGGCCCAAATCGGGCGCGCGGCGCCGTCTCGCTTCGCGTACGCGAAGAAGCCCGCCGCGTCCGCGACGCGCACGATCGATTCGAACTTCTCCATGCCCATCGACGCCTTTTCGTACCATCCGCGCCGCAGACGCGGGACGGGATGATCGGGCTCCTCGTCGCCGATGACGATCACCTCGCGCGCGAGGAAGTTGTGCGCGACGCGCACGATCGCGCCGAGCGCGAAGGCGTTGCCCGGCGCGAGCACCGCGATCGAAAAATCCGCGCGCAGCGGGGCGAGCGCGTCGCGCACTTCCTCGGGTGACGCGTCGAGCGAAACGTGCGCCATGGACTCGATGATAAACCGAGGTCTAAACTCGCGTCCGTGATCGAGCTCTTCGTCATCCACCATTCGCCGTGGTCGGAGCGCGCGCGCTGGGCGCTCCTCCATCACGGGATCGCCTTCGAGGAGCGCGAGCACGTGCCGCTGATCGGCGAGCTCGCGCTGCGCATGCGCGCGTCGAAGGCGAAGAACCGCGTGAAGAAGGTCTCGGTGCCGCTGCTGGTCGACGGCGACAACGTCGTGCAGGGCTCGCTCGCGATCGGCGAGTACGTGGACGCGATCGGAAAAAAGGACAAGCTCTTCCCCGAAGGATCGCGCGCCGCGATCGCCGCGCTCTACGACGCGCTCGAAGATCCGCTCTCGGCCGCGCGCGAAGCGTTCGTGCGGGACCTGCCGAAGAGCCACGAGGCGCAGCTCGAAGCGCTCCCCGCGTTCATGCGCGCGCTTCCGTTCGCCGCGCTCTCGGCGCGCGTCGGGACGGCGTTCGTCGCGAACAAATACGACGCCCACACGGGCTCGGTCGACGATCGCGTGCGGGCGGGGCTGCGCGCGGTGCGCGACGCCATCGGAGAGAAAGACTACGTGCTCGAGTCGGGATTTTCGTTCGGCGACGTCGTGGGCACGAGCATCGTGCAAGCCATCGCGCCCGGCGACGACAAGTACGTGCGCATCCCGCCCGGAACGCGCGCGCTGTGGGAGCACCCGAAGCTCCAAAAGGAATTCGCCGAGCTCATCGCGTGGCGCGATCGCGTGTACGCGAAGCATCGCCCGGTCCAGAAGAAGAGGTGAGGCGCGAAAGGCCTTGATTTGCGGCCGTCCGTAAGTAGAGTGCGCGACCCCGACAGGTCATGCCCACCATCAACCAACTCATCAACCACGGACGCCTCGCCGCCCGCTTCAAGACGGCGTCTCCGGCGCTGAAATCCTGCCCGCAAAAGCGCGGCGTCTGCGTGCGCGTCTACACGACGACGCCGAAGAAGCCGAACTCCGCGCTCCGCAAGGTGTGCCGCGTGCGTCTGACGAACCAGATGGAAGTCACCTCGTACATTCCGGGCGAGGGGCACAACCTGCAGGAGCACTCGGTCGTCCTCATCCGCGGCGGCCGCGTGAAGGATCTCCCCGGCGTGCGCTACCACGTCGTCCGCGGAACGCTCGACGCGTCCGGTGCCATCGGCCCGTCGTCGACGAACAAAGTGAACCGCAACCGCAAGCGCTCGAAGTACGGCGTGAAGCGCCCGAAAGGCTGATCGAGGAATCCCATGCCGCGTCGACGAGAAGTTCCGAAGCGCCGAATCCTTCCGGATCCGAAGTACAAGGACAAGCTCATCTCCAAGTTCACGAACACGATCATGTTGAGCGGCAAGAAAGCCGTCGCCGAGGGCATCCTCTACGGCGCGCTCGACGTGATTCAGGAGCGCTTCAAGGAGGACCCGCTCGAGGTCTTCCGCAAGGCGCTCGACAACGTGAAGCCGAAGCTCGAAGTGAAGTCGCGCCGCGTCGGCGGTGCGACGTATCAGGTTCCCGTCGAAGTGCGGCCGGAGCGCCGCGTCGCGCTCGCGATGCGCTGGCTCGTGACGTACGCGCGCGACCGCGGCGAAAAAACGATGCGCGAGCGTCTCGCCGGCGAGCTCCGCGACGCGGCCGAGGGCCGCGGCAACGCCGTGAAGAAAAAAGACGACACGCACAAGATGGCGGAGGCGAACAAAGCCTTCGCGCACTATCGCTGGTAGGCGGAATAGCCGAGCCGCGTTCGTTGCTCTCACCGCATCGTCGGTCGGGAGAAACGACGAACGCTGATGAAAAAGATCGTGGCTTCGCTCGCGGCGTGCATCGCGGCGGGCGCGCTCCACTGCGGAAAAATCGCGCCGGACATCGCAGTCGGAGATCCGAGCGACGCGCGCTTTCAGTACGTCCTCGGAAAAATCGAAAACGACATGTCGCGCTACGGCGTGCCCGGCGCGGCGATCGCGATCGTCGAGAACGGTGAGCTCGCGTTCGCGGCGGGCCTCGGAACGAAGAAGCGCGGCACGTTCGATCCCGTCGACGCCGCGACGCTCTTTCGCGCCGATTCGCTCAGCAAAATGGTGCTCGCCGCGACCGCGATGAAGCTCGTCGAAGAGGGCAGGCTCGATCTCGCGCAGCCGATCACCGCGTACGTCCCGTTCACGCTCGAACCGCCGTACGACCCGAGCACGATCAGCGTCTTCGATTTGCTCACGCACACGTCGGGCATTCCGGACATCAGCGTGAACACGACGCAATGTCCGACGGGCCAAGGTCAGATGGCTGCTTGGTTTCAACAAAACGGATCGCAGCCGCTTTGGGCGCCGCCGGGCGCGGTGTGGAACTACTCGAACCAAGGTTACGGCGTCGCGGGTTGGATCCTCGAGACGGTGAGCGGAGAGCGTTACGAGGACGCGGTCGCGGAGCGCGTGTTCGGTCCCGCGAACATGTCGACGGCGACGTACGACGTCGAAGGCGTGGTTGCGTCGTCGCCGGATTACGCGCTCGGTCACACGAAGACGCAAACGCTCGAGCCCGACTTCTACGATTGCGCCGTCACGCGTCCGCCGGGCGGCGTGCTCGCGAGCGTGCTCGACTACGCGCACTTCGCCGAGACCCTCTTCGCGAACGCGCAAAACGCAGGTGGAGCGATGCTTGACCCCTCAAGCATTTCATCCATGGAAACAGGCCAAGTCGACACCGACGAGCTGCCGGGCGGACAGGAGCGGTACGGTTTTGGGCTCGAGGCGATCGACGGCTACAAAGGCGTGCACGTCGTGATGCACACCGGCTCCGACGACGCCTACCACTCGATCTTCCTCAGCGTGCCCGATCAGAAATTCGCGGTGATCGTCTTTTACAACTCCGGCGTGCGAAGCCCGGAGACCGTCGCGAAGGACGCGCTCGACGAGTTCTTGAACCTCCGCGACATCCCCGCGCCGAGCTACGCGACCGACCCGAGCACGTGGGGAAAATACGCGGGCTCGTACTTCGATCCGAACAACTTCGGGTTGGTGACCGTGACGTTCGACGGCGCGCACCTCGCTGCGGACTCGCCCTACACCGGTTCGGTCGCGCTGACCCAAGTCGCGGGCGACGAGTTCGCCGCGTCCGTTCAAGGAAACACGCTCGACGTGACCTTCTACCCGGACTCGAGCGCAAACCCGCCCACGCCCGCGAAGTGGTTCGTGACGCGCGCGGGAGTCGGCGAGCGGCAATCACCTTGACTATCCGGCTCGCGCATGTAGATTGCGCGTCCCCGAACGCCCGAATGCAAACCCTGACATAAGGATCGGGTTACTCGCAGCCGCGCAGTACCCCGACACCCTCTCTGGACCACCGCGATAGTCGCGGCAGCGCTTCAAAACGGAACCGCTGGGCCAGAGGGGGTTTCGTGCATCTGGGTTCCAGGAATCCCAATGGCCCGTGAATATCCCCTCGAACGAACGCGCAACATCGGAATCATGGCCCACATCGACGCGGGCAAGACGACGACCACCGAGCGCGTCCTCTATTACACGGGCGTCAACTACAAGATCGGCGAGGTCCACGACGGCGCCGCGACCATGGACTACATGGTTCAGGAGCAAGAGCGCGGGATTACGATCACGTCGGCCGCGACGAACTGCTTCTGGACGCCCGCGGAGGGTCCGAACGCGGGCGTGAGCCACCGCATCAACATCATCGACACGCCCGGCCACGTGGACTTCACGATCGAAGTCGAGCGTTCGCTTCGCGTTCTCGACGGCGCGGTCGCGGTGCTCGACGGCGGCAACGGCGTCGAGCCGCAAACGGAGACCGTGTGGCGCCAAGCGGACAAGTTCCGCGTCCCGCGCATCGTGTTCGTCAACAAGATGGACAAGATCGGCGCGGACTTCGAGATGAACGTCAACTCGATCAAAGAGCGCCTCGGCGTCACGCCCGTCGCGATTCAATATCCCGTCGGCGAAGAAGATCAGCACAAGGGCGTCGTCGATCTCATCAAGATGAAAGCGGCGATCTTCGACGAAGCGTCGAAGGGCCAAAAATACGAGTGGGTGGAGATCCCCGAGAACCTCAAAGCGAAGTGCAAAGAGTTTCGCGAGAAGATGATCGAGGCCTGCGCGGACGTCGACGACGCCATCATGGAGAAATTCCTCGAGGGCAAAGGCGACGAGGTCGGCGAGCAACAGATCGTCGCGGCGCTTCGCAAAGGGTGCTGCAGCTTCAAGTTCTTCCCCGTCATCTGCGGGTCGGCGTTCAAGAACAAAGGCGTTCAGCTCATGCTCGACGCCGTCATCAACTACTTGCCGTCGCCGCTCGACATCCCGCCGGTCAAAGGCATCAACCCCGACAACGACAAGGAAGAAGAGCGCAAGGCGGACGACAAAGAGCCGTTCGCGGGCTACGCGTTCAAGATCATCAACGACCCGCACGGGAACCTGACGTTCTTCCGCGTCTACTCGGGGACCATCTCGAGCGGCACGATGGTGTCGAACTCGACGCGCGGAAAGCGCGAGCGCATCGGACGCATCCTCCGCATGCACGCGAACAAGCGCGAAGAGCTCACCGAAGCCGACGCCGGAAACATCTACGCGGCCGTCGGTTTGAAGGACACGCGCACGGGCGACACGCTCTGCGACGAAAAGCATCCGATCCTCCTCGAGAAGATGATCTTCCCCGAGCCCGTCATCTCGATCGCGATCGAGCCGAAGACGAAGGCGGACGTCGAGAAGCTCGGCATCGGTCTGCAGAAGCTCGCCGCGGAGGACCCGTCGTTCCGCATCCACACGGACGAAGAATCCGGCCAGACGATCATCAGCGGAATGGGCGAGCTGCACCTCGACATCATCTGCGATCGCTTGAAGCGCGAGTTCAAGGTCGAGTCGAACGTCGGCAAGCCCGAAGTCGCGTACCGCGAAGCGATCACGAAGCAGACGAAGTGCGAGTACAAATACGCGAAGCAGTCCGGTGGTCGCGGTCAGTACGGGCACGTGCTGATGGAGATCACGCCGGGCGAGCGCGGCACCGGATTCGTCTTCGACAACGACATCGTCGGCGGCGTGATCCCGAAGGAGTTCATTCCCGCGATCGAGAAGGGCGTTCGCGAAGCGATGGAGCGCGGCGTGCTCGCGGGTTACCCGCTCGTCGACATGGGATGCCGCCTGTACGACGGCAGCTACCACGACGTCGACTCGAGCGCGCAGGCGTTCGAAATCGCGGCGTCGCTGTGCTTCCAAGAAGGCGCGAAGAAAGCCGGCATGATCCTCCTTGAGCCGATCATGAAGAACGAAGTCGTCGTCCCCGAGCAGTACATGGGCGACGTCATCGGCGATCTCAACTCGCGCCGCGGACGCATCCTCGGCATGACCCAGCGCGGCAACGCGCAAGTCATCGACAGCGAAGTCCCGCTCGCGACGATGTTCGGTTACGTCACCGACCTGCGTTCACTCACGCAAGGCCGCGCGACGAGCTCATTGCATTTCTCACACTACGCGCCGGTCCCCGCAGCAATTCAGGAAGAGATCGTCGCGAAGGTCAAAGGCACTGCCAAGTAAGTAAGGAAGACGAGTCATGGCGAAAGAAAAATTCGTACGCAGCAAGCCGCACGTGAACGTGGGAACGATCGGCCACATCGACCACGGGAAGACGACGCTGACCGCGGCGCTGGTGAAGGTTCAGTCGAAGAAGAACCTGGCGAAGGCGATTTCGTACGCGGACATCGCGAAGGGCGGGACCGTGCGCGACGCGACGAAGACGGTGACGATCGCGGTGTCGCACGTGGAGTACGAGAGCGAGAAGCGGCACTACGCGCACGTGGATTGCCCCGGTCACGCGGACTACATCAAGAACATGATCACGGGAGCGGCGCAGATGGACGGCGCGATCCTGGTGGTGAGCGCGCTGGACTCTGTGATGCCGCAGACGCGCGAGCACGTCCTTTTGGCGCGGCAAGTTGGGTTGAATCACATCGTGGTGGCGCTCAACAAGTGCGACGCGGTGGAGGACCCGGAGATGCTCGACTTGGTCGAGATGGAAGTGCGCGAGCTTCTGAACAAGTACAAATTCCCCGGAGACACGGCGAAGATCATCCGTGTGGCGGCGTTCCCCGCGCTCAACGGCGATCCGAAGTGGGAGAAGTCGATCGAGGAGTTGGTGGCGGCGCTGGACTCGGAGATCCCGGATCCCGTGCGCGACATCGACAAGCCGTTCTTGATGGCGGTGGAGGACGTGTTCTCGATCAAAGGCCGCGGGACGGTGGCGACGGGACGCGTGGAGCGCGGGATCGTGAAGGTGGGCGAAGAGATCGAAATCGTGGGCTTCCGCGAGACGCGCAAGACGACGGTGACGGGGGTGGAGATGTTCCGCAAGCTGCTCGACGAAGGGCGAGCCGGCGACAACATCGGAGTTCTGCTGCGCGGCATCGAGAAGGACGACATCGAGCGCGGACAAATCTTGGCGAAGCCGGGCACGGTGACGCCGCACAAGAAGTTCGAAGGCGAGGTTTACGTCTTGAAGAAGGAAGAAGGCGGACGTCACACGCCGTTCTTCACCAACTACCGCCCGCAGTTCTACATGCGCACGACCGACGTGACCGGCACCGTGCAGCTCCCCGAAGGCACCAAGATGGTCATGCCCGGCGACAACATCACCATGACCATCGAGCTCATCACCGCCGTCGGCCTCGAGGAGCAAATGCGCTTCGCGATCCGCGAAGGCGGCCGCACCGTCGGCGCGGGGATCGTCACGAAAGTCATTGAGTAAGCGCGCGAACGTCACGCTCGCTTGCTCGGTCTGCTCGGCCCGAAATTACAAAACCACGCGGCGCGTGGATCGGGTCGGGCAGATCGAGCTTCGGAAGTTTTGTCCGCACTGCAACAAGCACACCGTCCACAAGGAAACGAAATAGCGCGCTCGAAGGTTTTAGGGGTTTAGCTCAGTTGGTAGAGCAGCGGATTCCAAATCCGCAGGTCGTGGGTTCGAGCCCCTCAGCCCCTGCAAGAGAAGAAAATCATGGCGAACGAAGAAGAGAAAAAAGAGGAAGAGACCTCCGAGTCGTCCGACGCAAAGGACGAATCGGCGGAGGCGTCTTCGTCTTCTTCTTCGGACGAGCCGAAGGACGACGCGGACGCGAACGGTGAGGGCGAGCCCGAGGAGAAGGTCGTGCTCGAGCCCACCGTCGAGCCGAAGCCGATCGTCGAGACGCACCCGAACGAGGACGGACCTGCGCCGAACGCACCGGTTCAACTCGGCTACCGCCGGTACGTCTTCGCGGCGTACATGGCGGCCGCAATCGCGGTCGCCTTCCTCGCGACGAAAGTGATCGACTACGCGTGGTTCAAGACCGCGCAATGGAAGCCGCAGTGGTTCGGACAATACGTCGAGCCGGTGGACGAGGTCGTCGTCATCGTCGGCGGGCTCATCGGTGTGATCTTCGCGGTGTACTACTGGCGCAACAAGAAGGTCCGCACGCTCATCGAGGAGATCGCCGAAGAGCTCACGCGCGTCACGTGGCCGACGCGCCAAGAGGTCACGAACTCCACGACCGTCGTCATCATCGCGACGGCGTTCGCGACGATCTTCTTTGCGCTGATGGATCAGTTTTGGCTCTGGGTCACCAAACACGTTTACGGGTCGTGAGCAGCATGAACGCAGCAGTTGAAACCGGTAGCTCTGGGGTCGCCATGTCGAAGAAGTGGTATGTCGTTCACACGTACTCGGGATTCGAGAACAAGGTGCGCGATGCGCTTCAACAGCGCATCAAAGAGCATCACATGGAGGATCGCTTCGGCGAGATCCTCATCCCGACCGAGACCGTGAGCGAAGCGCGCGCGGGCGGAAAATCGCGCGTTCGTCAAAAGAACAGCTTCCCCGGTTACGTCTTCGTCGAGATGGCGATGAGCGAGGAAGCGTGGCACCTCGTGAAGGACACGCCGAAGGTCACCGGCTTCATCGGCAATCAAAAACCGCAAGAGGTGGCACCGCCGCAGATCGACGACCTCCGCAAGATCATCGTCGAAGGCGCGGTGAAGCCGAAGCCGCGCGTCTCGTTCGAGGCGGGAAATCAAATTCGCGTGATCGACGGTCCGTTCGCGAACTTCTCGGGGACCGTCGAGGAAGTGAACCCCGACAAACAAAAGCTGAGGGTGAAAGTTTCGATCTTCGGCCGCGCAACGCCGGTCGAGCTCGACTTCGCGCAAGTCGAGAAGAGTGCCTGAGAATCTAAGTATTAGAAAAGCGTACTACGGCCCGGCAATGCGACCGGCTCACCGTAGAAGCTCGAGGAACGTCCCATGAAGAAGATCACCGGATACGTCAAACTGCAGCTCCCCGCCGGTAAAGCGAACCCTGCGCCGCCCGTGGGCCCGGCGCTCGGCGCGCACGGCGTGAACATCATGCAGTTCTGCAAGGACTTCAACGCGAAGACCGCGGGCGGAGACATGATCATCCCCGTGGTGATCACGGTCTACAACGACCGCAGCTTCACGTTCATCATGAAGACGCCGCCCGTGAGCGTCCTCTTGAAGAAGGCCGCGGGGCTCTCCACGGCGAAGAAGCCCGGTGCGGGCTCGAAGGAGCCGAACAAGAACAAGGTCGGCAAAGTGACCATGGCTCAGGTCCGCGATCTCGCGAAGCAGAAGCTGTCCGACATGAACACGACGGATCTCGAAGCCGCGATCCGCACCGTCAAAGGCACGGCGCGTTCGATGGGGATCGACGTCGTCGAGAAATAATCAGTCTCAACCTTAGTGTCTGCGTTTCAAACCTCGAAGCACCACCGCCCGACTTTGATCGGCAACGGTGGGAGATCGAAATGATCGAATAGGAGGCCAATGGCAAAAGTGTCGAAAAACCGCGCGAAGGTCGATTCAATCGTCGACCGAACGCGCAAGTACAGCGTCGAGGAGGCCGCTTCGCTCGTGAAGAAAGCGAAGTTCGCCAAGTTCGACGAGACGGTCGACATCGCGGTCCGACTCGGTGTGAATCCCAAACACGCCGATCAGATGGTTCGCGGTGCGATCGTTCTTCCTCACGGGACCGGACAGACCGTTCGCGTCCTCGTGTTCGCTCGCGGCGAAAAAGACCGCGAGGCGCGCGAGGCCGGAGCCGACTTCGTCGGCGCCGACGACATGGTCGCGAAGGTCAACGAAGGTTTCATGGACTTCGATCGCGTCATCGCCACGCCCGACATGATGGGCGCGGTGGGCAAGCTCGGCCGAGTTCTCGGTCCGCGCGGCCTCATGCCGAACCCCAAAGTCGGCACGGTGACCTTCGACGTCGGGACCGCCGTTCGTGAGGCCAAGGGTGGCAAGGTCGAGTATCGCGTCGAGAAAGCGGGAATCGTTCACGCGCGCGTCGGCAAGTCGTCTTTCCAAGAGAAAGCACTCGCCGAAAACGCGCTCGCGATCATCAACGCGCTCGTCAAAGCGAAACCTTCGACGGCCAAAGGCACTTACCTCAAGAGCATCACGCTGAGCTCGACGATGGGTCCTGGCGTGAGGGTCGATCCGGCTCCCTTCATGGGAACGCAGGAAGAGGCATAAGCCATGGAACGCGAACAAAAAGAAACTCAGATCGGCGAGATCAAAAAACGATTCGACAAGATGACGGCCGCGGTCCTCCTCGACTTCAAAGGGATGACCGTGGAGCACGCGACGAAGCTTCGCGCGGAGTTCCGCAAGGTCGGCGTCGAGTACAAAGTCGTCAAGAACACGCTGGTCAAACACGCCATCAAAGGCTCTGCGTACGCCGGGAAAATCGACGGCGCGCTCGTCGGCATGACGGGCATCGCGTGGAGCTACGAAGATCCCAGCGCCGGCGCGAAGGTCATCAAGGCCTTCAAGAAGGAAGAAGCTGGCGAGAAACTCACCATCAAAGCCGGTCTCCTCGACGGGACGGTCCTCGACGCGAAAGCCGTAGAAGACCAGCTCGCCACGATGCCCGGCAAAGACGAGCTCCGCGCGAAGTTGCTGGCGACGCTGCAAGCGCCGATGGCCAACTTCGTTCGTCTGCTCAACGCCCCTGCTCAAAACTTCGCGTACCTCCTGTCCGCGAAAGAGCAGAAGGGCTGAGATTAGAAAATTTAGAAAATTTAGATCTGTATACGGAGATTAGAAAATGGCTGACATCACCAAAGAACAAGTAGTCGACTTCCTCTCGAACATGCCCGTCATCCAGCTCGCTGAGATGATCAAGACGCTCGAAGACAAGTGGGGCGTCAAAGCGGCTCCGGTCGCGGTGGCCGGTGTCGCGGGTCCTGCGGCTGGCGGCGCGGCGCCTGCAGCCGAGGAGAAGACGGAGTTCGCCATCGAGCTCAAGGAAGCCCCCGCGGACAAGAAAATCGCGGTCATCAAGGTGGTCCGCGAGATCACCGGTCTCGGCCTCAAAGAAGCCAAGGACCTCGTCGACGGCGCCCCGAAGCAATTGAAGGACGGCGTCGCGAAGGCCGAAGCGGAAGAGATGAAGAAGAAACTCGAAGAAGCCGGCGCGAAGGTCGAGCTCAAGTAATTCGAGCGAGACCTGCCTTATGGACTAGGGGGACTACCAAGTCCCCCGAGTCATTCTTATGTATTGCCTCTTTTCTTGAGGGTGTGCGGCGTTCAGCGTAGGAGCGACGATGGCGACGGCGATCCAGAGCAATTTTCGTATTCGTAAGAACCTCGGCCGAATCCAAAAGGTCATCGAGATTCCGAATCTCATCGATATTCAGAAGACCAGCTACGACAAGTTCCTTCAATCGAACGTGCCCGTGAGCGAGCGCCAGGAAGTCGGGTTGCAAGCCGTCTTTCGCAGCGTCTTCCCGATCAAGGACTTCAACGGCACGAGCGAGCTCGTGTTCGTCTCGTACAACCTCGAGAAGCCCAAGTACGACGTCGAAGAGTGCCGCCAGCGCGGCATGACCTACGCCGCGCCCATCAAGGTGACGACGCAGCTCATGATCTACGACACGGACGACGCCGGCCAGCGCATCGTCCGAAACATCGCCGAGCAAGAAGTTTACTTCGGCGAAATCCCGCTGATGACGGACACCGGAACGTTCATCATCAACGGCACCGAGCGCGTCGTCGTCTCGCAGCTGCACCGGTCACCCGGCGTCTTCTTCGATCACGACAAAGGCAAGACGCACTCGTCGGGCAAGCTGCTTTATAGCGCGCGCGTCATTCCGTACCGCGGCAGCTGGCTCGATTTCGAGTTCGACCCGAAGGACATCATCTACGTGCGCATCGACCGTCGCCGCAAGATGCACGCGACGGTGCTCCTCCGCGCCCTCGGTTACTCGACGCAAGACCTTCTCAACTATTTCTACAACACCGAGACGGTCTACATCGAGAAGGGCGGCAAGTACTCGAAGAGCGTCGAATACGATTTGCTCGCGGGGCAGCGCTCGACGCGCGACATCAAGGTCGGCAGCGAAGTCGTCGTCAAGAAGAACACCAAGTTCACGAAGGCGGCGATCAAGAAGCTCAAGGAAGGCAAAATCGATCGCCTCCAAGTCGATCCCGAAGAGCTCCAAGGCAAAGTCGCGGCGCACGACGTCGTCGACAACGAGACCGGCGAAGTCCTCATCGAGTGCAACGAGGAGCTGTCGCCGGCGAAGCTCGACAAACTGCGCGACGCGGGAATCGACGAGTTCAAGATCCTCTTCATCGACGGGCTCAACGTCGGTTCCTACCTCCGCGACACGCTCCTCGCGGAGAAAGTGAAGACGACCGAAGACGCGATCATGGAGATCTACCGCCGTCTCCGCCCAGGCGATCCGCCCACGCTCGAGACCGCGAAGCAACTCTTCAACAACCTCTTCTTCAACCCGGAGCGCTACGATCTGTCGCGCGTCGGTCGCTTGAAGCTGAACTACAAGTTCTATCGCGACCTCGTCGAAGAGCAGCGTCCGCAGCTCGACACGACGGTCCTCACCGCGCAGGACATCCTCGAGACCGTTCGTCACCTCATCGAGCTGAAGAACGGCCGCGGCTCGGTCGACGACATCGACCACCTCGGAAACCGCCGCGTGCGCGCGGTCGGCGAGCTCATGGAGAACCAATACCGAATCGGTTTGGTTCGTATGGAGCGCGCGATCAAAGAGCGCATGAGCATGTCGCAAGAGATCGACACGCTGATGCCGCACGATCTCATCAACGCGAAACCCGTGAGCGCGGTCGTCAAAGAATACTTTGGCTCGTCGCAGCTCTCGCAGTTCATGGATCAAACGAATCCGCTCTCCGAAGTGACGCACAAGCGGCGTCTTTCGGCGCTCGGACCGGGCGGTCTCACGCGCGAGCGCGCGGGCTTCGAAGTCCGCGACGTTCACCCGACGCACTACGGCCGCATCTGCCCGATCGAGACGCCTGAAGGTCCGAACATCGGGCTCATCGCGTCGCTCTCGACGTACGCGCGCGTCAACGAGTTCGGTTTCGTCGAGACGCCGTATCGTCGTCTCGGTGAAGGCGGCCGCGTGACGGACGACGTCGCGTGGTTCTCGGCGCTCGAAGAAGAAGGCAAGTACATCGGCATGGCGACCGCGTCGGTCGACGACAAAGGCAAGTTCAAAGAGCCTCTCGTCTCCGCGCGATTGAACGGCGACTTCCACATGGTGACGCCGGACATGGTGCAGCTGATGGACGTCGCGCCGAACCAAATGGTTTCGGTCGCGGCCGCGCTCGTTCCGTTCCTCGAGCACGACGACGCGAACCGCGCGCTCATGGGCGCGAACATGCAACGCCAAGCGGTTCCGCTCATCGGAACGCACGCGCCGTACGTCGGTACGGGCATGGAAGGGAAGCTCGCGCGCGACAGCGGCGTGTGCATCCTCGCGCGCCGCGACGGCACGATCGAGAGCGTCGACGCGACGCGCATCGTCGTGCGCCCCGACGGCGACAAACCGGACCTGCCGGACATCTACCCGCTCCTCAAGTTCCAACGCTCGAACCAATCGACTTGCTACAACCAGAAGCCGATCGTTCGCGCGGGCGAGCACGTGATGGCGGGCGAAGTCCTCGCGGACGGACCGTCGACCGACATGGGCGAGCTCGCGCTCGGACAGAACGTGCTCGTCGCGTTCATGCCGTGGCAGGGTTACAACTTCGAAGACTCGATCCTCGTCAGCGAGCGCATCGCGAAGGACGACGTGTTCACGTCGATCCACATCGAGGAGTTCGAGTGCTTCGCGCGCGACACGAAGCTCGGCAAAGAAGAAGTCACGCGCGACATTCCGAACGTCGGCGAAGAAGCGCTCAAGGATCTCGACGAGAGCGGCATCGTCCGCATCGGCGCCGAGGTCAAACCGGGCGACATCCTCGTCGGCAAAATCACGCCGAAGGGCGAGACGCAGCTCTCACCCGAAGAAAAACTGCTCCGAGCGATCTTCGGCGAAAAAGCCGGCGACGTGCGCGACAGCTCGCTGCGCGTCCCGCCGGGCGTGAGCGGCATCGTCATCAACGCGCGCGTCTTCTCCCGCCGCAACACGGAGAAAGACGAGCGCGCGAAAGACATCGAAGACCACGAGCGCATGCGCCTCGAGAAGATTCGCGACGAGGAGATTTCGATCCTCCGCGACAGCTTCTTCCGAAGCGTCATGAAGACGCTCGTCGGCCGCGAGACCGACGCGAAGCTCGTCGACGACAAGGGCAAGGTGCTCTTGGCGAAGGGCGTCGAGCTCACCGAGCAGCTCCTCGACGAAGTTCCGCGCAAGTACTGGTCGGAGCTCCCCGTCGAAGGCAAAGAGGACATCGCGCAGAAGCTCGCCGAGCTCGAAGAGGTCGTTCGCGCGCGCGAAGAGCACTTCCGCGACAAGATCGATCGCTTGAGCAAAGGTGACGAGCTTCAACCCGGCGTCATCAAGATGGTGAAGGTCTACATCGCCATCAAGCGCAAGCTTCAAGTCGGCGACAAGATGGCCGGACGCCACGGAAACAAAGGCGTCATCTCGCGCATCCTCGCCGAAGAGGACATGCCGTATCTGCAAGACGGCACGCCGGTCGACATCGTGCTCAATCCGCTCGGCGTTCCGAGCCGCATGAACGTCGGACAAATCCTCGAGACGCACCTCGGGTGGGGCGCGCGCATGCTCGGCGCTCAACTCAAGTACATGCTCGACGCGAAGTTCGGCGTGCAGCAAGTCCGCGAGCACATCGTCGGCATCTACGAAGGCGATCCCGAGATCGCCAAGTGGATCGGCAAGGTGAACGACGACGAAGTCCGCGCGATCGCGCAGAAGCTCCGTCGCGGCATCCACTACGCGAGCCCCGTCTTCGACGGCGCGCTAGAGAAGCAGATCAAGAACACGCTCGCGCTCGCCGGCTTGCCGACGAGCGGACAAGCCGTCCTCTTCGACGGCCGCACCGGCGAAGCGTTCGATCAAGAAGTGACCGTGGGCGTGATGTACATGCTCAAGCTTCACCACTTGGTCGACGACAAGATCCACGCGCGTTCGATCGGACCGTACTCGCTCGTCACGCAGCAACCGCTCGGCGGCAAAGCGCAGTTCGGCGGTCAGCGTCTCGGCGAAATGGAAGTGTGGGCGATGGAAGCGTACGGAACCGCGTACGCGCTCCAAGAGTTCCTCACGGTGAAGAGCGACGACGTCATGGGCCGCACGCGCATGTACGAATCGATCGTCAAAGGCGAATACACGCTGGAGCCGGGTCTCCCCGAGAGCTTCAACGTTTTGATCAAAGAGCTGCAGGCTCTTTGTCTCAATGTCGAGTTGGTGGAACCGGGCGCTGCCCGCGATCAGGCGGCGGAGGAATAAGATGCGCGACATTTTCAGCTTCTTCGAGAAACCGAAGGACCCGCTCAGCTTCAGCGCGATGCGGATCTCGCTCGCCTCTCCGGAAAAAATCCGCGAGTGGTCGCACGGCGAAGTCAAAAAGCCGGAGACCATCAACTACCGAACCTTCAAACCGGAACGCGACGGACTCTTCTGCGCGAAGATCTTCGGCCCGGTGAAGGACTACGAGTGCAACTGCGGCAAGTACAAGCGCATGAAGCACCGCGGCATCGTCTGCGAGAAGTGCGGCGTCGAAGTCATCCAGTCCAAAGTTCGCCGCGAGCGACTCGGCCACATCAACCTGGCCACGCCCGTCGCGCACATTTGGTTTTTGAAGAGCCTCCCGTCGCGCATCGGCGCGATCCTCGACGTCACGCTCAAGGATCTCGAGAAGGTTCTCTATTGCGAAGCGTACGTCGTCATCGATCCGAAAGAGACGGCGCTCGCCAAAGGTGAGCTTCTCAGCGAGGAGCGCTACGCGCAGCTCCTCGAAGAGTACGGCGACGACAAATTCTCCGCGGGGATGGGCGGCGAAGCGGTGCTCGAGATGCTCAAGGGCGTCGACGTGCACCAACTCTGCGAATCGCTCCGCGCCGAGATGCGCACGGCGACCAGCGAGGCGAAGCGAAAGAAGATCGTCAAGCGCCTCAAGGTGTGCGAGGCGTTCAAAGAGAGCGGCAATCGCCCCGAGTGGATGATGCTGACGGTGATCCCGGTTTTGCCGCCGGATCTCCGCCCGCTCGTTCCGCTCGACGGCGGTCGTTTCGCGACGAGCGATCTCAACGATCTCTACCGACGCGTCATCAACCGCAACAACCGCCTCAAGCGATTGCTCGAGCTCAACGCGCCCGAGATCATCATCCGCAACGAGCGCCGCATGCTTCAAGAAGCAGTCGACGCGCTCTTCGACAACGGTCGCCGCGGCAAGACGATCACCGGCCCGAACAAACGTCCGCTGAAATCGCTCAGCGACATGCTCAAGGGCAAGCAAGGCCGCTTCCGCCAAAACCTCCTCGGCAAGCGCGTCGACTACTCCGGCCGCTCCGTCATCGTCGTCGGACCTTCACTGAAGCTCCATCAGTGCGGTCTTCCGATCAAGATGGCGCTCGAGCTCTTCAAGCCGTTCATCTACAACAAGCTCGAAGAGCGCGGCTTCGTCAACACCATCAAGTCTGCAAAGAAGATGGTCGAGAAGGAGCGCCCTGAGGTCTTCGAGATCCTCGAAGAGTGCGTGAGCGAGCACCCGGTTCTCTTGAACCGCGCGCCGACGCTCCACCGCCTCGGCATCCAAGCGTTCGAGCCGGTGCTGATCGAAGGCAAAGCGATTCAGCTCCACCCGCTCGTCTGCGCCGCGTTCAACGCGGACTTCGACGGCGACCAGATGGCGGTCCACGTTCCTCTCTCCACAGAGGCGCAGATGGAAGCCCGCGTGCTGATGATGTCGACGAACAACATCCTCTCGCCCGCGAACGGCCGCCCGATCATCAACCCGACGCAAGACATCGTGCTCGGCCTCTACTACGCGACGCGCGAGAAGAAATTCGCGAAGGGCAGCTACCGCGAGGGGACCCTCACGGTGGACAAGAAGGGTCACGTCGAAGGCGCTCTCCGCGGCGTGTACGCGTCGCCGGAAGAAGTGCGCATGGCGTACGACAACGACGAGCTCACGATCCACACGGGCATTCGCGTGCGCGTGCGCGATCCCGAGACCGGCCAACGCAAGACGGTCAACACGACCGTCGGCCGCTGCCTCATCTCGGAAATTCTTCCGGATGGTCTCAGCTTCGATCTCGTCAACAAGACGCTCGACAAGAAAGCGCTCAGCGCGCTCATCGACGCCTGCTACCGCAAACACCGCAACAAGGCGACGGTCCTTCTCGCGGATCGCTTGCGCTCGCTCGGCTTCGAGTACGCGACGCGATCGGGCTCTTCGATCTGCATGGATCACATGGTGATCCCGGACGCGAAGGGCGTGCTCCTCAAAGAAGCGCAAGACGAAGTGCAGCGCGTCATCGATCAGTACCAAGAAGGTTTGATCACCGACGGCGAGCGCTACAACAAGATCGTCGACATCTGGGCGGGCGTCGCCGACAAGGTCACGACCGAAATGATGACGGGGATCGGCAAAGAGACGATCGCGGATCCGGAGACCGGCAAGGAGCAAGTCGAGCCGAGCTTCAACCCGATCTACATCATGGCGGACTCCGGAGCGCGCGGTTCGACCCAACAGATTCGTCAGCTCGCCGCCATGCGCGGTTTGATGGCGAAGCCGTCGGGCGAGATCATCGAGACGCCCATCACGGCGAACTTCCGTGAGGGTCTCACGGTGCTCCAGTACTTCATCTCGACGCACGGCGCCCGCAAAGGTCTCGCGGACACCGCGCTCAAGACGGCGAACTCCGGTTACCTCACGCGTCGTCTCGTCGACGTCGCGCAAGACGCGGTCGTCACCGACTTCGATTGCGGAACGCTCGACGGCATCCGCGTGACGAAGCTCGAGGACGCAGGTGAAGTCATCCAGCCGCTCGGCGACCGCATCCTCGGCCGCGTGACGCTCGAAGACGTCGTCGATCCGCTCACGGGCGAGGTGCTCGTCCCGCACAACACCGAGCTCGACGAGCAGCTCGTCATGAAGATCGAGGACGCGGGCATCGAAGAGGTCGTGATTCGTTCGGTGCTCACGTGCCAGACGAAGCGCGGTATCTGCGCCAAGTGCTACGGCCGCGACCTCGCGCGCGGTTACAAGGTGAACATCGGCGAGTCGGTCGGCATCATCGCGAGCCAATCGATCGGCGAGCCGGGCACGCAGCTCACGATGCGCACGTTCCACATCGGCGGCGCGGCGGCGCGCGGAAAGATCGAGCAGAGCTCGCTCGAAGCGCGCAACGAAGGCTTCGTCCGCATCCGCGGCGCGAACCTCGCCAAGTCGCACAAGGACGGCACCGTCAGCGTCATGAACCGTCACGGCGAAGTCGTCATCGTCGACGAGACGGGTCGTGAGCGCGAGCACCACCGCTTGGTGTACGGCGCGATCCTCAAGGTGGCCGAGGGCGACAAAGTGAACGCAGGCCAACTCCTCGCGGAGTGGGACGCGTTCGCGATGCCGATCCTCACCGAAGTCGCCGGCGCGGCGAAGTTCGGCGACATCGTCGAAGGCGTCACGATGGTCGAGAAGCTCGACGAGGTCACCGGCCTCTCGCGCAAGGTCATCATCGAGTCGCGCGCCGCAGATCTCCGCCCGCGCATCTCGATCAAGGGCCCCGACGGCACGACGCTCAAGCTGCCGAACTCGACGCTCGACGCGCGTTACCTCCTCCCGGTCGGCGCGAACATCGTCGTCCAAGACGGCGACATGCTCGAGGCCGGCGACATCCTCGCGAAGATCCCCCGCGAAACGACGAAGACGCAAGACATCACCGGCGGTCTTCCTCGCGTCGCGGAGCTCTTCGAAGCGCGCAAGCCGAAAGACCACGCGATCATCGCGGAGGTCGACGGCGAGGTGTCCTTCGGCAAAGACACGAAGGGCAAGCGCAAGGTGGTCATCACGCCGTTCGATCCCGACGGGAACCAGCTTCCGGATCAGCAGCGCGAGTACCTCATCGCGAAGGGCAAGCACATCCAAGTTCAGCCGGGCGATCGCGTTCGCGCCGGCGAGCCTTTGATGGACGGCCCGGCGAACCCGCACGACATCCTTCGCGTCAAAGGCGAGAAGGAGCTCGCGGCGTATCTCGTCAACGAGATCCAGCAGGTTTATCGCCTCCAGGGCGTCGCGATCAACGACAAGCACATCGAAGTCATCGTTCGTCAGATGATGCGGCGCGTTCGCATCAAGGACGTCGGCGACACTCCGTTCCTCATCGACGAGCAAGTCGAGAAGCACATCTTCGAGCGCGAGAACGCCAAGGTGATCGAGCGCGGCGGCAAACCCGCAATGGCGGAGCCGCTCCTGCTCGGAATCACGAAGGCGTCTCTCTCGACCGAGTCGTTCATCTCGGCGAGCTCGTTCCAAGAGACCACGAAGGTCCTCACCGAAGCCGCGATCAACGGCAAGACGGACTTCCTCCGCGGCCTCAAAGAGAACGTCATCATGGGTCGGCTGATTCCCGCGGGCACGGGTTTGCCCGCGTACAAGAATCTGCGCGTCGTGGTGGCGGAGAGCGGCGAGAGCGACAGCCGCATGAAGGCGCCCAGCCCGTCGACGACGGAGCTCTCGGCAGTGAACGAAGAATAGGTAAGTCAGTACTTACCAATGGAAACGGCGCCGCGCGTGAGCGTGGCGCCGTTTTCGTACCGCAGACAAAGACGCGCAAGGAAGGCATCGCGGAGCAAGAGAGCGCGTTAGCATCTTCGTGGTGAAGCGCGCACTCGTCACGATCGTCCTCGTGCTCGTCGTCGTCGCGTGCTTTGCGACCGCGCCGAACGCGCCGCGCGCGATCGTCGCGTCCGCGCGCGTGCCGCTCGACGCCTCGGACGACGCGCCTCACGTCGCGGCCACGACAAAACGCGACGACGGCCTCTTCGAGACGCTTCGCGCGCCGATCGAAGCGGCGATCTCCGAAGGAAAAATGCCGGGCTGCGTCGTCGTCGTCGGGCGGCGCGATCGCATCCTCTTTCGTCGCGCGTACGGCTCACGCTCGATCGAGCCGTCGCGCGCACCGATGACGGAAGACACGCTCTTCGATCTCGCATCGCTCACGAAACCGATCGCCACCGCGACGAGCGTGATGATCCTCGCCCAGCGCGGAAAGATCGCTCTCGACGCACCCGCCGCGAAATATCTCCCGGAGCTCGCGTCGCTCCCGCCGTTCACCGTGCGGCAGCTCCTCTTGCACGAGAGCGGTCTCGTCGCCGACACGCCGAAAGACGACTACCTCAGCGGTCGCGAAGTTGCGCTCCGCAAAATCGCCGCGCACAAAATGGCCGCGGCGCCCGGCGAGAAGTTCATTTACTCCGACGCGGGATTCATCGTGCTCGGCGAGATCGTGCGGCGCGTGAGCGGAGAAGATCTCGCGACGTTCGCGAAGCGCGAGATCTTCGATCGACTCGCGATGAACGAAACCGAGTTCAATCCGCGCGCCGAGCTCCAAGCGCGCGCCGCGCCGACCGAAGAGCGCGACGGCGGATGGATGATCGGCGAGGTGCACGATCCGCGCGCGTGGGGACTCGGTGGCGTCGCGGGTCACGCGGGTCTCTTCTCGACGGCCGATGATCTCGCGCGGTTCGCGCGCGCGATGCTCGCGCACGGCGCGCCGATCCTCGACGACGCCACCGCGTCGCTCTTCTTCACGCGCGATCCGAAATCGCTCGGCGGTCGGACGCTCGGGTGGGACGGCACGAGCCACGTCTTCTCCGCGCACGCGTTCGGCCACGGCGGCTTCACGGGCACGTCGCTCTGGATCGATCCGGATCGCGATTTGTTCGTCGTGTTCTTGAGCAACCGCGTGCATCCAGACGGAAAGGGACAAGTGAATCCGCTCATCGCCGAAGTCGACAAGCTCGCGATCGATGCGTCCGTTCCCGCGACGGGCATCGACGTCCTGCGCGACGAGAGCTTCGAGCGGCTCCGCAACGCGCGCGTCGGCCTCGTCACGAACACGAGCAGCCGCGCGCGCGACGGCACCACCACGATCGACGCGTTCCAGAGCTCGAGCGCACGAGACGCCGGCATCAAGCTCGTCGCGCTCTTCTCGCCCGAGCACGGCATCGACGCGAAGGCCGACGCGAAGATCGCCGACGGCGCGCGCGCCGGCATCCCCGTCCACTCGCTCTACGGCGATCGCAAAGAGCCCGACGCGTCCGCGCTCGACGGGCTCGACGCGCTCGTCTTCGATCTTCAAGACGCCGGCGTGCGCTTCTACACCTACGCGTCCACCATGCGCCGCGCGATGCGCGCCGCGTCCGATCGCAACGTGCGCTTCGTCGTGCTCGATCGCCCGAACCCGCTCGACGGCGTCGACGTGCAGGGCCCGGTGTTTTCCGGCGCGACATCGTTCGTCAACCAAGCGCAGATCCCCGTGAGGCACGGCATGACGATGGGCGAGCTCGCGACGATGTTCGCGCACGACGACGGCACGAAGGTCGAAGTCGTCGCGATGCGCGGTTGGAATCGCGACGACTACTTCGACGACACCGGCCTCGCGTGGAACGCGCCGTCGCCCAATTTGCGATCGGTCGCGGAGGTCGTTTTGTATCCCGCGCTCGGTTTGATCGAAGGCACGAACGTGTCCGTCGGGCGCGGCACGGACGCGCCGTTCGAACAAATCGGCGCGCCGTGGATCGACGACGCGCTCGTGCGCGATCTCGACGGCGAAAAAATTCCGGGCGTCGCGTTTCGCGAGACGACCTTCGTGCCCGACGCGTCGATCTACAAACACGAGCGGTGCCGCGGCGCGCGCGTCGCCGTCACCGACCGCGCTGCGTTCGATCCCGTCCGCACCGGCGTCTCGATCGCGCGCGTCCTCCACGCGCGCTACACGCAGTGGAAGCTCGACGACATGGCGCCGCTCTTGGGCGACGCGCGCGCGCTCGACGCGATCCGACGCGGCGACCGCACGGACGACGTCGCGCGCCTCTGGACTGCGAACCTCGACGCCTTCCGCGTGAAGCGCGCGCAGTTCCTCCTTTATCGATGAGCCTCATTGAAAAACCGTGTAAACGAGCGATGCGCGCGCGGGAGCGTGCGTTACGTCTTCCAACATGAGACTCGCGTCCGCTCTTTTTCTTCTTTCGTCGCTCTTTGCGTGCAGCAAACACGACGAAAACAACACCACGCCCGCGCCGAGCGCGAGCGCCGAGTCCACGCCCGCGACGGAAGACAGCGCGAACCCGCTCGAGTGGCGCCACCGTCACCATCACGACGGTGGATTCGGCCGCTGGCGCCGCGAGCACGGCATGGACGCGCCCGGCGCTTCGGGCGCCGCGTCGAGCGCACCCGCGCCGAGCGCCAGCGCGCCCTGAGCGGTGGCGTCGCGCTTACCCCGGCAAATTGTTTTTGCCTACGAAGCCAAATTGTTTGGAGCACGCCGGGAAGGTTTGCGGTAAGGTGCGCGTAATGTAGGCAGACGAATCGGCTGCCAGACTAGCCAACGATTTCAACTCGTTACGATTTTCAGAGCTGCGCACACATAATGTGGTACAAGTCGCTCTTCGACACACCAAGTATGACCGCAATGAAGCTTCAAAACTCCGCCATGCTTCGCGACGATGCGTCGTCGCCTCAAATGTTCGCGCTCGACTTCGACGACGACGCGGTCACCACGCTCGACGTCGACTCGTTCAAGCTGCCTTCCCAAGCGCGCGAAGAATCGTACGTCGGCACGATCCCGCGTGACGAAGTCTCGCTCTCGGAAGCCGTGCGTGAGCGTCACGCAGCGCTCGCTCTCGCGATCGCGTCGCTCGAGACGATCTGCGAAGCGTTTGATTCAGTCGATCCGTCGGCTGCTGCCGCGCAGGGCTCGCTTCGTCGTCGCGTCGGAAGCCTCGCTGTCATGTGCAACGCGCTCGAAGGCGTTGCGTCGTTCGTGGACGAGCGCGACGATTTGTTCGCGGGTGACGGCGCGCTCGCTGCGTACCTCGCGGGAATCTACATGTGGGCTGGCGATGTCGCCGAGACGCTGACTGTGCTCGCGTGCGATCTCAACGCGCTCACCCCGAACTGGGCTGCGTTTCGCGATCGTTTGAGCGAGGTCAGCTGGATTTACGACATGGCGCTCGCCGAAGGTCGTCGCGTCAACGTGACAGACGGCCTCTCGCCGGACATCCTCGACGCGCTCGACGAGCTCCGCGTCGCGTTCGTCGGGTTGAAGCACAAGCTCGACGAGCCTTTCGGCTGATCCAATCACTGCGCGCAGCGGAAACCCAAGTCCGCCGCGCGCGCCGACGAAGCGTTCTTGCCGCGCGTAGCCGCGCGCACCTCGCGCATCTCGTCGCTCGACCACGAGCTTCCGCGCGTCGCGCGCATCTCCGCCATGCAGTTCGTTCCGGGATAAGGACAGAACGCGCTCGCGGTCCACTCGCTCACGTTGCCGCCGAGATCGAACACGCCTTGTGGTGTGCGACCCTGCGGAAATGATCGCACGGGTGCGGTGCCGACCCAACCGTCGTCGGCGGGGTAGAGCGCGCTCCACTCGATGCCTTCGATCTTTCCTTTCGCCGCGCACTCGGCGCCGCACGCGTTGAGGAGGGTCGCGGCGGGCGCGGCGGGTCCCCACGGAAACGTGCGGTCCTCGCTGCCGCGCGCGGCGTACTCCCACTCCTGCTCGCTCGGGAGGCGCTTGTTCTGATGTTTGCAGAATGCACGCGCTTCGTCGAACGTGACGCAGTTGATCGGGTGCGTCTGGCGGTCGGGTTTTCCCTCGTTGCAGAAGCCGTCCCACACCGCGTGATCGTGCGCGCTGATCCCCGCCCATTCGACGGATTTGTTCGCGGCGGGGCACGCGTTCTCCTTCGCGCACGCGTCGTATTGCGCGACGGTCACCTCGGAGAGATCGATGCAGAATGCATTCAATTGCACTTCGTGCGTGGGGCGCTCGTCGGACTCGCCGTCGTTCGATCCCATCGTGAATTTTCCGCTGGGGATCGCGGCCATGCCGTCGGGGCAGATCAAATCCGTCGCGGGTTGAGGCGCTTGCGACGCGGTCGGTGATTCGCTGCCGCCGGAGCTCGACGACATCGCGCGCGCGATCGCGAACGTGCCGCCGCCCAAGACGAGCACCGCCGCGACCACGTAGAGCGGCCACTTCGAAGACGACGTCGGGATGGGCGCGACGGGCTCGTCGTCGGTCGGCGCGGTGTGCGGCACAGTGCGCGCGAGCGCCATGTCGGCGGTGCGCGTCTGCGGCGCGCGCGGCGCGTCGTGCGCCGTGGGCATCGTGAACGCGCGCTTGCCGGCGGACTCCGCGAGCGCGTTCCACGCGTCGCCCGCGTTCGCGTAGCGCACCGTGGGCTCGCGCGCGACGCACCGCGCGAACCATCCGTCGAATCCAGGTGGCATGCGATCGAGCGCGCCGAGCTCTTCGGCGCGCTGCGACGCGAGCGGGATCGGCTCGAGCACGAGCTCGCGCATGAACGCGGTGAGCGACGCCGCGCCGTCGTTCGCGCTCTTCCAGAACGCCTTGCCGGAGAACACGTTGAACGCGATGAGCCCGAGCGCCCACACGTCGGTCGCGGGCGTGATCGCGGCTCGACGCTCCGTTTGTTCGGGCGCCATCCAATACGGCGAGCCGAGCGCGCCCGTGTTGCTCGTCGTGCGAGCTTCGGAGGCGACCTTG
>Ga0335078_10001791_pt1 | contig 32455 bp, 27 predicted proteins | sample Lox_Sample_32_FD_206711 | JGI IMG/M metagenome (GOLD analysis project Ga0335078, IMG submission 206711) | Soil microbial communities from Loxahatchee National Wildlife Refuge, Florida, United States - Lox_Sample_3.2 | ecosystem: Environmental > Terrestrial > Soil > Wetlands | place: USA... | reverse complement strand
ATCTTCGTGGATCCCAAGAGTTTTTTGTACTTGAACGGGACGACGCTGGACTTTGAAGAAACGCTGATGCGCCAGGGGTTTGTTTTGCAGAATCCCAATGCGGCGCGCAGCTGCGGCTGTGGCAGTTCGTTTACCGCCTGATTGCGCGAATGCGATTGCAGGTGGCTGGCCGCCCAACGCGCCAGCCACCTTTTTCATTTTCTGTGGTGAGGAATTGAACAAGAGCCCACAACCTATGTCGGCGCATCCTCCGCTTGTCTGCTGGAGCTGCCACGAGCGCACTCTGGGAACGCACTTTTGCGCGAGCTGCGGAAAGTTACTGCAGCTGCCAAAGGGCGTGGATTATTTTTCGCTGATGGAGATGCCGCGCAAGTTGTGGATCAACATGGGAGAACTCGAACAGAAATACTTACAGTTGAGCTGGAAGCTGCATCCCGACAAATACGTTGGGACGAGCGAAGCCGAGCGTGAGCTTTCGCTGAAGCACAGCTCGGAATTAAACGACGCCTACCGTACGCTGCGTGACCCGATCGCGCGCGTCGAGTATCTGCTGGCCATCGAGGGTGAACGCAAGGAAGGCGAGAAAAAACAGACGGCACCGCCGGAACTCCTCGAAGAAGTTTTCGAGCTGAACGAATCGCTCGACGAATTGCGCGAAGCGAAGTCTTCCGGGAGCGATCTGTCCTCGTTGAAAGCCCGGCTGCAAACTGCGGAGAAGAATTTCGCGGCCAAGCTGGGCGAAGTGGATGAACGGCTTCAGGAAACGGCTCGTGAGTGGGATACTGCCACGGATGCCAATGCGGATGACGCAGCTCAGAAAACACTGATGGCAAGGATGAATCAATTGTTGAATCGCCGGTCTTACATTCGCAATTTGGTCACAAATGTCGGCAAGGAACTGGCGGAGGCTTAATCGAAAGCATGGGACGCATTGTTGGCATAGATCTCGGAACGACCAACAGCCTCGTCGCGTACGTGGATCCACAGACGAACCAGCCGAAGTGCGTCCCGGGACCGCAGGGTTCGACGCTTTGTCCTTCGGTGGTGAGCCTCGATTCCGGTGGAAACATCATTGTGGGGCAGCCTGCGCGCCACCGTTTGCTCACGCAGCCGGAAAGGACGATCTACTCGGTCAAGCGGCTGATGGGCCGCGGCGTCGCGGACGTGCAAGACGAACTGAAACTCTTTCCCTTCCGGCTCGATCCTTCGAGCGCAAACGTGATCCGCGTTCGGCTCGGCGACAAGATTTTCACACCGCCGGAAATTTCCGCGTTCATCCTGCGCGAGCTGAAGACCTGGGCGGAGGTATATTTTGGCGAGACAGTGGACCGCGCTGTAATTACCGTGCCCGCGTATTTCAATGACGCGCAGCGCCAGGCCACCAAGGACGCCGGGAAGCTCGCAGGCCTGGACGTTTTGCGGCTAGTGAACGAGCCGACCGCCGCGGCGCTTGCCTATGGCCTGCATGAAAAGAAGCGCGGCAAAGTCTCCGTCTATGACCTGGGCGGCGGCACGTTCGACATCTCCGTTCTGAAGCTTATTTCCACTGCTGAAGGCGACATCTACCAGGTTCTCTCCACCAACGGCGATACGCACCTCGGCGGCGACGACATTGATAATCTTCTGCAAGCCTTCATACATGAAAAAATTCTGCAGGAAGACGAGATCGACTTTTCTCCTCACGGCGAAATCGCCCAGGAGCTGCGCCAGGCGCTTATTGAGATCAAGCACGAGCTTTCGGCGAAGTTATCCGCCACGTTGCGTTTTTCGATTCCGAACGGGAAAGTCTTCACGCAGGAGTTCACGCGGGGGTCGCTCGATGCGCTGATTCGGCCTATTGTGGAGCGCACCATGATGCCCGTGAAACGCGCGATGGCTGACGCAAACCTGAAGCCAGAAGAGATAGATGAAGTTGTCCTGGTGGGAGGCGCGACGCGCACCCCGGTCATTCGGCTAACGGTTCAGGAATATTTTGGGCGGGCCCCGCACACGGAACTGAATCCGGACGAAGTCGTCGCACTCGGCGCGGCGGTGCAGGCAAACGTTCTGGACCGCGGCTCGCAGAACATGCTTCTCCTGGACGTGACTCCCCTGTCGCTTGGGATCGAGACCTATGGCGGCGCCGTGGCTAAGGTGATCCCGCGCAACTCGACGATTCCGGCCAGCGCGCAGGAACTCTACACGACCGGCGTGGACAACCAGACGGGCATTGACATCCATGTTTTGCAGGGTGAGCGCGAGCTGGCCAAGGATTGCCGCTCGCTGGCGCGCTTCACTCTGAGCGTTCCTCCCGCGCCGGCCGGCCTGCCGCGCATCGAGGTCAAATTTCTGATAGACGCCAATGGAATCCTTCAAGTCAGCGCCAAAGACGTGCGCACCGGGCAGGAGCATTCCATCGAAGTGCAGCCAAGCTACGGTTTGAGCGATGCGGAGATCGAGCGCATGCTCGAGGAGTCCATTGAGAACGCGGAGCGCGATTTTGCCGATCGTCAGGCGATCGAAGCGCGCACCGAAGCGGAAGGCATTCTCGCCGCAACCTCCAAAGCGCTCGCTTCGGAGCAGGGGAGGACGATCAGTGCCGACGAGCGCGCAAAGATTGACGCAGCGATCGCGGCGCTGAAAGAAGCGGCAGCCGGCACAGACTATAAGCTGATGGGCAAGCGGATTGACGAACTGAATCAGGCGACGCTGCACCTGGCGGAAAAAATAATGGACAGTGCGCTCTCTAGCGCCCTGCAGGGCCGCAACGTTGGGGAGATTTAGGGGAGAAAATCATGGGCGGAAGTAATCCATACATTGAGGAAGTCAAGTACACCACTCCCACGAAAAAATATAAGGTGACGTTTCTTCCGAGCGGCAAGACCGTCGAAGTGGACCCCGCCGAATTTCCTTATGGGCACAATGGAATTCCTGGCAGTCTGCTCGACATTGCCGAAGGCTTCAAAATGGGCGTGGATCATGCGTGTGGAGGCGTGTGCGCCTGCTCCACGTGCCACGTCATCGTTCGTGAAGGCCTGGAATCCTGCAACGAAGCGACCGATGCGGAGCTCGACCAGTTGGATGAGGCTCCGGGCATTACTCCGAAGTCGCGCCTGGCGTGCCAGACGGTTCCGGACGGCACGAGCGACATTGTGGTCGAAGTGCCCGACTGGAACAAGAATTACGCGAAGGAAATGGATCACTAAGGAGCCGGGATGCCGCCGACTTTTGACTGGGACAATTTCGAGGATATCGCCATCGCTCTTGCGGACGCCCATCCGGACACGGATCCATTCTCGGTCCGATTCACGGACCTGCATAAATGGATCACGGAGTTGCAGTGTTTTGTGGGCGATCCGGCAAAATCGAATGAGTCGAAACTTGAAGCCATTCAGATGGCGTGGCACGAGGAATTTCAAGATCGCCAGACCTAGAGGCGGACCCGGCAGGTCAAGTCGTCGCTCTGCTTGTTGCCGCCGCGGATTTCACTTATTCTAGTGTGGTTGCAGTGACCCTCCTGTGGCGCTATGGTGCAACGGTTAGCACGCGGCCCTTTCAAGGCCGAAATACGGGTTCGATTCCCGTTAGCGCTACCAATCCTATCGGGTCTCGGAAATTTGCCGGCATTCTCAGCGAAGAACTTCTATCGCACGGCGTCTATTAGTCTCTTTGAATTTTCATTTTAAAGAGCGCACTCACCATGAGCACCAAGGCGACCGAAGCGCAAGTTGTAACAATTTGTGACAGATCACCCAATTGGACCTGCCCAGCCTTCGATTAAATCACTGTAAAAGCTTTATATTCAATATTTTAGATGTTGATTCTCCTTGGCTTGCTACGTGCACCCTCTCCTGCGGCTAGGGCATGTCCCCAATTGGAGATCATTTCATGAAGTCAGAAATGCGCACTGCGGAGAAGGGTTTCACGCTGCTCGAAGCCCTTATCGTTATCGCAATCATCTTCGTCGTCGCGGCGATGACCGTCTTCGGCATCCAAAATGGTCTGGGCTCATATAAGGCCGATGCGGCTGCGGATGCCGTATCAACCCAGCTCCGCACCGCTCGCGAGGTAGCCATCGCGAAACGCCGTTGGGTTCAAGTCACGATTGACCCGACGACCACAGGACCAAACGCCGCGCCAAGCATCACTTACCAGGTGATCACCCTGACCGGCGAGAATCCGTCGACTCCGGTGACTCAGCCGCTCCCGGCGCACACTCAATTTTACGTAGATCCGGCTGTCCCCGACACGCCGATGGGCTTTGGCAACGCCGCAGCCGTCTACATCGGAGGTGTCAGTGGAGGACCACCCAGCATGTATTTCAGCACCACCGGCTCGTTCGTGGTGAACCAGAACCCCTTTGGGACGATCAACGGCACAATTTTCATCGGCACTCCCAACCAGAAGGCTACTTACAGGGCGGTCACGATTCTGGGAGCTACGGGGCGCGTGCGCACCTATTACTATTCGCCGACTACGACTCCGGTACCGTGGCGGGAGTGAGGAGAGAAGGCATGAAGCGGAGTTCCAATCGAATCCGGCAACACGGCTTTACGCTGATCGAAGCGATGATTTCGATCGTGATCCTCTCGTTCGGGATTCTCTCGCTTGCGGTGGTCTATTCGCAGGGGATTTATTACGCCAACATGACCCAGATGGACTATATCGCCGAGAAGAAGGCCGAAGAAGCCGTGGAAACGATTTTCACCGCTCGGGATACAGGACTCTTGACCTGGGCGCAGATTCTCAACGTGGCGGGCACTTCCGGCAGCGATGGCGGCGTGTTCCTGGACGGGCCGCGTCCTCTCCTCGATCCTGGGCCCGACGGCCTCGTCGGAACTGCGGACGACGATGCCTCGAATCCGGATTCCGTCATCACCGGGCCCGGGCCGGACGGTATTTTGGGCACCGCCGACGATACGAAAGTTAACCTGAATCCCTGGATGACCCGTACGATCCAGATCGTTGCTGTCAACGGAACTTCGAATCTGCGCCAGATTACGGTCACCATTAATTACAAGAGCGGAAATTTGAACCGGACCTACACGCTAATCAGTTACATCTCTGCCTTTGCATGAGGTTGCCATGAATTTGCCGAGCGTCAAACGACAAGCCGGTTTTACTTTACTGGAAGTTCTGATCGCCATGGCGGTCACTCTCGTGATCGTGGGCGCGGCCATCTTGGCATTGCGGGACTCTATGCGGACCAACCAGGACGTCAGCTACCGCTCGGATATGAACGACAATCTTCGCGCCGGTCTGAACATGATCGAACAGGATCTCATCCAGGCTGGGACGGGCGTTCCTACCGGCGGCATCCCGATCCCCAACACGCCCAATAGCGCCAATACGTGCAATACGACGGCCGCTCCGAATCGTCCCACCCTGACGGGAACTTTGACATTCCCGCAGTGCAATTTCGTGCTCCCTGCTGTCGAACCGGGATCCGCCCTCGGTCCCCTGATCACCAGTCCCGATGCCGTCGCTGGCAACCCGGCAAGTCCCAGCAGCTATACCGACATCATTACGGTCCTTTACGCCGATAACAGCCTTGGCCTGGACACCAATCCCATTTATTCCGTGAACTCAACGGGGACTGTGATCTGCAACGGCTCAATCAACGCGACAGGCGACACCGTGATTTTCGATCCCGCCTGCGCCAACCTCGGTACGGCCGGCGTGCAGGTTCAGGCCGGCGATTTGATCATGTTCAGCAACACCATCGGAAACGCCATCCAAACGGTCACAAGCGTGAGTGGACAGACGTTAAAGTTTGCAGCTGGCGATCCCTTCAACTTGAATGGCCGGTCCGATCCGCAGGGCACAATCACGCAAATTCAAAATTCTACTTGCAACTCGGCGACGCCGCCGGTCTGCACTCCGAACGGCTCTTATCCTCCGACCACGGCTACGCGCATCTGGATGATCTCCTATTACTTGGACAACGTCACCGATCCGCAGCACGTGCGGTTGATTCGCCGCGTCAACTTCAATCCCGGCCAGGCCGTCGGCGAGACGCTGGAAAATTTGCAATTCACCTACAATTTCATTGATGGCGTGACAAATCCTTCCAACCAATCCACCGTCCCCGCCGGTTTCTCTGAAAACCAGATCCGTTCCGTGGATGTTTTCCTCGGAGCGCGATCCAACTACTCGGATTCCCTGCAAAATCGCTACATTCGCTCGAATTTGCAAACGCAGGTCAGCCTCCGCAGCATGGCCTATCGCAATCGCTACGACTAACAGGAGCCCGAATCATGAGGAATTCCATCATGAAATTGAAACATGAGAGCGGCATCGCGCTGCTCACCACGATCCTGATACTGCTGCTAATGTCCAGCCTGCTCGTGGGGTTCGTCATGCTGGTCAATTCCGGCCAGCGCCTCAGCGGCGTCAACAATGACTATGGACGCGCCTTCTATGCCGCGGAAGCAGGCATGGAAAAGATGACTGCGGACCTCGGCAATCTTTTCGATTCAACCTATGCGCCGACAGCAGCCCAGCTGGCAACCGTAACTTCGACGCCGCCAGATCTCACCACACTGTATTCGAGCAATTACGGCGGCACAGGAATTCAGTATTTGAACGCCGATGGGACATCGGGTTACCAGATCGTACCCTCGGCCTTGGATTCAAACGGTAACCCTCTCGCCACAACCCAACAGATCACTTCCGGCCCCTACCAGGGCATGACGGCTCTTGCGACGCTCTACACTTTGAAAGTTACGGCTCGCACAACCAGCGGCACGGAAGTGAAGCTGCAGCGCTCCACACAGACGGTCGGCATCCCCATGTTCCAGTTTGGCATCTTCTCGGACACCGATCTGAGCTTTTTCGCTGGTCCTAATTTCAATTTCGGCGGCCGCGTCCACACCAATCAGAACCTTTTCCTGGCTCAGGGGAATGGCACCACGCTCACCATGTCGGATCGCGTGACCGCCGTCAAAAATATCGTCCGCACGAATCTTTCAAACGGGTGGGACACGACAACCAACTACACGGGAACTGTAAACATCACGACTTCGCCGGGCACATCCTCGTATCGTGCGATGGCTAGGAATGAAGGCAGCTTGACGGGCACGATCGGTTCGGGCGCCAATCCCAACTGGCCCAACATCTCGCTGGGCGCCACCAATTACGCGGGTAACGTGCGCAGCGGCTCCACAGGCGCGACCACCTTGAACCTCGGCATCGTCACCGTGGGCAACGGCTCCACGCAGTCCGTGGACCTGGTCCGCAGGCCCGAAGAGGGTGAAAATTCCCAGATCACCTCCGAGCGCTACTTTGCGCAGGCCAGCTTGAAGATTCTTCTTTCCGATGACCCTAATGACATCATGAGCCTCCCTTGCATCGGCGATCCCACGCCGCCATTTGATCTGAGCCAGCTTGCACAACCCGTAGCGAGTTGGCCTGCAAGCACTTCTGTCACGCAATTGCTGGCGAAAATGACCGCTTATGGAACTACCCCACTGCCTTTAGCGGCTTCCGGCGCCCATTCCGCATCACCAGGCGCCAATTACTATACAACCGCTCCCGTGGACGGTTACTGGCAGCCAACGAACTACCCCATCATCAAGGGGTACATCAAGATTGAGGAACAGACCGCTTACGGAACTCCTTGCGGCACCTGGAGAGACGTCACTCTGGAAATTCTCGGCCTTGGCTATGCAGGGAGGAACATTGATCCTGTTCCTCAATCGCTGGATGGTACAAACCTGAACCCACAGTGGTATGGCACGACAGCTTCTATGCAGCTGGGTATATCGCCCGCACTGCCAAACCTGCCGGGAGTCCAGCTTCCCTACCAGAATGGCACCGTGCTCAACAGCACGAGCACGTTTACCAGCATCACGGCAGGAAGTTGCCCTAGCCCACATCCCAATGCGATCATCCGGCTTGAGCGCATCCGCGACAATCCCTCCTCTGTGCAGTACAACACAGGAACACTCAAGACCACGAACCCCAACAAACGGTTACCCTTCACTTCGACGGTAGCGCAAGCCTGCGGCGTGAATGCCAGCGTGAATCCCCTAAGTCCTACAGTGCTTGCAACACAGCCGACCGATTTCTGGCCAAACACTTTGTTTGATGCCCGCGAAGGCACACTACGCGACGTTACTCCGGCAAGTCCCTATAACTCGGAACCGACCCTGAACGGCACGATGCACTATATTGAGATTGACGCCGCCAATCTGGCCAAGTGGTTTGCTGGAACGATTGGCACTTCCGGCTCCCTCGCGAAGGATCCTAACGTCGCACCTAACGATTTCGTTGTCTACGTTTCGGACCGGCGCGGCAACTACGCCACCTCCAAGACTTGGACGGGAAGTTGGCCTCCAACCTCGCCCGACGGTCACGAAACGGGTGAATATGGCTGGACCGACTTCGTAAACCCGAACAGCACCAATGGTTGCCCAAGCTCAACCCTCGATACGGGCGAGGATTTGGACGTGAACAGCACTGGAGTTGGCACCGGCCAGCTCTTTACCTACGGCGCCGATCCGACTCGTCCAATGGATACCGCGAACACCGGCATGGCCTCTTTGGGCTACGACCAGTACGGCACATTCTCAAACTTGATGACCGCCGGAGCCTTAAAGGCGAATCCAAACTGCGGCGCGCCGTCTTATGCCAACGGCACGATCTGGCCCATGGTTTATGCCGCCCTCAGCAACGGAGCGCGTGAAAATCCTCCGCTCTTTTTCCGGAGAGCCGTAAAGCTCATGAACGGGAGCAACCTGACGGCTCTCGGGACTTGCCCGGGAGGCATTGTCTGCGGGTTGACAGTCGCCTCAGAGAATCCCGTGTACGTTCAGGGGGATTACAATGCCAACTCCGCCGGTGGAGGCTTTAACGATGCCCACGTCGCCAGCTCGATCGCGGGTGACGCGGTGACCCTGCTTTCGGATAACTGGAATGATGCAAATTCATTCTCCTACAACCTTTATGCGAGCGGCGCTCCTCGCTCCGGAAATACGACGTGGTACCGCACGGCTGTGGTTGCCGGCAAGGGCGTTTCCTTTCCTCAGCCGAGCGGCACAGCCCAGGACTTCGGCACGGACGGCGGTATGCACAACTTCCTGCGCTATATCGAGGCGTGGAGTGGCACGCTGAACTATCGAGGCTCCATCATCAGCATGTATTACAACCGGCAGGCCACGGGCACGTACAAATGCTGTAACGACGTGTACAGCCCACCCAGCCGCGGATATAACTTCGATACCGAATTTTTGCAGCCCAACTTGCTGCCGCCGCGCACGCCACTCTTCCGCGACGTCAACACAACCGGATTTACCCAGCTCCTCCTTCCGAACCAGTAGGACGCAGCTAGACGCAGCACCCACGTAGCGTCCCGGTGCCAGCAAGCACCGGGACGCTACGTTTTTGTTCCCTTCAAGCAACTCCCTTCAGGGTCCGGGCAAGGTCCTCGTGGTAAAGCTCGTGTCGGCGGCTGGCACGACGCAAGCCTGTTGCGCAGGCCAGCCCGCATCGGTTGAACTGTTCCGGCAGAGCGGGGCCATGGCGTTGCTGATCTGCGCCGGGGAGACCACTCCATTGAGCGGCTCCGCATAAACGCTGTACGAGTGCCCTGTGGGCAGCTTCGCGATGACGTACGATCCATCGAATTGGGCTGGCCCAGGACTTGTGCAGCTCCAGCCTCCCAATACGCCGGCGATGACCGCCCCGCTCGATGCGTCTACCGCAACGACATGCGCTCCGAAAATCCCCGTCACGTTCGGAGGGGACAACGGAAGTGACAGTACGTTTGCCGGGATCACGCGTCCCCGGATGGTGCCGACGTGCGTCGTGTCAGTCGGGTCCGGATAAAGCACCCGCAAACCCGTACGGTCGTCATCACCCAATGGAGCATCCGGTTGTTGCACCGTCGGCCGAGTTCCGGTGAACGTCCCCGGGGCAGGCGCATAGGGATACATCATGGCGCTCCAGATTGCCGAATGGCTGAATCCCAGCAAATGGCCAAGCTCGTGCGTCATGACCGATTCAAGGTCGTACGCCATTGCGTTCGCTCCGAGTGCAGAGGGGGTAGCAAACGTCGTGTTCGAGGCTCCGGGGTTGAAGTAGATGTCCGCGTCCAGAATTTGGCCGGGCGCGGTTGAGACGGGGCTGCTTCCGATTTGCTCTCCGGCCGCGTCGGCGGTAACCACGCGCGTAAACGCCAGCACGCCGGGTGTGAACGCCATATCCGGCTGATCGAAGCAGATCGAGTTCACACCGTCCGCGCCGCAGGCGTTAGACGATGCAGTGCGTGTCAGCGGCGCAAAGGACGCCGCAGTCAATGTTGTGCCGCTCACATTCGTCCATGCCGCGATAGATTGCGAGATCACTTGCTCGATCTCATTCAGTCGCCCTGCTGTTGTCTGATCCTGTGTCAGGATCGTAACCGGGCTTGTGCCCAGTGTGGTGCTCCAGCGCACCGCAATCGCACCAGGGGACACCGATTGGCGCGCGGGGATAGGACACGCCGATCCTCCCGAGACCGCAATCGGCTGGCGCACATCCGGAACAACTTCATCGAAAGCATAAGCCTGCGCGAGCGGCGCCACCCAAAATCCGTAGAAAATCGCGCAAAACAGCGCGCCAATCTTGCGAATACTCTTCTTTATGTTCATCACGTTTTTCCTCGCCACGATGAATGTTTGTATTTCTGATCGGTCCGGGGTTGTCCGGGCGGTTTCAATCCCTCACGGAGCAGATTTTTCGAGGGCTCGCCGCAATTTCAGTTGAAAAGCCGCAATCGGCATGTTCCGCACACCTCCCACTCGGAACTCTCGCGTCAACGGATTGAAAATCGGCAAAGCTGCGGAGTCCTGAGTAACCGACTCCGCTCCCGTGTGCGCGTCTCGCTGGATGCGAAACGTTCCTTGCGTCCATCCCAGCACGCGAAAGAGTTGACCCGGCTGTGCCCAGAGGAAAACATAGGCCTCATCTCCCGGCCGGAAGACCGGCACTGCGTCTACATGCGCGTGCAGGTGCCCAATCGCTCCTCCGGGCATCTCGATCTCGACGACGCCGGAAAGTTCGCCCTTGCTTTGCTCGAGAACTTCCGCGCGCGTGCGCGTCCAGATTTCGCCGTTTTTCCAGATACTCACCGAGCTCAAACATCGCACCCGGGCGATCGCCGTCGCCTGTTCCGCCAAGTCATCGAATTTCAGGCGTGCTAGCGTCGTGGCGCTGGCCACCACCGCGATCAGGAGCAAACCGATCAGGAACAGCGTCCACAAAAACCGCCGCCGTTGTCTGTAATTCATTTCACTGCACCTCCAGAGCGCCGCTCGCGGCGGTCTTGTCGAGATTTGCGTTTTGGATGAAAAGAGTTCTTGCGCCCGTCTGTGCCCCCGCGACCACTTGCAGCGTCAGATGAATAATTCCAAGCCCCGCCGGCTGCTTCGCGATGATGGAAATGTCCCCCGGCCCGGAAATCGTGTAGGTCATGCTCGTGTCCAGCCCGCTCTGCGAGAACACGCACACATCCACGGCGGAAGTTCCGGTTGCGGGAGGAATAATCGGAACGGGATTGCCGCCCAAAGTGCAGGTATTCGTAGCCGTGGAGAAAGTGCCCAGCGCGCCGACATTCAAGTCCACGCTGCTGCCCGGCACGGAAACTCCCGCGGTGGTCGGATCAACCACCGTAATGTTCACGCCGTCCGCTTCCGGGCTTCCGCTCGTGAGCTGCACCGTTCCGTCCGAGCTGTTTGGCGCGGCAACGATTAGCGAAACGGTATTCGATTCCGAGCCGTCGGGATTCTGCATTTGCACGCTGACGTTGCCTGCCACCGCGACGTCCGCCGCGAACACCGGCGCCGTACATTCGCCCGCCGTTGTGCAGGTTGTGGTTCTTGCCGACCCGGCAATCAGGAGCGTGGATCCAGGGCCCGGGCTGCTCGCCACAAAACCGCTGCCGTCCACACGAAGCGTGAAGCCATTGGCGCCTCCCGCGTAGACGCTTGCTGGTTCCAGGCTCTGAATATTCGCTCCGGCTGTGATCGTTACGTTTGCGGTTCCCGATTGCGAGGAATTGTCTGAGCTCGTAGCGACGATTTGCAGCGTGTTGGGCGAGGGCGCCGAGGGGGGAGCTGTGTAGATCCCGTTGGCATCCACCGTCCCGCAGGCACCGCTCACCGTGCAACCTGACCCTTGCACCGTCCAGACAACGTTCTGATTGCTCGTTCCCAGGACGGACGCCGTGAAACCTTGCGTCGCACTCGGAGCGAGCGTGACGCTCGCCGGTTGCACGCTCACGACAATGTGATTGATGACCGTGATCTGCGCGGACGCGCTCAAGGAGGAATTCGCAACACTCGTGGCCGCCACGCTGACCGGATTCGGCGAAGGAACGGCGCCGGGAGCCAGATAATCCACTTGCAGCGCGCCCCCGCTCGTGACTTGCTGGCAGGGACTGGATCCCACCACGCAAATCTGCCCCAGCGATGTGTTGCCGCCGGCAACGCCATTCACGCTCCACGTCAGCCCGGCGTCGGACAATCCGGAAACCTGCGCCGTCAACGTGACACGATGATTGGCTGCGAGGGTCGCTGTTGTTGGCGTCAGGCTAACGCCCGCGCCGCTCTGAATCGAAAATGTGGCCTGCGTTTGTTTCGATGGATCGGCTTGGGGCGTGACCGTGACCGTTACGGTATTCGGATTTGGAGCTGTGGCCGGGGCCGTGTAGGTCATCGCGTCGGGGATCGCGCCCGAGCCGCTCGCCTGCGTCGTGGTTGTCAACACTCCGCAGGTGTTCCCGCTACAACCCGCGCCGGAAAGCGACCAGCTCACCGTCGCGCTCGGGTTGGATCCCGGCATGGGAACCAGCGTCGCGACGATCGTTGCCGATCCCCCAGCCGAAACGCTCGAGGGAGCCGAAAGCTGCAGCGTAAAATTGCTCGTAATCTGGATCGCCGCGCTTGCCTTCTTCGTTGTGTCCGCCGCGCTTTGGGCTGTGAGCGTCACGCTTGTGCTCGCGGGAAGGATTTGCGGCGCTGTGTAATTTCCGGTGGCGTCCAGCGTTCCGCAGGCGCTTGGACAGGAACTTCCGGAGAGGCTCCAGCGCACACTCGTGTCCGGATGTCCGCCGCTAGTAATCTGCGCGGTGAACGGCACCGTCGCTCCCAGCTCCACGGCGCTGCTCCTTGGTGTAAGGGAAATTCCGATGTCGCTGGAAATGGTGACCTGCGCGCTCGCGGACTTTGTCGGGTCCGCCACGCTCGTCGCGGTCACCTGCACCGTTTGCGTCGTAGGCAAATCCGCAGGCGCTGTGAAGATGCCGCTCGCCGTGATCGTCCCTGTGGCCGCTGTGCCGCCAGCAACTCCGTTCACGCTCCAGGTCACTTCCGTGTTTGTTGTATTGCTGACGGTCGCGGAAAATGTCTCGGAATTGCCCAGTAGCAAGCTTGAGATCGCGGGAGTAACGGCAACCGCGATTGCTGGAGATGGAGGCGTCGGAGGAGCAACGGAGCCCGCGCTTCCGCCTCCGCAGCCATACGCCCACGCACACGCAGCACCAAACAAAACGAATGTCCATCGCGCCAATGCCTGCTGATCGCGCTTCTCGCGCGCCGTCGCGAGTGGACTCACTCGGATTGGCCTCGGAGGGATTCGCATGGCTTGGCGAATAGCAGGCGAACTGCCAGCACATCTCGCGTTTTATGCGTTTCAGAACAACAGGAGTTCCGTAGGAGTTCCGCCATCTAAGACATTTAGAATCAGTACGTTATGACTGATTTCGCGGCGGGCTACGAAGGGAGCTCTTCGCAGCTGGGTGCATGCCGTACGAGGAACTGGTCCCGTTTTGGAATGTACCCTCAACCCGCTTGTTTCAATTTGGAATGCGATCGTCCCCTTCTGCTCACATTTCTCTTTACTTGTTTTGCCGCTCCATTTGTACTTCCAATGAACCAATCCTCGAACCACGACGTCTTGCAATTGAACAACAGGAGCGCCGCTTCGGCCTCCCGGGAGTCGGCATGCAGGAGTTAATCCTGGCTCAGCCACGCGGCACAGCGAGAGGTGAAACGCAGCGCGAGCTTGCTGACGCAGAGCTTCAACGCCAGTTCGAGTCGCTTCTTCCGGAATGCGCTCCATTGGTTTTCCGTGTCGCGCGTGGCGTCCTGCGGAACGATGCTGATGCCGAAGACGTCGCCCAGGAATCCTTACTGCGTGCCTATCGCTCGTTCCACCGTCTGCGTGACCGGCAGAAGTTCCGTTCCTGGATCGTGCGCATTACATTCCGGCTCGCTCTGGACCGCTTGCGCAGTGTCAGGCGTCGCGGCGTGCGCGAAGCGAACTGGCTCCGGGAATCGCTGCCTCCCACGAACTCTTCCCCGGCCGGCGGAGATTTTCAGGCGGAGCTCGATCGTGCCCTCGCTGAACTTCCGGAGAAGCAGCGCCTCGCTCTCTTGCTCTCAGCGATGGAGGGCCACACGATCGAGGAAGTCGCCGCGCTCCTCGCCGTTCCCGTGGGTACGGTGAAATCCCGGCTTTTTGTCGCAAAGAAGCACCTTGCGGAGAAACTGCGATGCTTTGTGAAAACTACCGAGAACCGTTGAGGGACGCAGCCGCAAGCGGCGGCGAGATGACCCCGCAACTGCGTGCTCATCTCGACGCCTGCGACGAATGCCGCGCCGCCCTTGCTTGCGAACGGCTTCTTTTGGCTGAAATTGACGAAGGTCTCCGAGCGGCCGCGAACGCCACCCTCCCTCCGTCACTTCTCCCTCGCGTCCGCGCGGAACTCGCGCTTCATCCGGCTCGTTCTCGCCGCGTTCCTGCGCTATGGGCCTGGGCGCCAACGGTTGTGCTGGCTTCCCTGGCCGTCGCCATCTTCGTGCCGCGTCTCGTCAGGAATTTTCGCAGCGATAATTCTCCGGTGATTAGCGTTCATTCGGATCCCTCTTCTGATTCCGGTGAAAAAATTCAACCCGGCGCTCCCCCCGCGCGAGTTCCGTCCGTTTACGCGGAGCGAAAGAGGATTACCTCCCAAGCTCGCATTCTGGCGCTCGCCGCCGAACCAAAAGTCCTGGTTCCTCCCGGCCAGGAGACGGCGCTCGCTCACTACATCGCTCTTCTCCAGCGGCAGCCCGTTCTTGCGCAATCTGTGTCGGAGGACAAAAGCCAAAAGCCGTTGCGTATCGAGCCTCTTGAGATCGCGGAACTCTCGAGTCAGCCATTGGCGATTGAGCCCCTTGCACCTGATGCCGGAGGTACGACCCAATAGCTCGATTCGACTGAGGCAATGGCCAGATCAGTTCCGAGTGGCTTCAATGAGGAGACGACAAATGAAAAAACGGATCAGCCTTTTCGCTTTGTTTTTGATCGCCATGCTGACGTGCAGCCAATTGGCTCCGATGGCCGTGGGGCAGGAAAAGCCGAAGGATTCCCCTCCAGCGAAAAGCGCGGAGCCTGCTTCATCTCCTATTCCTCTCCGGATTCAGGTTGTCTTCACGGAATACGACGGCGATAAAAAGATCGTCAGCTTGCCCTATTCGTTCACTGTGAACGCCGATGAGCATCATGCGCGTCCGGACACGCAGATTCGCGATGGCGCTCGTTTGCCAATTTCGTGGAACAAAGACCAGAACCTCCAGTATCTCGACATCGGAACAAATATAGACTGCTCGGCGCAAACCGAAGGGGAGGGCCGTTACAAGCTCGTTCTGACCGTCGAGCGAAGCTCCGCATCTCAGGAATCCTCGTCAACCAATGGTCCGGTGATTCGCCAGTTCCGCGCCGAGATGAATCCCATTCTCCGGGACGGCCAAACGCTCGAGTCCGTGATGGCCACCGACCCGGTGAACGGCCACGTTTATCGTGTCTCGGTCACTCTGATCGTTCCGAAATAAGCCAGAACCTCGAGGCTCACCCCAGAATCGCGCTCAGCGCCGACGCAAGATCAGGATGCTGAAACTGAAAACCCATCTCTTCCAATTTCCTTGGAACGACGCGCTGGCTGGACAATAGCAGCGCGTCTGCCATCTCTCCCAAAGCCATGCGAAAAGCAAATGCCGGCGCAGGAAGAAGCGCGGGCCGCCTCAACGCCTTCGCCAGCTCCCGCGTAAACTCCTCGTTTGTCACCGGCTGCGGACTTACGACGTTCACCGGACCGCTCACCGGCGAAAACTTCACCGCGCCCGTAATCGGCGTGCCCGAAAGACAGAGCCGCAGTATGCTGATCACATCGTCCAGCGCGATCCACGACATCCACTGCTTGCCGCTCCCCATTCGTCCGCCAAGCCCCAGCCGGAAGGGAAGCATCATCTTGGGCAAAGCCCCGCCCTTTTTGGCTAGAATTACCCCGAACCGCGCCACCACCACGCGCGCTCCAAAACGTTCTGCCTTCCTCGCTTCTTCCTCCCACGGGACGGCGACCCGCGCCAGGAAGTCATCTCCGGCAGCGCTCTTCTCCGTCAATATCTCGTCTCCCCGGCTTCCGTAATACCCAATTGCTGATGCGGAGATCAGCACCTCGGGCTTCGCGTTCATTTTGCCCAGCGCCGCGACCAGAGCACGCGTCGTGTCCACCCGGCTCGACCTCAACAATTCTTTTCTCTTTGCCGTCCACCTGCCTTCTGAAATCGATGCCCCGGAAAGATGGATCACCGCTTCGGCGCCCACCCCCGCTCCTCCCAGTTCGCCTGTCTCGGGATTCCAGCTCACGTCGAATCCGCCCGCGTTCTCTTCTCGAATCTTGGTGTTCGGCCGCACTAGCCTGCATACCGTATGGCCATCGCGCCGCAGCGTGGGAATCAACGCGCTCCCCACCAGCCCCGTCGAACCTGTCACCAGAATCTTCACGATCTTTTCCACCCTCGCTCTCGCGGGTGTTCCTCAACACTCCGCGCCTGCCCCGTTCACGTCTGGGCTCCGGCGCTCTCCTGGGCGAACGGCGAAATCGCGTTTCGCGCTAGAATAAAGGCGTATGCCCATCGAAGTAAGAGTCCTCTACTTTGGCCGATTGCGCGATGTTGTGGGCCGCGCCGAGGAATCGGCCCTGGTTCCCCCTGATTCCTCCTTGGCACAGCTGTTTGTTCATCTAAGCTCTCGCCATCCCGGCATCTCCGAGTTTCGCTCATCGCTGGTTGCCTCTCGCAACCAGGAATTCGCTGCCTGGAGCACCCCTCTTCAATCGGGCGACGAAATTGCATTCTTGCCGCCAGTCAGTGGAGGTTGAAGCGTCAAGGTGATTATCGTCTCCAAAGAAGACAAGATCGCCCTCACCCGGCAAGCAATTGAACCTGCGCCTCTTGTCGAGCAACTCCGCAAGCCTGGCGACGGAGCCGTAGTTACTTTCGATGGCTGCGTCCGCGATCATTCCCACGGCCGCCGTACGCTCTACCTCGAGTATGAGGCTTACGAATCCATGGCCCTTGCCAAAATGGCCGAAATCGCCGCCGATATGCACAATAAATTCGCCATCGATGGCGTCGCCATCGTTCATCGCCTGGGGCGCCTGGAAATCGGCGAAACCAGCGTTTTCATTGCCGTCAGCTCGCCTCACCGCCCCGCTGCCTTTGAGGCTTGCCGCTACGCCATTGACACTCTGAAGAAAACCGTGCCCATTTGGAAGAAGGAGTATTTCGAGGATGGCGCTGTTTGGGCCGACGGCGAACTCCCGCCCGCCCCTGCGGAGACTTCGGCTCCGAAAACTGCATCTTAAACATAGATGAGATCTCACCTCGTCTGCTGGTCTGCCGCCCTCATCTTTCTCGCCTGTGCCGGATTCTCGCCGCTCGCATCCGCGCAATACAACCCCAATCGTCCTCCTTGGGCTCAAAAACCCGGCGCCACCTCGGGCAACTCCTCCTCAAACGCAAACACGACTCCCTCCGTACCCCCCGACATCATTCAGGACCGTTCCACGATCCACGTGAATGTGAATCTCGTGAGTGTTCTGGTCAGCGTGCTCGACGACCACAATCGACCGGCGCCGGATCTTCCAGCCAAATCTTTCCAGCTTTTTGAAGAAGGCTTGCCTCAGAAGATCGCCGTCTTTGAGCAGGAGACCCAGCAGCCGCTCGACCTCGTCCTGATGATTGACGCCAGCCTGAGCGCCAAGATGGACATGCCCGAGGAGCGTTCAGCGGCGCAGCGTTTTATCCAGCAAGTGATCCGGCAGGGTGATCGCCTGGCCGTTTATGCCTTTGACGAGGACGTCATCCAGCTTTCGCAATTCACCGACAACATCGCCCAGCTTCAGTCCGCCGTGCAAAGAGTTCCTTCTGGCGGCGGGACTTCCATTTACGATGCCGTTTATCTGGGAGCGCGCGCTCTCGAACTCCAGGGTGTGGAGCGCCGCCGCGTGATCATCCTCATCACCGATGGAGGAGAAACGACCAGCCACATGGATTTCGACGCCGCCCGCAACGAAGCCGTCAAAGCAGGCGCGCTCCTCTATACCATCCTGGTCCGCGCCGTAAAGAACGAAGGTGGCCGCAACACTGCTGGCGAGCACGCACTGCAGACCATCACGGACATGACCGGCGGTGCCATGTTTTTCCCCATTCAATCCGGAGATATGGGGGCCATCTTCGATCAGATCAATCGCGAACTGCGCACGCAATATCGCCTCGGCTACTACCCGAATCCTCGCGGCCCCGCGAATACCTATCGCACCATCGTCGTTAAGGTGACGGGTAACTACTCCGTTCGCCACCGCAAGACGTATTACACCGGCCCGAAATAGCTTCGGCGGCGATTCGCGATTTCTGCTGCTCGCGTTTTCCGACTACAATGAAAGCTGTTCCTTTTCGCAAACAGTGAACAAGACTCGCCCATGCCAAAGTCATTTCTCGAAGTCGCCATCGAAGTTGCCCGCGAAGCAGGCGCAATTCTCCGCGACGAGTACCACCGCCCACCCCAGATCCAATACAAAGGCGAAGTAGATTTGGTCACGCAAGCCGACCGCCGCAGTGAACAAGCCATTGTCTCGCGCCTCACGCAGCATTTTCCCGATCACGCCATCGCCGCGGAAGAAGGCACCGGCCACGAAGGGAACTCGGAGTTCCGCTGGCATGTAGATCCCCTCGACGGGACCACCAATTTTGCCCACGGCTATCCCTGCTTCTGCGTTTCCATCGCTCTCGCCCAGGGAGACACTCCGCTGGCCGGAGTCGTCTACAACCCTATTTATGAGGAGCTCTACGCTGCCGCCCGTGGCGAAGGCGCCACGCTCAACGGTTGCCCAATCGCCGTCTCGAAAGTCGCTACACTCGCCACCAGCCTGCTCTGCACCGGCTTTCCTGTTCACAAACGATTGGCCAATCCCAATATTCATTACTATTGGGACTTCACGCTCCGTTCCCATGGAGTCCGCCGCGATGGATCGGCGGCTCTCGATCTCGCCTGTGTCGCTGCCGGGCGCTTCGATGGTTTCTGGGAGTTTGGCCTGAAGAGGTGGGACACGGCCGCTGGTGTCCTCCTCGTCCAGGAAGCGGGTGGCAAGATCTCCGATTTCCACGGCGCTCCATATTCGTTGGGTGGCCCCGTCCTTCTCGCCACCAACGGGCTGATTCACGAGGAAACGCGCGAGGTCGCCCTCGAAGTCTCCCAACGCGATCCGGCCAGCGCCCCCCGCCGCTGAGCATCTTTCCGAAAGCGCCAGTATTTGCTTTCCCTTCGTATTTGAAGTGCTGAAGGTCGCATTACCGTTTCAATTGAAGCAACTCTCCGCGCATATTTCCCCCATCCACAATCCCCCCGGAATATCCTGAAAGTCCGTCCAGGCAATCCGCAATCTCGGTTCGGCTTCGGAGGCCGTTTTTATGAAGTGGCGACCGCTTGTTTTTCTGGTGGCAGCAGCGCTGTCCTCAACAGCTCTTTTTGCACAGATCGTCAAGAAGATTCCCTTTGACGAAAGGGACATGCACCTCCAGGAACTAAACAATCTCGAAAAGGAAAACGCACGGGCCATTCAGTTGAACAATCCCAGCTTCTTTCAGGCTGCCTACGCCGACGAGTTTGTCGGCGCGACCTGGTATGGGGAAACGGTCAACAAAAACAGGATCATCCAGCTGATTCAAAATTCTCACGTCACCTATTCCAGTGTTTCTGAGACAGATCTCCAGATCAAAATGTATTTGGATTCGGCTTCCGTTCTGAGCTTACGCACCGAGCGCGGCACTTTCAGGGGCAAGCCGCTCGACCGTCAATTTCGCGTCATGCGCGTCTACGTCTATACTCCACGCGGTTGGAAGGTAATCTCACAGCTGGAGACGGAACTTCCCAGCACTCTGAACCGCTGATCCTTCGCGAAATCTTTGCGAGAAATGTCCTCGGGTTAACTTCGTCCCGCGCCCTGTTCCGCGTTTACAGCCGCTCCGATAATTCCGAGTTCGTCGCTTGTGGGAATCACCTCAAACCGGCTGCCCTGCAAGGGGCTCATCTTCACCATTTCATGCACCAGCCTGTCCAGCAGACCTGAATCGATGTATTTCGCATTGGGTCCCGTCAGGTAGAACGGGCCAGGCCCATCCATGTGGATGCTCGTCGCCGTCGCTGCGGCCAGGGCGCGATGGCAGAGCTGCACGAACTCCGCGCAACGTGCGTCGCCTGCCTGCGCTCCGGCAAACACTTCATCGGGTTCCATGTCCAGAAAGCGCATCCGCATTGCCCGAAACCCCAATATTCCCTCAAGATGTCCTCGTCCCCCGCACCCGCAGAAATTCTCCTTCGGATCCAGTGTCACCACCGAATGCCCGCCCTCCCACACGCCTTCGTTCCACGGATAGCGGCCAAATCCCACGCCATTCCCGAGCGTCCATACCCGGTTTAATTTGTGCAGTACGCCACGCACCGCTGCGATCCCCGCAGCCGTTGCATCCGCGTCGTTATAGATGCGCACCACCATGCCGCTCGATGCGGCTCCCACCGCCGATTCAATCGCCTCCTGCAGACGGAATCCCTTCATCTGCTGCAGGTTTGGCGACTCCTCCACCACCCCTTCGCGAATCAGCCCCGGGAAACCCACTCCTGCTGCTCGCAACGGCACGCTTTGCGCAATCTCCTTGATCATTCTGCCAATTTGCACCGCGAGCTCGTCTGCGGGCATCGCCAGCAAAGCTTCCGGCGAATCTTCCTTTTCGGGATACACACGCAGCGCGCCTGCCGCGCGATTATTCTCCACCGCCGCCGCCGCTACGTGCTCCATCACCAGGACCCCGGCTGCTCTTCCCGCCTTTTTCTCGCTCATCGCCATTCACCGCCGATCCCGGCTCTCCCCATCACATCTTCGAAAGTTTGTTCAATCCGTTGAACGCCGCCGCCTTGTAACATTCCGCTAGCGTCGGATAGTTGAAAACCGTATCCACGAAATACTGTACTGTGCCTTTCATCACAAAAACCGCCTGCCCGATGTGCAGCAGCTCCGAGGCTCCCTCGCCGATAATGTGCACGCCCAACAGCTCCTTTGTATCCGGCCGGAAGATCAGCTTCAGCCTTCCCGTCGTATCTCCGAGAATCTGTCCGCGCGCGATCTCCCGGAAATAAGCGATCCCCACTTCGTACGCCACTCCCTCATCCGTCAATTGCTCTTCCGTCTTGCCGATAAACGAAATCTCCGGAATCGTATAAATTCCGTACGGATAATTCGCCGGATCAGAATGAATGGGCACTCCGAACGCGTTCGCCGCCGCAATGCGCCCCTGCTCCATGGACACGGACCCCAGGCTCGGAAATCCGATCACGTCTCCCACCGCGAAAATATGCGCCCGTTTGGTCCGGTAATCCGCATCCACCGCGATCCGTCCCCGCGTATCCGCTTCGAGTCCCGCCGCCGCGAGATTGAGTTCATCCACATTCCCTTGCCGTCCTACCGCATAAAGCAGCGCCTCTCCCGCAACCTTCTTCTTGCTCTTCAAATTCGCCACCACCCCGTTGTCGGGTGTTTCCTCCACGCTTTCCACTTCCTCGTTCAACCGCAGCGTCACGCGCCGGTCCCGCAGGTGGTAGCACAGCGCCTCCACCATCTCCGAATCCGCAAATTCCAGCAGGCGCGGCCGTTTTTCAATCAGCGTCACTCGCACGCCCAGCGTTGCGAACATGCACGTGTACTCAACTCCGATCACGCCGCCGCCTACTACGATCATGGTCTTCGGAATCGCCGGCATTTGCAGGATCTGGTCGCTGTTGATGATGGTCCGGTTGTTGAACGGCACAAGCGACGAAACCGCCGGCTTTGTCCCTGTCGCCAGAATGATCTTCTCCGCTTCGTAATCGCCCTGCCCTCGAGCGCCCACCACCCGGATGTGCGTCGGATCGGTGAAACTCGCCACTCCCGTCAGCACCTCGATCCCGTTGCGCGAAAGCTGCGCGCGCGTCACGTCAATCTCCGTCTTGATCACGTGCTGCGCACGGAACGACAGATCGGCCATGGTGATCTGCTCTTTCACCCGGTAATTCACGCCGTAAATGCTTTGGTAGTGAAATCCTGAAAGGTGCAGCACCGCCTCGCGCATCGTCTTGCTGGGTATCGTTCCGGTGTTGATCGCCGCGCCGCCGATCACTTCCATCTTTTCCACCAGCGCCACGTGCTTGCCGAACTTTGCCGCCTGGATCGCCGCGCGCTGTCCCGCGGGCCCGGAACCAATCACAATCACGTCATACTTTTCCATTTTTAGTACGCGAGCTTTGAAATTGCCTTATCTACCCCGAATCGCCGCACAAGTCTACCATCCAAACGTTCTTCCCAATCCTCTTCGACATTCAAAACGTCGGGCGCGCGGAAATTGCTGTGCTACTTGAAATCCATTCAGCCGCTGCGGGGAGGAAGAGTGGCAGCTTTCGATGCTGCCTTAATGTCCAGATTTCGTATCAAGCGGAGCAGGGAATTCGGATGGATCCCCAGCGTTTTTGCAGCTTCGATGTAATTGCCGTTCGCTTCCTGAAGGGCTTGCAGAATCATCCGCCTTTTCGATTCCTTGATCGCCCCGTGATATTTTGCGGTTGCATCTGATGAAGTGGCGCCTCCCTCCAAAACCGAGTCCGGGAAATCCTCGGGCAGGATCGTATCTTCCGAGCCTAAAACGATCGCCCGCTCAATGGCATTTTCCAACTCGCGCACATTGCCGGGCCACGCATAGTTCATCAGGCAAGCCAGCGCGTCCGGGGAGATTGTTTTGATTCTTGTTTTGCATTTCCGGCTGGCTTTGGCGATGAAGTGTTCTGACAACTGCGGAATGTCCTCGCGCCGTTCCCGAAGTGCGGGCATGGAAAGCGCCACCACGTTAAGACGGTAATACAAATCCCTCCGAAATTCGCCGCCTTCTACGGCTTGGGATAGGTTTCGGTTGCTGGCGCCGATCAGGCGCACGTCCAGCGCGATCGAAGTTGTCCCGCCCACGCGCTCAAACTCCCGTTCCTGCAAAACTCTCAACAGCTTGGCCTGCAGTTCAAGCGCGAGTTCGCTGATTTCGTCGAGAAAAAGTGTCCCTCCCTCGGCCGTCTCCATCTTCCCTTTTCTTTGCGCTGTCGCTCCCGTAAATGCCCCCTTCTCGTGGCCGAACAACTCGCTCTCCAGCAGGGACGCAGTAATCGCCGCGCAGTTGATCGCCACAAAGGGCCGTTTCGCGCGCGGGCTGTTCCGGTGAATGGCTTGTGCCACCAACTCTTTTCCTGTACCGCTTTCCCCCAGAAGCAGGACCGTAGCGTTCGTCGGTGCCACTCGCCGCACGAATTCAAACACCTCCTTCATGCGCGGGCTCTCACCGATCATGCTGTGCTCCAGGCCGATTTGCGCGCGCAGTTCTCGATTCTCTTCCCGGAGCTCCTCCCAGTGCTGCAAGTTCTCGAGTGCAAGAGCGGCGATCCCGGCAACGGCAGTCGCAATCTGCAGATGGTTTTCATCAAAAGATTTTGTCGCTTTTCTGGAGTCGAGATAGATCGCGCCAAGGACTCTCACCTTCGCCAACAGTGGCACGCAAAGCAGCGATCGTACCTCTGCCTCGGCCAGGGACAGGGAGTGACGAAGCGCCTCCTCCGCGGCCGTGTCTTTCACGATCAGTCCGGCGCGATCTCGGTAAACGCGCTGAATAATCGTCTGGCTTACCCGCACAACGTGTTCCGGCCCCCGCGCGCGGTCCCACGCGGCCGTGGATTCGATCTCTCCTGCTTTGTCGAAGAAGACTACCGCCCCACGTTCCGCGGGTACGATATCGAAAAGGAACCCCAATAGCTGCCACTGCAACGATTCGCGGTCGCGAATGCCGCCAATCCCCGTGGCAATTTTGAGCAGCGCGTTCAGGTCACGCGCCAGGCGGGGCGCTTCCGGAAAGCCCGCGATCAGCTTCTCCGGTTGCAAATAAATCGCGTCTTCTTCCCGCAATTCGACGGCGACTCCCGGCAAGTCGGACGTAGTGTCGAACTCCACGGGATTTCTTGCTCGCGGAAGCTCGTCCGCCTCCAGGAGAAACAGCAGGACGGAACTCCCTACGGAGATGTGGTCGCCATGCTGCAACTCTCTCTCCCGAACCGGTATCCCATTCACTGCCGTTCCGTTATGGCTTCCCAGATCGCGGATACTGAATGTACCTTCCCGGCTGGTGATGGTGCAGTGTCGCCGGGATAGCAGCGTATCTGCCGCCCACACTTCATTAGACGAGTCGCGCCCGACGGTCACTTCTCCGCCCGTCAGGGGAATCAGTGTGCCCTGGAGAGGGCCCGCAGTGCCGATCATTCGGGGATTCATGCCTGGCCTTCCGCGTTGCGACTCATCATACTCTCTCTTCTCGCACTCAAACGAATCACTTGCTGACTAACCCGATCGTTAGCCCTTTAACCGTTGGGTTAGTGATCCGTCCTTGCAGTTCGCTTCCTTGCGCACGGGATCTCTCGACAATCTTTCCGCAACGTCCCTGGAATCAGTCGCTTCTCTCCAATCCACGCCCGGCCCAAGGACCGCCGGTCCGTTTGGTCACAGACCTGCTTTTCTTCCCCGCGTCCGTGGTTTTCAAGTTCAAAAGAAAGTGGCGGAACGGACGAGAGTCACACCCAGGCAGTGAGTCCAAATTGCATGGCTCACCCGATGCGCACTCGCCGTTCTTCCCTGAGGAGGGTTTATGAAAATGCTACGTTCTATCGCACTGGGTTTCGGCTTGCTGCTGGCAACAGCATCCGTTTACGCTCAGGAAGTTCACGTCAGGGCAACGATTCCTTTTGACTTTGTGGTCGGCAATCAAGCTCTTCCGGCTGGCGATTATACCGTCCAGTCCATGGGCTCAGGGAGTTCGATCCTCTTGGTTCAAAATCGGGACCAAAAGGCGGCGACTCTCGTTCGCGCGAACTCCTGCGAGAAGCGCGACATCTCCGAAAAAACCGCTCTCGTATTCCATCGCGTGGGTGACCAGTATTTCCTCTCCGAGATCTGGCGCGAAGGCGATGCCCAGGGTCGGCAGCTTCCCAGGAGCCGTAGCGAACTCGAAATCTCCAAGAACCAGGCCTCCGAACCCGTGGTGATCGTCGCCACCCTCTTGAGCCGTTAACCCCACCCCCACCCCACTTGCAACGGCTCACGAACGAAAGGGGGCACACACTGTGTGCCCTCTTTTTGTTTTTTGCTGACCGCTTCTCCGATCGGATTCAAAGGACTAGACTGAAGTTCATGGCACAAGCGGCTGTCGCTCCTTCCCTGTCTATGCCTCCAGGTCCCAAAGGCGCTTTCCTCCTTGGCAGCGCCCATGAACTGATGCGCGACTGGCCCGGCTTTTCCGCGCGTTGCGCCCGCGATTACGGTGATGTCGTCCTCTACCGTTTTCTCCATGTTCCCATGTGCCAGGTCACCCATCCCGATCTCATCGAACAAGTTCTCGTCCGCCAGGCCTCCAATTTCCACAAATCCAAGGATTACGCCGCCCTGAAATTCATCATGGGCAACGGCCTGCTCACCGCCGGAGGTCCTGCCTGGCAGGCCCAGCGCCAGCTCATGCAGCCCGCCTTTCGCCACGAAAGCATTTCCGCTTACGCAGAAATCATGTCTTCCTCCGCCGAATCCTTTCTCTCCCGCTGGAAGGACGGCGAAATTCGCGACATTCACGAAGACATGGCCGAACTTACCCTCGACGTCGTCGCTCGCTCCCTCTTCGGCTCGAAAATTTCTCACGACGCCCGCAGCGTCGGTTCCGACGTCGGCGCCGTCATGGCCCGCTTCTTTCAGCAAGCCGCGCTCTCCTTCATTCTTCCCGACGGCACTCCGCTCCCCAAGGGTCCGCGTCTTCTCCGTTCCAAGCGCCGCCTCGACGCCAAAATCTACGCCATCATTCACGAACGCCGCTCTTCTCCCGCTCCCGGCAACGATCTCCTCCAAATTCTCCTCGATGCGCAGGACGAAGCCGGCTCCCGCATGACCGACGAGCAACTCCGCGACGAAATCATGACCCTCTTCCTCGCCGGCCACGAGACCACCGCCAATGCCCTCACCTGGACCTGGTTTCTTCTCTCGCAAAATCCCCATGTCGAACGCGCTCTCTCCGCCGAGCTCGATTCCGTCCTTGTCGGCGCTCCTCCTTCGCTTCGCGATCTTCCTCGCCTCCCCTACACAGAAATGGTCGTCAAGGAATCCATGCGCCTCTATCCGCCCGCTTGGGGCATTGGCCGTCGCGCCATTCACGATTTTGAGCTTAACGGCTTCCGCATTCCCGCAGGCACGAACGTCTTCATCCTGCAGTGGCTAGTCCACCGCGATCCGCGCTTCTTTCCCGATCCCCTGAAATTCGATCCCGAGCGCTGGCGCGACGATCCCATCCGTCGTGGCCGCCTCCCTCGCTTCGCCTACTTTCCCTTTGGCGGTGGTCCCCGCGTTTGCATTGGCGCCGGCTTCGCCATGATGGAAGCCACGCTCCTTCTCGCCACCCTCGCCCAGCGTTTTCGCCTCGAACTCCCTCCCAACACGCGCGTCACTCCACACTTCTCCATCACCCTCCGCCCCAAGCACGGCCTCAAAATGCGCCTCCACCGCCGCGTTCGGTCCGATCAGACGCAAAATTGATCCGATTTCTGGGCTGGCTCTTTCGCCCCATCGTGCGCTACAATCCGTTCAGCACGTAGGGCCTCGCGCAGGTCATTGATTGTTTCGAGAGGCCGGTTTGGAAGCGCCTATGTTGATCCTCCCCGAACGCGTCGCTGCAATTCTCTGAGTCCCTAAGGGCCTCAGCTCTTTTTTCCTTCTCGTAATTTCTAAACTCTTCTTCTGCCGCTGGTGCATTCCTGCATCCGCAGTGCTCCAGCCGAGCGCGTAGGTCAGTATGTCGGAAACGCAAGAAATTTTGGGGCAAGCTCCTCTTCCCGGCCTGTGGAGCTCGATTCGCGAGGCCCTTCGCGGCTCGCATCAGGATTTCACCGCGGGCAGCCTCAATCGAGCCATCTTCCTTCTCGCCGTTCCCATGGTCTTGGAGATGGTCCTCGAATCTCTCTTTGCCGTTGTGGACGTTTTCTGGGTTGCTCGCCTCGGCGCCGATGCCGTCGCCACGGTGGGTCTCACCGAATCGCTCCTCAGCCTCATCGAAGCGGTCGGCCTCGGCGTCAGCCTGTCCACCACCGCTATGGTCGCCCGCCGCATCGGCGAAAAAGACGCTCCCGGCGCCGCCGTCGCCGGAGTTCAGGCCATCGTTCTGGGTCTCGCCGTCTCTTTCTCCGTCGGCCTGCCTTGCGCTCTCTTCGCGCCCGATCTGCTCCGCATCATGGGCGCTTCGCCGCAGCTTGTTGCTTCCGGCACCGGCTACGCGCGAATCGCTCTCGGCGGCAGCGGCGCGATTCTCATGCTCTTTCTCAATAACGCCATCTTCCGAGGCGCCGGAGACGCCGCCATCGCGATGCGTCTTCTCTGGATCTCCAACATCATCAATCTCATTCTCGATCCCTGTCTCATCTTCGGCTTGGGACCATTTCCGCGTCTCGGCGTCACCGGCGCGGCCCTCGCCACCTTCACGGGACGCAGCATCGGCGTCCTCTACCAGTTTTATCGCCTCCTTGCTGGCACCGAGCGCATCCGCATCCTCTTCCAGCAAATCCGCGTCAACGCTGCGGTCCTCTGGCGCCTCGTCCGCGTCTCCCTGACCGGAATCCTCCAGTTCGCCATCGCCACCACCAGTTGGATCGGCCTGGTCCGCATCGTCAGCGTCTTTGGCGCCGACGCTCTTGCCGGATACACCATCGCCATTCGCATCCTCATCTTCGCCATTTTGCCTTCCTGGGGATTGAGCAACGCCGCTGCCACGCTCGTCGGGCAGAATCTTGGTGCCAAGCAGCCCGATCGCGCCGAAAAATCTGTTTGGCGCACTGGCTTCTACAACATGCTCTTCCTCGGAAGCCTCGGCTTGCTCTTCGCCCTGTTTGCCGGTCCCATTGCTCGCCTCTTCACGCACGATCCCGCGGTCGTTCCCATCGCCGCCTCCTCGTTGCGCATCCTCAGCTACGGCAATATCGCCTACGCCTACGGCATGGTCATGCTGCAAGCCTTCAACGGCGCCGGCGACACCGTGACTCCGACTTTCGTGAATCTCTTCGGATTCTGGTTCTTTGAAATCCCGCTCGCCTATTTTCTGGCGATTCCCGCGCATCTGCGCTCGAACGGAGTCTTTCTCTCCATTGTGATCGCGGAAGCCTCGATCGCTGCTGCCGGCGTCCTGCTCTTCCGCCGTGGCCGCTGGAAGGCTCAGAAAATCTAGCCCTTTGCCGCGCCCTTGTTTCAGCCCCCTGGTGTGCTCGGCGTCCCCGCTCCTTCCTGCCACCCTTGCTTAGCGCTTAAGTCTCGAACTCCTTCCCAACACGCGCGTCACTACCCACCTCTCCGTCACCGTGTGCGCTCCAAGCACCCCCTCAAGATGCGCCTCCACCGCCGCGAATTGCCCGTCCATGTGCATTGATCGCTTTGTAGCCGCCGGGCTTCAGCCCGGTTCTTGCGTTCCTCGATACCATGTACTTGGGATCGACTTTTCCGGTTATGGAGTCGTCAGGTCCAGCCGGGACGCCGCGAAAGTGACTCGCCACCAACTCATTCTCCGAGCTCACTCAGGTCGCTGTGTAATTTCCGGACGCAGTCGCTGCAAATGCGGGCAGCCCCGCTCCCCGTGAATGTTACTGACTGATTCTCGTCGGGTGTCTTCCCGCAGAAACTGCATCGCATGTAGGAGAGCCGCTTCTCGATATAGCCCTTCGCATCCGCTTCGCTGAAATGTGCCCCGACCCAACAGTTGGCGGACCCTGGATAGATGCGCTCGGCCCTTCGCTTTGCTGTCTCGACCGAGTCGTAACTTGCGACTCCGATAGGACCCCAATCTCTATTGCAGAAATAAAGGACGAATTGCAAAGAATCCTTGTCCTCGCAGATGGCCAGGTACGGCACCCTGCCAATTTCCTTGTCACCGACATACATCAAGCTGTGGCCCGAGGTGAACCCGACGGAATCGGTGAGAATTGCATAGTGGAGAAGAACACGATCATTGACCGTTATGACAGGCGGAGGCGTGACGGGCTTTTCAGTTCCGCCTGTCATGGAAAGGGCTCCAAATCGAAGTATATACTCGAATTTCAGCCTAACCGCTGACATAGCGTCCGGAACATCGTCTAATAGGAAACCGAATCCCGGTCTTCCCCTCCGCGTAGCGCTTCGCGCCGACGCCTTCTCGACCCGATGTTAGCCTCCCCGTTCCTCCCTTCCCCATGCGCGCCGTTGACCTCATCCGAAAAAAACGCCATGAGCAACCGAATTCACTTCCTTCGTCACGCCGAAGCCGATTCCAAGCCGTAGCTACTTTATCGCTGTTAATTTTGACAGTTTGTGTGAATCGCGCGTCTTTCTAGCATTTCGCGTGTCCCAATCCACGTGTGTAACTGGTGAAGCGAGCCCTGCGAAAGGAAAGTTGACGTGCTCTTGAATCGTCTGCCCCGCATCTCCTTCTTTCCCCGACTCATCTGCCGAAGTTTCATTTTTGCAATCACCCTCGGGACGCTGGCGACGCTTTCGGCCGCGCAGTCCGCTCAGGAAATGGACCCTCTCCGGCGCATGGACGCTGCCGTTGACGCACTCATCAAGAAAGTCTCTCCAAGCGTCGTCCAAATTATGGTGACCAGCTTCGGTCCTCTGGAAGAGAGCACGACAGGGAATGCGGGCGACGTCATCGGCAGGCAACGCGCCATTGGATCCGGGTTTATCATTGACGCCGATGGGTACATCGTAACCAACGCCCATGTGGTCAGGGGCGCACAGCGTGTCGAAGTCGTTCTTCCCTCGCCGAGATCAACCGGGTCCATCGCGACAATCTCGACTGCGCTCTCGACAAGATCGAACGTCGTCCCGGCGCGCATCGTCGGGGTGACCCCGGATCTCGACCTTGCCCTCTTGAAGATCGAAGGGAAGAATTTTCCCGCGCTTCCCTTCGCGGCCTATCGCGACCTGCGTCAAGGCCAAACCGTCTTTGCTTTCGGAAGCCCCGAAGGATTGCGAAACTCCATCACTCATGGAATTGTTTCGGCCGTTGCCCGGCAGGTTGATCCCGATTCTCCCCGCATCTACATTCAAACCGACGCCCCAATCAACCCGGGAAATTCCGGCGGTCCTCTTGTCAATATCAACGGAGAAGTCGTCGGCGTGAACACATTTATCTTGTCTCAATCGGGGGGAAACGAGGGCTTGGGCTTTGCAATTCCAAGCCCCACCGTCAAAGTTGTCACCCGCCAGTTGAAACAGTTTGGACATATACGGCGGCAGGGAATTGGCATCGGAATCCAGACCATCACTCCTGTGATGGCCGCTGGCCTCGGTTGGAGCAGGGATTACGGCGTGGTCATCTCGGATGTTTTGCCCGGAGGACCCGCAGAACTCGCCGGCCTGATGGTGGGAGATATCCTTGTCTCCGTGGACGGCCAGCCTGCTGATAACCTCCCCTCGGTAAGCTATTACTTCCTCTCTCGGGATCTAGGCAATGCTGTCCGGATTGTCGTGCTTCGTGGCAAAGCGGAACAGGATTTCAATGTCTCCGTAGCTGCAGCCAACAGCGACATGGACCAGGTCTTTTCCCTGGCGGACGCACAAAATGATCTCGTTCCCGAACTTGGCATCGTCGGTGTGGAAATAGATAAGAAGGTTGCGTCCATGGTCTCGGGTTTGCGCGATCCTTTCGGCGTCATCGTGGCCGCGAGGTCGGAAGGGACTGGTGGTGATGTGCCTCTTGTCACCGGAGACGTCATCCGCTCTTTAAACGGCCAGCCCATGACCACCCTGGACCGCCTGCGGACCGCGATCAAGCAGGTAGCTGCCGGCGCACCCGTCGTATTCCAGATTCAGCGCGATGGGAAACTGATGTTCGTCGCATTCACCAGGAATTGAAGAGGAGCGCAGCCTGCTCTTCCAGTAGGCTGCGGAAGTACCACAATTTCCTGCCTGCCGGCGAAATCTCCGTCCTCGTTTCCCTCCAGCCGACAGAGCTCGATCGATCATTCTGCCGTGCGTTGACGCATCCCTACCCCGATGTTAGCCTGCCTCTTCCTTCCAAATCCTATGCGTGCCGTTGACCTCATCCGAAAAAAACGCGATTCCGGCGAACACTCGCGCGAAGAAATTGATTTCCTCATTTCCGGTTACACGCGCGGCGAAATTCCCGATTACCAGATGGCCGCCTGGCTCATGGCCACGTGGATTCGCGGCCTCAATCGTTCCGAGCTTGCCGCGCTCACCGAGTCCATGCTTTATTCCGGCGAGGTCGTCAACCTCTCCGATCTTCCCGGCAGAAAAGTGGACAAGCATTCGACCGGCGGCGTCGGCGACAAAACTTCTCTCATCCTCGCTCCCATCGTTGCCGCTGGCGGCCTCATCGTCCCCATGATCAGCGGCCGCGGCCTCGGCCACACCGGAGGCACGCTCGATAAACTCGAATCCATCCCGGGATTCAACACCTCGCTCAGTCTCGATGAATTCCGTCACGTTTTGCAGGATTGCGGTATGGCCTTGATCGGCCAGACCGCGGAAATCGCTCCAGCCGACAAAAAAATCTATGCCCTTCGCGATGCCACTTCCACGGTCGAAAACATCGGCCTTATCTGCGCTTCCATCATGAGCAAGAAGCTCGCTGAAGGCATTGACGCCCTCGTCCTCGACGTCAAAACCGGCTCCGGCGCGTTCATGCAGAAAGAAGCCGACGCCGTCCTCCTCGCCGAAGTCATGGTGGACACCGCGAAACGCATGGGCAAGAAAGCGGTAGCGCTCATCACGGATATGAATCAGCCGCTCGGAAGATTTGCCGGCCATTCACATGAAGTGATTGAATCCATCGAAGTCTTGAAAAACCGTGGCCCAAAGGATTTGCGCGATCTCAGCATCGAACTTTCCGCGTGGATGTTTTTCCTTGGCGAACGCACCAAAACTCTCGACGAAGGCCGCCGCCTCTCCGAAATGATAATTTCGAGCGGCCAGGCGCTCACAAAATTTAGCGAAGGGATTCGTCTTCAGGGCGGCGATGAACGTGTCATCGAAGATTATGCG
>Ga0335078_10001790_pt1 | contig 32459 bp, 26 predicted proteins | sample Lox_Sample_32_FD_206711 | JGI IMG/M metagenome (GOLD analysis project Ga0335078, IMG submission 206711) | Soil microbial communities from Loxahatchee National Wildlife Refuge, Florida, United States - Lox_Sample_3.2 | ecosystem: Environmental > Terrestrial > Soil > Wetlands | place: USA... | reverse complement strand
CCGCGGGTCCTCGCCGATCGCGTAGGCGAGCAGCGACTTGTCGAAGACCTCCTGCGGGGTCGCGGCCCAGCCCATCAGCCAGCCCATGTCCCTGGTGCACAGGGCGTCGGTGTGCTCCGAGCCGAAGTCGCCGGGCGGGTCCAGGGTCCGGTCGGCGATCGCCATCTGGATCGGGATCCGCGCCCCGGAGATGATCGAGTACATCTCGTAGCCGTAGGTGACGCCGACCCCGGACGAGCCGGTGTAGGCGCGGGCGCCGCAGGAACCCGCGCCGAACGCGGCGGAGAACTGCGAGTGCTCCCCGTCGGCGTGCAGGTACTCGGCGTCCAGGATCCCGTCCGCGACGAACTGCGCCAGGTTCATCATGATCGCCGTGTACGGCCGGATCGGGTAGGCGGTGATCACGTCCACGTTGGCGTACAGCGCCGCGTAGGCGGCCGCCGCGCACCCGTTCTGCCGCACCCGGGTGCCAGCCAGGCCGCGCAGGAACGCCTCCCCCTCCGGGGTCCGGATGGCCCGCTGCAGCCGCGGCGGCGGCGGCACAAGGTTCGCAGGCACGCTGGTCATGGCGTATCACCCGGCCCGTTCGGTTCAATTGATCGTGACCTGTCGTATTCGGCGATCGCGTCCTCGATGAGCCGGCGGGTGAACGGGGCCTGCTCGGCGTGCGCGCCCTCGTACGGCGCGAACGCGGTTTCCATCCGGACCACGTCACCCGGCTCGTCGAAGTCGAGCTCCGGCACCCGCTCCAGGGCGCCGGTGGGGCACTCCTGCACGCAGACCAGGCAGCCCTTGCAGTAGTGGGTGCGGATCGAGTAGTGCCCGTTCTGCCTGGCATCCCGCATCACGCTGACGTCGGGGCACACGATGTAGCAGTTGTCGCAGCCGTTGCAGACGCCGCAGGACATGCAGCGGTCCGCCTCGGCGACCGCTTGCTCCCGGCTGTAGGCCAGGGTGACCTCGGTGACCTGGCTGGCCCGGCGCGCCCCGGCCGGGGCCAGCGGGGCCTCGGTGCGCGGCGCGTGCCGGAAGTAGGCGGGGTTCAGCTTCTCGTACGGCATGACCTCGACCGGGTCTTCCGGGCGCAGCGGCTCGGCGCGGAGCACCCGGTCGATGTCCCGGGCCGCGCGCTTGCCGTCGCCGAGCGCGTCCACCACCATGGACGGCCCGCGCCGCACGTCGCCGCCCGCGAACACCGCGGCCTCCTCGTCCGGCACGCGGCCGAATTCGTCGGCCTTGACCAGCCCGTCCTCGGTGTAGTGCGCGGGGAGCCAGTCGAGCACCTGCACCTGCCCGATCGCGACCAGGATCGTGTCGCACGGCACCTCGAACTCGGTGCCCGCGGTGATCCGCGGCCTGACCGTGCCGTTCTCGTCCCTGGCCAGGCCGGCGCCGGCCAGCACGGCGCCGCGGACGTTGCCGTCCTCACCGGTCAGCACGCTGACCAGCGCGGTCCGCGGCCGGAAGAGCACGCCCTCGTCCCGGGCCTGGGCCAGGTCCTCGGGCTGGATGAGCAGTTCGTCCTCGGCCTCCAGCGAGACGATCGTGGCGCTGGCCTGGTTTTCGCCGGCGCCGCCGAGCCTGATCGCGGAGCGGGCCGCGTCGGCTGCGGTGTTGCCCCCGCCGATCACCAGGACGCTGGCGCCGACCGTGACCGGGCGGCCCAGGCCCGTTTCGCGCAGGAACTCCATCGCGCCGATCACCCCCCGGGCCCGCGCGCCTTCGGCGTCAAGGCGGCGGCCGACATCCTGGCCGAGGGCCAGGAACACCGCGTCGTAGCCGGTCCGGAGATGGCCGAGCGTCACCCCGTCCGGGTCGTCGCCCACCCGGACCCCGCAGCGGATCTCGATGCCGCCCAGGTCCAGCAGCCTGGCGATCTCCGCGTCCAGGATCTCCCCGGGCAGGTGCCAGGCCGGGATCCCCGCTCGCAGCATGCCGCCCGGCTGGTCCAGCGCCTCGAAGATGACGCTGGCGTAACCCTGGCGGCGCAGGTGATAGGCGCAGCCCAGGCCGCCGGGACCCGAGCCCACGATCGCTACCGTCTTGCCGTTCAGCGGCGGCAGGCCCGGCTTGACCGGGTTGTCCGCGAGCGCCAGGCCGAAGTCGCCGAGGAACCGCTCCACCCCGCGGATGCCGATCGGCTCGTCGTGCGCGGCCCGGTTGCAGGCGGTCTCGCAGGGGTGGTAACAGACCCGGCCGGTGACCGCGGGCATCGGGTTGTCCTCGAGGATCGTGAGGTAACCGTCCAGGTAGCGATCGTGCTTGACGTGATCCAGGTACTTCTGGATCTGCTCGCCGGTCGGGCAGGCGTGGTTGCACGGCGGTGTCTTGTCCCGGTACACCGGCCGGTAGAACCGGAAGTTGCCGGTCGGGAACAGCCGCTGGCCTTCGGACTCGGTGGGCGGCGGCGTGACGCCCGCGATCGGCAGCCTGAGGTGCTCGGGTACATGGGTGCCGCGAACGGACATGAGATCCTCCCCGGGAACTAGCAGGTTCAGGCGGCGGTGTACTGGATGACCGCGTGCTGACGGGCGCCGCGGAGCATGGCGTCGCGGTCGGCGACCTCGTCGGCCACCGCCTCGACCGGCAGCACCCCGGTCGCCGCCACCAGCGCACCGATCAGCGGCGCGGCGATGCCCCGGCCGACGGCCAGCCGCTCCACCGCGCCTTCCGTGGACATCCGGTCGAAGGCCAGCTCGGACAGGTCGCGGACGAACATCCACGGGCTGCTGCCGCGCTGCTCGGCCAGCCCGGTCGCGTCGACCACGACGAGCTTGTCCAGCTTGGCCAGCATCGGCCCGGGGAGGAACTTGAGCAGGTACCCGGGGTCCCGGGCCGAGTTGACGACCAGCACGCCGCGGGCGGGCGGCGTCTTGCGGAAGAAGTTGACCGCCTTGATGATCGTTTCCTCGACCAGCACCACCCAGTCGGGTTCCGGGTTCTCGTAGACGAACCGGTCCAGGATCGGCTCGTCGGCGAACCGCGCGTACCGGCGCACCAGGCAGTTGGTGCGATCCGGGTCGTCCACGTAGTCGCTCACGTTCTCGGCGTGGTAGCCGAGCTTGCGGGCGGCGGTGGCGATACAGGTGGAGACGTCGCGCGCCTCCTTGTCCATGATGATCCCGCGGGACCAGACAGTGAGCTCGTGCTGCACGGCGCGCTCGCAGATAACTTTGTATACCGTCGGCAGGGTACCGCCATCGTACGCCGGCGCTACCCGGCGTCAAGGGAGGCGGGATGCCCGATTTCTGCCGATGCGCACATATATTACATAGTGCCACCTAGTGATTACTCTGGGCAAACGAATGGCGGCGCGACTTGCCGTAAACCATGGAATACCCCGTGCCGGGGCCGGCCGCGCAGTAGCGTGTGTCTTCGTATCGCGGCTCGCGGCCTCGCAAATTATCCAAGTAGGTAGCAGAGTGTCTCGTTTGTCGCGATGATGCTAGTGATCATTGACCTGCTGTACGACAGAACAACAGGGGAGTGACCCGGTATATGAGGAGCGGTTCGCCCGCTAACGATGGCAGTGAGTGGCCGTCGGCGCAGCGTCCCCATTCCGATGAGACCCTGGGCAGCCAGGGCCGCTACGGATCGGGGGCGAGAAGCGAACCGCAGGACGTCCTGGGGTCGGGACGGCGCGAGGCGCCGTTCGGGCCCGAGATCTCCTGGCCCTACGGCTTCCGGCAGCTAGATCCGGAGTCGCGTGACGTGCTCGAGTCGGCCTACGGCACGAGCCCGGTGTACCAGCAGCCGGCCATGGACGACTTCGGCTACGGCGACCCGGGGTACTCCGACCCGTCCTACGAGGGCCCGAAGGCCCCGTACGGCAACTCTGTTTTCCCTGCTGGCAACCACGGGGCCGGCAACCACGGGACCGGCAACCACGGGGCTGGTCACGGGAACGGCGGAACGCCGCGGGACTTCGGCGGAGCCGGCTACCGGCCGGCGGGCCCGTCCGGCGGCGTGCCCGGGTACCAGGTACCGGAGGTCCGTGACCCCGCTCCCCCCGCCTACCAGGCACCCGGCTATCCGGGTTCGGGCTATCAGCCCCAGTCGTTCTCGCCGCCGCCCGCCAGCGGCCAGGACATCTGGCCGGTGACCGGCGCCCAGGAGGCCCTGCGTGCCACCGGCCCGCAGCCGGAACTGGGCGGGGACTCCCCCCGGGGTGGTAGCACCGCGTATCCGGAGGAGTGGTACTCCAGTCCGCGCCTGGACGACCGGGCCCCGGACGACGTGCGCCCGTCGCGATCGCCGGATCCGCGGCTGGTCGGCATGACCTACGGCGAGCTGCGCTACGACGAACCGGCACCGGGTGAGTCCGGCTACGTCGAGCCGCTCGACGACGAATCCTGGTATCAGGAGCTGCGGCGCAGCGCCCCCGCCTACCCCCAGGCGCCCGGCGGCCCGCAGGGCCCCGGCAGCGGCCCCCAGCGCCGGGCGGAGCCCTCAGGTCCAGGTCCTGCGTTCGGCCAGCAGTCCGGCTATGCGCCGGCGCCGGACCGGGCTCCCGGTCACGGCCAGTCCCGCCGGGACGGATCGGGCCCGACGGCTCCGCAGGGTCCGCAGATGAGGGCCGGGCGCCCCCAGCCGGGTCCGGCGGCTCCGGCGGCTCCGGGCGCCGGCTTCCTCAGCGCGCCGGCCGCGCCGGTCGGCCTGCTCACCCCGCCAGACGGCACCCGGGTCGACTTCCTGCGGGACCCCGCCACCCCCCCGGTCGCGCCCGCGGCCAGCCCGCGCAGCGGGACCTCGGCGGCGACCCAGGTCATAACCGCCCCTAGTGCCCCCAAGGCCCCGGGTCCGAAAACGCCGGGCGCGAGCCGCCCGGGCACCGGGACGGTGCGCCCGGGTCACGGCCTGGACGGCCCGGAGATCACCTCCTCCTGGCCGGCCCAGCCCGCGGCCGACGACCACCTCGAGTCGTATCAGGACTTCTGGCGGGACGACGCGGACGAGGAATACACCGGCCTGTTCGGCGACCGGGAAGCCGAGTTCGAGCGCGCGGACGCCAAGCTGGCCGCGGCCAGGCGCCGGATCGGCCGCCGCCGCGGCGGCAGCAACGATCACCGCCTCTGGCTGGGCCTGGGCGGCGTAATCGTGGTGGCCGCGGCCGCGATCGTGGGCGTCATCAAGTTCGAGTTCCCGTCGCACAGCGGCCCCGTGCACACCATGACCACCCCGGCCAAGATCGGTGCCTTCGCGCGGACCGTGGACCTGGAGCACCAGGCCGACGTGGCCGCGCTGAAGCAGAAGGTCATCGCCATGAGCTCGGGCGAGGCCAGCAACGTGGTGTCGGCGGTCTACGAGTCGGGCAAGGCGTCGGCCGGCAACACCGCGCAGATCATCATGTTCATCGGCGGGCACCTGGCGAACGCCGATCCGGCCGCCTCGATCACCAGCTTCACCCAGCAGTTCCCCGGGGCCACCGTGGTCACCGCGGGGGGGCTCGGCGGCAAGGCGGCGTGTGTCCAGGACGGGACCGGGTCGAACAGCGTGGCCATGTGCGCCTGGTTCGACAACGACAGCTTCGGCGAGGTCGTCTCGCCGACGATGAACGCCAAGGCCCTGGCCAGCGCCATGCAGCAGGTCCGCCCGTCGGTGGAGCAGGTGAGCGGCAAGTAAGGAGCAGCCCGGCCGACGGCGGCCGGGCGCGCCTCAGGCGCGCGCGCCGGTCATCCGGCGGTAGAGCCAGAACATGAGCCGGTTGTGCCGCGCGCCGGTTTCGGCCTCGGCCGCGCTGGAGGCGGCCACGGCGGCGTAGCCGTAGTCGCGCATCTGCCGCTCGTACTCGCCGACGGCCGCGATCAGGTCGCCGCCGTTCCTGGTCGTTCCGCTCCCGGCCGCGTCGGTTCCGCTCCCGGCTAGGTCCGTTCGGGCCCCGTTTCCCGCGGTTCGGGTCAGCGTGCGGCAGAGCAGCGCCGCGTCCTGCAGCGCCGTATTGGCCCCCGAACCGCGCGCCGGGCTCATCGCGTGGATGGCGTCGCCGAGCACGGTGACCCGGCTGGGCGGCCACGGCGGCACCGGCGGTGACGTGCGGATCCTGACCAGGAACGTCTCGTCCACGGCGGCTCGCGCGTGCAGCGCGCGCAGGTCGGGGTGCCAGCTCCTGATCAGCCTCGCGGTCAGCGCGTGCAGCTCGGCCGGCGACATGGCCGTCAGCCGCTCGTCCGCCACCCCGAACCTTCGGCCGTCCCCCGCCACCGCCCACATCAGGTAGTCCCCGGCGGGAGACAGCCACGGCGCGGCCTGCTCGGGCCGCTGCCGGAAGCGGACCAGCCCGGTCGCCATGCCGATCTGGCCGCCGATCACCGCGGTGAAGCCGTCCCGTAGCGCCGGCGGCAGCCGGTCCGCCTCGGACGGCCCGAGCGGGGTCGTGCCGTAGACGCAGCGCTTGCCGGTATCGGTCGGCGTGGCGGCGGGCAGGTACTGGCGGCGCACCGCCGAGCCGACGCCGTCCGCGCCGACCAGCAGGTCCGCCTCGGCCTGGCGTCCGTCGGCGAAATGCAGCCGCACGCCGTCCCGGCCGCCCCCCCGGCCGGCCAGCCGGGAGCCGGCCCGCTCGGAGCGGGTCAGCTCGTACCGGGTCAGCTCGCAGCCGAAGACGAGCCTGCCGTCCAGCCCGGCGGCCAGCACCTCGCGCAGCGTCTGGCGGTTGACCGACGTGGACAGCGTGGCGGGCGCGTACGGGTCGGCGGATCCGGTCCGGTGCTGCTCGTTCAGCACCCGCAGCCGCTCGCTCACCACCGTCAGCCGCGTGCTCGCCTCGGAGCAGGTGGCCTGGAACAAGGCGAGGGATGCGGGTGACAGGCACTGCTCCAGGGCCAGCCCGGCGCGCGCGTCCACGTGCAGCCGGTAGCCCTGCCGCCGGCCCGTTAGCTGCGCATCCCGCTCGTAGACCGTGACGTCGACGCCGGCCTTCAGCAGGCCCTGGGCCAGGCAGAGGCCGCCGAGGCCGCCGCCGGCCACGGCCACCCGCAGCTCGCTCACCGTTCCGGCCCGCCCGCCGGTTCCCCGGGTGGCGGTTCGCCGGGCGGCGGCTTCCAGGCCGAAGGGGGGAGCCGATTGGCCAGTGCCCGGGTCATTGCCTGCCGGATCCACCAGGTGGCGTACGTGGAGAAGCGGTAGCCCTTGGTGTAGTCGAACTTCTCTACCGCCCGGATCAGGCCCCGGTTGCCCTCCTGGATCAGGTCGGGGAACGGCATGCCCCGGCCGGTAAAGCGCCTGGCCAGCACCACCACTAGGCGCAGGTTGGCCTCCAGCAGATGGTTCCTGGCCCGGGTGCCGACCTCGGCGACCCATTCCAGGTCGATGCGCTCGCCCGGGTTCAGGCGGCCGCCGTCCTCGGCCAGCTTGCGCTCGGCGGCCAGGCCCGCCTCGATCCGCTGCGCCAGTTCGGCCTCCTGCTCGACGGTGAGCCCAGGTATCTTGCCGATCTGCTTCAGGTAGTCCTGGACCGGGTCGGTCCCGGCCGTCTCTTCCGGGTGCCCGCCGAGCCAGGCCCGGAAGCGGGCCCGCCCCGGCCCGGCGTCGTACCCGGCGGCGTGCTGCTCCGCGAGGTACTCGCCCAGTTCCGGATAGGAGTCGGCCACGAACAGGTCGGCCGCGTCCTGCGGTGCCGCGTCCTGGGGTGCCGCGTCCTGCGGTGCCCCGTCCTGGGGTGCCGCGTCCTGCGGTGCCCCGTCCTGCGGTGCCGCGTCCTGCGGTGCCCCGTCCTGCGGTGCCCCCGAGCCGGCGGTCATGACGCCGCTCCCTTCCCGTCGTCCCGGCCGAACGGATAGTACCGTTCCAGCCCCGCGACCAGTTTGCCCCGGGCCGTATGCAGATGGGCGTGAACGGTACCCTCGGCGACGCCGAGCGCGGCGGCGATCTCGGTGGCCTTCATCCGGTCCTGCCATCGCCAGCGTGCCCAGCAGCCAGGCCCGCGCAGCCCTCGGCATGCCCGCGCAGCGTCGCCAGATCCCCTAACCCGGGCCGGGCCGGTCAGCCGCCTGCTTACGCGACCGGAACCGCTTGCGCAGGGACAGCCGGGTCACCGTGAGCATGACGGCTACCGCCAGCGCGATCAGCCCCGCGACCTGGCCGGTGAGCCCCGGCTGGACGAACGCGATGGCCGAGGAACCGGGCACGGGCCTGCGCTGGCTGCCCGGTGCCGGGCTCCCCGGCAAGGGGCTGGGCGTGGCCGACGGGTTGATCGCGGGGAACAGGCCGCCGGCGTCGCCGGCCTCGATGAGCCTGCTGGCGACGCCGTTGAGGTCCGGGATCGGGCCGAGCGGCAGCGCGGCCCCGGGCGGGATACCGGCCGGCGACGACCCCGCCGGCGACGAACCCGCCGGGGACTTGGCCGGGGAGGCCGAGGCGGCGGCGACGGCGACCGTTTCGGCGGCCGCCGGCGGCGTCCACTGCTCCGTGGTGACGATGCTGGCCGTGGCGGTCAGCTTCACTGAGGTGACCGAAGTGGCGCTGGCCGCGACCGGGATCTGCGCCTTGAGCGAGACCGGCTGCTTGTCCGACACGGAGCTGACCCCACAGCTGGCGGTCCCCGTGCCGGTGGCGCAGCTGGTGAACGTGGGCTTCTGGCCCGACGGCTGGGCGGTGAGGGCCACCGTCACGTCGGCCGCCGAACCGTTGTTCTCGGTCGAGACCCGCACGACGTAGGCCGCCGGCTGGCCGCGGCTGATGCTGGCCTGCGAGCGCTGGACGCTCACGCAGAGTTCGGGCTGGTCCGCCGCGCTGGCCGGGCTCGCGCTGGTGCTCGGGCTCGCCGCGATGACCGCGTCGAGGGAGGCGGAGACGGTGGCCGCCGCTGAGCTCTGCGACGACGACGCAGACGCCGAACCTGTCGCGGACGGCGAGCTCGTGGCCGACGTAGGCGCCGATGCCGATGATGACGAGCCCGAACCCGGGCTCGGGGTCGGGCTCACGCTCGTTGGCGGGGGCGACTCCGGCGTCCTGCTCGACGTGCTGCCCGACGCCGGGGCGGTCGGAGAGGCGGTCGGAGAGGTGGAAGCCGACGTAGACGAGCCGGAAGGCGACGGGGACGGTGACGGGCTGGAGGTCGACGGGTGTGGCGTGGGCGTGCTCGCCGCCGGCAGCACCTCGCACTTGGTATCGGTGTCCGCGCTGGCGCTGGCGGAGGTGCTCGCGCTCGGGGAGGTGCTCGCGCTCGGGGAGGCCGCGCCGGCCTTCATCGTGCCCGCCCGTGCGGCGCCGGGCCAGCCCGTGAGCACGCCGATGGCCAGGAAGCCCCCGGCTAGCAGGCTCAGTACCGCGGCTCGTACGTGCGCCAGACGCATGAATATCGCCCTGTCTACGCTGCTCATCGAGGTTACTGTGTGCTCTTGGTGGGATTCGGAGGCGACTGGGTGACGGATGGGTATGAATAGTCTTATCCGGTGCCGGGCGAGTTATGCATGTGCCCCGCAATCCGGTCACAGCCTGGCCGCCCTGGCGATCGGGCGGCCCGGCCATGTGATGTGACGATCCTCGCCCCCCGATCGGTTCCCCTCATCAGCGCGAAATCCGCCCACCCAGGTGATTTCATGCCGATCCTGGACACGACGATACGCGATGATCGCGACCGCCCCCACGCCGCGGGACCCGCCTGCCCCGGTCCGCGCTGCTGTGCTGAGCCTTCTGGCTACTTCCGTCTCAGCGGACGCTCCTGGGACCGTGGTCGGCGCGTGAGTGAGGCCGGGATATCGAACACGACCGTCGCATCATCATCCGGAGCAGCCGTAGTCTTCCCGGGCGCAGTCGCCCCCCTGGCCGCAGTCGCCTCCTGGGGAGCCGCGCCTAGCGACCACGGAAGGGCGGGGTCCCACGGAGGTTTGCCCCTGGCCGCGGGCTTGGCCGCGGGTGCAGCCTCCGGCGCACGCGCAGCCTCCGGCGCACGCGCAGCCGCAGGCGCAGGGCCAGCAGCCGCATCCGCAGGCGCAGGGCCAGCACCCGCATGCGCAGGCGCAGCCTCTCGCGTACGCCCGCGCGTGCTCCCGCGCGCAGGCGAAGGCGCCGGAACCGGGTCGGCAACGTAGTCGGCAGGCCTGGTCTCGTCGTACCCGTCCTGCAAGCCGAACCTCTTGAACACCACGCTCAGCACGGCGGACACGGCCAGGTTCAGAAGAAGCGCGGTGATCGCGATGTAGGTGGTGTGCCCGAACACGGGCGCGGCGGACGCGCCGAAGTGCGCCTGCCCCCCGCCGGTGGTGCGGTACGCCTGGACCGTTCCGTAGGCCATCCCCGCCATCCAGCCGATGATCAGCGCGGCGCGGTGGAACCACCGGGTGAACAGGCCGATCACGACGGACGGGAACGTCTGCAGGATCCAGATCCCGCCGAGCAGCTGCAGGTTGATCGAGAACGTCTTGTTCAGCTCGAGCGCGAAGCCCAGCGCGCCGACCTTCATCAGCAGCGAGGCCAGCCGCGCCACCCGGGTCTCCTCGGCCGCGCTGGCGTAGGGCCGGAAGAGCTCCTTGTAGATGGTCCGGGTGAACAGGTTCGCCGCCGCGATGGACATGATGGCCGCCGGGACCAGCGCGCCGATGATGATGGCCGCGTCGGCGACGCCCGCGAACCAGCTCGGGAACATGGTGGAGAACAGCAGCGGCACGGACAGCTGGGCGTTGCCGTGCCCGGCCGCGACGCCGGCGTTCACCGCCGGCACCGCCCGCGCCATGTAGCCGAACAGCGCGATCAGCCCGAGCACCAGCGTGTAGGCGGGCAGCATGGCCGCGTTGCGCCGGATCACGTCGCGCCGCTTGGCCGCGAACAACCCGGTGGCCGCGTGCGGGTAGACGAACAGGGCCAGCGCGGAGCCGAGCGCCAGGGTGGCGTAGGCCCACTGGCCGGCCGGCAGCACCACCAGGTTCCCGTACGGCTTGCCGGTCGCCGGGTTCACCGACTTCAGGTGGGCCGAACTGACCCCGAAGATGTGCCCCCAGCCGCCCAGCTTGCTGGGGATGTACAGGATCGCGACGATGACCGTCACGTAGATCAGGGTGTCCTTGACGAACGCGATCAGCGCGGGCGCGCGCAGCCCGGCCAGGTAGGTGTACGCCGAGACGACCACGAACGCGATGATCAGCGGCAGGTCCCTGACGAAGACGTTGCCCGAGTTGCCGCCGACGCCCAGCACGGTCAGCACCGACTCGATGCCGACGAGCTGCAGCGCGATGTACGGCATCGTGGCCAGGATCCCGGTCGCCGCCACCGCCAGCCCGAGCCCCTGCGATCCGTGCCGCCCCCGGACGAACTCGCCCGGGCTGACGTAGCCGCGGGCGCGGGCGACCGACCACAGCCGGGGCCCGAAGACGAACACGATCGGCCACACCATGATCGTGTAGGACAGCGCGTAGAACCCAGCGGCGCCGGCCGCGTAGACCAGGGCGGGCACCGCGATGAAGGTGTACGCGGTGTAGATGTCGCCGCCGAGCAGGAACCAGCTGACGAACGTGCCGAACCCCCGGCCGCCCAGGCCCCACTCGTTCAGGTGCATCGGGTCCTCGGCCGGGCGCCACCGGGCCGCGGCGAAGCCGATGCCGGTGACGACCAGGAACGAGACGATCACGATCGTGAAGGCGACGCCGTCCAGGTGGTTCATCGCCGCGCCTCCTCGTGCTCGCGCTCGCGCTCGCGCTCCTCCGCGGCCCGCTCGGTCCGCAGCAGCAGGTAAGAGACCCAGCACAGGAACGCGGTCACCGGCACCAGGATGAGCTGATACCAGTAGAAGAAGGGGAAATCGCCCAGCTTGGGCAGCAGGTGCGCGTAAATGGGAACCCACAGCGCGCCGGCCACCGCGACGGTCAGCATGACCGTGACGGTAATCCGGATGGCCGGGTTCTTGACCGGGGAAGCATGACGTACCATCGCAGCCTCACAGCAATCTGATTCACGGCAGTCCGGCCCTCTCCGGTTACTGCGCGTGAAAAACCCCACCCTTGAATGCCTCACCATGGTGCCTGACAGCGGGCCACGCCAGAGGGCTTTTCCGGGCATTAATGGCAAATAGCCCAGAAATCCGATTCGGCCGGCACCCTGGGCCACCGGTCCAGGGTGGCAGACGCGGTCACGGACCGCGACCCGTTAGAAACAAAAACAAGAACAAGGGGGCCGAACGGGCCGCCGGACTGCCCACACTGACCGGAATGCCCGTATTCTCGGGTTCGTCCCGCTTGTGTCCAGTTTCTGGGTCTAAGCGCCAGTTTGCGTGTGTATGGAGACAATAACCGGCGCATGCAAAGCACTGGACCCTTCCATCGTCCCGTCCGGCATCAATTTGATTTCCGTATTTTCTCCTCCGGGCCTCCGCGAAAATACGCCAGCAACGCTCCCGTTCGTATGGGTCAGGGGGCGGATAATTCTCTAGTCCTGCCCGGCCTGACCCGCCCGACCGGCACTGGTCGTTCAGTCCTGTTCCTGGCGCCCGGGACCTTCGCCGGGACTTCCGCCACTGGAATGACGGCGGGCCGTGCTCAGGCTGAAACCATGAACGAAGTAGCGTCCCGGCTGACGGGCCCCAGCCGCCGGGCCCGCGCCAAGACTCCGATCGCCAGGAGGTGAAGCGATGATGCCAGCCATTGGCCTGCAAAGCGATCACCGGCCGGATGAGATTCCGGCGTCGCACCGCGACCTGGCCGAGTGCCCGCCGGTGGCCGCGCTCAGTACGGTCACACCCGGCGGATATCCGCAGACGTCGGTCGTGTGGTGCGACTTCGACGACGAGTGCCTACGCGTCAATACGATGCGCGGCTTCGCCAAAGAGCGGAACATGCGCCGCAACCCGCGGGTCACGCTCCTGTGCTACGACCCGCAGCGGCCGCTTCGCTACCTCGAGGTCCGCGGCATGGTCGTCGAGATGACCGAGGCAGACGCGGCCGGGCACTTGGACTGCCTCGCCTCGAAGTACGCCGGCCGGCCGGTCCGCTTCTTCGGCGGTGCTATCCCGGCCTCCTTTGCCGAGACCGAGACTCCCGTCCTATGCCGGATCCGGCCCAGCCACGTCGTCGCGCTCGACGCGACAGGGCAGCCTGGACGCGACGGCAAGAGCAAGGGCAAGGGCAAGGGCAAGGGAGAAAAGCACATGGCCGGTCCCATCCCGTCCGGGACGCTCCCGATTCCTCCCTCGCACCTAGAGTTGCTGACCCGGCCGATTTGCGGCGTGTTCACCACGCTCGGGCATGACGGCCAGCCGCAGTCGACCGTGGTATGGGTCGGCCTGGGTCGCGGGTGCGCGCTGGTGAACACGACCCTCGAACGGCAGAAGGGCCGCAATCTGCTCGAGAACCAGAAGGTCAGCCTGCTCGTCGTCGACCCCGGCAACACCTCCCGGTTCATCCAGATTCGCGGCGACGCCGAACTCGTCCGCCACGGCGCCCGCGAACACCTTGACGCGCTGACCCGCGAGTACACCGGCCTCCCCGCGTATTACGGCTACATCTATCCCGAGGCGCAGCGACTCCGCGAAACCCGGGTGACCTGCCGGATCCATCCCCGGAGAATCACCCTCGATGCGATCCACATAGCCGACCACTAGAGCCCGGCCGGGGCAGGCCTCTGCCGTGGCAGCGTTCAGTCCGTGAGGTGCATGCGAAAAACCCTGACGCGCGCGCTGCCGGCTGCGGCTTTCGCTCAGATCCGGCGGAAGAGCCACAGCGCGGGGACACCGGCTGCAACCGCGTAGGCGGCGAGGATCGCGAGATCGGTGCCGGCCCAGCCGAACCCGAACCATGCGTTCTGCACAGCGGTCACCAAGTGGGTGAGTGGCAGCACGCTACCGACGTCGCGCAGGCCCGTGGGCAGGACAGCCCGGGGCGGTGCGGTGCCCGAGATGAGCCATAGCGCGAAGAACAGCATCAGGCCGATGCCCTGGGCTGAGCGACTGGTCCGGATCACGGCCGCGAGCAGCAGCCCGATCGCTCCGAAGGCCGCGGTACCGGCCAGGAGGGCGGTGACAAGTCCGAGTACGTCCCGGGGCAGCATGGCATGGTATGCGAGCCGGGCGACGATGGCCAGCACGACGGTGCCGACCACGAATGTAACGAGCGCGAGCGTGAGTTGCGCGCCGACGAGGGTCGAGGCGGAGACCGAGGATGCGCGGAAGCGCCGCAGGATCCCGCGCTGGCGGTAACTGGTGAGAGTGATGGGAAGGGTCATCAGCCCGAGCGCCGCGACGATGCCGGCCACCGAGGCCGCCGTGTAGTAGTTGGCGGGGGTCACGCCGCGCCACACGAGAATCCCGTTCTGGATGTTGTGAGCGTCAGCTTGGTTGTTCCCGAACACGGCTGCGAGCAGCATCATCATCATGAGCGGGAAGGCGAGCACGAAGACGACCGAGAAGGGTTCGCGACGGAAGAGCCGGAACTCGGTGCGTGTCATTGCCAGGTAGCCGTGCATCGTCATCACCTTCTGACATCCCGCCCGGTCAAGGCCAGGAACGCGTCCTCGACCGTAGGGCGCTCGACCCGCAGGTCGACCGGGACGATCCCGTGCGCGACGAGCTCGGACGCGACGAGCGCCAGTGCCGCGCCGGTGCCACGGACCTCGACTGCCTCTCCGTGCCTGGCCATGGACTCGACCACGTCGAGTTTCTCCAGCCAGCTCAGGTCAGGCTCGGACGTGGTGAACCGTACGACCGATGGCAGCCCCAGCCCGTCGATCAGCCGCTGAGGGGTGTCGAGCGCGACCACCCTCCCGTGGTCGACGACAGCGACCCGGTCGCAGAGGTGTTCGGCCTCGTCCATGAAATGCGTCACCAGCACGACGGTCGTACCGCCCTGCCCGAGAGACTGTCGAACGCCTGAGCGCGCAGGTCGCCCAGTCGCCAGCGAGCCAGCAGCTCATCGCGGTCGACGGGATGACGGGCGAAAGCCGCGAACAGCTCGATGGATTCGGCGACCCTCAGCCGGCCCGGCAGCGAGGAATCCTGCAGCTGTGAACCGATGCGCTGCCGCAACTGCGCAGCCTGGGTTATGGGGTCGAGACCGAGAACCCGGATCGTTCCGTCATCGGGGCGCCGAAGACCCTGGACGCATTCGACCGTCGTGGTCTTTCCGGCGCCGTTCGGGCCGAGGATGCCGAAGATCTCTCCCGCCTGCACGTCGAACGACAGGTTGTCAACGGCCACGACGCGACGGTAAGTTTTACGCAGATGATCCACCGTGATTACACCCACGCGGCCAGGCTTCGCGTCCCCTGCGACAGCCGCTAGAGACGAAAGCCTCTCAGACCAGGGTCTTCCGGAACAATCTGCGGATGCGTTACCGCCCGAACCCGCGGAGGGTGCAGCTGATGCTGAATATCACTGGTCCAGGCCGAAGCGGTCACGGACCGCGACCCATTGGAATCAGAAACAGGAGCAAGCGGCCGAACGGGCCTCCGGACTGCCGTGGTTGACCGGAATGTCGGCATCCCCTAAGGTCGTCCCGCCCGTGCCCGATCCCGGTTCGTCGCGCCCAGCCTGCGCGCAAGGAGAAAACGTCGTTGGACTCCCCGGTGCCCATAAACCGGCGGACCGCCCTCAAGCGGGCGGGCGCGCTGGCCGTGGCGCTCGGCGCACTCGAAGCGGTCGGGCCATTCTCTTTCGCTCCGGTGCGCGCCAGCGCCTCCACCGTCCCGTCCGACATCCAGTTCGATATTGCGGGCTTTCTCGCGGTGCCGCCGCAGAATTACGGCACCGACGTGCAATTCCAGATGCCGCCGGTGCACACCGTTTTCCTGACCGCGGCGCTGGAACGGACACCGACCCGGGCCGACCAGGCGGAGATGAGGCGCGCGCTGGCGGTACTCGAGCGGATCTACCCGTGGGGCGCGACCCACCTGGTCACGTTCGTCTCCTACGGGCTGCCCTACTTCGGCCGGCTGCCCGGAAGCCTGGTCGCCCGTCACATGCCGCGACTGGCCTCCGACGCCAGCCGGTATGTGCTGGAGGAGGCGCGGCCCGGCCCGACCGATGTCAGCCCGGCCAACCCCAGGATCGGCAAGTCCCACTACAACGTCGACGTGCTCATCGAGCGCAACGACATCCTGTTCACGCTGCGCAGCGACAGCCCGCGCATCCTGTCCGACGTGCTCGGCTGGTTCGCCGGGAGCCACAAGCTGCGAGGACGTTCGGTCCCATCTCCGGCCTGGAACGGGCTGATCAGGTTCACCTCGAGCCGGCACATGTTCGTGCAGATGGGCCTGCCGAAGACGGTGGCGAGGCAGCACCGCCTGCCCTTCGCCAAGTTTCTCCAGCCCCAATCGCCGATGTGGATGGGTTTCGCCGACCAGCAGGTGAACGGCGCGGGCCCGGCCCCCATCTGCACGTTCGCCGGCACCCCCGCGGCCCGCCTGACCACGGCGACCCAGGGTGACTACTTCGACAACGGCTCCATCCAGCATCTGTCCCACGTCATCCTGGACATGCTCCAGTTCTTCGACATGGACAGCGAAAAGGAGCCTCCCGGCCCGGACGGCATCTACACCGAGCGCGTCCAGTACATGTTCCACTCGCCCAGCATCGCCAGCGGCAACAAGGACCCGTACGCCGACGGCGGCGGCCCGGCGCTGCTGCCCAACGAGAACCGCGGGCCGCACTACGCCGAACGGACCGCGCAGGGCATCGGCACCACCGCCGGGGAGCGCCGGATGGGTCACCTGTCCTGTCTCCAGCGCACCTCCCGTGCGGCCGACGGCACGCCCCTCCACATCCGCATGGACGGCCCGGGATTCGACGCGATGGACGTCCCCGGCGGCCGCAACCTGCCCAAGCTCCAGTTCACCATCTTCGTGCCGACCGCCGAGTTCTTCCGGACCCTGCGCAGCAGCCAGGCCTCGCTCGACCTGCAGGACAAGTACGGCGTCAGCGTGGAAGACAACGGCCTCGAGCGCTTCCTCACCGCCACCCGGCGGCAGAACTTCCTCATCCCCCCGCGCCGCCACCGTGCCTTCCCGCTGGCCGAACTAGCCTGACCCGGACCCCCGCCAAGACCCGCCCGCGTGACGGCCGCGAGGTCGGCGCATCGTTCGGCCGGCGCCCCGCTGCCCGGCGTGCCGTCGCCGGCCTCGGCCTCCGATGCGAAGACGCGACCACGCCAGAAGTACGCGTAGCTCTGCTACGCCGGACGCCGCACCACCGCCGTCCCAGCCCGACAAGTGAAGACCGGCCCCGTTAGCTCAGTCGGCAGAGCGTCTCCATGGTAAGACTCCTGCTCGAAACGCTATGCTGACCAGCAAGGAAGCCGGTCGGCGCCAAGCGGTTTGCAGCGAATTAGACGCTGTAAAAAATGCCCTGGCTATGCCTTGGAAAGAGTGAGACGACGGCGGTTGCCCGTAGCTGACTTCCGAGGTCTCCTTCCCTGCACCAGCCCGTAACACGGATCGTTCAGTCGCGTTCCTGGCGCCCCGGAAGGCTTTCGGCTCCTCGGACAAGCACAGATCGCCGTGATCTGCCTGCCACGATTGGCGGGCGCAGAGCAGTAGCGAATCGTACTGAACGGCGATTTGGCGTGAGGGCCGGTTCGGACCCGGCGCGGACGGCGGCCGGGCCCTTGGCGGGGCCCGGCCGTGTTCTTCGAGGGTTAGACGGTGACGTCGTGATAGGCGGGCGCGGAATCGGCTGCGGTCACTTCAGCGGTGATCGGGGAGGGGTTGAAGCCCTTGACGACCAGCCACACGCCAAGCGAGAACTCCCAGGCAGCTACCGGGAGGGTCGCGATCGCCTGGAACGCGGAGACATGCCCGATGCCGCCGAACAGCGTGGCGATGACGGCGGCGAGGAGCAGGGGGGCTCCGATGAGCCCGACGATCGGGATGATCCGCGGCACGAGCCGGGACCGGTACATCAGCGAGCCCAGCAGCAGGGCGTTCACGCACGGCATCAGGGTCTGCCCGAGCAGCATCGTCCAGTTGTAGACCGCGACGTGCGACGCGCCGGTGGTGACGAGGGCGGCCGCGTTCGTTCCGGCCGCTCCGCCCTGCCGTAGGGTCACCAGCGAGAGCAGGCTGAGGACGCCGACGAAGATCATGCTCGCTTCAAGGACGCGGGCGGTGACGAAGCCAAGCGCGACGCCTTCGTTCTGCCGCTTGACGACCGGGTACAGCGTGACGGCGGTGCCGATGCCGGCCAGCGCGACGATCACCTCCAGGAGGCAGCCCACGAGCACGCCCGTGTGGGTGCCAGAGCTGAGGATCCAGTCCCGGTGGTTCTTCACCGGGCCGTAGAGTGCGAGGGTGGGGATCGAGATGAAGGTGATCAGGTAGAAGATGCCCGCGACCAGCGCGGTCTTTCGCAGCGAGGTCATCCTGGCTGGTTTGGTTGCGGTAGCGTGCATGGTGGTGGTCATATCGGTCTCCTTCAGTGGATTGATGAGTTACCGGGCCCGCTGGCGGGCGCATCGGGCTGGCTGGGTTCGACCTGGGTGACCGAGACCAGCGGCAGGCCGAGGTCGCGGACCTTCTGGAGCAGGCCATACAGTGCGGACTGGTCGGCTACCGGGCCGTAGATGATGGTGGAGCCGTCGGTCTCGTTGGTGAGGCTCAGTCCGTCAAACCAGGCGGCCCACCGGGAATCGAGGTGTCCTTTGAGGCGGATTTCGTACCGTCCCGGGTTGTGCTGAGGGCCGGTCGATATGTCGCTCATCTGCCCTCCCTTCAGCTGTTGCCCGGCTGGATGGATCTCAGCCGGCGTTTCCGACATTCGCTGGTTGATCGAAAGGTAGAAGGGAATGTGATGAGGACGCATCACCACATGTGGTGATTGATGTGGTGATCTGGCCGTTCGCCCAGCTCTCGGGGCCGGGCCATCGCCGGAGGCAGGGGGCGGCGCGTTAGTCGCCTGGCTCCATGCCGCCTGAGGAGGGCGCAATGCCCGACGTTTCCGGTCCTGAGGGCAGCACCCCTGCCTGCCGCCCGCATCTGCCTCCCACCGCCGGGCTGGACGGACTGAAGTACCGAACCGCAGCCGAGGCTGCGCTGGAGCCTGAGTCGCCCGCGGCACACCGGGTCGGATGGGGTTTCATCTCGCTGTACACGCTGGCGTACATCAGCACCTCCCTGCTGTTCATCGCGCCCCTGCTGGTCACCTTGGCCTTGAAGGTCAACTCGCTGGTGGGGATCGAACGGGCGCCGGACAGCCTGGCGCTTGTCGCCGGGGTCGCCGCCCTGCTGGCCATGGTCGGCAATCCGTTCTTCGGCAAGATGAGCGACCGCACCTCCTCGCGGCTGGGCATGCGGCGGCCCTGGATGGTCATCGGCCTGGTGGGCGGTTCCCTCGGCATCCTCATTGTCGCGCTGGCACCCAGCATCGCGGTGGTCCTCGTCGGATGGTGCATCGCCCAGCTGCTGTTCAACGCATTGCTCGCCGCCCAGGTGGCGGTGCTGCCCGACCGGGTCCCGGCCGCTCAACGCGGCCTGGTCGCCGGTGTCCTGGGTGTCTGTACGCCTATCGCGTCGGTGGCCGGCACCTTCCTGGTCAAACTGTTCACCGGCAACCAGCTCGCCATGTTCCTGGCTCCGTGCGCGATCGGCGGGTTCTTCATCCTGCTCTTCGCGGTCACGCTGAAAGACCGCCGCCTGGCCAAGGCGGACAAGCCCACCTGGTCACTGCGGGAATTCGCCAGCACATTTTACGTCAACCCGCAGAGGAACCCCGATTTCGCCTGGGCTTTCGCCAGCCGCTTCATGTTCGTTCTGGCCTACGCCTTCCTGGCTACCTACCAGGCCTACTACCTGCTGGAAAAGATCGGCAGCGCCAAGACCGATGTACCGCAGCAGATATTCCTTGGCACCCTCACCCAGTCCGCTGTCGTCGTCGCAGCTTCCCTCATCGGCGGCAAACTTTCCGACCGAACGGGCCGGAGGAAAATCTTCGTACTCACCGCGTCGCTCGTGTACGGCGTGTCGATGTTCGTGATCGCCAGCGCCAGCAGCTTCAACGGTTTTCTCGTCGGCATGGCCATCGGCGGACTCGGCTTCGGCATATACGTGGCCGTCGACCTCGCCCTCGTTGTCGACGTGCTGCCAGACAAGGACAACGCCGCCAAGGATCTCGGCGTGTTCAACATCGCCGCCGCCCTTCCATTTTCCATCGCCCCAGGGATCGCGCCGGCCATCCTGGCGGTCGGCAGCGGCAGCTACGGCGTGCTGTACGCGGTGGCCGGGGTCTGCGCCATTATCGGAGCCGTCGCCATCCTGCCCGTGAAGCGTGTCCGATGAGCACACCCTGCGGGTCGTGGATGACGACGCGCCAGGGGTTAACGGTCTCCGGTGTGCGCCAGGTCGAGTTCCCTGGCGCGGCGGACCGCTGCCCGGCGGTTGTTCACACCGAGCTTGGCGTAGATGTTCTTGGTGTGCGTCCGCACGGTGTTCAGCGACACTACGAGCTCGCGAGCGATGTCCGGGCCGTCCAGGTCGGTTCCGAGCAGCCGGAGCACGTCCAGCTCGCGTTCGCTCAGCGGCTCGATCAAGCCCTGACTGACAGGCGTGCTGTCCTCGGTCGTGCTAACGGCGGCCAGGAGCCGACGGACATAACCGGGGGTAATCCCCTGTTTCGCGGCCACTCTGAGCAGAAAGGCTATGGGTGGCCCCTCATCGGCGAAGATCCGGACGTAGCCCTCCGGCTCAGCCAGCGTCAGCGCGCGTTGCAATGATGCAAGCGCAGCAGGGATGTCCTCTTGCGCCTGGTGGGTCAGCGCCTGCAGCACCAGGATCTCGATGACGCTGCCCGTCCTCTGCCCTTCTTCGGCCGCTCGCAGCAGGCGCTCCAGGAGCCGGGTCGCCTCGCGAATGGGGCGCTCTGCGTGCTCTGCCGTGTACCGGGCCAGGAGCACCCTGGCCAGGGTGATGTGCTCGCACTCGCGCAGGTAGCTGAGGTCGTCGTCGACGGATAGACCTCGCTCACGGGCCCAGCCGAGCGCTTCACCCAGCTCGCCCTGCGCGACCCGCACCCGTGCCCGCAAGGCCGGGACCGGCCGCACGTTGGGGAAGAAATCACCCACGTACAGGCGCTCGGCCTCGTTGAGCAGGTCGAGTGCGCCACCCAGATCCCCTTCAGCCTCCCGTATCCGCGCCATCGCAACCCGCCAGCGATACCGGTTCTGCGGCAGCCCGGTGTGCTCGCCCAGCTCCTGGCTGCGCAGCAACTGCTGGGTGGCGGCGGGCAGGTCGTCACGCTCGCGGTGGAGCTCGCTCATCCCCACGTACATGTCTGCCGTTCCCCGCAGAACCGGCCCGCCCTGCTCGGACGCATGCTGCAAGGCCTGCTCGTAGGTGCGCATGGCCTCGCCGAGACGCCCTTGCGTACGCCGTATATCCGCCAGCGCGATCGCGCACCCGAATGTGTCGGCGATGTGCCCGGCCCGCCGCAGTCCCGCCATGCACTCGACATACCCCGAGTGCCCGGCCTCGAGGTCCCCGCTCGCCCAGGACGCGAGCCCCATGAGTGCCGCTGCCGAAGCACGGCCGAGGTGGTCATCAGCAGGCGAAAGTTCGAGCGCCCGCCGGGCGTGCCGCACGGTGCCGGGCCCATCGCCCCGGACCAGGGCCTGGGCGGCACGGTACAGCTCGATCTCCGCCGGGAGGCGGCGAAATTCCTCGTTGTCGACGACGATCATCTCGGCCGCTGGGGCAGGGGATCCCTGACGGATATCTGCCGCCCCGTCCAGCCAGCCCTCGGCGTCCCGCAACCGGGCCTCAACACCCTCGAACTCGCCGCCAGCCAGCAACGCCCCGGCAAACCCGACGCTAAGCACGGGCCTGACCCGGACCACCTCGCCCGGCAGCCGCTCAAGCCAGCCAAGGACCGCGGCCTCCTGCCTGCTCCGGAGCATGGCCGGAATCGCCAGCTCGATCAGGTCCGCCGCTCGCCCGAAATCCCCGGCGGCCAGCGCGTGCCGGATCGCCTCGGACGGCTCGCCATTCTGCTCGTGCCACCCGCTCGCCCGCCGGTGCAGGTCAGGAACGTCGCCGGGCTGCTCGTCCCGCAGGCGCGCGTGCAGGACGTCGGCGAAGAGCTGGTGATAGCGATACCACTGCCGGCGGTCATCAAGCGGAACCAGGAAGAGGTTCCCCCGCTCCAGCGCCGCCAGCTTAGCCTTACCGCCGTCCTGGCCGGTAACGGCATCGCACAGCGGGCCGCTCAGCCGGTCCAGGATGGAGGTCTGCAGCAGGAAGTGCTGGACATGCTCGGGCTGGCGCTGCAAGACCTCCTCGGCCAGGAAATCGACGATGTACCGGTCATCCCCGGCGAAGCCGTCGATGAACGCGGTGACGTCCTCTCGCCCCTGCATCGAGAGCGCCGCCAGCTGCAGCGCGGCGATCCACCCTTCGGTACGGCCCTCCAGCGCTGCGACATCGGCTGCCGTCAGCACCAGACCCATCACCTCGTTGAGGTACGCCGTGGCCTCGCCGGGCGTGAAGCGCAGATCGGCGGCGCGGATCTCGGCGAGCTCGCCACGCCCGCGCAACCGGGCCAGCGGCAACGGCGGGTCGGTGCGGCTGGCAATCACCAGGTGTATCTGCGGGGGTAGATGCTCCAGCAGGAAGACCATCCCGTCCTGCACGTCGCGCGCGTCGATGACGTGGTAGTCGTCGAGCACCAGCACGACATCGTTCGAGATGGCGTCGAGATCGTTAAGCAGAGCGACGAGGCCCGCCTCGTTCGGCGGCTGCGGCGGTTGCAGGGGCGCACCTGCACCTTCTCCCGGCACGCCCGCATTAAGCGCGGCGACAAGGTACGTCCAGAACGATGCGGGATCGTTGTCGCACTGGTCAAGCGACAGCCACGCCACGGACCGTCCGTCAGCCGCAGCGACAGCCAGCCACTCCGCCAGCAGCGTCGTCTTGCCGAACCCAGCCGGAGCCGACACCAGGGTCAGCGCTGACTCCGCCCCGCGGCTCAGGCGCTCGCTCAGGCGCGGACGCGCCACCAGACTGCGCCGCCACCTGGGGACGTGGAGCTTCGTCTCGAGCAGTGGGCCTGCCATGACCACCGCCCCTCAGAGGCTCACGCGTCGTGCCAGCAGGTCATCCGAGACCATCTGATCACGTGACTACACGGTACGCGGAATTCCGCCAGGCCCGGTCGACGACTCCCGCAGCCAGCGCATATCGATCCATCTGCACGTCAACCGATCGCGATGAAAGTACGGCGCCGCCGCGCATAGCACCAGGGACTGCGCGCTCATCTGCGCTGGGGCCGATCAGGCAAGGAGAGGGTCCTGCGATCTGGCACGGCCAATGACAAGCGGCTGGCCAGGCGGGCCGGCGACTGCCTTCGGGCGGCCGCCGGGGTAGAACTGAACCATGGCTCACGCCCCTCTCATGGCCGGGAAGTCCGTTCTGGTCACCGGAGGTACCGGCGGCATAGGCAAGGCCACCGCCATCGGGCTCGCCGCGCTGGGCGCCCGGGTCGGCATCACCGGCCGTGATCCGGCCCGCGCCGAGGCGGCCGCTGCAAGCATCCGCGCCGCGCCGGGTAGCCCAGCGGTGGATGCCTTTGCGGCGGACATGTCGGTTCAAGCCGGGGTGCGCCGTCTGGCCGCTCAGGTACTGGACACCTACCCGCGGCTGGACGTGCTGGTCAACAACGTCGGCGGGTTCTGGGCTCACCGGCACGTCACCGCCGATGGCCTGGAGCACACCTTCGCGCTGAACCACCTCGCGCCGTTCCTGCTGACCAGCCTGCTGCTGGACCGCCTCACCGCGAGCGCACCAGCCCGAATCGTCACCGTCTCCTCTGGCGCCCACGCCAGAGGCCGCATTGACTTCGATGACATGCAGGGCGAGCGGAACTACTCCGGGCAGCGTGCTTACAGCCAGTCGAAGCTGGCCAGCGTGATGTTCACCTACGAGCTTGCCCGCCGCCTGGAAGGCACCGGCGTAACCGCCACGGTGCTGCACCCCGGCGTGGTACGCACCAGCTTCGGAGCCGAAGACCAGGCAGCGCATATGGCCGTCATCATCCGCGTGGCACGCCTGGTCATGAAGACCCCGGCCCAAGGTGCGGGCACCCCGATCTACCTCGCCTCCTCACCCGAGGTCGAGGGCATCACCGGCCGGTACTACGCCGACCGCAAACCCAAGACCTCCAGCAAGGCCTCCTACAACACCACAGCCGCCGCCCGGCTATGGCAGGCCAGCATCGACCTGGCCGGCATGACAGCAACTGCATAGTCCCCCGGCGCAAACAGCCGGCTCCAGCACAGCCCAGCCGCCGGCTCATCGGCCCGACAGATTAACTCATCTCAACGCCACCTCCGGCGCAGGACCGGACGGTAGCTGACGGGCATGAAGCGCAGTCCCGGCGGTGTCCTAACTACGTGGCGCAAGATGCCCATGGCGAGCGACGTGTAAAGGCGAGGTGCGCTATGCTCTGTTCCGCTGGCGCGACCTGCTAGTTTGGGAATGCTGGCCGTGCCAGGGTGCGGCACGAGCGCTGTGCATCGCCCGAGTGGCCTGAGCGTCCCGCGGGCGGATCGCGAAAGCCCAGCTCAGACAAGTGAAGACCGGCCCCGTTAGCTCAGTCGGCAGAGCGTCTCCATGGTAAGAATCCAGCTCGAAACGGTGTGCTGGCATGCGGGAATGCAGGTAGGTGCCGAGCGCTGCGCAGGTAATCAGACGCTCTTGGCAAGACGTCGTCGGACGTGGCCGAAAATCACGTTCCTGACCCGTAAGATCTTTGCTCACCTGGTCCCCGGCGGCGTTTCAAGCCCGGGGAAAGTCCATGAACCGTCAAGAATCTGCGGCTCGGGCTGGTAGAGCCGCACCACGTAGCTCCAGCCCTCCATGACCGGAATATGGTTGGGCAGGCCGGGGTTGCCGCCGAAGTTGATGATTACCGTACCGTCGTCGCCCGCCTGGGCGGTGACGCTGTTGACCGAGTAACGGCCCAGGTCGTTCTGTTCGAAGAACCCATGGCGGTTGTAGACGCTGACCGACCAGAACGCGCGCACCGGCACGTCCGCGACGGTGAGGCGATAGTGTCCGGCGGGCAGCCTGGGTTCGACGCCCAGATAGCGGGCCTGGTCGGCCGGAAGGCCGCCCCAGCCGGAAGCGGTGCCGAGCAGGTGCTTGACGGGGTCTGTCGCCTGCCGCGAGCCGAAGGCCCCGATCGTGTCCGGAAGGTGGCGCGCGAGTTCGAGCAGGGGTTCGCGGATGGCCTTCAGGCTCTCGGGGTCCCACGCCGTATGGGTAAACGGCCGCGTGGAGTTCGCCTGGACCGAAGCTGGTCCTGCAGCGCTCCCACCGCGGCCACGTCGGAGGGGTCGTCCGGATCCACGAGGGTCCGCACGGCGATAGCCACGAACGGGGTGGCGAAGGTCCCGTGTCCAGGTGGTACGTTCCTGGCTGGTCGAAGACCCTCTCGATGTAGTGGTCCTGATCGACCACCATCGCAGTCTGGTACCGGCCCTTCGCATCGGGCGTGGTCAGCGCGGCGCCGTCGCTGAGGTCGACGATGATCGAGCTGTAGAGCGTGTCGCGGTTCATCCGGATCACCGTCTGGGCTTCGATCGGGGTCGGCTCACGAAAGTGGTGCCAGCGATTGATCCCTCCCGCCTGGACCGCGAGCCCGTCGAAATAGGTGTCACTCTCGGCCCGCACGAAGTTCATCACGTTAACTTGCATCGGTGCCTGGCCGGACGGTGGCGTGACCACGATCGGACTCCTCCTGAGGTAGGACGTCAATTCCCGAATAGCATCACGCTCTGGTAACCCTGCATGATCCCGAAGCCGATGCCGTCCTTCCGCAGCCGGGCCAGCAGGTCATCGAACTTGGCCGGGATCTCCGCGCTGAGGGGAACGAGGTCGCCGCTCACCGGCTCAGTGAAGTGGTCCCAGTGCACGGGGATGACCAGCCGCGGTTTCACCGCGCCGATGATCTGGTCGTAGAAGGTGTCGGTGTGGCGTCGGCCGCCAATCCTGATCGGTACCACGGACAGGAAGAGCACCTCAGCGCGGACCTCCTCCAGGACGCCGATGACGTAGCTGGGCACCTGGACGAGCGTCGTGTGACCGCCGTGCTCGATCAGGAACGCGAAGGACCCGCCCTCGACGTAGTCGGCGAACGCGGCGGGCTGGGGCAGCGGCGCGTCGATCGTCAGGTCACGATCGTCGGTCAGCGGCGGCGGGTTCGGCGGGTGCCGCCCTGGCAGCACGGTGACGGTGAAGTCACCGACCTGCACCGGCACCCACAGCCGGTAGCGGCTGAGCTGCCCTTCCGGCACACCGCCGCCGCGCGCGATGTTCAGCGTGGATTCCGAGCCATGCACCTGGGCGCCCGTGCGGTTGGCGATGTAGGCGACGTCGATGGCGTGATCGTGATGGCTGTGCGCCACGAACATCGCGGCGATCTGGCCGACCTCGGGCCGGGCCAGCCAGCCGTCAACCATGGCGGGGTCGGTCTGGATCAGCGCCTTTCCGCTGTTCAGCGAGGCAAGGAGGGTCTCCATGGCTGGCCGGGTGATGCAGGCGTCAATGAGGATCTGCGTGCTGCCGTCATCGAACAGAAGGGTAGAGGTCCCGTAGAACGTGACCTTCACCGATCCGCCGCGGGGATGGGCATCGGTACCTGGAAGGTAATGCTCTCGGAAAGCGCGGATGCTGCGGACCGCTGTGGCCATGATCCAGATCCTTCCAGCTGCACCCTAGCCAGGCCAGAGCCGCCGTCGCACCGCAGAGCGGAACATGCGCCGCAACCCGCGGGTCACGCTCCTGTGCTACGATCCGCGCCAGCCGCTGCGCTACCTCGAGGTCCGCGGCATGGTCGCCGAGATGACCGAGGCAGGCGCGGCCGGGCACCTGGACTGCCTCGCCTCGAAGTACGCCGGCCGAAGACCCTGGACGCATTCGACCGTCGTGGTCTTTCCGGCGCCGTTCGGGCCGAGGATGCCGAAGATCTCTCCCGCCTGCACGTCGAACGACAGGTCGTCAACGGCCACGACGCGACGGTAAGTCTGACGCAGATGATCCACAGTGATTACACCTACGCGGCCAGGCTTTGCATCCTCTTGCGACGGCCGCCAGAGACGAAAGCCTCTCAGACCAGGGGCTGACGGAACAACCTGTGGATGCGTTACCGCCCCGAACCCGCGGAAGTAGCAGCGGCACGTGAATTCAGCCGCCGTTGACAGGAGGTCGAGGATGGCGCCGCCAGCCGTCGATGATCCTGCATAAGGCGTGTCAGCGCGACCCGTGTCGAGGCGCTCTTCCCAAGGCGTGTCCAGCGGGCCGTCGCCGGGGAAGCACCATCCCGGCCGCCCTCAACTACAAAGCGTGCAAGATGCCGACGGCGAGCGGCGTATGACAGCCGGGAGCGATCTCGTGGGCATGTACTCGTCTGGCGCAACCGCCTAAGAATCGTTATCGACAGGCCCTTGGGAATCCCTTCGTTCGAAGTCACCGACTCGACCATGCGCAAGTGCCAGGTTCTGCTGCCAGCTGGTGTTGGCGGGGTCCAGGGCGGCGAGCCGTTCGGAGATGGCGAGGGACTGGGTGTAGGCCTGGCCGGCGGCGATCAGGTCGCCGCGGGCTTGCGCCACGTCCCCGACCCAGTTGTACGCGAATGCTAGGTCCCGTTGCCAGCCGGTGTTGGCCGGGTCCAGGGCGGTCAGTCGTTCGAAGATGGCGAGGTACTTGGTGTAGGCCTGGTCGGCGGCGGTCAGGTCGCCGCGGGCCTGCGCCACGACCCCGACCCGGCTGAGCGCGAGCGCTAGTTCCCGTTGCCAGCCGGTGTTGGCGGGGTCCAGGGCGGCCAGCCGTTCGAAGATGGCGAGGGACAGCGTATAGGCCTGGTCGGCGGCGGCCGCGTCGCCGCGGGCTTGCGCCACGTCCCCGACCCGGCGATGTGCAGCGGCCAGGACCCGCTGCCAGTCGGTGTTGGCGGGGTCCTGGGTGGCGAGCCGTTCGGCGATGGCCCGGTTCTGAGTGTAGGCGTGGTCGGCGGCGGTCAGGTCGCCGCGGGCTTGCGCTACTTCCCCGACCCGGCCGTGCGCGACGGCCAGCTCCCGTTGCCAGCCGGTGTTGGCGGGGTCCAGGGCGGTCAGCCGTTCGGCGATGGCGAGGGCCTGGTTGTAGGCCTGGTCGGCGGCGGTCAGGTCGCCGCGGGCCTGCGCCACGACCCCGACCCAGATGTGCGCGACCGCCAGCTCCCGTTGCCAGCTGGTGTTGGCGGGGTCCAGGGCGGTCAGCTGTTCGAAGATGGCCCGGTCCTGGGTGTAGGCCTGGCCGGCGGCGGTCAGGTCGCCGCGGGCTTGCGCCACGCCCCCGACCCAGGTGTGCGCGGCGGCCAGGCTCTGCTGCCAGCTGGTGTTGGCGGGGTCCTGGGCGGCGAGCCGTTCGAAGATGGCCCGGTCCTGTGTGTAGGCCTGGTCGGCGGCGGTCAGGTCGCCGCGGGCTTGCGCCACGGCCCCGACCCGGCGATGCGCGAATGCCAGGTTCTGCTGCCAGTCGGTGTTGGCAGGGTCCAGGGCGGCGAGCCGTTCGGAGATGGCGAGGGACTGGGTGTAGGCCTGGTCGGCGGCGGTCAGGTCGCCGCGGGCTTGCGCCACGCCCCCGACCCAGCTGTACGCGACGGCCAGCTCCCGCTGCCAGCCGGAGTTGGCGGGATCCAGGGCGGCCAGCTTTTCGAAGATGGTCAGGTAACAGGTGTAGGCCTGGTCAGCGGCGGTCAGGTCGCCGCGGGCCTGCGCCACGACCCCGACCCGGCTGTGCACGAATGCCAGGTTCTGCTGCCAGTCGGTGTTGGCGGGGTCCTGGGCGGCGAGCCGTTCGGCGATGGCGAGGGCCTGTGTGTAGGCCTGGCCGGCGGCGGTCAGGTCGCCGCGGGCTTGCGCCACGTCCCCGACGCTGCTGTGCGCGATGGCCAGGTCCCGTTGCCAGCTGGTGTTGGCGGGGTCCAGGGCGGCCAGCCGTTCGACGGTGGCCCGGGCCTGGGTGTAGGCCTGGTCGGCGGCGGTCAGGTCGCCGCGGGCTTGCGCCACGGCCCCGACCAGGTTCTGCGCAGCACCCAGGTATAGCTGCCAGCCGGTGTTGGCGGGGTCCAGGGCGGTGAGCCCTTCGAAGATGGCCCGGTGCTGGGTGTAGGCCTGGTCGGCGGCGGTCAGGTCGCCGCGGGCTCGCGCCACGTCCCCGACCCGGCGATGCGCGAATGCCAGGTTCTGCTGCCAGTCGGTGTTGGCGGGGTCCAGGGCGGCCAGCCGTTCGACGGTGGCCCGGTGCTGGGTGTAGGCCTGGTCGGCGGCGGTCAGGTCGCCGCGGGCTTGCGCCCCGACCCCCACGTAGCTGTACGCGAATGCCAGGTTCTGCTGCCAGTCGGTGTTGGCGGGGTCCTGGGCGGCGAGCCGTTCGGAGATGGCGAGGGACTGGGTGTAGGCCTGGTCGGCGGCGGTCAGGTCGCCGCGGGCTTGCATCACGTCCCCGACTCGGCCATGCGCAAGTGCCAGGTTCTGCTGCCAACTGGTGTTGGCGGGGTCCAGGGCGGCGAGCCGTTCGGCGATGGCGAGGGACTGGGTGTAGGCTTGGCCTGCGGCGGTCAGGTCGCCGCGTGCCCGCGCCACGTCCCCGACCAGGCAGTGCGCGACCGCTAGCTCCCGTTGCCAGCCAGTGTTGGCGGGGTCCAGGGCGGCCAGCCGTTCGATGATGACCAGATGCTGGGTGTAGGCCTGGTCGGCGGCGGTCAGGTCGCCGCGGGCTTGCGCCACGAGCCCGACCCGGTTATGCGCAGTGGCAAGGTCCTGCTGCCAGCCGGTGTTGGCGGGGTCCAGGGCGGCGAGCCGTTCGGAGATGGCCCGGTTCTGGGTGTAGGCCTGGCCGGCGGCGGTCAGGTCGCCGCGTGCCCGCGCCACATCACCGACAAATTTGCAGGCATCCCCGGCGAGCCGGGCATCGTCGGTGGCTTCAGCCGCCTGAAGAAGCTGATTCGCGAGGTCGTCGAGACTAGCGGCACCTGCGAGGGCCGCACGACGTTGAGCCATCACTAGACGAGCCCGGACCAAGGGCTTTCCTCGCAGCATCTGGGAAGTGTCGAGTTCGGCAAGCACCGCCGAGAGTGCCGCGAGGTCTTGGTGACGTGCGTTGACCGACCAGGTTCGGTCCAAGACCTCCAACTCGACGGCCCCTCGTTCAGGATCTCCAACAAGAAGATGATAGATCCACTCGATACGCCCGGCGGGCCGCATATCGGCATCGAAGACGCGCACCGACCGAATGCTAAGCTCTGTGAACCTTGCCGGTTCTGTCTCGGCAAGGCGTTTTCTGATAGAAAGCCGACTGGCTTCATGCACGTTTGCGGCGTCGGTTCCTCGCGCAGCGAAAGATTCAATGATCGGAAGCGTCTTCAAACGTGCCCACCGACTGGAGTCTGACGGGTCCGACCCATCGATCAGTTTCGCCAAGATGGCTTCATCGCACCAATGCGGGATAGCTGCCGCTTCAAGAGCCAAACGCAAAGCTATGCGTTCACCTTCGGGAACACCAGGAAAGGCCAGATCGACTGTGGCAAGGGCGAGAAGAGCGGGATCGCCGCGGGTATCTCGAATTATTTGCAGCTGCTCTGCACCATCCAATGCTACTCTCCCAACCGTGCGCTAAGACTTAGGACCTAGGAGGCCGGCAAGCAGGCCCGGCTTTCCAGCAGCGTACTGATGAGCTTGCGCCACGAACTCAAGGCTTAGGGTCTCGCCGAGATTTGCCCGTCCATACACAAGCCAGTCCTCGGGACCTGGCAACTCCAAAGTAAGCGGTCTCGCGGCGACTGATTCCCATGTCGACCCAACGCGAGTTGGAACGGATTGGCCAATGATAATGACTCGGAGCCAGCGGGCAGGAACGAGGTGCGGAAGGAGAACACCTTCGATCCACCCTTTCACTTCCCCGGCTGCCTCGTAAGTATCGAACACTAGTAGCGTTGGCTGTGCTCGTCGGCGGAGCTCCGTAAAGATTTTGGCCAATCGTTCACTTAGCGTTTGCCCGGTCGGCGGCTCAATGCCGAGAGGCCGTGAGAATGCCTCAATCTCTATACCGATGTTGGTCGTTCCCTTGAAGTCGAACCGCCCGGATGCAACGTCCGGCAAGAGCATGGCATTCCGGATCATCTGCTTCGACATGTGGGACTTACCGGTCTCAGACACTCCCCGGATCAGCAATGCACGCTCGGGGGCGGCTTCCCACAGCAATCGGGCGAAGGCCTCACGAGCTTCCCTATGATCCGCCATAGGCCAATGCAGCACTGGGGGATCGCCGGGCCAGCGGGCGATGACTGGCTCCACATCACTGGCAGAACCACGTACGAGATTAAGCCTTGCGACTATCAGCTCAGCTGCCTCCGCCGCAGTCCTGCCACGGAAATCAGGCATGATCTCATTGGGCAGCACGCCTTTAAACTCGCCATCGCCTACACGAATCGGAAAGATACTTTGTCGATCAGCTGGAGTGATAGCCGCCTGCATAAGCCGTGCGCGCACCGCGCGATGCTCCGTGCGGGTCCATGGCTTATCCTCGTAGGCACCGGACACACACACGACGACGAGCTCGGCGCCTCTGCTATAAAGTTCCTGGAGAAGCAGGTCGGCGTCAGAACCGGCAATCCAGTGTTCGTACCAGTCGTCATAGAATACTGCCGACCTGCCGAGAATGCCCTCGACCTCTTGGGCGATCGGCAGCACGAGTTGTCTCTGCTCGCCGGCGAGCGAAAACGCCACCGCAAATCGAGCGGGTACCTCACGAACGGACATGATCGCATGTTACCCATGCGCTGCATGCCATGACGAGGCTCAGGCCGATCTACGGACGGCTGTGACCTTGCGCCGAGTCGGAGCACATAGGCGCCTTCGCTCGTGTTAGGCGCATATTGTATGCACGCATTGGATCTGGTCGTCGAGAGAACGGGTGCCGGTTGCTCTTGGATAGGCGGCAGGCGCATCTTGGCGCCGGTGACTTGTCGATGCCGCTCCGGCAACCCACCCGAAGAGTTCCGCCAACGACCGGTAGCGGGTCGCCGCGGGCGAGGGCGCGGTATGGTCGAGCTCGGCCGCGATGAACGCTTCAACGGGCTCACGTCGGATGCTGGCAATCGCGATGGGCATGTCCTGACGGGCGAGGAACGCAGCCAGGAGGGCGCGGTCGTCTGTGTAGGTGCGGGATGGTCCAGGGCGGCAGGTTCGGCGACTCCAGAAGGAGCCTTCGCCGAATTGGGGTCCGTGGCGCGACCACCGCAGCGGCCGATGTGCGCTATGCTCAGTTCCGCTGGCGTGACCTGCTGATTCGGGACCGCTAGCCTTGCCAGGGCGCGACGCGAGCGCTGTGCACAGCCCAGACGACCAGAGTGTCCTGCGGCGGGTCGCGAAACCCCTGGCCAGACAAGTTAACACCGGCCCCGTTAGCTCAGTCGGCAGAGCGTCTCCATGGTAAGGAGAAGGTCTACGGTTCGATTCCGTAACGGGGCTCCAGCTCAGAGCGATTTTTCGAACACGCGAATCAAGATCAAGTGACTA
>Ga0335078_10001789_pt1 | contig 32475 bp, 27 predicted proteins | sample Lox_Sample_32_FD_206711 | JGI IMG/M metagenome (GOLD analysis project Ga0335078, IMG submission 206711) | Soil microbial communities from Loxahatchee National Wildlife Refuge, Florida, United States - Lox_Sample_3.2 | ecosystem: Environmental > Terrestrial > Soil > Wetlands | place: USA... | reverse complement strand
CAGCCAGCCGCGACCTGCACGAGAACCTCGTCCGGATCATCCGGCAGGTCCGCCCCCAGCGGGTGCTGACCTGGAGCCCGGAATGGAACTGGCAGCGGTTCCGCAGCTGCCACCCCGACCACCTCGCCACCGGCACGGCCGCGCTGACCGCCATCTACCCCGACGCCGGCAACCCCTTCGCGCTCCCCCACCTCGCCACCGGCGAGGGCCTCGGCGCCTGGACCGTGACCGAAGCCTGGCTGCTCAACAGCGCAGCCCGCGAGATCAACCATTACGTCGACATCACCGCCACCTTCGACCGCAAGGTCACGGCGGTACGGGCCCACCGCAGCCAGATCAAAGACGCCGAAATTCTTCCCGAACGGCTGCGCGAGCGGATCGCCCCGAACACGCTGGCGGCGGGTCTTCCGGACGGCCACCTGGCCGAGGCGTTCCAGGTCGTCGTAACCGGCTAGCTGCCCGCCACAGCGGCTCCGGCTGCGCGTGCCGCAAGCAGCTCGCGTGCCTGATCCAGGAATCCGGCCGCGGCCGGGGTCTTAACTGCCGCGATTGCCCGCGCGAGCGCCGAGACCTCGCCGAACACGTGGCCCGAGTGCAGATTCCAGGCTTCGCGGACAACCTCCTCGCCCACGGCGGCGGCCGCGTCGACGTCGCCCAGCTGCAGACGGGCGGCTGCCTGGATGGTGCTTCGCTGGGAGTGGGTGCGGCGATGTCCCGTCAGGCACTGGGCCACCGACCTTTCCGCGCACTGCTCCGCCCTCTCCGGTTCCCCGAGATCCCGGTAGACGCGCGCCGCGTGGCCCCAATATCCGCCCTCGTCGAAATCGAGCCACTCCGGCTCCGGACCGTCGCCCAGATTGCCGGTCAGAGCAGTCTCCGCATCGCCCAAAGCCTGCTGGCACAGCTTGGTCTCACCCGCGGCCGCGAGCGCACACGCCTCCATCGCCGCAAGCATCGCCAGCGCGTGCGGCGTGGCCAGTTGCGTGGTTCCGGCCCGCGCGGCCCGGGCGAGATCGATCGCCTGCGCGATGTGCCCGAGATAGATGGCCTGGTGGCTCATCGCGGCCAGGATCCGGCCGCCGAGCAGCCGGTTCCCAGCCGCGTGGGCAAAACGAAGGGCATGTGCGAAGTAGCAGGCGGCCAGGTCCTGCCGGTCGGCGTCGTAGGCCATCCACCCCACATCGTGCTGGAACTCGGCCGCCACCTCGAACAAGCCGCGTCCGGTCGCATCGTCGTAACGGCCATCAAGCAGCGGCGGTATTTCACGGCGCACATAAGAAACAGCCATCGGCAGCGCCGCGCCGCCGCCATGCGCATTGTCGATGTCCTTCAGACAGCGCCGGACCCCATGTAGCCGCGCCAGGTCACCGGAACCGATCAGCCTCCAGCCATCGAGCCGCGCAGCCGATGGGTCTGGCGGGGCGATGAGCCACCGCAAGGCCACGGCCGTGCCCGCGGGGCTGGCATCCTCAGCCGCGGTATCGGTATCTCCCGGATCTCCGGACCACAACGACGCGGCGACGGCGTGCGCCTGGTCGATGGTCTCTGTCCAGCCGCTCCCGGCGGCGCGCTGCTGCTGCGCTGCGCCCTTCGCGTGCTGCGCGCGCCACTGTTCGGCCTGCGCCTGGCGGGCTGCCCGTGCCGCCCGGGCGGTCTCCTCGCGTTCATGGCGCGCGGCAGCCTCAACCTCGTCATTGGCTGCGGCCAGGACCCCGCCCGCGTTCACAGCCGCATCCGCGCGCTCCCAGAAGTCACGCGGGACGTGCTGGCGGCCGGTCTCGACATTCGCGATCGTGCTGCGGCTGTAGCCGGTAAGGGGCGCGAGTTCGGCCTGACTGTAGCCGACCGCGCGCCGATTGGCGGCTAACTGCGCGCCGAGCGCGCAGCGGGCCTTCTCGACGGTCTGCGATTCCCTCACCACTCGTCTCCGTCCGGCCACCCGGAGCTGTCAATCAATTGTCGCAGATCCCGTCGCGCACTGTCCGACACCAGTAACGACCGGCTTGGGTTGATGGCGTAATTCGGTATTCAGTGCACGGGCAAAATGGGTGAGGCGATCGGGCGATGACGGCTGATCCTGAGGCATTGAACGCGGGACGGGCTCTTCACTCAGATGGTGAGCCGTACGCGCGCCACCAGGTCACGCTCCCGGCAGCAGCAAAGGCGGCCGGGCAGTCGCGCCATGCCGTGCCCGAGACGCCCACCTGCTGGGGATTCAGAGACATTTCCGAGAACACGGCCCTGCTGGACCTGGTGCAGGCGCACGCGGGCAACTGGGGGGTCCGCCAGACGGCCACCGTCAAGGCCGCCTGGATCGGCGCGCCTTTTCCTGTGACGACGCACGGCCGACGCTGGGGATCACGCGGAGGGGATCGCGGCGTATACGGGAGCCGGTTTCAAGCGATGAACCGTGACGCTTGCGGAACCGCCGCCGGATCGCTCCGGGCACCCGGGTATTGCGGCGGGCGTGAGAAGCCGTGAAATGTTCGTGACCGCACCCGGTGAGCTTGCTGTCAGCTACCGGCTGCGCCCTGAGCCGGTCCAGGTCGGCCGTGCCCGCGAGCAGGCCCGCAAGACGCTCCCCCGCTGGGGACTTGGCGAGCACGCCGATCTCGCCGAGCTCATCGTCAGTGAGCTGGTCACGAACGCCATGGTCCACGGCGATGGCCAGATCGAGGTTCGCCTGTCGTGCGCCTGTGGCGACCTGTGGGCTGAGGTCCACGACGACGGCGCCGACCGGCCAGTGCGGCAGCGTCCCGGCACGGACGACGAACGCGGCCGGGGCCTGGAGCTGATTGATGGCCTGATCGAGCTGTACGGCGGCGCGCGCGGGATCGTGGAGGACAGCAACGGCCCCGGCAAGACCGTGTACGTCGCGGTGCCCCTCGGCTGCGACCCGGCGCTCGGCCCATGACCGCGATGCACCTGAGTGCGCAAGATAACAGCGAGCTGGCGACCGCGATCGACGCCGCCTACCCCGGGTGGCGGGCCTGGCGAACCCGCGACGGTGATCTTGCTGCCCGTAAAGGCGGCTCACCGCCGACCGGCGCCCACGCGCGCGGCGGCTCACTGGCGGAGCTGACACGCGCGATCGAGGCGGCCATCACGGCGGGCCCGCCGCCTGTTCTGCGCCCATCGGAGCGGGCCGCGCTGGATGTGCTGGAGGCCGCGCCCGCATCGCTACGGGTGCGCACCGTCGTTGGCACCACCGGCTTGCACATCTCCACCACAGCCACCGCACTCGGCTCCCTTCATTCCCGAGGCCTCACCACCCGGCGCCGTGACGGGCGCAGCTGGCTCTATGGGGCTCAGCCATGAGCCGCACCACGCCTGGGCCCGTGCCAGGACCGGGTGGGCTGACGGCGCATGAGGGGGCGGTGAGGGCGGGCGCGTGGACCGCTGAGGATCCGCTCGCCGCCGCAGCAGTACGCGAGCGGCTGGCCCATCTGGGCACGGGAGGGCCGCCGGCTGTCGGCTACGCGGCGCTCGCGTATCCCAAGGGATACCTGGCCTGTCAGCCGTTCGGTAGCCGTGCGCGGCCGCACCGGTCCGCCCGGCAACTCGTGCGGCACGTGGGCCGGGTCAAGGCGCGCTTGCTGGATCGCAGCTCCGACAGGGCCCTGACCCTGCACCTCGCGCTCGGCTCCGCACACATCGGCGAAACAGCCGCCACAACGGGCCAGCATCGGCGCCGACCCGGTGAAGGGCACCCATGGTGACCTCCGGCGAGACGGGCTGCGCCGGCGGCAGCCAGGTAGCCACGGTCGCGGCCGCGATGATGCGCCACCTTCTGCCCGCCGCCCCGAGCCTGCGGCTGGAGGTCACGAGGGACGACTGCGGGATCTGGTTACACCTCACCTACCCGGCTCCGCGTTCCGGCCGGGCGGCCGCGCCCTGGGGACCGGCCGGTGAGCTGAGCCTGATCAACTCAGCGGCGCAGCGCTGGGGCCACTACGGCGATACGCACTGGCACACCCTGTGGGCGCTCCTGCCACCCCAAGCCGGCTCGGCCGCGGCCGACCCCACCGGAAGCGACGGCGGCTGACGCCAACCGAATCCAGCCTGCGCCGCCAGGAGTGGATTGAGTCCCTGCGGAAGGCGCGAGGTTCTCAGTACCGGCCGGCGCGGTAGCCACGCGATCCGCCACGGCTAGTTCGCACAACCTCCACGGCAGCGCCGAAACAGGCCCCGCACGTGCGGCTGGCTGAAGCACCCCCAGCCCTGGCATTGGACCCGCCGCCCCATCCGCTCGTGCCGCTCAGTGCGGCGCCAGGGTCAAGCGGAAATCTAGCCAGCGGCCGGACCACTCGTTTGCGGCATCGATGGGCACCTCGCCCGGCGACCTGCACGTCAGTCACGCCGCACCGAGTCGACCGTCGGCATCGGGCTGCGTCGACAGACGGCATCACGCTGAGCCATGGAGACGTCAGGGAGAACGCACGCCGAGCCGATATGGGCGGAATCAGCGGTTCGGTGCTGGACGCGGTTGGCCGCACAGATCGGGTCGTTCTGCACGTGGGCGAGCCGCGCCGGGTGTTCCGGGTCGACCGCACATGCCTGTTCACTGAACTACGGTGACTGTTTCCGCAGTTCAGGGGACGTGCGGGCGTGTGTCGGGTTACTGTCGCGGGTCATGATCGGTTCGGGGGAGCCGGGCAGGGACCTGGCTGGGTTGGTAGTACCTTTGGCTGGCCGGCTGGTTGCTGGCGGGGACCGGTGGGAGCCTTATCGGCTGGTCGGCCCGGACGGTGCGGTCGTGGATGCTGCCGTAGGTTACTTCGGCCATTTGCAGGCGGCGGGGCGGGCAGAGTCGACGATTCGCTCGTATGCCTACTAATGCCGACGTCGGCATTAGAACGCTTATGCCGACCTCCGGATTATGCCGCACAGCCGACGGGAGAATCGGCATCTGCCCAGTTCAGGCGAGGTGAGGTGTGCTGGTGAGGACGGCATAGTCCAGAGCCCCCAGCTACCTCTCACCGCGCTGGGAGCGCCTGCCTGTCCCGGCGCCGAAGCGCGTTCCCCCTGGCAGGCAGGGGGTGCACGGCGCCGCGCCGAGCTGACGCCGCGTGTCCGGCGTGGCTTGGCCGTCCCCGGCAACCGCGGATTATGCCGACCTCACGACCACGGGCGTCCCCGCCAGCACCGGCTCGAGGCACCATATCGGCATAATCCGGAGGTCGGCATAAGGCCTGGATCTGCTGCGCTGGTTCCGGTTCTTGTGGGCGGCTGGGGTGGCGTGGGATCGGGCGACTCGGGCGGAGGCGCGGGATTTCTGCCGGTGGATGCGGGTCACCGGCAAGCCGGTCCGGCCGCATTGGCGTGGGCAGAACCGGCCGGGTACCGGTGTGCCTGGTGCCGTGTCGGCGGGGGCGTACGCACCAGCGGTGCGCGCGCACTGCGAGACGGTGCTTCGCGGCTGTTATGACTTTCACCTGGAGGCGGGGACGGGCCCGCTGGTTAATCCGTTCCCGCTGGACCGGTCCCGGCGGGGCGGGGGGCGGGCGCATGCGCACCACAATCCGATGGAGCCCGTCCGCCACGAGCGCAGCGGCATGTACCGGCCGGGGGTGCCGTCCCGGATCCCGCGCAGTGTGCCGGATGAGGAGTTCAACGAGATCTTCGCCCGGTTGCCGTCGCATCGGGACCGGGCGCTCGTCGCGTTCTACGTGTCCACCGGAGCGCGGGCGTCGGAGCTTTTGTCGGCGACCCGTGGCGGGGTGGATCCGGGACGGCAGCTGATCACCGTGGTGCGGAAGGGAACCCGGGCGCTGCAGGAGCTGCCGGCCTCTGCCGATGCGTTCGTGTGGCTGCGGCTGTATCAGCTGGAGGTGGACGGCCTGCTGCCTAAGGGCAGCAGGCAGCCGCTGTGGTGGACGCTGCGGCGGCCGTTCCGGCCGCTGACCTACCACGCCGTGCACCGCATGTTCGAGCGGGCGGGTGCGGCGGCGGGCACGGGCGCGACGTTGCACTCGCTGCGTCATACCGCCGCCTACCGGATGGCCGAGGATCCCGCTCTTCCGCTCACGGCGGTTATCTGAAGTCGCCTGCAGATAATGCCTGGTGGGCGGGCGTTTCTGCGGCGTAGACATGTCGCTGCCGCAGCCGTGGGAGGGGTCGTGATCGGGTCATCGCGGCTCGGCTGGCGTGTGCTTGCCTGCCCGGCAGGCTGGTCGAGCGCATGACCCGCTGCGGCTCTCCCCGGTGCCGCTGCCACGGCGACCCCATCCACCTGCACGGCCCTCCCGTCGTGGATCCGCAAGATCGGAGCCAGGACCGTCACGCGCACGCTCAGCCCCGCGCAGCTCAAGCGGTACAGTCCCCTGTTCGACAACACCAAGCGCCTTCGCGCGCTGATCAGCGAACTCGAGACGCTCTCAGCCGAAGCCGTCGAGCAAGCCGAATCTGGCGCTACGACCTGGCCCCGGCCGGTTTCGGCGTGCATGCGCGAGGTGCCCGTGTAGCGGGCGAGGTAGGCCGCAGCTGTCGCTGATTGTAGTCGGCTGTGAGGAAGAAATACACCAGCGCCCGCGGCCGGCTCCGGCCTGCCGGGCGGGTGCATCGCCGCACCGGCCGCGCCCCGATCGACCTCCTAGCCTAGCGGGCACCCACCATCAGGGTGTGAGCGGCGTCGGCGCCCAGGTGCGCCAGCGCGGCGGCGAAGAACGCCGCGGCGGGCTTGCCGACCACCTCCGCCGCCGTCCCCGCCGCCTGCTCCAAGGCCACGACAAACGCCCCGCTGTCGAGTTGCAGGCCCTCGTCGGTGCGCCAGTACATGCCGCGGTGCATGGCGACCAGCCTGGCTCCGCCTTGCAGGTGGCCGAAGGCCCGGTTGAGTGCCTGATAGCTGAACTCGGAACCGGCACCGCCAACGATGACCACGTCGACGGGGGCTGGGTCGTGCTCGCCGGCAAGGGTCACTCCTGCCAGATCCTCGCGGATGTCGCCGCTGTTGAGCAGCAGGCACCGGGCACCCGGGTAGTGGTCCGCCAGGTAGGCACCGGCGATGACCGGCGCCGTGAGAATGTCCTCGGCGGTGATCGGGAAGCCCGCCGCAGCCAATGTTGTCGCGATCGATGCGCGGGGGCGAGAGGTGGTGTTCGTGACCAACGCCAGCGGGAGCGCCGCCGCGCGTAGGCGTTTCAGCGCCGCGACCGCTCCGTCGAGCGGCTTCCACGACACGGTCAGGACGCCATCGATGTCGATCAGCACGGCGCCAATGCGCTGCATGGCGTGACAATAGCCGCAGTCGCCGCGCGAACCCAAGGCCCTGACCCCTCGCTGCGGGCTACGGGCCGAGGTGACTGCACGAGTACGCTCATCAAACTCTCTCCATGGCAGACGTTGCGCATAGCGACCAACCAGCGCGCGCCACGCGGCATGTGAGTGCGTCGCCCACGGCGGTGTTGTGGGTCGCCCACGGCGGTGTTGTGGGCGAACGGCCAACCTACGGCCAACCGGCCGAGACAATCTGAACTGATTTATCGACGCCATTGACGAGCTTGTCGCAGTGCGGTCGGATCCGCGCCTGCCACTAGTTAACGGTGCCCGATCATGCGAAACCGCTGCCCCGGCGGCTCCGCTGACTTCGCGTCTTAGCACCTGAATCTTCTTGTTGTAATCGTGGATCGCTCTAGCGCGATCATAGAGAGTGTGGCTTATTGCGACCTGTGTGACATGAACCGCGACTACTGTGAACACGGCCTAGCAGAGCGGCGGGCGACAGGAAGCGGGCGCGCCTCCGGCCTGCTGATCTCGCCCGCCGGCATGGCCCATTTCCGGGGATGCCCCCACAAGGGTGATGACGCCGACTACAGCGATTGGGCCGAGCTCGATGTGCTGGAAGCCTGGGAACGCCTAGGAAACGGCGAGCATCTGGGCGCCACGGGCGGCGCGCGCCCTGATCGCATCGCCATCTCCAGGTGCCGAGACTGCGTCAATCACGGCCCTTGGTGAACGCTATGAGACGCGCTGATCCTCCCAGACGCGACGACGGCCAACGAAGCTGATACGGGCCCCCCGCGGCTGTGAGGTGGAGCGAGGCTGGCGGGGCGGCGCCGCTGCGCGGCACCGCGTCCGGCGCTCCCCGCGCCGGGCTCTGGCCTTGGGAGGCCCCGCCCGGCGCGCCCGCGCCGTCCCAGCCGGGCGATGCCACTGATCGAGCTGGCTGATCCGTCACGGCGCTGGGTGCAGCAGCGGCCGTCTTCCCCGCTCCTGACTTGTCCAGCTCGCGGCCGCCGGGTCGGCCACTCCCACGGATCTGGGCGCCCGCGGAGGCCGACGGACAGCTCCAGGAACCTTGGCGGCGATATGTTCCAGCACGTCCTAGACCTCGGGGCCCGTCATCCATTACGGTTCGCCGTGAACCCTTGGCACCAAGCCGAGGAACAGGCACGTTCGCTGGCTACAGCATCGCCGACCACTCCATACCGGCCATCGGTAGGCATATGCTCTTGAAGCATGCCGGATGATAGTGGCCGACAGAGCGGGTGGTATGCAGTCGGTGCCGCCCTTACCGCATCTGGCTGCGCGCTGTTCCCGCTTGGCCTGACCACGACCCCACGGTCTCGGACATTGCAATTTCTAGGCCTTATCGCCTTCGTCGCCGGTTTGGCTGTCATTATCTGCACAATGATAGCCCGACGGCCACCCGCCACGCCTGGTCCCACGCGTTTTCAAATCATTACGGTCGTTGCTAGCTTGCTCGCGATGGGCGTCGGGGGCTTTGCGATCTTCAACCAAGGGCAACCAGGTCGGAGCCAGCCCACTGGATCCTCTAAGAAGGCAGTCAGCGTGTACTCCGGCGACAGCTATGGCTTCATTGTTCCATGGAGGATCGCCGTGGACGGTGCCCATGTCTGGGTCACCAACAAAGTCGGCGATTCGGTGACGGAGCTGAACGCGAGCGACGGCAGCTGGGCGCAGACCCTGGTCGGCGGCAGCTACGGCTTCGGTGCCCCAGAGGGGATCGCCGTGGACGGAACCCATGTCTGGATCGGCAACTCCGACGGCGACACGGTGACGGAGCTGAACGCGAGCGACGGCAGCTGGGTGCAGACCCTGTCCGGCGCCAGCTACGGCTTCAATGACCCGCACGCGATCACCGCAGGCGGCCCCAACGTCTGGGTCGCCAACAATCTCAGCAATTCGGTGACGGAGCTGAACGCGAGCGACGGCAGCTGGGTCCGGACCCTGTCCGGCGGCAGCTACCGCTTCGCTGGCCCGTCGGCGATCGCCGTGGACGGCACCCATGTCTGGGTCACCAACTGGACCGGCGACTCGGTGACGGAGCTGAACGCGGACGACGGCAGCTGGGTCCGGACCCTGTCCGGCGGCAGCTACCGCTTTGATGACCCGGAAGGGATCGTCGTGGACGGCACCCATGTCTGGGTCACCAACTCCGGCGGCGACACGGTGACGGAGCTAAACGCGAGCGACGGCAGCTGGGTACAGACCCTGTCCGGCGCCAGCTACCGCTTTGATGACCCATGGAAGATCGCCGTAGACGGTACCCATATCTGGGTCACCAACAATCTCGGCGACTCGGTGACGGAGCTAAACGCGAGCGACGGCAGCTGGGTACAGACCCTGTCCGGCGGCAGCTACGGCTTCAATGCCCCACAGGGGATCGCCGTGGACGGCACCGATGTCTGGGTCACCAACGATGCGGGCAATTCGGTGACGGAACTGCCGACCGGATGAACGGTCGGTGTACGTCCCAGCCAGGGTTGCCGTCGGCATGACCGAATTATTCCTGGGCCACGTTCAGATTGTCGACGGGGCCCCCGAGTAGTACAGACCTTCCTTCCTCACACCCACGCGCCCGCGCACCTCTGCGACCCTTTACAGGCCGGTGGCATCGGCGAGAGCCCGGGCCTGCGCTGTGCAGCGCACCCAGGCAGAGCCGAGCAGACCGGGCCCAGAGGGTCAAGACGGTTCGGCCGGTCGGGCGCTGCGTCTTGACCCCCTGGGCCCGGTCCGCTCCCCGGTGGATGGGCCGGAGGCAGACGGGATGACCAGCCAAGTAGGCGCTGCGATCCAAGATCGCCGTGCCATTAACCCCGGCGAACCAGGGCGAACCACGGTCACTGGCGGACACACGAACCGCCAGCTCATGCACCATCACGGCCGTGCCCGTACAGATTCCCAAGCTGACAGTGCGACTTGATTCCCCTCACCTGCTCCGCTACGAAGCCGCCGGGCATGAGCACGCTCCAGGGCGGCGGGTGCTTGTTTCCCGTCCTGGTCCCGGCCTGGCATCTCCCCTGTCACTGCGTCCGTGGAGAAAGTCTCCCTGGATCATGGTGAGATCGGTCCGCTGTCTGATGAAACTATGTGCAGTATGAGTGATAGCGACGAGACAAATAACATACATCGATCCATAAGTGCCATCGCGCACATCGTCGAAGCTTTCGATGCCCTCGCAGCGACAGGGTCTGTTCGACTGACTGAAGGCAGCAACCGGATCTTCAAGGCGGCATACGGATGGTGGGTACACATCATCCGCGGCAGCCAGGCAATCGCGCTCCTCTACGACAACGGACTGTCACATGAGACCGCACCAAACGTCCGAAGTTTGCTCGAGCACGCCGTCGCACTCCGCTGGCTCGTAGAAACTGGGGATCACGCGGTCGACGCAGTTAAGGAATACGGCGACAGCAAGCACAGGGAATTGCGAGAAGCAATGCAGCAAGCTAATTGGCCCACAATCCCCGGGCTAGATATGCGGTCCCCAACGGCGCCAGACCCGCCTTGTCCTGATTTGTTGCTCTAACGGCGACCACCGACGGGCTTGCGGCTGCGGCGCGGCGGCGTTTTCTGGCCCCGTTCAGCGTTTCGGCCCAGCTATCCAACAGGGTGGGCAAGGTTCCGGGGGACACGCAAGTGTCCTTTCCTGGTGGCGGGGAAGGTGTCAGCTGGTCAGAACCCCTTGTTCTGGGCTTCGCAAGCGGGCGCTCGCGACTATGATCTCCTCAGGCCCACTGCTGGGCCTAGGACCCCGGCGCGGTCCCACGAGCGAACACGCTGGGAGGGGCGATCGAATGAGAGATGAGTGGCCCAGCGTTCCCGAAGAATACTCTTACCCTAAAGCGCCGCCAGAACACGGACGCGCTGGAGCAATGGACCGCATCGGAAGACGGTGGTGCTATCACGGTGCATCGGCTCGGGCTGGACAACAGCGATCTGTGGCAGGACATCCAGATCAGTACCGGATTCACGGATCTGGCCGAAGCGCCGGAACGCAGCCCGGAACTCCGGACTCTGAGCCGGGCACGATCAGTAAGTACACGGTGGTTACCGCCGCCATGGATCCGCCAGCTCTCGTGGGCATGCTCCCGACGCGGGCGGCGCCGATGCCGCCGGGAACTGGCCGGATGAAGTGTCCCGAGACTCAGGTGGTCCGGCGGTAACGCCCTGAGCTTGCTCGCACCAGGCCTGGGTACAACCGTCCCTGGGGCGACGCCGAGTATGCGGCAGGCGTCTACCCCCTTCACTTGCCTTTCCGAAGCGCCCGAGGAGCTGGGCGAGACGCTGGACGCCTGGGTCATCGAGAGTGACTCGGAAGTCGCGGCCGCGCTGGCACTTGAACCGCTGGACCCGAGCGGCGTGATCGAAGACGCGGAACGGCAAGCATGGATTAGGCGCAGGGCTGAGCCGTCTCGTTCGAGATCGACCTGAACGCCGAGGCGCTGCGAGCGCTGCGTGAAAACCTCGCTCGCAGGAACGAGCTGTACCGCCGGACCCGCGATAGCCTCGCCAGCCCGCGCAGTCGAGACGGACAAGCGCTCGCCGCGGCATTGGATGGCGCCCTCGATGACGGCATCGTCGGCCGACTCACATCAGGCCAGTGGGACTAATACCACCGAGCGTGCCGACGCAAGTCTGAGCCTTGGCCAATGACGGCCGGCAGACAGGGCGGCCCGCAGCGCGAAGAACACAACAATCGGCATCCTCGCCAGTCCGGCGGCCCGACCACGTCTTCGGTCTCGCCCAGCGATTCTTATAGCATTCTTGGCGCCGACGGGGACGCGACCAGCTGTGCGGACTGTCGCTGGACGGTCCCAGCCCTGGCACCTGGGTCACCGTCACCGATCACTGCTGCAACGGAACAGGCATGCTTGACACCTGGTCGTGGACCACCGCCACCGCGAGCGGGCTGATCCGCTACACCTGCTACTTGCCGTTCACCAGGGAATCACGCCGTCAACAACATTCCTGCTGAGCAGTGGTACGGCTTCGAGATCAACAACGTGCCCGCAAGATCTGGATCAACAAGGTGAACCAGCTTGTCACGCTCGCAATGTCCAGCGGTGGCTAATGAAGTTCGCCCCGCGAGCCTTGCGGCCGGGGAGCGGTGAGCAAGAAGATCGCGGGGAAGTGATCCCATGAGCTTGTCCGTAGGATCCATGTGAACAACATGCGGACTAGGCTTGCTGAGCTATGAAGCCAGATACACACACGGTCCAGCAGCTGTTCGAGCGGGACGTCCGGTACATTGTGCCGCTTTATCAGCGGCCCTATGTCTGGGACGAGGATCATCAGTGGGCACCGCTGTGGGATGACGTCACTGCATTGCTGCAGCACCAGGAGGGTGGTGATCTGTCCGGCCTGTGGTCGCACTTTCTGGGGGCGATCGTGGTTGAACAGGATAAGACGGTCCCGGGGCAGATTCCGCGCTTTACTGTCATTGATGGCCAGCAACGCCTGACGACGCTTCAACTGATCGTGGCTGCCGCCGCCAAGGCGGTGGCTGAGGCCGGTGCCGAGAATGACGCTGCACTCTTGCGCGAGTTGGCCGTCAATAACCCTCGGAAGGCTTCGGGCACCGAACAACTCAAGGTTTGGCCGACGAACGCCAACCGCGCGGCTTTCACGGCGGTCATGTCACCTGATGGCCCGCCGCCCGGGCACGCCGACGACCCAGGTAACCGGATCGATGAGGCCTTTGCCTACTTTACCGAGCGGATCGCTGAGTACATCGCTGATTCCGACCAGGATGAGGCCGAACGGCCAAGCAGCGTGCTGGTATCGGACTCAGGAGAGGCGACGAACCCGGCCGCTGACGAGGCTCACCCCGGCCTAGATCAGGCGGTGGCCGCACGGGTTCGGAGGCTGAGAATCACCCTATGCGATCTGCTCAAGGTCGTGTCGATCACACTAGAGGCTGATGATAATGCTCAGGTCATCTTCGAGACTCTCAATGCACGGGGCACGCCGCTCTTGGCGCTCGATCTCGTGAAGAACGCTGCCTTCCATCAGGCGGCACGTCAGGAGCGTGATACCGACACACTTTACGAGCAGGTTTGGCGCCCGCAGCTCGACGACAGCTACTGGCGCCAGGAACGCCGCCAGGGACGCCTGAACCGGCCGATTGCCGAGTTGTTCCTTATGCACTGGCTGACGATGAGCCTCGAACGACTCATCCCCGCTACCGAGCTGTTCGCTACTTTCCGCCAGAGCGTCCTAACGCCCGGCACTGACGCTGAGGCACTCATCCGCGAGCTGTGCGCGGACGCGAAGATGATGCGGTCATTCGATACGCCGTCGGCCAGGACCCCGGAGGCAGTATTCTTCGCGCGCCTGTCGGCGCTCGACGCTGGCACTGTCCTGCCAATCGTGTTGCTGCTGTTCCGCTCCACGGAGGTGACCGAACAACGCCGCCGCCGCGGCTTGCGGATCCTGGAAAGCTGGTTAGCGCGCCGGGCCCTCATGCGGCTCACCGCAAAGAACTACAACCGTCTCGTGCCTCGCTTGGTCGCCAGGATGAAAGCCGACCTCGACCGCGCCGACGACGCGCTGCTTCAGGCACTGTCCGGTGCCGAAGGCGAGATCAGCCGCTGGCCACGTGACGCCGAGTTCACCGACTTCCTGCACACCCGTGAAGTTTATGGCACCGTCTCCCAGCCACGCCTCGTGATGGCGCTCGCGGCTGCCGAAGCCAGCCTGTACGCGAGCAAGACGGATGTCCCGGTGCTCGCCGATGGTCTTTCTCTTGAGCACCTGATCCCGCAGGAATGGGAAGCGAACTGGTCACTCACGGACGCCGACGGTACGGTACTCGACGGCGAGGCCCTCGAGCAGGCCAGCGCCGGGCGCTCGGCGTGTCTGAACCGGTTGGGCAACCTCACCATCGTGACTCAGCCGCTCAACGCCGCGCTCTCCAACTCGGCGTGGCTGAAAAAACGGACGGAACTCAACAGGCACAGCAGGCTCTTGCTGAACGCGAGGCTCGCCGAACGTGACAAGTGGGACGAGCACGCCGTCGATGAGCACGGACACTGGCTTGCGCATCGGCTCGCGACGATCTGGCCAGGGCCAGGGCTGGCTAACTGGTGACACGAAGGCGCGCTTAGCATTGCCGCACGTGGCAGCCGCTCTGAACTTCCCGCATTCCCAACGCGGGGACAATCAGCCCGCTGGGCAGTCATTTGGATCTGCGACCGGCCACCTCCTCGTCGAGAAGATCGCCGTCCGTGCCACCGCCCAGGGCTGCGGCATCGGGACGCCGCTCATGGCGCTGGTCGACGGCGAGGCCCCGGCGACTGGATCTGCGTGAGGTGTCGCTCTGCACCAGCGAAGCCCATCGCGGAGAACCTCGCCTGCGCCGAAACTTGGTCATCGGATGTGGTGAGCGTGCGGCCAGCCGTGGGGAAAGAGATCCCCGTGGACCTGCCTGGGGTCGGAGTCTTAGAGTCTGTTGATAAAGGACATCAGGCCGCTGCTTGTGCCTGTCCGGCCGGGGATCCGTCGCTTGTGCCCCACCGGGCCGGCTGTGGCGTCCCGGTCTGGTAGCGGGCCAGGCGGCGAGTCATGATCATGACGGTGGCCCAGTACACCATGGCCTCGTGATGTTCGGTTCTGCGTTCGTAGTCGCGGACCAGGCGCCGGTAGCGCAGCAGCCAGCCGAAGGTCCGCTCCACCACCCACCTGCGGCTGACTATCTGGAAGCCGGGCAGGTCGCTGCGCTTAATGATCTGCACGGTGATGCCGGCGACCTGCCGGATCCAGCTGGCCAGCGGCTGGCCGTCGTAGCCGCTGTCGGCCCACATGATCCGCAGCGTGGTGAAGATGTTCATCAGGTTGATGACCAGCAGCTTGGCGCCCGCCCGGTCGCTGACCTGGGCGCCGGTGACCACGATCGACAGGAGCCAGCCCTCCGCGTCAACGGCGACGTGCCGGCCCCGCCCGTTGATCTTCTTCCCGCCATGGAACCCGCGGCTGGCCTTGCCGACGGTGTCGGCGGCCTTGACGATCTGGGAATCGACGATCGCGGCCGTCGGATCAGCGGCCCGGCCCTGGTGCTCGCGCAGCCGGCCGCGCAGCTGGTGCACCAGGCCCTCGGGCAGGCCCCGGGCGTTCCACCGGTCGAAGAACGCATATACCGCTGGCCAGGGCGGGAAGTCGGCCGGCAGCGCCCGCCACTCGACCCCGTTCTTGACCACGTAGAAGACCGCGTCGAGCATCGCCCGTAAGTCATGGTCCATCGGCCGGCCGGCGGCCTGCACCAGCTCGGCCATCACCTGCCTGGCCTGGGGCTGGAGTACCTGCCACTGCGCGTCGGTCAGATCCGAGGGATAGCAGCGGACGCGGTCATGACACCAGCACCCCCCGGAAGGGCAACTGGCGTTCTGCGCCGCAAGAGGGTAGACAGGCATCCAGGACTCCTGCGCTGGACGGCATCGACACCTCTCCGGTAACAGGAGTCCCCTTGCGTTCCAGGGCGACACGCCGCGTGTGACCTGATTGATATCAGTTACGCCAGTAGCCCCTGAGCCTGGTGGGTTTATCTACAGACTCTTAGATCGAGCGTCAGCGCGGATCGACATGCCGACTATAGAGCCACCCGAAGTAACGTTCAGGGTGACAGCCAGTTGTCACCAGTGTCCTTGGCGAGTCCGGCCAGATGGGGCAGATGGCCGCGAAGCTGCCAAGCGGCCTTGAAAGTGGCTTGAGGCGGTGGGCTGGTATCCGGAGATGCTCGGCGGTTCGCGATTACTCCTCCTCGTCATGCGCCGAAGGGTCGTCGCAGGGCATCCAGTCGTTGCACCAGTCCCCGTGGCCTTGCTCGGCAGCCCAAGCCTCAAGCGCGGACGCATTTCCGGGGCAGGGATAGAGGCCACTGTAAATCTCAGATGGCTCGACCTCGGCCAGTGCCTCGCCGGACGTCCGCACGTCCTGGATGAACTGACGGGTTGGATAGAACGCGACACGCTCGCCGGTCTCTGACGTGCCCGTGACCAGCAACTCCAGGTCGTCGTAGAGGAAGTCGTATAGGTCACTGGCGGTGACGCTAACGATCACGAGTGCCTCCCCCTCGTCCATAGTGCGTCCACGCTCGGTTGTGATGAACAGTTAAGCCCTGCGTTATGCGATATACGTCACAATGGTCCAGATGCGTGTCCAAACCTCACCGCGCATGATCACCGATTGTCATGTCCAGATCCCTCACATTTACACTTTTTCCGGCGGCGGTTGGTTGCCATAGGTCAGGCATCCCCTTCAAGGTCCTCGATTGGCGGGAAGGTGCCCGCCTTTTCCTGCAACCAGTCCCGCAGGGCCAGGGTGGCCTCGACATCGTTGCGGTTGTAGGTCAGCAGCCAGCCGCGGGCGGCCTGGCTGCCGTCGACCGCCTCGTCGTGCCGGACCATCGACTCGTCGCCGGCCGGCTCCTCTACGTCCCACGAGAATCCGCTCAGCGGGGCAGTGACCTTGAGCTTGACGGGGTTGCCGGTGATGAGGTGGGCCTTGAATACCTTCAGCAGGTCCACCCACTGGCCGGATCCGATGAACTCCTCGACCTCATGTAGCAGCCCGGCCACAGCGGCGCCGCGGCGCATCCGGCTGTTCTCGTGGGCCTGGTTGTAGCAGTAGGCCCGGAACGAGAACCCGGCGCCGGTGACCCTCGTGCGCAGGGCCGAGAACCAGTCCCAGAACTCCGCGAACAGCTCGGCCTCCGATTGCGGGTCAAGGAGGGACCAGTTGCAGAACGAGCGGTAGCCCTCCTCCTCAATCCCATCCAGGCCCGACCGGTTGGTGACCAGGGTCCCCCACAGGTAGACCCCGTTCTCGTCGTTCTCGACGTCAACATCCACTCGACGTCGCCGCGGGGGACCTCAACGTGGGTGACCCCCCGGCGCCGGTAAACCATCGCGTCACCAAGGACGGCGCGGGCCTGGTCGATCTGCCCGGGCAGGCCGCCCATCGGCGGGTACGCGGCGGTCCGCGGGCACAGCCTCCGGGCGCCACCGAGCAGGAAGAATCCGGCGTCGTTGAGCTTTTCCAGCTGGCGGTACCTGCGCTTGCCGATGACGCCGCGGAGCGGGGTGCCGGGAGGCTCAACGTCCAGGGCGTCCATGACCGGGGTGAGGTCAACCTTGGCGGCCACCAGGCACGCGGTGCGGTAGTCGAGCGCGGCCAGGGCCGCCCGGTCGGTGGTCCCGTGGGCGAGGTGGATGTCCCGCGCCTTGCGGGTCATGTACGGCACCAGGCTGACGTCACCAGAGCCCTGTTCCAGGATCGCCCGGCACCAGTCCTTCCACGGGCACTCGCCGCACTCGGCCGAACGGACCGGCGCCACGGCCAGCTCAACATTGTCGTCCGCGTTGTGCTCGTTCGCGACGTCGATGATGGCCAGCCGCCACGCGAACTCGCTGTCGTAGGCCTCCATGACTGGCTCATAGTTGACGAGCGTCGTGTCCAGGTCGAACCAGGTCACGTCCTTCTCGGTGCCGATGATCGCTCCGAGGCGGGCGCCGGGGGCGGCCATCCCGATCGCCTCCAGCATCCGCTGGTAGTGGGCGAGCTGGAAGAGGTCGTCCCTACGCTTGCGGGCCGAAGCGGGCGTGTCCGCTGCCTCCCAGGCCAGTGCGTCGAGTGACGAGCAGTGCGCGGGTATCCCGTCGATGTCGAGGCAGAGGTGGTGCTTGACGTCGGCGGCGCGGTAACCTCCGGCGGCTGCGGCGACGAGGAGGTCGGGCTCACCTACCCGGCGGCCGACAGGGTCGGCCGGAAGACGGCCGCCCAGGATGAGCGGGACGCCGTCCCGCATCGCCTGGAGCGTCTCCTGCTCACGCTCGGCAGTGTTTTGCGGGGTCCCTTGGGTGACGGCGAGCGCGTCAGGGTGAAGTTCGAGGAGCCCCGCCACGGCCTCCGACTCGAAGTCGCGCCCGCGCGTGAACAGGCGCTGCCGAAAAGGCGAAGGCGGCAGAGGCTCGCACGGCCGGACCGTGTCCCACTGGGCACGCGCCGGGCACTGCTTGGCGACATAGCCGCCCTGAGGCTTGGCCATGATAATGTGGCCTGCCGTGCCCGCAGCCCCGTGACCGTGCGATCGAGCTGGAGCAGGTCACGCTTCGCGGCGTTAGCGGCGGCACACTCGGAGCACGCGTCCTCAGCCTCGAAGGTTTCGTGGTCCACACCACAGCCGAACTCGTACCAGTCCCACATCGACTGGCGCGCCCGGTTGGCGTCTGCAAGCGTGCGCTCGGCGGCTAGCAGCTCAACGCTGGCCGCATCGGTGCGCGTGGCTGTCTGCTTCATGATTCCCCCCGTTTGCCGCTCTCCGCGTGGAACCCCCTCGCTTCGCCCGCTATGTTCCCTAGCTCGAATCTCGTACGGCCTGCCGCCGCGTACTAGGGAAGGAAGTCCCAGCAATTCGGCGCGGATTAGAGGAAAGGTCCCGCCTAAATCAGCCGTTAACGGCCTAAAGCACGATCCGGCAAGTTGCTCAAGAAACACCACCGCGACCGGTGGTGGGCATGCCATGGGGAGATGTTCCGTCCGGCCAGGGTGCCGACTGATCGTGTCCGCCACGACGGTCGAGTCACGGTCAAACGATCGAAGCGGGTGATCAACAAGATCAGGAATCAGCGTCCTGACCTGGCACTTTCAGTCGGGCTGGCCAGGATTCGAACCGCGGCTCCTAGCACCCAAAGCTAACGCGCCGTGGTGGGCTGATGGATACGTTTTCGCTATGCCAGCCAGCTGGCGGCGACGTGGCGGGTCAGCACCCACGGGCAGGATGAGACACTCGGACCAAGGGCAGTCGGCCAAATGCGGTGGGCGCTCCCGCGAGTCGGTGCTCGCGCGCCATGCTCTGATGTGGGCTCGCAACGAAAAGTCGTGGGACGGCCGGGAACATCGCATTCATTGCACGGTGGGCCCCGGTCGTGCTTTTGCCGCAGTCGGCCGTCTGACTTGAAGGGTCACGGCGCTCCGGCAAGTGGCGGCACTGTCCCGGTGAGATCGCCGAGGAGCACCATGCTCTGCGAGTCCATCGCGGTCAGTCTCAGCCCGGTGAGACTGCGGCGCACGGCGTTGCCGCTGGACAGTTCGTCGAGGCTGTGCTCATAACCCGAGTGGTGTCAGACGCCCAGTTCCGGGCGGGCCGTTGGAGGGTCGTGCCTGCAGCACATCCTCGAGGGCCCCCAGCAGTTCGAGCACGCCGGAGAATGGCACCCGGGCCGGCAAGCACGGCGATACGCTGCGCGGCCGGCAGGCATTCCAGGTGTACGTGCGGGACAGGTGCGCGAGCCGTGGAAGGGCAAATGGTTCGGGATCACCGGCCTGCTCGACTGGCGTTTGGCGATCGCCCTTTTCGCCGCTGGGCGGGGCTCGCCGCCCTGGATGACAACGCCCTGATGCTGCTGCGCCGGGAGAAGATCGGGTTCATCTTCCAGGCCTACAACGTGGTGCCGACCCTGACCGCGGCGGAGAACATCACCCTGCCGTTGCTGCTGGCCGGGAAGAAGGGCGACCAGGCCTGGATCGACCAGGTCATCGCCACCACCGCCATCGGCGACCGGCTCAGGCACCGGCCCGCCGAGATGTCCGGCGGCCAGCAGCAGCGCGTCGCGGTGGCGCGCGCCCTGGCCAGCCGCCCCCAGATCATCTTCGCCGAAGAGCCCACCGGCAACCTCGACTCCCGCGCCGGAGCCGAGATCCTGCACTTCCTGCGCCGGGCCGTCGATGAGATGTCCCAGACCATCGTCATGGTCACCCACGACGCGACCGCCGCCAGCTACGCCGACCGGATCTTGTTCCTGGCCGACGGGCGCATCGTCGACCAGATGGACCACCCCGCCGCGGCCAGCGTCCTGGAGCGGATGCGGAAGCTGGGTGAGTAGCCATGCTGCACACATCATTCAAGAACATGTTCGCCCACCGGCGCAGACTGGCCGCCACCGCGGTGGCCGTCATCCTCGGCGTGTCGCTGATCGCCGGGACGCTGGTACTCACCGACACCATCAATCAGACCTTCGGCGGGCTGTTCACCACCGTCTACCAGGGGACCGACCCGGTCGTCAGGGCCCAGGCGGCCTTCACCGGGACCCAGGGCAGCGGCGCGCAACGACCCCCGGTGGACGCCAGCCTGGTCGCCTCGCTGCGCACGGTCCCGGGCGTGGCCGCCGACCAGGGCGTGATCGAGGGGTACACCCGGCTGGTCGGGAAGAACGGGCAGGCATCCCGGCCACCGGCATGCCGACAATGGGCGGCAACTGGGGCCAGGTAGCCGCGCTTAACCCGTTCCACCTGGTGGCAGGCCATGCCCCGCAGGCCGCCGGGCAGGTCGCGATCGACGCCAAGAGCGCGCAAGACGGTCACCTGGCGGTCGGGGACACCACCACGGTGCTGGCCACTGGCCCGCCGCAGCGGGTCCAGGTGGTGGGCATCGTCAGTTTCGCCGGCGCCGACAGCCCAGGCGGCGTGTCCGTGGTCCTGTTCACCACCCCTGTCGCGCAGAAGCTGGTCGGCCAGCCCGGGAAGTTCGACACGATCGATTTCGCCGCGCGGCCCGGGGTCTCGCAAGCCAGCTGGTGCGCAACCTGCAGGCGGTGCTCCCAGCCGGCCTGGAGGCGGTCACCGGCCAGCAGGCCGCCAACGAGCAACGGTCCAACGTCGTGAACTCGCTGGGCTCCTTCAACACCCTGCTCCTGGTGTTCGCCGTGGCCGCCCTCCTGGTCGGGGCGTTCATGATCTTCAACACGTTCTCGATCACCGTGGCCCAGCGCACCCGGGAAAACGGCCTGCTCCGCGCCCTGGGCGCCACCCGCCGCCAGGTCCTGTCCTCGGTGCTGCTCGAAGCCGTCACCGTCGGGCTGCTGGCCTCGGCGGTGGGCCTCGGGCTGGGCGTGGCGGTGGCCGCCGGGCTCAAGGCCCTGCTCGCCGCCAGCGGCCTCGACATCCCGGCCGGCGGCCTCGTGTTCGGCCCCCGCACCGTGATCATCGGCCTGGTGGCCGGCACCGCGGTCACGGTGGTCGCCGCGCTGTCGCCGGCCCGCTCCTGGGCGCCGCAGTCCTGTTCACTGGGCTGCTCGGCTGCCGATCAGCCGGGTGCTCGGCGCGCCGCTGCCGGCCCTGCGGGGCGTGGCGGGCACCATTGCCCGGCAGAACGCCATGCGCAACCCCAAGCGGACCGCGGCCGCGGCGTCGGCGCTGATGATCTGCGTCGGCCTGGTGAGCTTCGTCACCATTTTCGCCTCCTCCATCGAGGTGGCGGCCAACACCGTCTATGACCGGTCCTTCACCGGTGACTTCATCATCAACTCCGGCGCGGGCGGAACCGACGGCGTCGACCCCGCTATGGCCCAGCGTGGCAGCCAGCTTCCCCAGGTCGCCCTGGCCAGCGGGCTGCGGGTGGGGATGGCCAAGATCGAGGGCGGTGTCCAGCAGGTCCTGGGCTCGACCCCAAGACCGCCTTGCGCATCTTCGACGTCCGGCCGCTGCAGGGAAACCAGAACGACCTGGGCCCTGACGCCATCGCCAGGTACAAGACCGAGGCCACCGACCACCAGTCCTTCGAACAAGTCCTGGATGCCGGAGCGGACGGTGCCTGCGGCTACCATCGGTCGGCCCGCCAGATTGGGCGCCGGGTCCGGCCGACGGCAGGACAGAGGTCAGTCCCAGACCATGGTGGAGGTCCGCATAAAGGAACCCCATCGCGTTGGCCACGGAGGCAACGTTCTCGTAGCCTTCTCCTGACATGGAGATCATCGCATGGGCGGTCTGAGGAGCCGTGAACGGCCAAGGTGAGCAGCGCAGGTCCCTATCCTCTCTCGCTCACGGCGGCGCGCCAGGACTCGGTTGGCCGGTCCCTCGGTGCACCTGCCTGTCCGGTGACTGAGGTGATTCACATCGCCTCGTTGGCGTCACGTGAATCAATGCAAACTGCCGCCACCGGTGTCGGACAGCGTCAGGCCGGGACTCCGACAATTTGCCGACAACCTGGCGGCCAGGGGCGCGCCCCTCTGGACCGCGAGGTCCGTCCATTCAGGCCGCGCTCCGGGCGAAGATGGCACCGGCTGGTCGTATGGGCCGGCGCCCGCGTAGCGCCCAAACCGATTGCGTAGATTTCCCGAGCCGCAGCCATGCGCCTGCCGCGTCCAGACGCCGACGCCGTGTCGGAGGCGCGTCCAATAGTCCACCGTGACACGGCCAAGGACGCATGTGGCCCGAGGCGCCGTCCTGTAATGCCGAAAGTAGTGCGCGCTCATGATGCATGGCTATGCCCTTCTGCGCATACTCATGCGTCATTCGCGCCATCAACGTCGCAATCGTTAGTGCGAAGTCCGCGCTCACATGTGCGGGCCCTGGGACCGGGCGCAGCCAGATCGACTTGTCAAGCGAACGGTACATTCGACGCAAGAAAAGTGCGTAGAACTCCCCGTTATGTATTCGTTGAGATGACCCTTGGCCTGGGTGCACGGGTTACCACGTGGGACCGATTCTCGAAGTCATGAGGGCGTGTGGGCCAGTCCCAGCGCAGAACTGGGACCAAGGCCCGGCCCCGCCATGCATCCTGTCCCGGCCGGCCAGGAGCTCCTGCACCTGATTCTGGCTCGCGCCGGGACGCGCGAGCGGCACCGTCCCGCTCGTGCTAGCTTCCAGGCCCCACTGTGCGCTTTCCCCGTTCGGCCAACAGCGCCGCCGCAGCCGCCAGGATCAGGCGCGAGTCTTGGCCGCCTGCTGGCGATGGCGCGCCGACCGCAGGGCCACCGGCTTGTCTGGCTGGGCCGTCACCGGAAAGCGGCGCCACGCCCCGTCGGCACCTCCGGACTCCGCCAGGCGTTTGGTGCGGCGCCGATATGGCCGGGTCAAACCGTACAGCAGTATGAACCGCGGCACCGCTGGCACTTGATGCACCGCAACCTGGTTAAACTCAGGGTCGATCTCGTCGTGACCGCGACCCGGAACGGGGCGGCCGCCGCTGCCTTTTGGCGACGATTTTCGGGTCGAAGCTGGAATCGCGGTCCTGCGGGACCGAAAGCTCCACCGGCCCGGCCTCGGTGATCACGGTCTTCGCACGGTGGCCATTGCGGGAATTGCTGCCATCGCGGCACGCCGGGTCATGGTGGCCGTAGCCGAGGTGATCGTCCAGCTCGCCCTCCAGCGCGCCCCCGGCCACCATCCTGGTCAGCTTGGCCAGCAGCCCGCCCTCGCCGGTCAGCCGCACCCGCCTGTGCGGGCCCGCTCGGTAAGGCTCTTGCAGCACCCGCTCATCGGCCGTCGACAGTTCCGTCGGCGCCTGGTCCTGGCCGATCGTCACGTCTGTCACTGGTGTCTCCTCTCTCTGGGGAGTTACACCGTTGAAATTACGGTCCCCCGCTCGACGCAGACTTTGTCACAGTGAAGGTGGCGCAGCCCGGGTGTACTGGGGCGGCGACGTTGCCGCTGAGGACAGTTCCGCCTTCGGTGGGCGGGCCGGCGCTGAGATCCACCATGAGGTATCCGGCGGGTTGGCTGATCCAGTGACTCTGCCTGAGATCCAACCCTGCAGCAGAGTAGGTGCCGGCCATCGTGAAGCTCCCGGAGGGAACAAGGGGGTTGTCCGGAACAGCGTAGAAGTTGAATGTCGCAGTGAGGGTGCCGCCCGGTACGGCCTGGATCACGAGGCCGAGCCCGGTCCTGCCCTGCGGGCAGACGTAGGAGCCGGTCCAGGTGCCGGTGAGGACCGCAGGGTCGAGGCTGGCCGACGCTGTCGGACTCGGTTTCGCAGCAGTCCCGGCCTCGAGCCGCTTGAGGGCCGGTAGCGAGGATGTCGCGAGCTCGGAGCTCCAGATCCGCACGCCACCGGTTGAGCCGGCGCCGAAGGCTGTGACGATGCTCTTACCGTCCGGCCTGAACGCGGCGCTGTTGATGTTTCCGGCGCTGGCTGCCTGCAGCACGGTCAGCTGCTGGCCGGTGTCGGCGTCGATCACCCGCGCGCTGCCGTCATCACAGGCAACCACGATCTTGCTGTCATCAGGGCTGAACGACGCTGTATTGGGTGACGGGCACGCATTGATCGGGGGAAGCCGCGGCCGGTCATTGCGCGCGGACCAAAAGGTGACGACTCCATCGTCGGACGCTGCCACAAACTCGCTGCCGCTGCTGTTGAACTCCACGTCGCTGATCGCTGGACCAGGTGTGCCCAGCTCCCGGAGCTCGTGTCCGGTGGAGGCGTCCCACACCTCCACCTGGCCGTTCTCATCACCGGTGAGGATCTGGCGCCCGCTCGGGCTGAACACGGCCGCCGAGAGCAGGAAATCGTGACCTGGGTTGAGCGTTTGGAGCAGCTGGCCCGTCTGGTTGCTAAACACCTCCGCGGTGTGGTTGTCGGTCACGATCGCGATGCGGGACCCGTCTGGACTGAAGTCGGCGTAGCGCGCCTTGCCTTCCACATGGATGGGTGAGGGGAGCGGGATCAAGGTGTAGCCCGGGCCGATGGCCCGCCACAGGTCCACCGTGCCGTCGGAGTCGGCCGTGACGATCTCCGTACCGCCGCGATTGAACCGCGCCGAGTTGACATACACCGTGTTACCGGGATTGATGACGACCTGCTGGCCGTCGGAGTAGGCTGGCTTGCCGCTGGCCGTGAACACGTAGGCATGCCCGGAGCTGTCAACGGTGAGTATCCGGCCGCCGTCGGAGCTGTACTGGGCCGCATAGACGGGGTTCGGCAGGTTCGGCGTGCCACCCCCAAATGAGCTGGTGAACGTCGTCTGCAGCTCGCGCGGCTGCGCGTGCCAGACGCGGATTGTGCCGTCATAGCTTGCCGTCACGACTTCGCTGCTGTCGGTGTTGAACCGTGCTCTCTCGACGGCGCTGGCGTCGCCGGTGAGCAGTGTCAACTGGAGTCCGGTGGTGGCGTCCCAGACGCGCGTCGTCCCGCTCGAGTACCCGGCCACGATCCGCGTCTCATCCGGGCTGAATACCGCGTTGGTGGGTACTTCCTCGGCCGCGTCGAGGGTCATCACCTCCTTCAAGGTCGCGACATCGTACACCCTCACCTTTCCGTCGCTGCCAGCGGTAACGACCTTGCTGCCGTCGGGGCTGAACTCGGCATCGTCATTCCCCAGACCCGTCCCTTGCCCCTGGCCTAGCGATAGGTGCTGTACGGGGCGTAGGTCGCTGCGTAGTTTCCAGATAACCGTTCCGGTGTCCGTGGCGACGGCCAACTCCAGCGGGTTGGCCGGGTCGACGGCGATCGTGTTTGCTTGTTCGTTGGACGACACTATGTCGCAGCACCTCGGCCTGCTCGACCCATACTGCGGCAGCCACAGGCCGACGCCGCGCTGTGTTGCGATGGCCAGCTCGCCTGTGCTGCCGACGAACCGGGCGTCGGTGACGCCCGGCCCGACGTTGATCGACTGCAGTTCTTTTCCGCTGCGGGCGTCGAACAGGGCCACCGTGCCGCCGTGGTAACCGACCGCGACCTCGGTACCGGCCGGATTGAAGGCCACAGCATCGGCGGTTCCAGTCACCGTGAAGCCGCCCTTCATCGACAGGCGCACAAGGCGGCGCCCGGTCTTGACGTCCCAGATCCAAACGGCGCCGTACGTGTCGGCGCTGGCGACCTTGTTCGCGTCGACCGGATCGAACACCGCCGACCAAACCGGTTCCCCGTCCTGGAACGTCCTCACCGCCTGGAACTCTGGGAGCGCGTCCCGCAGCGCGGCCTCCGCTTGGCCCGTGTAGTGCAGGCGCAGCGCTTGCAGAGCCTGCCGCACGCTTAACTCCGGATCGCGCTTTACGTTCCCGTACGCGGCTGCTGCCAACTGACCCGATTCCGCGGTCTCCTTTTCAGCGATCGCGGTGCGCCACAGATGGAACAAGAGGCCCCCGAACGCCAACGCCACGATCAGAAGGCCGACTGCTAACGCGGCGAAGCGCCGGACTCGCCGCGCGCGACGCCGCTCTTCGCGTGCTGCCAGCGTGCGGTTGATCGTCGGTGTGAGCACGTCGTGGAAGATTTCGTAGCGGCGAAACCGCAGGGCGTCCTGCCCAGGCGGTGCAGGGACCGGCCTGACGATGCGCGCGTGGTCGAGCTTCTCCAAGACGTCGGCGACCTGCTCTTCGCTGTGACCGGTCTGATGTGCCAGATCGGGGACGGATTCCGCGATCTTGCCCCCTGACGGGGTCACGAGCTGGTCGAACATATCGATCGCGGTCTGGCGCTCGCCGCCGCCGAGGGCGCGGAGCGCCTTCCCCAGATGGGTGTCGACGATCTTCCCGACGCCTTCCAGGTTCTGCAGCGTCGACAGGCGCAGTTCGCGTGAGCCCTCGGCGCGCTCTCGCTCCCAGACTGTTTCCATCACCAGCTGCAATAGCGGGGTCGCGACGCGGCCGCCGCCGCCGTTCGCGGTCGCCGCTCGGCCCTGGACCGGGTCGTCACTGGCGTCGTAGGCCCGCACCTGGTCGAGCACGGCCTCGACGAGCTCGTCCTGGATCTTGATGCGCTCACAGACGCCCGGCTGGCCATTGTAGACCTCAAGCGGCGCCCGCATCGCCTTCTCCGCCGACGCTCGATCGAGATAGTCGATGTGGAGATAGTTTCCGTAGACGTTGGCGATCCGGCCCTTGAACAAGTCGCCTAGGCCCGCGTACGCGTCCTCGCGGATCGCGATCAGGAAGTTGGCGGGGAGATCAGCCCGGTTGATACAGCGGGCGAGCTCGTCAGCAAACCGCCCGGGAGCGGGCTCACGGGAACGATAGAGGAAGTACTCCTCGAACTGGTCGAGGATGACGAGCAGGCTCACGTTCCCAGCGTCTGCCGCTGCTTCGATTGCCGCGTCGAGCCGATTGGCTGGCAGCCCGGGCTTTGGGCGGCCGGTCAGGAACGGCTCGATCGCCTTGCGGATCGCGCCGGTTAGCCCCGGGACGGGGTCGTCCTGCCATGAGCTGAAGACGACCGGGACGTCGACGACGGCGCCCTGGAGCGGCGGCCCCTGGCGGTCGACCTGGCGGCGAAGCCGCCAGGCGACGCCCGCGCGCAGGAGCGAGCTCTTGCCGACGCCGCTCTCGGCGTGCAGGAGCGTCAGACGCGCGGCCTGCAGGTTGGTGATGATCTTGTCGCCCTCGGCCTCACGTCCGAAAAACCAGGCACCGAACTTCTCCTGGTAGTAATCGAGGCCGAGATACGGGCAGTCGCGAGGCTCGACCGCTCCGTCAAGCTCGCTCAGCACGGCTGCGCTTCGCCGGGGTGGTCGTCGAGGAAGTCGTAAAGCCCCTTCATGTAATCGGTCAAGCTGCACTGGTAGAGGCTTACGCCCGCCTGCTGCCACAGGTCTCTTTCAAGCACGTCGGGCTCGTGCTCGACCGCCCAGTACTTGGCGTGCCCAAGCCTCGGGCCCTTCCAGATCCGCTGCAGGAACACCCTGAGGCGCCAATCGGCAATCGTGTAGCCGAGGAACAGGTAACTCGATTTCCTCAGCTTCGCGAGGAGTTGCCCAGGCACAACCTCCTCGGCCGAACGGCCGCTCAGGTAGTCGATGTAGTGGTCCTCGGTGATCACGTAGTTGTCCTCCCACGGGAAGCCCGCCGACGGGTCATCAACCGCGCCGTTGATCCTGACGATCAGCGAGCGCCGCAGCCTGCGGTCCTCGGCGACGATGGGAAACCCCGCGTACTCGTTGGGCTTGTCGATCGGCCGCGGGGGCTCCCCCCAGGGCATGTGAACGAACCTGCCTGCCTGCTCCGTCCCCGGGGCCATGTACACCGCCACGTCGAAGTCCTCGTTTGCTTCCCTGAATGCCTTTTCGAGCGCATCGTCATACTTCGGCGTGACAATCATCTGGCGGCGTTTCCCGAGCCGTGCCGGAAGGCCCGCGAGATATCTGTGGACGGGGCCCGGCTCCGAGTCGACCCGGAGAACCTGCGCGACCCAGCCGAACAGCTCCATTTCACCGTGGATCGCGCCCGCGTATTGCGCGACCTCAGCCAGATGCGGCGGCGCGTCCTTCAGCCCAACGTGCAAGGCGAGATACTTCGCAAGGTCCCGGTCGTCGGGGAGTGTCCCAGAGCCCGCCGACCAGGGCTCATCGCGGTCATCTGCGTTCGCGCCCGCGCCCAGGAACACGACGAGGTTGCCAGCATGCCTAGCAATCATCCGGTAGTGATTCTCGTCAGGACAGGGAGCGATGGGCCCAGGCCTGGGAGGCGGCGGTGGCGGAGGGAGGGGGTCCGGTTCCGATTCCGGTTCAACCCGCACGTCACTCAGGCGCCCGATCAGATGGTCAATGTCATAGAGCAGGTGTGTGTGCCGCAAACGTTCTTGCTGGCAACCCCGAAGCGCCCTGAGCGACGGCGGAAGCTCGCGAGGATCGGGGAGTTCGGCGTCGCCCACCAGCACGGGGATTACGGTCATGCGCGGGCCGCTGCGCAAGGCAAGGTCAATCTCCTGGGTGACGTAGTCCTCGCCACCGCGCTGCAGATGGGTGGTCAGGCTCGGCATCCAATCCGGTCCGATCAGCGCGATGAACGCGCCGCCGCCGACGAGATGCGACTTGATCTCCTCAAACCATCGCATCCCCGCCCGCAGCGTGCCGTTGTCGAAGAACACGTTCTGGGCGCCAAACCGGTCCTCGAGCTTCATGTAGAGCGCCCACGCCGTGTCTTGCGTGTCCTCGTGGCGGTAGTTGATGAAGACCTTCGGCGACGGTCCGGCTGGCCTGGCAACAGGTAGGTCGCTCCCGGCTCCATGTGAGTCGCTTGTGCCCATGCCCTGCACCCGTGCGCCCCAGGCCTACAGCCGCCGGTCCGGCCACAGCTCGGCGAGGAACTGGACCGATCTCCGGACGCGAGCGCCGAGGTCACGGCGGGACCTGGCGAGAAATCCAGTCCAGGATATGCTTCTCCGGCCGGCGGACCCTACGCGTACCGACGCGTGCGTGCAACCCGCACCAGACACTGGCGCAAAGAGGATGGTCCCCAACAGCAAAGCAACCCGGCCGAGCACCGTCGTGTCCGCTAGCGATAACGGGACGACCAAACCCAACCGAACGTTTCGCTTGCCGGGGCCCGGCGCTTGCCCGACCCAGTAACCCAAGGTTCCCCCCTTGCGACTCCCTTCGAAAGCTAGCTGTTCCACCTCTTATCGGTCAATAGCTCCATAGCGGGCTGGTAAATAGCTTCATAGCGGGCAATAGGGTATTCATCTAGCTGGGCCGCCCGCGAGGAGCATGCCTTCGCCTGCAGGAGGGGTCTCTGGGGCTGCGACGGTCAAACTGGCGGGACGGCTCAGGCCGGGCGGGATCACCATAGGAGACAGGTCATGTCGGCGTGCCGTCTGTGTACGCAGGTCAATCAGCGGCTACCAACCTTATACCCCGTCTTCCCCGGCGCGCGGATGATATGGGCCTATGTGATTTGTGACGGCCATCCCGAAAAACACCGAGTTCACCGACGCGGAAGGCGATCGGGTGCCGCTGGAAAAGGGCCCGCTGCAAAGCAGGCACCTCGCCGACGGCCTACCGGCATGCCGCTTGCGCCTCAACGGCATGATCCGCCGGATCGAACACACCAACCGCTACGTCCTGACCAGCGACGGCATCCGGGCCGCAATCTTCTACACCAAGCTCTACAACCGCCCACTCCGCCCATTACTTGCCGCCAACGAGCCCAGGCCCCCGCCGAAGGGACGGTCAGCACCGGCCTGACGCCGGCGCATGCGGCCGGCCGCGCCCAGTACGGCCCGGTGGTGCACGCGCAGGCGGCGCTGGCGTCTGCGCCCATCATCTGCCGGTGGGCCGGGCGACTCACCTGATGTCCTGCCTGACCGGGGTCAAGGTCTCCGCGGGGTTCATGGCCCCGGACGCCAGCTGAACGGCACGTCCCTCGCAGTGAGCGAGCCGGACACTGTAGCCGAGAACGCGGGCCACAGCGGACTGGCCACGGCTGGCCGGGGCCTGGGCGCGGCCCGACGAGAGACGGCCGGAGTCGGCGTGGCAGATGGCGCCCAGGTGGCCGATGCCGCGGGCGGCGGCCGGGCCTGCGCAGCCGGTCGCGAGCAGGATCACCGCCCCGGCGGCGCCGACCGATATCACCCGCCCGCCGATCACGGATCCCAGGGTACGACGCTCGTTACGGCGTGGCCACTGAGCGTCCACCCGCGGCTGCCGGGCGGCGACGCGGTCACACCGGCGGCCCCGGGTCACCCGCACATCATGCAGAACCGGGCGGTGATCAACTGCGCGGCCACGTCCTCGGCCGTACACAGATAACCCGGATCTGCGCCCATTTACAGGCAACCCTGTCAGTCCCGGCTAGCCGCGCCGAACGGCGGGTTCGTGCGCGTCGTACAAGGAGATTGCCAGCCCGCCGATCCCTGATACCGACAACGCTGCGCTGTTCGGGCTTGCATGATTATGCACGATGGATGAGCGCCAGAACTTACTCTTCTGCCGCTGTCCGCGCGGGACGCGCGACCGTGGCGCGATGGCCGCTTGCGGATTCAGCTGTGGCGGGGAGGCTACCGCGGACCGCATCAATGGTATGGACGCGACGCAGCCCCGGCGGGCATTCTCACCGGGGCTGCGACTATCTGTGGTGTGGGTCAGCAGGCGAGGGCGGTACCCACAGCGCTAAGGGCGAGAGAGCCGCCGGCGGCGATTCCAGGGGGACCTTCGGGAATGCCCGCGAGGGCACCTAGGCCGGTGGCTCCGAGGCCGACAAGACACGCTCCGTTGATCTTAATGCCGCCCACGGGCGGCTGGGGGCAGTGGAAGTAATTTTGTTGCTGGGGGGGAATTGACGCGGAAGGCGGACCCTGCGTTGCGTTTTGTGAACAGTCGGGGCGTGCTGGCTGCGGTGAGCCGGGCGTGGTGGTCGTGGCCGGGGCATCCGTGGCTCCGGGCGTGGTGGTCGTGGCCGGGTCTGGGTTATCGAGGGCCGCCTTGGTCTGCGGTCCGACGATGCCGTCCGCTGGGACGACGCCGTGTGCCTGCTGGAACGCAACGACCGCCGCTTGGGTCGCGAGACCGAATGTGCCGTCGACTGGCAGGTTAGCGTTTTCATCGGTGTTCAGTTCGGTCTGCAGCTGGTTCACACAACCGCCGTGATATCCCTCCGCGAGCGTAGGGCAGTTGTCGAGGTTTACGGATGGCGGAGATGTCGTGCTATCCGAGGCTCTGGGCGTGGTGGTCGCGGCCGGGGCTGGGTTATCGAGGGCTGCCTTGGTCAGGGGCCCGACGATGCCATCAGCGGGCGATACACCATTCTGCTGCTGGAAGGTGATGACGGCCTGCTGGGTCTGCGGGCCGAAGATCCCGTCCAGGGGCAGGCCGGCGTTGTCGATACTGTTAAGTTCGGTCTGCAGCTGGTTGACGCAGCCGCCCTGGTATCCCTCGGCCAGCGTCGGGCAGTTGTGCAGGTTCACCGCTGGCGAGGATGCCGTATTGGCGGCCAGGACAGCATGTGCGGGCGCATGGCCCGTACCAGGGCTGGCCGCGACGGCGAACCCGGCGACGAGCAGTCCTCCTGCCGTGGCTGCGGAGCTAATCCAGGCGATGTTCTTTCGCATGGCTGATCCCTTCTCTGCGGTCGGAAAGTGTCTTAGCGGGCGCTTGCGGGGAGCAGGAGTCCCAGGCCGGTGCGGGTGGCCGGGGCGCCGGGCTGTTGCGGCGGCGCGAGCCAGCGTGCGGGTCTCCGGGTGCTGCCATTCCGGCGGCGGTGTCCGTTTGCCGCTGCCCTCTCTCGCCTTCCGCCTCCTCCGCTGATCGATGCCGTCCATGAAGCTCGGCCATCCACGCTCGGACATCCCGGTACCCCCCTGTCGTCGCTCCGTGTCGTTGGCGCTGCACTTACGGGGCCAGGAAGCAGATCGGTTCGCTCGCTGGGCAATGTTTTTTCCGGCCGGGCCCGCATACCCGGCGCCCCTCGTCCCGGCCGTTCCTGCCCGTCGAGGACTTCCAGTTGCCGCCTCAGTACGACACCACCGATCAGATGCTCATGGTTCTCACCGTCGACCAAGCCCTCGACAAGCTGCCCTCGATCTACGCCGATGTGATGCGGCTGGTGCGCGACGGCCTCACTCACGCCCAGATCGCCGAACGCCTTGGCATCCCGGTCGGCACGGTCAAATCCCGGTCGGCCATGGTCCTGTTCCAGATGCTCGCCGATGACTCGACGATCCTCCAGGCCGCCACTGGGAAGGCAGCAGTGCGCCTTCGCATGGGGCGGCGCGATGGTGGCCGATGCCCGGAAAAGAGCCGGAGCGGA